>OGZT01000098.1_pt1 | contig 64885 bp, 45 predicted proteins | sample 1576891 | NCBI WGS metagenome assembly OGZT01 (sample SAMEA3541521, study PRJEB24748) | human gut metagenome | biome: human gut; feature: human-associated habitat; material: faeces | place: China | collected 2012 | reverse complement strand
GAACCCGCGACTTCAACCTTGGCAAGGTTGCACTCTACCACTGAGTTACTCCCGCTCAACGAAGAGAAGGTTTACCGTCGAACCCCGCTTCTGTCAAGCGTTGTTTCTCAAAAAACACATATTTCTTTTCCATCTTTTCCGTATGCCGCTTAACATGTCGAGGATGTTATTCCTTTGCCGGGAACGCTCGGGAGGGGCCTTTTTCCGCATCCGGAATCAGAAGCGGGAGGAGAGGGCGATCGTCCGCTGCAATGCCCGTCTTGGAGGCGGCAGATCAGGCATTCCGTGGGTAATCATTGAGGAGGAAAGGGCCGCGCCGTATTTTGAAGGGAAAAAAGGATTGCCACATGCGACAGATACGTACCGTTTCCATAGGCGAGGTGCAAGCGTTCCTTCAAAACCATCCGGGAGGTTTCCTCATCGATGTGCTGCCCCCCGAGTTCCACGCCCAGCAACATATCCCCGGCTCATCCGGCGTCTGCGTCTTCGAAACGGCTTTTCAGGAGAAGATGCGGGCTCTGGTGCCGGATATGGTCGCGCCGCTCTTGGTATACGGCGCAGGAGGCTCTTTGGATAGTGCCGTTGCCGCTGAAAAACTGCAGCGCGAAGGCTATACGGATATCAGCTTGTTTGCCGGAGGGCTTGAGGCTTGGAGGAAAGCCGGGCTTCCGCTTGAGGGCGCCGGGGTGGATTTCCCCGTGCAGGATGAGTCCCCTTTGCCGATGTTTAAGGAGTACACGCTGATCCCCGAAAAAAGCTTTATCCAGTGGGCGTGCCATAACACTGTCCACAGCCATGACGGGACGCTTTCCGTGCGTGGCGGGGAGCTCCGCTTCCCACACGGCCCGCAAGGGGAGGGGGACGGGTTTTTGACGATGGACATGAACGGCATCGCCTGCCGGGATCTCGCACAGGACGAGATGTTGCCCGTCCTGATTGCCCATTTGAAATCCCTCGATTTTTTCGACGTCATGGCCTACCCCACGGCGCAACTGGATATCCTGTCGCTGATGCCCCTCACGGGGGCCACTGTAACGGGGCGTACGCACCGCTTGCAGGGGCAGCTCAGCGTGCTGCGGACTGAGCGGGCCATCGAATGCGACGCGGAGCTGCGGAACCTGCCTGATGGGGAGCTCAGCATGTTCTGCCAGCTGGTCTGGGACAGGACGCTCTGGGGCGTGCGCTATGGTTCGGCACGTTTTTACCGTTTTCTGGGAATGCACAGTGTCGATGACAACATCAGTCTCAGCGTGATGCTGTTTTTCCGTTCCCAGAGGCCATAAGCTCAGATCTGCGCAATGAAAACAGGAACAGGATCGCTACACGGCGATCCTGTTCCTGTTTTCAGCGGCCCGGATGATACTGGCCGTCGTCAAAGCCGCGGCGCTTCAACTCTTCGGGGCGGTACTGCCCGTCATCATGGCGGGGCTGGGGATGGCGGTTATACTGGTGGTCTTTCCGCCGCTCACGTTCCAGCCGATCCTTATCGTGCTTTCTTCTCGGATGATTGCGATCCCGGTCGTTCCACTTGCTGTTCTTGTGGTCCCTGTTGTCCCAATGCTGGCCGTTACGACGGGCCTGTTCCCTCTCCGTGCGGCGCTGCTCGCGGATCATGCGTTCCTGCTCCTGGCGCATTTTCCCTTGCTGGTAGCGATCCTCGGCGCGGTGCATCCTTTCGCGCTGTTCAAGCTGGCGCTGTTGCCGCATCTGTTCCCGGTGGTCGTCCCTGTCGGCCACAAGAGGGTTCTCCGAGCCGGCGGAGTGGGCCGGGACAGAAAAGTCCGCCGTGTACGGCAGGAAATGACGGGGAGTGGATGCATAGGCGTTGCTCAGGGCCAGGCAGGCCAGCAGCGTTCCGGCACAAAGGCATGTAATGTGTTTCATGGTTTTTTTCCTCAAATCTCTCATCAGTGCTGTGAGAAAGGCCGTTCTTCCGTGCTGTGCGCAACGCGCAACCGGAAGGCGCACCCTTCCCCGGCAGGGTGGAATGCGCGTTTTCTATACGCCTCTTTCCCGGCGTTGCAAGCGTACATAAAGTTTCTGTGAATACAAATGATTAAGCTGAATAGGGAGAAGAAAGGGGAAGGCGGGGAGGGGAAATCCGCAGCAAGGCGGGAGGAGGGGAAAACGCAAGGCTGACAGGAAAGAACGGAAACGGATTCCGGTCTTTTCTGTCAGCCCTTGTTCCTCTACTTATAGGAAGGAAGAGGCGTCTTGATGAGTTTCAGGAACTTGTCGGTGACATAGGAGCTGTTTTCAACCTGTTTCAGCTCGTCCTGCGAGATCCTGCCGATGGCCGCAAAGAACTGGGCCAGATCGCCCTGCCAGCTCTGGGCCTGGCTGGGGCCTTCGGAGGCGTCGAACATCTGGAGCTGTTCTTCCAGGTTGAACACCGGATGGTTCTTAAGATCCATCTCAGCGAGATCCTTGCTGTAGTCGGTACCGGCCCAGTCAACGTAGAAACGCAGGTATTCCGGCAGCAGCTTGTCCATCGGTTCATTCTTCATCATGTCGATGGCGCGCATGTAGATGCTCAGGAACTTCGCGGTGACTTCGGGGTTCTTGTCGGCGAATTCGCGGTCGGCGACGATGACGATGGGAAGGCCGCGATAGCAGTCATGCGGCGTGCTGGCCACTTTCCAGCCGCGCTTTTCGCCCACGTAGGTGAGGGGCGCCCACAGGGTCACGATGTCGCCGATGCCGTATTCGAATGCGGCGAGCGCGGACGCCTGGTCCATATTCTTGATGGTCACGTCCTTTTCGGTCAGGCCGAGGGCCTTGAGCCACGAGCTCAGGGCGAAGTGGGCCGAGGAAACGGTCGTGCAGAGGACGGTTTTGCCCTTCACGCTTTCGGGGGTGCCGTATACGTTCGGGTAGCTCTTGTTATAGCCCTTGGTCTTCATGATCGGGCTGTCGGGGCGGACCATGACGGCGTTGACCATAGCCTCGTCGTTGCAGTTGGCAATGACGTAGGTGTCGTGGCGCAAGGCGCCCATGAGGGCGGGAATCGCTCCCATGCCGCCGAAGACCCATGTCTTGGCGGGCAGGGTGCTGAGGGCGTCCATGCCGGAGCTGAAGTAGAGCAGCTCGACATCGAGGCCCACTTCCTTGTCCCATCCCTTCTGCTTGGCATACCAGATGGGGAAGGTTTCCTGAGCGCCCATCCACGCGGTGGGGACTTTCTGGAGTTCGGCGGCGCCTGCCGTGCCCACATAGGCCACGCAAAGGACGGCAGCGCAGAGGCCGCGAAGCCATTTTTTGACGTTCATATGCAATATTCTCCTGTACTTTGGGAAGAGGGGGAGGCAGAAAGCGGGGTAGAAAGCTCTGGAGAGTCTTCTACCCCGCAACATTAAGCTACAGATTTCTCAACTTACTTGTAGCTTGGGATGGGGGTCTTGACGAGCTTCAGGTACTTGTCGGTAGCGTAAGCGCCGTTTTCGACCTTCTTGAGTTCGTCCTTGTTGATGCTGCCCACGCTGGCGAAGAACTTCGCGATGTCGCTCTGCCACTTCTGAGCGGTGCTCATGCCCTTGGAGGCGTCAAACAGGGCGAGCTGTTCTTCCAGGTTGTAGACGGGGTGCGTCTTGAGGTCGGTGAGGGACAGTTCGGGAGAATAGTTCTTGCCGGCCCATTCGAGGAAGAAGCGCTGGTATTCGGGAACGAGGGATTCCAGAGGTTCCTTCTGCAGCATGTTGACGGCACGCAGGTAGATGCTGAGGAATTTCGCGGTGATTTCAGGGTTCTTTTCGGCATACGCGGTGTCGGCGATCAGGACGATCGGGTTACCGACCTTACACATATGCAGGTCGCCGGCGATCTTCCAGCCCTTTTCCTGGCCGGCGTACATATGGGGAGCCCACAGGGCCACGCCGTCGCCGATGCCGTTGTCAAACGCGGCCAGAGCCTGAGCCTGGTCCATATTCTTGATGGTGATGTCCTTGTCCGTCAAGCCCAGGACCTTGAGCCAGGAGCTCAGGCCGTAGTGGGCGGAGGAAACGGTCGTGGTCAGGAAGGTCTTGCCCTTCACGGTGTCGGGGCTGCCGAGCACTTCGGGGAAATCCTTGTTGTAGCCCTTTACCTTGGCGATTGGGCTGTCGGGACGGACGAGCACGGAGTTGGTCATGGATTCGTCGTTGCCGATGGCGATGACGGAAGTGCCGTAACGCAGGTTGCCCATCATGGCCGGGACGCCGCCCATGCCAGCGAAAACCCAGGAACCGGACGGAAGGGCGTTCAGAATATCCATGCCGGAGCCAAAGTACTGGATGTCGATGTCGAGACCAGCTTCTTTGTCCCAGCCCTTTTCTTTCGCATACCAGATCAGGAAGGTTTCGTGTTCGTCCATCCAAGCGGTGGGTACTTTGGTGAGCTTTTCAGCGAAAGCCATACCAGCGAGCGAAACGCAAAATGCGGCAGCGAGAAAAGCACTGATGAGTTTCTTGAAACGCATACCTGTTCCTCCAAGTTGAAATGTACTGAGGAAAATCCCTCTACCCTTATCATAATACATGTCGGGGCATGCACGATGATCGTATTCCGGACGTCAGCGTGACGTCCCTGCGGCGGTTTTTTCGGCATCTTCAACCGTCGCCTTGCGGACGGCCTGAACATGCCGGGTGCGGATGCGGAAAGCGCAGAACTGCAGCCCGCAGCCGATCCCCGCCAACCCTACCGCGAGCGCCGTTCCCAGATGGAAATACAAGGCTGCCGCGGCGAGGATGCACAATGCGAAACTGGCGAGCCTGAGGTACAGGAGCTTCCTGTATACCTCCCCGGTGCGTTCCCAGGGGGCGTCGTCGCATTGGCGTTGCGCATCGTTGTTTTTGGGCTGGGCCTTGCCCGAACAGCGCCGGACAAAGCCCTGTACCGACCACCAGACCAGCCCCGCGCACAGAGATCCGATAATGAGGCTGACGGTGGTCGTTTCCATATTACAGTACCAGAGCCGTGTTGTCGGTGATGACGGAGCGGAGCTTCAACAGCTCCATGCTGGTGTGCTCGCGGGGGCGGGGAAGATCGATCATGTATTCGGTCTTGATGCTCCCGGGGAGCTTGCCTTCCATCAGGATGATGCGGTCGCCGAGGAACAGGGCCTCGTCGATGTTGTTGGTGACGAAGATGACGGTGCGCTTTTCCTGTTCCCAGATGCGCGCGGTTTCCTTCTGCATGAACATACGGGTCTGGGCGTCCAACTGCCCGAAGGGCTCGTCAAGGAGCATGATGTTCGGGGAGTTCGCATAGGCGCGGGCGATGCCCACGCGCTGCTTCATACCGCCGGACAACTGGTGCGGGTAGTGCTTCTCAAAGCCGGTCAGCCCCACCATGTCGATGTAGTGCTGCGCAATCTCATGCCGCTCGTTGGCGGGGATATTGCGGAGCTTGAGGCCTAGTTCCACATTATCACGAACGTTCTTCCATGCAAAGAGCATGTAGCCCTGGAAGACGATGCCGCGGTCGGGGCCGGGGCCGGTGATGGGCTGGCCGTCAAGCGTCACGAATCCGGTGTCGGGCGTTTCCAGCCCGGCGAAGATCTTCAACAGCGTGGACTTGCCGCACTGACCGGGGCCGAGGATGACCAGAAACTCGTTTTCATACACATCAAGAGTGACGTCGCGGATGACGGGAACTTCCTGATTGCCCTTCTGGATGAAGGTCTTGCTGACGTTTTCACAGCGCAGTTTGAGTTTCGGTTCGCAGTTGCAGGTGGTCATATGCTTTCCTTTCTCAGCTGTGCTTAGAGGTTTTCAATGGTGCGCTTCCAGGGGCAGAGCTTGCCTTCAAGGAGCGTGACCAACAGTGAGGTTCCGTAAGCCGCTGCCGCGATGAGGACCATGCCGCCGAGCACGAGGGTGGGCTGGTGGGTGTCCATGCCGCGCTTGATGAGGAAGCCCATGCCGTCGCGGGAGTTCATCAGTTCGGCGGCCAGAACGCAGGTCCAAGCGGAGCTGAGGGAGATCTGGAGGCCGGCGAAGACTGCGGGGAACGACGCGGGGAAGCATACGTGGAAGATTTCATCCCGGCGCTTGCCGCCGAGGACGCGGATAACGTCATACAGGTCGGGGTCAACGAGGCGCACGCCGTTGTATGCATTGAGCAGACAGGGGACGAACGTACCGATGATGATGATGAACACCTTGGACATTTCGCCGATGCCGAACCACAGGATGGCGATGGACACCCAGGCGATGGGCGGCATGGGCTTGAACAGGTCGAACAGAGGCTTCACAATCGCGTTGACGTACTTGTTCAGGGCCATGAACAGGCCGAGGGGCACGGCGACGACGCTGGCGGCGATGAAGCCGATGAGCACGCGCTGGGTGCTGGCCCAAATGTGGCCGATAAGGTTCGTTCCGGCGAACTTCATGTACGTCAGGCGGTACAGCTGATCCACCACTTCCAGCGGGCGGGCCAGAGAGTCACGGAAGATCTTCTCTTTCGCCACGTAGTCCCACAGGGCGAGGAACAGGACGATGGAAACCACGTTGAGGAAATACTTGTTGGTAATGAACTTGTAAAAGCTGAACGGTTCGCGGTTTTTGGAGTGGTCGACGGTTTCGTTGGCGATAGAACTGGTCATGCCGCTTACCTCCTGATGCCAGCCAGCAGTTTCTTTTCAATCTGGTCGATGATGAAGCCGATGACTGCACCAGACAGACCCACGCAAATCATGCCGAGGACGATGATGTCGGGACGGCCGAGGCGGCCACCCATAGTGATGAGGAAGCCAAGGCCGGAGTCGGCGGCCAGCAGTTCCGCGGCCACGAGGTTGGTCCAGCAGTAAGCCAGGGCAAGCTGCAGGGCGCCGAACACCATGGGAAGGGCGGACGGGATGCAGAGCTGCGTGAAAATCTGCCAGTTGTTGGCGCCATATGTGCGGGCCATCTGGATAAGGGTCGGGTTGGTCATGCGCACGCCGACGTAGGAGTTGATGACGCAAGGCACGATACCCGCGATCCAGATGATGAATACCTTACCGGCAAGGCCGATGCCGAACCAGAAAACGGTAAGCGGAATCCACGCAATGGGGGGGATGGGACGGATAAGTTCGAAGATCGGGCGGAACAGACCTTCAACCACGTTGAACCAGCCCATGGCCAAACCGAGCGGGATACCCACGACGAGCGAGAGCACATACCCGATGAAGGCTTCCTGAATGGACGTCCACGCGTGCGTCGCCATGATGGCGCCGTCGGGGTTGGGGTTGCTGAGTTTGTCGATGAACGCGGCGAACACCTGGGAGGGCGATGCCAGCAACGTATTTGGAATGATTCCCGAGCGCACCACGCCTTCCCAGAAGGCGAAAAAGATGATGATGCTTATGTAGGGAAGGATGGTCAGAAGCAATGGCTGTTTGACGCTTACTTCTTTGTAGGCCATGAGTCACATCCTCGTGTCTGTGCTGCGTTAGAGAGGCGAGCCTCGTCTAACCTGGGTTACCACCAACGGATCAGTTCGGTGACTTGCTTGCGCAGCTCCACGAACTTGGGATCGATCAGGTTACGGGGGCGGGGGAGATCCACGGGGATTTCCGCCTTGATCTTGGTGGGCTTGTTGGTCAGCACCAGGATACGTTCAGCAACGTAAACCGCCTCTTCGATGTTATGCGTCACGAACAGAACGGTACTGTTGAGCTTTTTCCAGATATTGACCAGCTCGTCCTCAAGGTAGAAACGCAGCTTGACGTCGAGCTGTCCATACGGTTCGTCCATCAGCAGCAGATCGGGATTCACGGCGAACGCCCTCGAAACGGCGATACGCTGCATCATACTGGCTGAAACCTGGTTGGGGTACAGGTCGGCGCAGGAGGACAGGCCGACGAGATCCATGATTTGGGTCGCGCGCGCTTCACGTTCTTCTTTGCCGACGCCCTTGACTTCCATGCCGTAAGCCACGTTTTCGCGGACGGTACGCCAAGGCAGACAGGTCGGTTCCTGAAACACATACGAGATGTTGTGCTTCTTGGGGTTCGCTTCTTCCCCGTCGATGAGGATCTCGCCTTCGGTGGCGGGCATCAGCTTGGACAGGGTGTTCAAGAAGGTGGTTTTGCCGCAGCCCGTGGGGCCGACGATGGCAAGGAGTTCGCCTTCTTTGATGTTGAAGTTGATCCCATCGAGGACGGTCAGATCCCCAAACCGTTTTGTGAGGTTATTCACCTGAATCTTGATGCGTGATTCTGGGGTGGTGGGCACTGGTGGCTCCTTTGTCTTTTTTCAGGGCGAACACGCTGGTGCCGCCTCCTAGGGAGGAACGCGCTTTGGCCAATTCATGGACCTCGTACGCTGGTCCATACATTGGCTGAAGCGCTGCCTCTGGACCCTGTGTGGAGGCGGACACGTGGGCAAGGGATTGCTCCCTCACAAGTTGTGCTTTCGGCTCCAATCTTGTTCTCTAATGAGCAAAGATGGTGCCAGAGGTAGGGCCCTATCCTCAAAAAACCGCTTCCTGCCTACGTTTCTGGAGTAAAGAAGGCTTTTATTTGAGGGGAATAGGGATGATGCTCAAAAAAGAAAAAAAGAGTAAAAAAGCTCTACTTCCTCAGAGGTTGCGTTGGGGCTTCGGAAAAATAGGATCAAAATGTCCCAAAAAGAGAATGGGGAGGATTTTTTTTGGGACAAAAACTTCCCAAATTATAAGATATTGTATTTCAATATGATACATATATAAACGCTACGCTGGCGACACTCTTCCGTCATGGTTGGGAAAAAAATCCCGTATAATAAACCATGATTGAGATAAAAAGAACGAACGGGGCTGCCTTTGGTAGCGTTCAGCCCCAAAAAGGGCACGAAAAAATGGGACAGAAATGCGACATTTTTTCTGTGCCCCCAAACGGAAAAGCGCCTCCCTTTTTACTGGGGGAGGCGCTCGGATCGGGGCGTGGATTGCAGTGTGCAGGCGTTATTCTTTTTCCAGGCCGAAATCTTTCATTTTCCTGAACAGGGTACGCCTGTCCATACCGAGGCTGTCCGCCGTCGGGCCGCGTTTCCAGTTGTTCTTTTTCAAGGCGTTCAGCAGGTAGACCTTCTCGAAACGGGAAAGCGCTTCCGCCAGCGTCAGGGAATCTTCCGGGGCTTCGGAAGCGGCCGCCTGTGCGGTGGTCTCGCCGATGACGGTATCGCCCAGCCGCGCCGTCCCCAGGCTCAGGTATTGGTAGAGCACATTTTGCAGCTCGCGGACATTGCCGGGCCAGTCATAGAGCATGAATGCGTGCAGCATCTCGCTGTCCATGTACTCGAAGCGCTTGTTGCTCGGGTAAGCCTTCAGGAAATGCTCCACCAGCAGGGGGATGTCCGCCTTGCGTTCCCGCAGCGGCGGGAGATGGATGGGGATGACGTGGATGCGGTAGTAGAAGTCGCGGCGCATGGCCCCTTCATTGACGCGCTCAAGGAGATCCCTGTTCGTGGCCGCGATGATGCGTACATCCGGTCGGTGGATCTGGGCGCCGCCGACAGGCGTAAAACCCCCGTGCTCGATGGCGCGGAGCAGCTTCACCTGCCCCATGAGGCTGATTTCTCCCAGTTCATCGAGGAAAAGCGTGCCCCCATCGGCCTGATCCAGATACCCTTTCTTGTCGGCCGTCGCACCGGTGAACGCGCCCTTCTTGTAGCCGAACAGCTCGCTTTCAAAGAGGCTTTCCGGGATGGCCCCGCAGTTGACCGCCACAAAGGGCTGCTGATACCGGGAGCTGCCATCGTGGATGGCCCGGGCCGCCAGTTCCTTGCCTGTCCCCGATTCGCCATAAACGACCACGTTGTCGTCCACGGCCGCCGCTTTGGCGATGAGATCGAAGACGGCGGTGATCTGCGGCGAATTGCCCACGATGTCGCCTGAACATCGGGCTTTCAGGCGCTCGCGCAGCTCCTCGTTTTCCTGCCGGATCGTGTTGTCCTGCTTCTGCTTTTCGGTCACGTCGTTGATGAAGCCCTCCACAAGGAGGGGGGCCTGTTCCCCCGCGCCTCCGGCATGGACGCCCGCTCCTTGCTCCCAGACCCATTTTTCCTCATTCCACGAGGTGATGATCCGGTAGGTCAGTTCGAACGGCTCTTTCTTCCTGAGCGCGTTTTCCAGCGTTTCCGAGACGTGCGCCCTGTCGTCCGGGTGGACGAGGGCAAGCAGGCCCATGCCGTCCGGCCCCATGAAATGCTCCGGCGTGTACCCGGTAAGGCGGGTGACCCCCTGGCTGACAAAGCGGACCTTCCGATCCGGCGAGTGCTCGCCCTGATAGGCGAGGCCGGGAAGGTTGTTCATCAGGGTTTCGAGCTGGCGGCTTTTCTCGTGCAGCTCCATCCCGATGAGCATGTTGTGGCTTTCGAGCTCCTCCCGGAGGCGCTTGTTGGTGATGTGGGTGCGGACGCGGGCCAGCACTTCGTCGGCATGGAAAGGTTTGGTCACATAGTCGACGCCGCCGACTTCGAACCCCCGGTGCTTCTGGCCGGGCGATTCCATCACGGACAGGAAGATCACCGGGATGCCCTCGGTCGCTTTGTCCGCCTTGAGGCGCTGGCAGACTTCGAAGCCGTCCATCTCGGGCATGAGGATGTCCAGCAGGATGAGATCGGGATGATGGCTGAAGGCCAAATCCAGCGCGCGCTTTCCGTTCTTGGCGATGATGAGGAAATAGTCCTGTTCGAGGGTCTGGACCAGGATGTCCAGATTGACGGGATCGTCATCCACGACCAGAACGACAGGTTTATTGGGCTGCATCGGAAGGCTCCGTACTTGGGGCGCTGCTCGAGAACAGGGAAGGGCGGATCCTTTCCAAAACGGTCAGAGCAGCTTCATAGTCATAATTGTCCACATGCATTTTCAGGGTGTGGAGTAAGGGATATTCGTCCGCATTGCAAATCACCAGCAGGCTGCCCAGGGCAATGCGGATGCGCCCGGGCGCGGCCTGGAGGAGGGCCTCGACCAGATCATTATAATAGGTGCCCAGTTTGGCGATGTCGAGTGTGGGTTTGGAGGCAATGGCCGAGGGGCCGCCCGCGGGTTTCGTTTCCTTGTCGGACGGGCACAGCTTCGCGGCGGCCTCAAGGACCTCGCCGAGGGCCTCTTCCAGTTCGGGCAGCAGTGCGGCGAGCGGCCTGCCCTGGAGCGTGGACAAGGCGGCATTGGGGTAGCCCTTGTCCAGCTGCGATTGCGCTTCCAGTTCCAGCGTGCGCGCCATATCCCGCAAATGCAGCGCTCCCAGATTGGCCGAAGCCCCCTTGAGGGCGTGCGCCCGTTCGCGGAGGGATTCCCAGTCATGGGTGCGGACGGCATGGCGGAAGAGGGCGGCATCCTGCGCGTGGTTTCTGGCGAAACTTTGCAGGATGGTGGGGTATTGCTGCGGCGACAGGCCTGTCTGGATCACGGTTTCGAGCGAGAAGCAGGGGGGCAGAAACGCCCATGATGCCGCATCGGGCACGGAAGGCCGCGCCGGATCTCCGGCCTGCGCTTCCGGAACCCGGTAGTACTCGGGGAGCAGGCTATGGATGGTGTCGAAGAGCAGCGCCTGTTTGAATGGTTTGGAAAGGTACGCGTCCATCCCCGCATCCAGACAGCGCTGCTTGTCGGATTGCATGGCATGGGCCGTGAGCGCGACGACGGGCAGGACATAGCCGCGTTCCCGCATGATCTTGATGGTTTCGTAGCCGTCCATGTCCGGCATCTGGATATCGAGGAACATGAGGTCGAAAGCCTCGCGTTCCAGCAGGGCAAGGGCTTCGATGCCGTTGCCGGCCATTTTGAGCTGGGCGCGGGTTTCTTCGAGCAGTACGGACATGATCTCCTGATTGACGGGGTTGTCCTCGGCCACGAGGATGCGCACGGACGACAGATCCGGCGTGACCGGCGACTGCGCCGGGCGCGGCCCCCTGAAGCCCGCTTTTTTCCGATCAAACAGCTTGCGGAGGGTGGAGCGGACGCAGCGCACGGTGATGGCCGGGATGACCTCGACGGGATAGGGCTTGTCCTTGAATTCGGAGATGGCGAGGCCTTCCCTCGGGCCGCCCACAAGCACGAGCGGGACCGGGGCGGCGCAGCGCAGCTGCAGTTCCGCCGCAAGCCGGAGGGCCGGGGGGCAGTCCCCATCGCCGAGAAGTCGATCGATGATGATGAGATCCGGCCTGAGCGGTTCTTTCCCCAGCGAGGCAAGGACGGAAAGCGGGCCCACCCTGCTGGCGATATGGCTCTGGCACTGGATGCCGAGGGCCTCCAGCGTGCGGCGCATGACCCGGACGCCCGTATCCGACGAGCTGACCACGACCGCCTGCAGATCCATGAAGGTATTGCCGCCGAGCACTTCCACCTGTTCCTGAAGCGCCAGCCGTATGGAGAACGCGAACGTGCTTCCCTGTCCGACTTCCGATTCGACCCAGATTTCCCCGCCCATGTTTTCGACCATATACCGGGCGATGCTCAGGCCGAGGCCCGTGCCGCCGTGCCGCCGGGTCAGCGATGAGTCGGCCTGTTTGAACGGCTGGAACAGCTGCGGCAGCTGATCCGGGGCGATGCCGACGCCGGTGTCGTGCACGAAGAACAGGAATTGCGCCTTGTTCTGGTTTTCGGAAAGATGGAGGTTGCCGCCGTGCCGGACCTGCAGGTGGATGCGCCCGCCCGGAGGCGTGAATTTGACGGCGTTGCCCATCAGGTTGGTCAGGATCTGCTGCAAGCGCCCCGCATCGCCGAGAAGCGCCAGCGGCGTGGAGGGATCGATGTCGATCAGGCATTCCAGCTCACGCGCCATGCTGCCGCGCATGGTCATATCGCAAACGCGCAGGATCACTTCATCAAGCATGAATGGGGCGGTGTCCGTGTCCATTTCGCCCGCTTCGATCTTGGAGAAGTCCAGCGTGTCGTTGACGATGTCGAGCAGGGCGTAGGACAGGTCCAGAATCGTGCGCTGATGGTTGCGCGGCAGCGGGTTGTTTTTCAGGTAGGCTAATTCGGTAAAGGAAATGATGCCGTGCAGCGGCGTGCGGATTTCATGGCTGATGTTGGCGAGGAAACGGCTTTTGGCTTCCGTGGCGGCGTCGGCTGCCTTCATGGCCTGCTGGAGCTCGGTGTTGAGGCGCTGGAGATCCTCGGCCTTGGCGCTTTTTTCCAGTTCGGCGGCCAGCCGCTTGGTACGTTCCTCAACCTTGCGCCGGAGCTGGAAATTCCAGAAAATGATCAGCAGCAGGACGGACAGGACGACTTCAATGCCGAGCAGGCTGGTCCAGAACGTGCGCGGGGGAAGGTGGAGCGACGGCTGGCGGCTGAGCCAGCGGTTGTTGATGAGTTCCCGCTCGGGAGGCTGGATCTGGTACAGGGCTTTGGAAAGGATGCTGTGCAGCTCGGGCCAGTCCGAGCGCACGCCGATGGACAGGCCGCTCTGGGCGGGGATGGTCGAGGTCGCCTGAAGCCGCAGATGCGTGTTGTCTTCCAGCTTGGGCAGGACGCTGGCCTTGTAGTCGACCAGCGCGTCGGAATGCCCGGACATGACCCGGAACAGCCCCTGCAGGGGATTGCTGACAGGGTCCAGGATGATGTCGGGATAACGGTTTTCAAGGTAATTGTGCCAGTAATGCCTGTATACGACGGAAACCCGTTTCCCGGCGAGCTCCTTGAGGCTGGTGGCGTGCTGCGCGTTTTCGTGGATCACGATGATGCCGGGGAGGGAAATATGGGGCCGGGTAAGGAGCAGGTTTGCGTCGACGGCAAGCGTCGGTTCCACCATGGCGAACAAATCCGTCCGCCACTGCTTGGCGTCTTCGAGCGCCGTGGTCCAGTTGGATTGCGGCTCTATGCGGAACTGGATTCCGATGATGCGGGAAAGGAGCCGCAGATAGTCAAGGCTGATGCCCGCATAGGCGTTGAGCTGCTTGGAATCGGACAAAGGGATGAAGGCCGGGGTCATGCTTACGGTAATGACGGGGTGTTCATCTATCCACGTCTGTTCTTTGGGGGTGAACAGCTGAGGCATGGCCGTCATGGGCGAGAGCATACTGATGGACGATTCCAGCGACGGGAGGTAGCTGTCGTCCGGCGCGTCTTTCGTGACCAGCAGCACGTGCCCTGTAAACAGGATGAATATGACGAGTATGGTGCCGAGGAAAACAAAAATGCGCATAAACGTCTCGCAGAGAAAACGGCTCAGGAAGGAACACCAGTATGGCAGAGATGCGCTGCAAGGTCGAGAGGGCATCTTGTCGTTGCGCCTTCGGTTGACTATGGTGGCGGGGGAACGTGTTTTCCCGAAGCCCGGCATAGCTATGAGAAGGATGAGACAATGCGTATTGATGAAGTGAAGAGACAGCTTGAGGCTTTTGGCGTTCTTGACGGATACCGCGAGTTCGCCACGTCCAGCGCCACTGTTGAACTGGCGGCCGCCGCAGCCGGATGCGAACCCGGACGCATCGCCAAGACGTTGTCGTTCAAGACGGCTGAAGGGCCTATTGTTATTGTGGTGATGGGTACGGCACGGATCGACAACCGGAAATTTAAGGATCAGTTTAAGGAAAAGGCGAAGTTCCCGCAGGGAGAAGAAGTGGAGTCGCTCATCGGGCACCCCATCGGCGGTGTTTGCCCCTTTGCCGTAAACGAAGGTGTCCGGGTTTTCCTTGACCTCAGCCTTAAGGCCTTCGATCCCGTCTATCCGGCAGCGGGGGCCCCGAACAATGCGGTATGCCTTTCGCTCGCCGATTTGGAACGTGTAACCGGCGGGACATGGGTTGACGTCTGCAAGCAAGGGGCCAAGTAGGCGGCTTTGTTGGCAGGCCCTGCACACGAGAAAAGCCAATCCATATGGATTGGCTTTTCTCGTGTGCAGGGTTGGGGCTTATTCGGTAAGCGTTTTGGGATCAATATTGTACTTGCGGATTTTGGACCATAGGGTGCTTGTGTTCAACCCAAGCAAGCTTGCGGCCCCGTCAGGCCCGGCAATTTTCCCGTTGGCCTTTGCGATGGCCATCTTGATATGGTCTATGATGATCGTGTCAAGCGTGGGGAAGGCATCTCCGCTTGATGAAAGCTCACATTTCTCTTTGATGTTCTTGTTCGCTGAGGGATGTCTTTCCGCAATAAAAGAGTGCTTCAGCGCATTCATGTCGTTATAAAGGAGAATACTGTTGAAGGTATCTATAAGCATCGGCTGTATGAATGAACAGATATCGATATCTTCTTGTGAATATCTGTTTTTTCCGATGCTGTATATGGACATGTAAATATGGATGCCTTCAAGGACATGATGTTTGAGAGGAATATAGATGCTGGAAGACTCTTCGTTGTTGAAAATGCTGTTCCTGAATTCAGAAAAAACACAGGACTCTTCACCTGTAAAGTTTTTTATGGAATGGACGTCTCCGGTAAAGAAATTATCTTCTACATACATGCGCCTGAGAGTGTCTTCCGGTATGGTAACTTGATCTGGGAAGGGGTTCTTTGAATAGTCAGCATACTCAGCTACCTTAAAGATGGTATCTTTCTCAAAAAAAGAAATATATACGGCGGATACAGGCATGTATCGCTTAAAGAAGGAGGCCATTTTCTGCGTAAAGTCCGATATGCAGGAGGATTCAAAAACGGTCGAAAAGAAAACGGAAAAGAGTTCCTCAGACGTATGGTTCATGGTCGCCTCTTTGTCTTTTTATACTGTAGATGTATAAACTCGTATCTTAATAAAACGAAAAGAAAATTGCTTTTCAAGTCTTTTTTGTATTCAATGAAGTAATTCCAGAAGCCTTTTTATATTAAACAAGGAAAAAGGATTGTCAAAACGTTAAATAAAACATATATAGAACTGGCGTTCTATATAAAGTGTCTTGTTGAAAAGTCGTATTATTTTTATTCTATCTCTATATAACTATTGACGAAATGTATATTTTTCAAAGGATGTCGATGATGATTGCCTCATCAGAGATGAAGAGCAAAACACAATGACAACTCTTTTAATTGATTAATATCTGTCCATAAGATCATTTTTCTAAAAGTTATTTTTTGATGGTGGATCAGGATTGTTCGTTTTGAATGGGAGAACATGACATATTAGCGATTCCATTTGTATAGAAAATGATTCTATATAGTAAATAGACCATACAAATGTAAATGGTGTAGTTATAGTAAAAAAATCTTAATATTACAGATTTATTGTTATATGTTAAGCAATAAAAAATTTGCTTTTGAATAATTTTTATATTTTATAGATAATAATGTTGAATTTAAATTTTAAAATCAAATAAAAGTATTTTATATGCTAAAAATAGCATTATTTGGTTTTAAAAATTTTATTTAGTCTATGTGAATTGTAAATAAAAAATTATATTATATTTCACCATGAAAAAAATGCAATGAATAGGAAAAAGTGCTGGACAGAGATGCAAATTGGGGATGCGTGAGAGGAATGATAAATGTAACGCTACGCAGCGCCGGTTCATGCGTAAAGAAGCATCACTGTCCTTTGGTGAAGGCCCGAGGAAATCACAAGGGCGGCGACAAGAAGGAGACAGGAGAAGATCAGATTCTGGGGGCTAAAACCGGGTGAACCACATTGTTTTTTATGGAATTATTTCGCTTTTCAAAAAAACATACGGCAACGCTTGCCCCGTAGCACACTGCGCTCATGCCGGGAGTGCTTCATTTTATTCGGGCAACGCGCAGTAGGCCCTCCCCATTTTTTCCCAGTGTTGTGTTTTTATGATAATATATTGATATTACATTTAAAATAGATGCTGTTGACGGAAAAACAGGATGTGATATTCTCCTAACGTAAACGAACGTTAGGGAAACGTTTCGTCACCGGTGTGGCGCCCAGTCTTCAAAACTGGTGGACGGTCGAAAGGTCGTTGGTAGGTTCGACTCCTATACGTTTCCGCCAAAAAGAATCTCAAAAAGCCCCGCAAAGCCTTAAAAGCCTTGCGGGGCTTTACTTTACCCAAGTTTAATACTCTACATAGTCTCACTTGGTATATGGACATACCGTGTTATTTTTGTCGGTATTCTTAGGATATGGAACGGCCGTTGCGGAATCATGCCGTTTCATAAGCCTTTTTGTGGCGAATATCGGTATTCGTTTCAGGATTTTTTCCGATACCGTCAGCGCAAAGAAATACCGTCACGAAACAACCCAATGTCATTTTACGTAAAGCGAAGATTCTGTCCCATCTTGGGCACCACCTCTTTCCGTTCGTCGGGGCGCGGCCTTCTACTCTGGAGCCTGCCGATATTCTGGGTGCCGTCCGCCATAGGGGAGTACGGGGATCCTTGAGATGGACCACAGGCTTGTTCAGCTTTCCGGGCAGGTGTGCCGGTACGCTCATCCGTGGGATATACGAGATATGGCGCAGCCGCGGTTTTGAATGAAGCGTTGCGTCCCTTGAATCCGCCGGGAACCGCCGCGCCGGGGGCCGTCCTTGTTTGTGCGGCTGCTGGCAGCTTCGGTGCGCTCATCATGAAGATGCTCGGCCCAATGTGAACTGTCGGGAACAGAAAAGAGGAAGCCCCCAACCGTGAGGAAGGGGGCTCTGTTGTGTGGGAGGCCGGAAAATTCTAGAACTTCCATTCCACAGCGAGGTTTCCGTAAACGGATGTCTCATCACGGCGGAAAAGTTCGCTTCCGGCGTTTAAGGAGAAAGAGACGTGCTTGTCCGTGTTGAAACGCACGCCCGCGCCGAGGCCAAGGCTGTCGCGGCCCGGGACTTTTATCGTGTTGGAGAAGCCCGTGTTGGCCGCGTCCACGAATGAGCCGTGCATCGTGCCCGCCTTGTCGAGCAGTTCGTGGTTCCACGCGGCGGAGGCGTGAGCCTTCCAGGTGGCGTGTTCGCCGAACTGCCTTTCATTCGTGCTCATGCGGACACCGAGGCTGGAGCGCAGCGAGTGGAAGGTTTCGGAATCCAGATGGAGTCGGCTGCCCATACCGTTGTCTTCCGTCAGGGACGGGCGCGACGAGAAGGCGTAGTCCAGCGCGGCGAAGGGCCCGGCCTTGATTGTACCCCAGTCGGCCTCATAGCCGCCGCCCGCACGGACCGAGCCCGAGAACCCGGTCCAGTCCTTGTTGTTTTCGCGGTTGTAGCCGTTGAAGGAAACGGCCCGCTTCATGCGCCAGTTCTCCACGCCCAGACGTCCGATGCCGAAGACGTTCCAACCATCCCAGTCCGCCGGGGCGTACAGGCCCTGCGCGCCGAGATACAGTCCTTCGCCGCGCAGCTTTCCATTGGTATCGCCGGTCATGGATTGGTGGTTGAACACGACGTGCCCGCCGACGGTCAGTCCGCCGGGGGTGCTCCGTTCCGCACTTCCGATCAGGCCGACGTTCGCGGCGTCGTAGCCGCCCATGCCGCTGCGTCCCGGCTGGTCGAACGTCCCTGCGTAGGGCTGTGCGGAAACATGCCATTCCCCGTCCTTTTGCGGAGCGCGGGAGAATGTGCCGGGAAGAATCAAATCGGAAAGCATACGGTGCATATCGAAACTCGCCAGCGCCGCATTGCCGTAGGCGTCGGGCGAAAGCTGGGAAAGAGCTTTGCGGACGGTGCTCCCGTCAGGTGCGGAGAAGTCCAGCGCCGCGTAGAGGTTGCGCATGTCGTCCCGTACCCCGTCAGCAGAGGAGAGCGCCCGGCCTACATTGGCGGCGTTGCCGTTCGCGGCGTATCGGCTGTAGGCGTCGGCGGCGCGGGAGGAGAGGATTGTGGCCGTCCCGCCTTGAGGTGTGGCGGTCATTTCCAGCGTGGGCGAGTCCAAAAGAAGGTTTGTGGCATAACCTTCCGTCAGGTTTCCGGAAGCCGTGATCGGCGCGAGGGAGAGGCTTCCCGCGTAATAGCCGGGCAGGGGAGCAAGATACAGGGTGCCGTTTACAACGGCGTTCCCGTTGACGGCGAGTCTGTCGGATGTGCCCGAAGCATCGAATTCTGCGAGCAGGCACCCGGTCGCGGTCTGGCGATAGTCGCCGTTGATCGTAATGGTACCGATGCTATTGCCGGGGGCGACGGTACCCGCGTTGGTGAAGGTGCCGTCTACGGAGACGTAGCCGTTGTCGAGGGCGTTCAGGGTGTACTCGGCATTGCCGCTCAGGGTCGCGCCCTCCCTTACGTTCACATCCAGCACCTCGGCCCGCCCGTTGAAGGACAGCGCGCCGCCGTCTACGGACATCCGGATACTGTGCTTGCCCATGATGTTGCCGTCGTAGCGCAGGCGGAAGTCCGGATCGGGCGCGTCCGTCGCCGAACCGTCGCCCGCCGCCAGACGGCCGAAACTCAGGCTGGTGAGCAGATCGTCGCCGTTGGCGGCCGCTTGAACTTGCTGCACGTCCGAGTTGCCGGGGTTCCAGTCCGAAATGATGTCCCCGCTCAGCGCCGCCCCGTTTACGATGTTGATGTTTTTTACCCAGGCGTTGCGGGAAATGTATATGGCGGCCGCACTCCCGGACAGTGGGCCGCTTACGTCGAAACGCTCCGCAAGCGGGCCTTTCAGTTCGTCGAGCAGATTGTGCTGTTCATAAAGCTGGGTGACGACGTTGCCGGACTCATCCTCTGCTGCTTCCGTCCGGCTTCGGATGTATGAGCCGCGGTATTCGGCGGTCAGGCCGGAGTCCAGGCCGAGCAGGCTGCCGCCGAAGTCGAAGCGCGCACCCACGCCGCCGGTCCCTGTAGCCCGGATTTCTCCCCGGCTGACGACGTTCTGGCCTTTGCCGTAGGCCAGAAGCAGCCCCGTGCCATAGGCGCCGTCGGCGGATACGCGCACTCCGGGGGCGATGCGCAGGGTGTTGGCCTCGCCGTCCACGCGGATTCCGGTTCCGGCTGTGCCGCAGGCCAGCAGATCCGCGGTCTGGGTAATGTCGTTGCCGCTGCCGTAGATATGCAGCCCCACGCCATAGGCCGCGGTGTTGGGCTGACCGGGCAGATACGCCGTGCCGTCGGCGTTGCGGGCAAAATATCCCCGTCCGTTGTCGAGCGTCAGGTTGTCACCGTAAACGGAAAAACCGTAAAAGTTTTTGCGGTCGATCGTATATCCGATGTCCTGAAGCGCGGCGAGTTCGGCTTCCATGAAAACCTGATAGTTGCGGTAGTCCTGATGGCTCATGAGGCTGCGGTCCAGCTCGATGTGCGACAGATCCAGGCTATCCCCCTCAAAGCCTTCTATCGGCAGCCCGCCGTTCAGCGCGCCCGCCAGCACCTCGCTTACATGTGTTCCTTTGAAGAGGACGCCGCTTTCCGTCATCTCGCCGACCGTGAACACGGGGTCGGCCCCCGGCGCGGTTCCCGGCCGGACGACTTCCATGTCGGTTGTGGGGGTGACGCCGTATTGATCGACCAAGTGGCGATCCCAAGGAGAGATCTCGGTATCGAATCCATATACCAGGCTACCGTCATAGCCTTCCCCCATGGTGGCCAAGGAGGAAATGCCCAGGGCATGGCCCATTTCATGGTATAGGGTTCCGACCAGCTCTATGCCGTCGCCCGTGGGCAGGGGCGACGGGATGTCCGGAATGCTGAAATTCATCCTGCCGATCCGTATCTGGGCAGGAGGATTCATGCTTTGATCGCCGATGAGTGCGCCCGCCAACCCGCTGGCCCCTTCCCAAGGAGTCCCGTGCCACGCCGGATTCCCAACGCTTATCGCATCGGCGTTTACCTCGTTCATGGTGCCTACGTTGATGGCGGCGGGCACGGCGTTGTTCGCTCCGGGCCCGAGGATGTCCGCCCAACGTTCCACGGCCTGGGTAACGGCGTCTTTTTGTGCGGCGCTCAACTGCCAGGTGGAGGCTTCCCCTTCCGTTTCCGAAAGGGCGTTGCCGTACTTTTCCCCCTGATCAAAAAAGCGCAGTTGGAACAGGGGGGTGTTTGCGTGGTCGGTTATGATGCGCGTTTCATAGGCCGACGCCTGCGTTTCCCAGAGCAGGAAAACCGCGGCGGCTAATGTCAGGCAGTGGAAAAAACGGTTCCGGGGCATACATTTCTCCTTCCTTAAGAGGCCTTCTTGTTTGTACATAGACCATATTCCTCTAGCCTTCAATGAAGGCTCTTCATATATGTCGAAACGTGTTCAGAGAGTGCGCTTTTTTATGTCTTGCGGCGTTGTGGGGACATATGTGTGAGGAGGGGAAGAAAGGAGGGAGAGGGGAACTGAAATCCCTTTATGGCCTGCCCCGTCGAAATGGCGGCGGTGATTCCATTGACAGAAACAGTTTTGTGTTAGAGCTTGAAAAGCGCTTTTCAGAGAGCCGGTTTTTCATGGAGACTAGACCGAGCCATATGGGTGGAGGCTCCGCCTGTTACCCTTTTCTCTGCCTGATAGGGGCCCTTGCCCTGTTTGATGCCTGCGAAGAGAGGCATGTTCCGAGAGTTTCAGCTGAAAAAGACTGGGAGGGGATTATGTCGGATCATCCTCGCACTCATCAGAATGCGATCTTGAGAACCTATGCCGGGCTTCTGTTGATTTCGATTTGCGTTTATACGCTGATGTATGCTCCGCAACCCATGTTCAACTCGGTGAGCAGGGATTTCGGTGTGGACAAAGGCTCCACGGGGCTGCTCGTCAGCGTGTTCATGCTGTCGCTCGCCATCTCGCCTCTCTGCGTGGGGATGCTGCTCAGCCGTATCGGCGTGCGGCGTGCCATTCTGGGGGCTTCCCTCCTGCTCGGTATAAGCGGCGTGGGGATCTGGTTTGCCCCGTCCTTTCTTGTCCTTCTCGGCATCCGCGCTTTACAGGCATTGCTGGTTCCGGTGGTGCTCACAGCCGTCATGTCCGGCATTGCTGTCATGTTCCGCCATCTTGATCTCAACCGTGCGCTTGCGGGCTATGTGACCTCCAATCTTGTCGGTTCGCTGTGCGGCCGAATTATCGGAGGCTGGGCTGCGCAGATGTTCGGATGGCGTGCCACGCTCGCCGTTATCTGTTTTTTCTTTTTCCTTGTCCTCCTCTTCATCCGAAGCATTCCGGAAATGCGCAACGCCAGTGCGCGCCTCCACAGCCCACGTGAATACCTCGCCGTTTTCAAGGGCAGGGGGGTCCCCAGTCTCTTTTTCGCCGAAGCCTGCGGTATCTTTGTCTTCGCCGCCATCGGCAACCTCATCCCTTTTCGTATGGCGGAACTCGGGCAGGGCCACTCCGAGGGGCTCATCGGACTCATGTATTTCGGGTATTCCGTCGGCCTTGTCGCTTCGTTGTCCCTTGCGCCGCTCATGCGCGTGTTTAAGACGCCAACAAGACTTATTCTTTTCGCTTCCGCCGTCTATGTCGTCTCCTGTCTCACGCTTGCGGTCCCTTCCCTTTGGGCCTTGTTCGGCGGGCTATGGCTCATAGCCTTTGGGGAGTTTGTCGTCCATTCCATCAGCCCCGGCCTTATCAACCATCAGGCCATGCTCTCCGGTCATGGCGACCGCGGTATGGTCAATGGGCTTTTTCTTTCCTGTTATTATTTCGGCGGGCTTCTCGGCTCCTACATTCCCGGAGCTCTCTATTCGGGGTTCGGCTGGTTTGCCTGCTACCTCTGTATTCAACTCGTCCAGGTTGCCGCGTTTTTCGTTCTGTTCAGACTGAACCGGACGGCACCTGACTTGCGGTAGGACGGCCAGCCGGTTTTCCATCTCCGGGATGCCACGGCTAGGGCCCGCCCGCCTTCACATGTTTCGGCTCCGACGCGGCTGTTGACATGTCCGGGGCCTTGTGCTTCCTCTAACGATAGGAGACGTTTTTTGCTGGAACGGGGCTTCTGCCCTGCGGAAGAGGGGAGAAAGGATGAGCAGCGTATATCGTATCGAGAATGAGGGGGAAATCGGCCCGCTGGGCCGGCGCGGTATCGAATTGACCCACGAGATCATGTATCGGCATTATCGACGCGATGAGGACTTTGTCTACGCGCAGATGGCAGAGGGCGTCACGTGGATCGGGCCTTCACGCGCCCAGTACACCACCGGCGTGGACAAGCTCAGGGAGCTCTTGCAGATCGAGCAGCTTGTCACCTTCACGATGGAGCAGGAAACCTATCAGGTCGCCTATGAGGATGAGCATACCTGTCTCATCTTCGGTTGTTATACGGTTACTTCCGATGAGGAAACCGGCCTGTTCATACGTACCCTGCAACGGGTATCCTTCTTTTATCGGTTGATTGGCGACCATCTCCATGTCGTGCACATGCATCTGTCCCACCCTTATGAAGTCGTGGATTCGGACGAAGTGTTCCCGTTCCGGTATGGAAAGGATGCCTTCGACTATATCCAGCGGACGCATCAGATGGCCTTTACGGACAGCCTGACCGAACTCGGCAACCGCAACGCCTACGAGACGAGCTGCGTGAGGATGGCCCATGATTTCGACTCGGTGCGTTCCCTGTGCCTCATCCTGTTCGATCTCAACGGCATGAAACGGGTCAACGATACATGGGGGCACCTCGCCGGGGATCGGCTCCTTAGGGATTTCGCCTCGCTCCTGCGGGAAACCATGCCTCCCGCCGCCAAATTGTACCGCTACGGCGGGGACGAATTCATTGCCGCCTTGCACGAGGTTTCGCTTTCCGATGTGAAAAAGTGCCAGCAAAAGTTGGAACAACGTATCGCGCGCTACAATGAGGAAAACGAAATACATTTGAGTGCCGCTTGGGGACATGCCTTTTTCAATCCGGAAACGGATCACGGCCTTTCGGAAATCGTCAAGCGGGCGGATGTCATGCTCTACGCCATGAAGCGGGCCATGAAACAGGCCGCCGAGAGCACAAGCTGACGGGCCCTTGGTTCCCCGTGTCCTTACGGGTTCGTGTTCCCCTTGGGCCGCGTGATGAAGGTTTCAGGCCAACATCAAGAGGACTTCCATAAAGGGGACAAGGGAAAACCTTCAAATTTGAGGCATGACGCCAGAAGCCCCGGCAGGAGAGAGTCCGCCGGGGCTTTTCGTTTATGTGGTGCGGCGGGCGGTTTCGTCCATCCGGCGGAGTTCGTGTTTTGTGGCCTGCCCCACGAAGGGGAAGGGCAGGATGTCACGGGTGAGGACGAAGGCGCGTTGCCGGTTCCCGGCGGCATCGGTAGGGCGTCCGGGGAAGGCCGCAGCCGCAAAGCCCGGTGGGAGGATAGGGCGGGGCTATGCATCGCAGGCGAGGTTCAGTCTGTGTAACGGGGCGGGTTCTCTCTCTCTCTCTCTCTATATATATATATCAGTTTTTCTTTTTAAAAGATTTAAATACTGAAAGATAAACCACAAAGAGAAACATGAGTATCGTGCAAAAGTTTTGCGAAGTACAGAATATGCTCATCCATATGCTCTCTTCAGGTATTATGGCCTCTGTCGGTTGTGATAGGTAGTAGCTGTATTGACTGTGTGTAAACGGTAGGAAAACGAGCATACCATACGTAATGAACAGGATATTGATAAGATACTTTAATGTTATCCATTTGAATTTAAAGAATCCCCAGTTTCCATATAAAGAGTAGATGAGCCCTGTGGCTAGACATCCTCCGGCTCCGGGGCCGACTATGATAAAATCTATATAAAACAAAATCTTGCTGAATGTGATCTGTTCATGTGCGGTACTGGGATGAAAGAGGCAAAACAAGAGTACCATCGTTGTTGCCCCGCCACCCCAGAGGGCGGCAAAAAACAGATGGGCAAATTTTAAATATCTTTTTTGTTGGATAGTCAGCTGTCTTTCTGGCATGTTTTATCCTTATAAATGGTATTTTGATTCCCCCTTGGGTATAGTTTACTTTACGTGTTTGTACAATTTTGCAATAATATATTGATATGGTTGTTTTTTAAAGGTGGGCGAGATGGCACGCGTTCCCTTTCTTGTCTCCTTGAACGTATGCCGCTTCTCCCCTTCCCACCGTAACAGGCCAGGCACCACTGACGCCGGGGCCATCGCCACTGGCGGATGCTACCTGTCGGGGCGAGACGCTTACCGGGCGGGAGGGCCTGCCCGCAGGCAAGGCCGGGACCCTTTGCGGATCAAGGGATGGAGACGGCACAATGAACGGCGGCGGGGCATCCAGCTTGCCCGCGAAGGAGGCGCCTTTTCCGTATGTCCGGCCCGGCTAGCTTCCCACACTGCGTGTTCGGTAATTATAACTATCGGCGTAAAAGATGGAAAAAGGGAAAATCCCCACACCCGCAGGCGGCCGAGGGGATTTCCTTGCCCGGCATCTTGACTTTGCAGGCATGGTATGGTCTGGGAGGCAACAAGGAGTGGCTATGAGACTATTAGGTAATATCCTTTGGCATTTTCCCTGCTTTGGTTTTGTGACGTCTTTGTTTTCTTTTTTGGCGGGGATCCTTTTGACCGTTACCGTTGTCGGTGCCCCCATCGGGCTTGGTTTGATTCAATATGCCAAGTTCGCTCTCGCTCCGTACAGCTATGCCATGATAGACAAGCGGGAATTGCATCCCAATAAGAGCGGAAACATCCTGTACGCCATTCTTTGCCTCATTGTCCGGATTCTGTACTTTCCCTTGGGCGTGATTTTCTTCTTATGGGGCATTGCCCAGGTCGTTGTCATGTGCTGCACGATTGTCCTGCTGCCGATGGCGATTCCCTATGCAAAGTCGCTGTCCACGTTCTTCAATCCGGTGGGCAAGGTCTGCGTTCCCGTTGCCGTCATGGATGAGCTTGAACGGCGCAAGGCTGAAAAGGAAGTGGATACCTATCTGAACAAGTGACCGCTTTCACGTTTTGGCGGGAGATGTTTCGTACTGGGCTGACGGGCCGATCAAATCGATAGGCGGTCAGGGCGTTTCCTGCTGGGCTGACGGACAAATGAAATCCATCGGAAAGGAGTTTCCGGAAAGGTGCTTGCCATAGGGATGGTTTGGAATGTTCCTGACTGTCTTGTAAAGAAAGCCCCCAACCGTGAGGAAGGGGGCTTTTCTGTAATCTTTCCTCTCCGCAGGATGAAGAATCCTGAGGGATGGGGCGGCTCTCGTCTGGACCGTTTCACGCCCCAGCGGGGCGCATAGGGGGGGAGGCCCCATCCAAAGCGCAGCGCAACGCTTCGGGGAGGAAGGGCAGCAGTTCCGCGATCTGCGTCGCGGGGGTCGGGTTCGCAAGCAGCCCGGTAATCCGGCTGGCCCGCGCGGCGGTCAGGCAGGCTTGGGACATCTCCATGCCGCCGGCGAGCAGGCCCGTCACAAGGCCGGTGACAAGATCGCCCGTGCCTCCGATGGGCTCCAGAGCGGCAACCTGCGGTTCGGATACGTCGCCGAGGAACCGCCCGCCTTCCACAAGGTGATCGACCTTCCCTTTGATGAGCAGGAAGCGCGCGGCGTTTCCGTGCTGATAGGCGCGTTCGACGAGGCTTGGGATATCCTCATCCGCGGCCAGCAGAAAACCTCTGGTGTAAAAAGGGTGCGGCGCCTTTTCATCGGCAAGGAAGGCCAGTTCCCCGGCATCGGGGGTGAACAGATCGTAGGCGTAGGCGTAGCCGCTCATCTTGGCGACATACATGAAACCGGCATCGGCGACGAGCACGGGCTTCGGGTCCGTTTCTTCCAGAGCCATCAGGACGCGGTTGTGCCCGTCAAGGTCGGGGAACAGGTAATGAAACGTGATGCCCCGCACCCCGGACAGGCTGGGGGAGGCCGCAAGGCGGCTGTAGAGCTTCCGGCTCCCGTCGCCATTCCCGATGTCCCCGGCGAGCAGTGCCGTGGGAGGCTCCACCCCAAGCGTTTCGCACGTCAGCAATGCGGTTCCGAGCAGGGCGGGTGTCCCGCGCTGTACGGAAAGCGGGGCGATGCCCCCGCCCTCCGCATGGAGAAAGCCGCCATCCAGACGCCAGCGCCCCCCCGTCAGGGGAAAAGACGCATCCGGCACCGTACCGCAGATCATCCACGCCATAGCCGCCTCGCCTCCTCAAATGCGCGTTGCAGCGAATAGGAACACAGCGTCTGCCCCTTGACCCGCGGCTCCTCGGCCTCGCCGATGCATTGCCCCGTCAGCAGCGCCGCCAGATACGGCACATCGGGGCATCCGCCTCCGGACACGTTGACGATTTTCCCCGTGGCGCGTTCCACGGTGATTTTCATGTTCGCGGCCCGCACCATGAACCAGTCGCTGTAATCCTGCACATGGAACAGCGATACGGGTTCGAGCAGGGTATCGCGCATGGGGACGGACTGGATCGGCTCAAGGCGGGCGGCTCCCAGCGCGTTGCGGATAAGCGGCTCCTGCATCAGGTCAAAGACGATGATCATGTCGCATCCCGTACGCAGTTCGGGGGGAGGCCCTTTGACCTCCACGGCAAACCCCGCTTCCCGCAGTATCCGTTCGGCCCGGATGACCTCGCCCGTATGCTGGAAAACGAGAAAGCCGTATTCCGTGGATGTGCGGGAAGGCGGGGAAGCCCCTTTCCGGGGCTTCCCTTGAAACACTTCGGCTAAACGGGAAAAGAAGTCCCTCACTTGCGCAGTTCCAGCCGGAAGACGCCCTCACCCTGATCTTTCGGGGTGACGTTCCAGCCCTTTTTTTCAGCGGCGCGGGTGACGTTTTCGAGGCTGGCCTCATTGTCCACCAGCACATCCAGAGGGGTATCGGCGTTTTCCGTCATGGCCTGATGGAAGAGGACCAACGGCTGGGGGCAGGAAAGTCCCCGGGTATCAATGGTACGCATGGCAATTCTCCTTTACGCCTTCTTGGAATGGACGAAGCCGATGATCAGGCAGACGACGAAACCGATGATTGTCGCCTGCATACCGTATACGCCGATGCCCGTACCGGAACTGGCCGTGCCCAGATTGTGGGCCATAGCCGCGCCGACCAACATGCCGAGGGCAAAAATGCCGGCGTCGCTGTCGCCTTCCCCCGCCATGAACAGCTGTCGGCCGGGGCATCCTCCGGCGAGTGCGAAGGCAAGGCCGGCGGTAACCATCCCAAGATAGTTCCACAGAAAGTCGCTGTGGGCCACTGGCTGGCCTTCAAAGCCGAACTTGAGGCCGCCCGTCAGGGCGTTCGCAATGAATGCGGCGGCGAACATGGCCGCCAGCCCGAGGAACAGGTGGGTGTAGCGGAAGAGGAAGAGGTCGCGGAACGCGCCCATCGTGCAGAAACGGCTGCGCTGCGCGAAGATGCCGATTATGAAGGCCAGCCCCAGCGAGGCGATGAAGGGGGCGTGCTGTGAGCCGGGGCCCTTCACGGAATAGAACAGGGGGCCACTTTGCGGCTGATCCGGGATTTGCGGGAAAATGAGGTAAAGAAGGAGCAGGCAGACGACGATGACGGGGAAGAGTGCCCCGGAGACGACGCTCTGGCTGTTGCTGCGGCCAAGGGAATAGCCTTTTTTGAAAAAGAGCGTCCCGAACCAGATCCCCGTGGCCAGACCGGCAAGGCCGAGGATAGCGTTTCCGTCGCCGCCGGCGAGACGGAGTATCGCGCGCCACGGGCATCCGAGGAACACCAATGCGCCCATGGCGGCTATCATGCCGAGGACAAAACGGACGATGGGTGCGGAACCCCCGCGCGGTTTGAATTCCCGCGTGGCGATGGCGGCGGCCAGCGAGCCGAGCACCAGCCCCATGATTTCAGGGCGCAGGTACTGGACGATGGCCGCGCGGTGCAGGCCAAGCCCTCCGGCCACATCGCGCTCGAAGCACGCTACGCAGATCCCCATGTTTGCCGGGTTGCCGAGCTTTTGCAGCCATACGGCGATCAGGCCGATGACGGCGCCCACAATGATGATGCCCGGCGTTGTCGCAAAAAGATTTTTCCTCATCTCCTACTCCTTCCCAAACGTTTTGGCGGATACACCATGCGTACGATGGCTCCATCCTGAACGGGGAAAGAGAAGGAACGCCTTTACGGCCTCCCCTCGGCTGCACACTCAGAAGGGCGGCGAAAGGCTTCATGCTCTTTCCGCGTCCGAACAGACAATGAGAACCTCACACCGTGGGTTCTGTTTGTCCTCAATCAGTTGCGCGTATACAGCATTGGTACACCACCCTTAGAAATGTCGCCCATGAGCATTTCTCATGAACGGTTTCCTGTTACACCGCCGGGAAGTCCGGGTCAACCCATCTTCGCAAGCGCGGCGGGACGTATTCGGGGCACGCTTTTCCGCATGAAAAAACCTCCCGCCAGGCGGGAGGTTCCAAAACGCGTAATGCTTTTCCTTGCCTGCCGGGAAAGGGCAGGGCGGCGTTCCGTCAATATCTGGGGCGGATGACGGATACGGAGCAGTGGGCCTTTTTCACGACTTCCGTAGCCACGGACCCGGCGAACAGCTGCCGGAACCCGATCCGGCCATGCGCGCCGACGACGATGCAGTCGATGTCGCTCTTGTGGGCGTATTTGACGACCTCTTCCGAAATCTTCCCCATGAGGAACGCGCAGTCGTCGACGCCTTCCGGGAAGTTCGTGTTCAGGAAGTGTTCCATCTTTTCCAGCAGGGCTTGGGTGGGGGCGATCCTGTTGGGCTGGCCCTCGCCGGAGAGGTAGTTGGATTCATAGACCGTTTCGGAAGGGAGCACGTATACGATCGAAACGGAAGCGCCCGTCAGGGACGCCACCATCTTCACGTGTTCGATGGCCGGATGGGGGGCGTCTTCCAAGTCAACGGCATAAAGAAGCTTTTTCAGTTCCATAGCATGGCCTCCTGTGGTGCCCAAAACGGTTTTTATTGGGGTTACGATGCCCAAGGAGGAAGGAGTCTGTCAAGAACAATCCTCGCGTATAAGGGAAGCAATGATGATATCTTGTTGAATCTCAAGCTATTCCTTTCATAAGGGCGCCCAGCGAATGTCGACAGCAAAGCGCCCGGGGGCGCCCCGCGCCGCCGCGATAGGCCGTCGCCGCGTCATAGGCCGCTCCGGAAGCCCGGCTGTATCTAGGGGAAGGCTTTGAAGAGTCCCGGCTGATCGTGAGGAAGGCGGATGCCGCAGGAGCCGTCGCCGGACACCCTGATCGCCATGCGCCGGGGCGTTCCCTTCCGATCCGCCGCCGCTTGCCGGGCGGCCTTGTCCTTGCGGGCCGTGTCACGTATGGTGGGGCGGAGACGGGTGGACGGAGGCGGGCCGTGGGGAACGGCAGGGCCTCCGGCCTGTTTTTGGCATGGCGTTCTGCGGCCCCCGAGGAGAAGGCGGGCCGCCCCGAGGAGGCCGGGACCCTTCCCGGCATGTTTGATGAAGAGAGAAGGAGTGGGCGATGTCCGCCAAGAAAAGCGATTTCGGATTGATCATCAAATTGTTGGTGGCACTGGCCATCGGCGCCTTTCTGGGGCGCATGGCCAACGTGGAGGTCATGGATGCCGTGGCGTCGGTCAAGTACGCCTTGGGGCAGATCATTTTCTACGCGGTGCCCCTCGTCATCGTGGGCTTCATCACGCCGGCCATCGCCCGCTTGGGGCAGAACGCCAGCAAGATGCTGCTGACGGCCGTGGCCATCGCCTATCTTTCGTCCGTCGGCGCGGCGGCGTTCTCGGCGGCTTCCGGCTACGCCATCATCCCGCACCTGTCCGTGCCCACGGAAGTGAGCGGGCTCGTCGATCTTCCGAAGCCGTCCTTTGTGCTGGACATCCCGCCGCTCATGTCCGTCATGAGCGCGCTGGTCACGGCGCTGCTGCTCGGGCTCGCCGTGAGCTGGACCAAGGCCGAGATCATCAACAAGGCGTTGGCCGAGCTTGAAGCCATCATGACCAGCGTCGTGACCCGGGTCATCATCCCCATCCTGCCGTTTTTCGTGGGTGCGACGTTCTGCGAGCTTTCCTATGAAGGCCGTTTGACCGTGCAGTTCCCCATTTTCCTCAAGGTCATCGGCATCGTCATTGTGGGCCATTTTATCTGGCTCGCCGTGCTCTATAGCATCGGCGGCATCCTGTCGGGCCGTAACCCGTGGCGGGTGCTGCGCTATTACCTGCCCGCGTACCTCACCGCCGTGGGGACCATGTCCAGCGCCGCTACGCTGCCCGTGGCCCTGTCCTGCGCGCGGCGCTCCCCGGCCCTGAGCAAGACCGTCACGGAATTCATGATCCCCCTGGGCGCGACCGTGCACCTGTGCGGCTCCGTGCTGACCGAAACCTTTTTCGTCATGACCATCAGCCTGATGCTGTACGGTGCGCTGCCGTCCGTGGGTACGATGGCCTTCTTCATCGTGCTGTTCGGCATCTTCGCCGTGGGAGCCCCCGGCGTGCCCGGCGGGACGGTCATGGCCTCGCTCGGCCTCGTGACGAGCGTGCTCCATTTCGATCCGGCGGGCGTGGCCCTGCTGCTGGCCATCTTCGCTTTGCAGGACAGCTTCGGCACGGCCTGCAACGTGACCGGGGACGGGGCGCTGGCCATGATGATGGAAGGGATTTTCAACCGTAACCGCCAGCTCGACGACCGCTTCGGCACGGGCGAGTAGTGCCGTTAACATATCCCCCGCCGCGCTTGGCCCCGGCGGAAAGGAGGTGCCAGTATGCCGTGGGTGATCCTCGCCGTCGCGCTGTGTGTCTTGGTTTGGTTTTGGCCCCGGAACACGCTGATAGGCTTGGCCGTCGTCGGGACGGCCGGGGTGCTTGCAGGCATCGCCTTCTGGGGATACGGCGTTTACGATGAGCGCCAGCGGGAACTTGTCGCCATTACCGTGGAGCCCGCCGCGGAAGCGGCTTCGCGGACGTCGCCCGGCATCGCGTGCGGGGAGGGCGAACTGCTCGTCTCCATCACGAACGGGAGCGGGAAGACGGTGACGGGCGTGCGGTTCAATGTGGGCGCCTACCGTGAAGGCCGGAGCACCAACATCGCCAAGGGGAACTGGTTCGACGACGATCACATCATCAACCCACGGGGGACGGTGTCGGCCTGCTGGAAGGCCCCCGGCCTGACCCGCGATCCCGAAGGGGACAGGGTGGTCTGGAAGGCCAGCATCATCAAGCTGGAGTTCGCCGAATAGGACGCGGGCCGGGGCAGACGCTCCGGCCCGTTTTGTCTGGGCGGGCCTTGGGCGGCAGGCACAAAAAAGCCCCGGCAGGCCGGGGCATCGGGGTTACTTCGCGGTCGTGGGCGCGGGGGCGCTTTCGAGATCCTTTTGCAGGTCTTCCTTAAAGGGAAGCTGCTTGTGGTGCTTCAGGTATTGGCGCTGGGCCTTTTCCCGCTCCTTCACATAGTCCTTCTGGGCGTCGCGGACTTCCTTGTAGTACTTTTTCAGATCCTTGTCCCGGCGCTCCTGAAATTTTTGGGCATCGGTCTTGTCGTCGCCGGTAAGCTCGTCGACGGTTTCCTTCACCTCTTTCTTGATGTCCTGGTAGCCGTCCTTGACGGACTGGGTGAACGAGTTTTCCGCGAGAAAATGGTTGCTCAGGCCGGTGGCGTGGGCGGCGAACGGAAGGAGCGTCAGCCCGGCGGCGAGGAGGCAGCCGTGCAGCAGCGCGTTATTGCGTTTCATGATAATCCCCCAAAGGTTAGACTGTGACTGATTGTCCTGAGTGTACCCAAGGCAAGGGAAAAGGCAACCGCATGAGAGAAAACAAATCATGCCCCACTGCAATGGAAGCTTTCGCCTCTCATGCACTGTAAACCTTACTTCCTTTTCAGGGAATCAATGCATCGCATCTTGACATCGCATGGAACGATCGCATCCTTAAAGGAAAGGAGATTTGAGATGTCACAGAAAGTCAAGACATGGGAATCGCACGTTCCCGGTTGCTTTGGTGGTTCGGATCATATCTTCGCCGGTCATCCCGCCGAGGAAAAACGCGCCAAGGAATTGCGCAAGGTGTGCTCGGAGCAGCGCATCCCGATGGATGACGTGGCCAAGTCCATTGAGCACTTCCTGAAATCCAAGAAGGTCGGAGACGCCCTCATTCAGGAGCAGGTGGAGCGGGCCAGAAAATTCTTGAAGCTGTCGTAACGGCCCTTTCAGCCCACCGGGATACTGCGGGCCGGAATCGTCCACAGCCCCGGCGGACCGTGCGGGCGCGGCACCGGAATGCCGCATCGGAGCGCCTCAGCGGGCGCTTTTTTTGTGCCCTTCGTCCAATCCGGCGTAGAGGCGGTTTGTTTCTCTTGCATCCAGTCCGGGCATATTCTTTCTGTTGCAACATGCCGCGCCGCACCTTCTTTCCTTTTGATTGCCCTGCCGCCTCCCTTTTTCCCTTTCCATAACAACGGCCCGGAAGCACTCTAACACCGTGTGCAAGCACTCTCATCACGTCCCGTTATGCGCTCTTTTTCACGTTACGATTTTTCGAGAACCCGATTGACACGGCCCTATCGTTGCCGTAGCGTTCGAATACCCTTATACTGGGCTGTTCCGAAGTGGAGGAGGGCGGCATTGTTCTCCCCGAGGGGGAAAATGCTTGCCTTGGGGCACGGACCTGAGGCCGCGCTCTGCAATGTGCGGCGTTTCTTCCGCAAGCATGGGGACATCGGCCCGGTTTCGTCGTCTTTACGGAGGAAACGCCGAGGGGATGCGGGAGGGGTTCCGACCATTTTGATCCACGCATGTGACCGACATCTTGCCGGCCGCTGAATAAGGAGAAGCGTATGCGTATTGCCGTTGGTCTGGGAAAAGAGAATGTCGAGGCTCGGCTGGAACGGCAGGGAGTATCCCGCCGAGATTTCCTGAAATTCTGTAGCATGGTCGCCGTGACGATGGGCATGGGGACCGGATTCGCCGAACAGGTCGCGCGGGCGCTGACCATGCCCCGCCGCCCTTCCGTGGTGTATCTGCACAACGCCGAGTGCACGGGCTGTTCGGAGGCCCTGCTGCGGACAGGGCAGCCGTTCATCGATGAGCTGATTTTGGATACGATTTCGCTCGATTACCATGAAACCATCATGGCCGCCGCGGGCGAAGCCGCCGAAGCGGCTCTGGAACAGGCCATTTCCGCTCCCGAAGGCTTCATCTGCGTCGTGGAAGGGGCCATCCCTACGGCGAATGAAGGCAAATACGGCTACATCGCCGGGCATACCATGCTCGACATCTGCGGCCGCATCCTCCCCAAGGCCAAGGCCGTGGTCGCCTACGGCACCTGTGCCGCGTTCGGCGGCGTGCAGGCGGCCAAGCCCAACCCCACCGGCGCGATGGGCGTCAACGAATGCTTCGGCGCGAAGGGCATCAAGGCCATCAACATCGGCGGCTGCCCCCCGAACCCGCTGAATCTCGTGGGCACGCTGGTCGCCTTCCTGCGCGGCGACAACATCGAGCTCGACGCCAACAACCGCCCCATGATGTTCTACGGCAACAGCGTGCACGACCAGTGCGAGCGCCGGGAACACTTCGACAACGGCGAATTCGCTCCCTCCTTCGATTCCGAAGAGGCCCGCAACGGCTGGTGTTTGTATGAGCTGGGCTGCAAGGGCCCGGACACTATGAACAACTGCCCGAAGGTCAAATTCAACGGGACCAACTGGCCCGTGGGCGCGGGACATCCGTGCATCGGCTGCAGCGAGCCCGGTTTCTGGGACAAACTGTCCCCGTTCTATGAAAACTAGAGGGAGCACCCATGAGCGAAGCCAGAAAAACACCCCAGAGCCATTTCACCGGACCTGTCGTCATCGATCCCCTGACCCGTATCGAAGGCCACCTGCGCATTGAAGTGGAAGTGAAGGACGGGCGCGTCAGCGAAGCCCGCAGCGTCGGCACCCTGTACCGCGGCCTTGAAACGATTTTGGTCGGGCGCGACCCCCGCGACGTGCAGCACTTCACGCAGCGCACCTGCGGCGTGTGCACCTATACCCACGCGCTGGCCTCCACCCGCGCCCTCGAAGACGCGATCAAGGTGGAAATCCCCAAGAACGCCACCTACATCCGGAATCTCGTGCTCGGGATGCAGTACCTGCACGACCATATCGTGCATTTCTACCACCTGCACGCCCTCGACTTCGTGGACGTGACCAGCGCGCTTCAGGCCGATCCGGTCAAGGCCGCCAAAATCTGTTCCTCCGTTTCCCCGCGCCCCGCGTCGGCGGACGACTTCAAGGCGGTGCAGGCGAAGCTGAAAGCCTTTGTGGAAAGCGGGCAGCTCGGCCCGTTCACCAACGCCTACTTCCTCGGCGGGCATCCCGCCTACTACCTCGATCCCGAAGCGAACCTCATCGCCACGGCGCATTACCTTGAAGCCCTGCGGCTGCAGGTGAAGGCGGCGCGGGCCATGGCCGTTTTCGGCGCGAAGAACCCGCACACCCAGTTCCTCGTGGCGGGCGGCGTGACCTGCTACGAAAGCCTGACGCCGGAGCGCATCGCCGAATTCGAAGGCTTGTACAAGGAAGTCAACGACTTCGTGAATCAGGTCTACATCCCGGATCTGCTGCTTGTCGGCGGCGCGTACAAGGACTGGACCAAGATCGGCGGCACGACCAACTTTATGACCTTCGGCGAGTTCCCCGGCGACGAGCGCAATCTCGAATCCCGGTGGTTCAAGCCCGGCGTGGTGTTCGACCGCAAGCTGGAAGCCCTGCCTTTCGATCCCTCGAAGATCGAGGAGCACGTGCGGCACAGCTGGTACGCGGGCGATGCGGTTCATAAGCCGTTCCAGGGTGTTACCGAGCCCAAGTTTACCTTCATGGGCGACAAGGATCGCTATTCGTGGATGAAGGCTCCCCGTTACGACGGGCGCGCCGTGGAAACCGGCCCGCTCGCGCAGGTTCTGGTGGCCTATCTCAAGGGCAACGCCGAGGTCGTCCCGGTGGTCGACAGCGTGTTGCAGACCCTCAGCCTGACGCCCGGCGATCTGTTCTCCACGCTCGGCAGGACCGCCGCGCGCGGCATCGAAACCGCCGTCATCGCCAAGAAGACCGGCGAGATGTTGCAGGAATACAAGGAAAACGTGGCTTCCGGCGACAAGAAGATCGTCGAGAACTGCGAAGTGCCGGACAAGGGCGAAGGCGCGGGCTTCGTGAACGCGCCCCGCGGCGGGCTCTCCCACTGGCTGGTCATCGAGAACAAGAAGGTGGCCAACTTCCAGCTTGTGGTGCCTTCCACGTGGAACCTCGGCCCGCGCTGCTCGAAGGGCATCCCGAGCGCGGTGGAAGAGGCGCTCGTGAACACGCCCATCGCCGATCCCAAGCGCCCGGTCGAAATCCTGCGCACGGTCCATTCCTTCGACCCCTGCATCGCCTGCGCGGTGCACGTGATCGACGGCAGGACCAATGAAGTCAGCAAGTTTCAGATATTGTAAGTGAAAACGGGAGAACGGAAGATGGCTGAACAGGTGCTGGTTTTGGGTGTAGGCAATATTCTGTTCTCCGACGAGGCCATCGGGGTGCGCACGGTTGAGCATCTGCAGCAGTGCGCATCCCTGCCCGGAAATGTGGAGCTCATGGACGGCGGCACGCTCGGCATCCGGCTGATGGACGCCATCATGGGGTGCGATCTGCTGATTGTGGTGGATGCCGTCCTTGGCGGCGGCGAGCCGGGGACCTTGTACCGTTTGGAAGGCGAGGGGCTGCGCGAGAGTATGAGTTTCCGCGACTCCATGCATCAGACGGATCTGGTCGACACGCTGATTTACTGCGATTTGGCGGGGCACAGGCCGGATGCGGTCGTGATCGGCATGGAGCCAGCCGATTACCACACGATGGAGATCGGGCTGACCCCGATCTGTCAGGCGCGTTTGCCCGAGCTGGCCGAAAAGGTTGTCGAGGAGCTGCGCGCACGCGGGGTTATCGCGTAGTGTCAGGCTAGAGAAAAGATTGGGGAAGGGAGGGGAAACCTTTCTCCAGAAAGGTTTCCCCTCCCTTCCCCAAACCCCATCCCTCCCTTTCCAAAGACTTTCGACTTTATCGAATCCCTTTTCCCCGCTTTCCCTGTGGGCAACAGAAAAGCCCGAATGAAATCATTCGGGCTTATTATTGAGAAAGACGTTAAGCAAACAAGAAAATTACTCCATGCTCTTTTATCAAACTTCGACGAAATGAACTCCTGCCGCCTAGCCTCCCCACCAGTCAAAAGTCTTTGAAGAGGCTAGGGAAGGAGCGAGCCGCTCTGACAGTTTGGAGGGGAAAGGGGAAACGTGGGGGTGCTCCCCCCCTTCTACAGAAAGTTTCCCCTTTCCCCTCCAATTCTTTCATGCCCCATATTTCTACTGCCCAATCGTCGGCAGCGGAGGGATGGACGCGGCGGTGTCTTCGGGATGAACGCGGACGAGTACGGAGGCCGTCGTGCCCGCACGGAGCTCAATTCCCTTTGGAAGCGCGTCGAAATGAAGCCTGACGGGGATGCGCTGCGCCAGCCGTATCCACTCGAACGTGGGGCTGACCGAAGGCAAAAGCTGCTCGCCGGTGCTCCCGTTCTCGCGGGCAATCCCCCAGCCGATGCTCTCCACCGTAGCCTCAAGCGGCGTATCGGAATAGGTCATGAGCGTGATCAGCGCCCTGTCGCCGGGGCGGAAATCCCGGATCTGCGTCTCTCGGAAAAAGGCGTCCACGCGGAAACTGTCCGCATTGATCAGAGCAACCAAAGGGCGATAGGCCGTCGACATGGTCCCCGGCTGCACCGTCAGATTGGTGATGTACCCGTTCACTGGAGCCGTAACGTGCGTGAAGTCCAGATTCAAGCGAGCCTGATCCAATTGGGCTTGCGCAACCGCCACGTCAGCTTCGGCAGACAGGAGCTGATCCTCGGCCTGCTGAAAGGCTTCGGGAGAAATCGCACCCGGCGCGTTCTGCTGAAGCCGTGCATCGCGCCCCGCCCTGTCACGGGCGGCCTTCGCAATGGCCTGCTTCTGGCGCACGTTGGCTTCGGCCTGCGAAAACGCCACACGGAATGGCCTGTCATCCAAATTAAAAAGCGGATCGCCCACTTTCACAAACTGATTATCGCGGACATGCACGGTCTTGACCTCCCCGGACACGCGGGCGGCGACCTGAACGACTTCCGCCTGCACCATCCCGTCACGCGTCCACGGATTCCTGAAATAGGCGTTGTAACGGATGTAGCAGAAAACGCAGGCAATCACGATGATCAGCAGCGTCAGGAACCAGCGAAGCAAACTGTTGATGCTCATAGAACCATCCCGAACGGTAGGAGGAGACACACATAAATGACGATCAACGCCATAAACACCCACGGCGGATTGGCGAACCAGCCGGAAAGCCCGGTACGGTTCAACACAAACGCCGTCGCCAGCGCGCCCAGAATGCCAAACAGCACTATGGGAAGAAGCGGCGAAAAATAGATACCCACCAGGGCAAGTTCATGCGGCATATCCACCTTCCTTCAACATACGGAGAAATCCTAGACGCCCAATCTCACGCTCCCTCTCAAAACCTGTTCCGAGAATCGACCTCCACCGGAAGGGAACGCATCAAATCGAGCGTATTGGACAACGATTTCATGATGCCCGCACAGGAAACGAGCAAGTCCTGCACAACCTGGCCACCCGCGGGCGCATCCGGCCCTTTCTCGGCGCGGGCGCTTTCCCGCAAGCCGTCAATCATGGAACGGACCACCGCTTCCATGGATTCAAGCCGGTCTTTCAAAGGTGCTTCCACAAGCGGCACACGCGCCGTACCCGGCTGGGAAGGGCACAGCAGATCGCTATCCACGGAGCGGAGCCGGGCATAGAGCCCCTGCATTGAGGACACCATGTCCTGAACCTCCGTGGAAAAAACGCGGACCAGTTCGGGTTTCACAAAAGTCACGGGGAGTTTTTTTGCCAGGATGCCGATCTCTTCAGCCAAAAAGCGCGTCCGGTGCAGACGGAAAAACATCCTCAGCCGGAACAGGGAGCCGCGCCGCTGCTCGCGGCAGGCCCGCAAATGGAGCAGCAACGCTTCCGACGAGCGGAAAAAGGCCTTTTGCCTCTGGAGAAACTGGGCTTCCGTATTGGGCATGAACAGCGCGTAGTGGACCAGGGAAACGATGGAAATGCCGAACAGCAGCGTAAAGGAGCCAACCAGCAGCTGCCCGAAATCGTACGTCGGGAGGTTCGTAAAATTGCCTATGGACAGCCACGGCAGCATGAAGGCCTGTTTGGTGAAATTCTGTTCCTTGCGCGGAAACGCGAATGTGATGAAAAATCCCGATACCCCCATCATGACGATGAACTCGCCAAGATTGGAAACCAGAGGATAGATGAAGGTATAGGCCAGCCCCGTACAGCCGATGCCGAGCGCAAAGATCAGCACCTGACGCAGCGGTTTGTCTTCACCGGTCATGATGCCGATCAGGCCGAGCACGATGGTCAATTCCAGAAAAGCGATGGATTCGAGTCCCGGAGGGTTGAGGAGTATCCAGCACAGCGTCGCCACCCAGAAAATGACGAACATCTGGGACATGTAGGCGTATTGCTCGGGCTTGATGACGGAAAGGGCCTTTTTCGATGCCGACGGCTTCAGTTCGGGCATGGGCCCGCCATGCAGCAGAAAACCGGCCAGCATCAGCAGCTCGCGGCAGTGTGCCGTCTGTTCCTCAAACAGCTTCACCGCAGAAAACGCCAATCCCTTCCGTGTCGAGCCGAGTTTCTCGAATACGCTTTCATCGAACGCGAGCGGCTGTACGTCTTCGGGCTTCGTGGAATCACCGGGAGAGCCTTCCTTCCCTAGGGCATCCAGACGATCAAAAAGTTTCCCCAGTTCGGCGATCCGCGACTCGAAATGAGGAAAGAGGGATGCCATATCCAAATCTTTCATGGCCACGAGGGTCCCCATCCAGCGCCGCTGGAGCTCCAGCAGTTCGGCGCTGCACCGGACGGCGCGCTCCCAGTGTTCCCGGTAACGGTAAACCTGATACGTCTCCAGTTGCACGGCCGGGACAAGCTGCCCAACTTTATCGAGAAGTTCCCTCATGCCGACATATTGCGTATACATGCGGCTCATCTGCCCTTCCGCTCCGGCCCCCTCGTTCATGACGAAAAGGGCCTTGTGCCCAGCCATGAGATCCTGCACGCCGCGATACAGGGACTTGATGGATGTCCTTGGAGAAAAAACAAGCGTTACAACGGTATACACACCGATACCGAGCAGTGTTTCCTCAACCCGGTATACGGAGAGATGAAAGGCATCCTGCGGTTCGTGAACCGCCATGAGGCAGATGATCAGCGTGACGATGCAGGAAATGAAGAACGCGTAGCCATAGTAAACGCTGGTCAGCATAAGATACAGCATCAGGCACAGATAGAGGGACAGCACGGACAGAAGGAGCATACGTTCTTGCGCGAAAAGCCCGAGCAGGACAAGGGCGGCGACAGCCCCGGCGATCGTGCCGAACATCCGCAGCACGCCCTTTTGCAGGGTCTGGCCGATGCTCGGCAGGCTGATCACGAACACGGTGAACCCCGCCCAAAATGGCCTGTCCAGATTCCAATAGAATGCCAGCACATACGTACAGACGAAGGCCAACGCGGTTACGGCGGAGGTATGGATGCGGGAGGACAGTTCGGCGGTCATGGCAAAGGTGGGTGGAGGTTAAGGGTACCGCCATAGTACCGTGCCTCAGATGTCCGTCAATCCGCTGAGAGCTTTGAGAATACTCCGCGCCCCTTTACTTCGGGCCTGTTTTCCCCTATAAGAGGCGCTGCATACGAACGGGCGGTTAGCTCAGTTGGTAGAGCGCCGCCCTTACAAGGCGGATGCCACAGGTTCAAGTCCTGTACCGCCCACCAGCGAATTCAACCCCTTACGGACTCATCTCCGTAAGGGGTTTCTTGTTTTCCGGGCCCGGTCGGAACGACTCCTTTCCTGAGTCCCGGTCAACCTCCAGCCCGCCTTTCTTCATCCGAAAAAACACCCGCCGCTCCATATCCATACCTTCACCGTTTCCGCTGTCACAAGCGAACGAGAGGGATATCCACTTGTGGAGGCCTGTTGATGCCCCTCCCATGCCTCATGCCTCTCCTGCCTGTTTTCTTTTCGTGTCTTATCAACGGGTTCAGTCGATGTGAAAAAAAGGGCTTCAAGAAGCAAATATGTTTCTCCTGACCCGATTTTTTTGTACCGGACAGGCATCATAGAGCTTTTTGTGCAATCCATACGTTCATATTGCTACATAAAAGTTTAATTATAATAGTATATTAAACAACAAAAGACGACTTGATTATTGAGGTTGAAATTTTTTTCACTTTTTTCGTGAAATGCTGCACTCGTAACATTTCCGGTTTCGTGTTTCTCGTATTCTGCATACACAGCCAATCCGGAAAAGGCCTGTACCGAACATGTAAAAAAAGGATAATGGCCAGAAACGTTCCATTGTTTTTACTGTATAAGACATTCTTCCTTTTCTCTCAGCATCGTAACAGGCAGTTGTTCAACCTCGTATCTTTTGAGGCTAAAACAGCGATGATTGCCGAATGCCGTATTCTTTCCTGCAATGTAATCGGGATAAAGAAAACGGAAAACGGCATCGAAGACTCTCGCACATAATCGACTTTTGGAGAAGCGACTATGAGCCAATCTACAGTCAAGAAGATCCCCAACAACTATTTTGATGGAATGCCCGTAACCGGCTTCCACAAAATCGTCTTCTTCATCATCATGATGGCCTACTTCTGCGAGCAGATGGACAACTGGAACTTCGGCTTCATCGCCCCCGCGCTCATGCACACATGGGGCCTGCAGATGTCCGACATCGGCGTGGTCACGCTCTGGTACTTCATCGGCATGACCGCGGGCGGCTTCTTCGGAGGCGTCATCTCCGACTTCATCGGGCGCCGGAAGACCTTCCTCATCTCCATCGCCACATTCTCGTTTTTCTCGGTGCTGAACGGCTTTACGGACAACTTCCACGTCTTCGTCATCGCCCGCTCCATGACCGGCTTCGGCGTTTTCTGCCTCATGGTCTGCTCACAGGCCTACATCGCCGAAATGGCCCCCGCCGAATCTCGCGGCAAGTGGCAGAACCTCGTGGCCGCCGTGGGTTTCTCCGCCGTGCCGGTCATCGGCGTCATGTGCCGCGCGATCATCCCCCTCGCCGAGGAAGCGTGGCGCTACATCTTCTACTTCGGCGGCGTCGGCCTCATCGCCTTCTTCGTCGGCCTGCGCTACCTCAAGGAATCCCCCCGCTGGCTCGTGGCCCGCGGCAGGCTGGAAGAAGCGGAACAGGTCGTCTTTGAAATCACCGGCAAGCATGTGGACCTTTCCGAGGCCGCCAAGAACGTGCAGACCAAGGTCCCCGTCATGGAAGTGCTGACCGGCATGTTCCGCCGCCAGTACATCAAGCGTACCCTCGTCCTGCTTGCCATCGTGGTCTTCACCAACCCAGCCACCTTCACCGTGACCAACTGGACCGCGACCCTGCTCAAGGCGCACGGTTTCTCGCTCGAAGACAGCCTTATGGCCACGACCATCATTTCCATCGGCGTACCCGCCGGGCTGTTCTTCTCGTCCTTCGTCACCGACCTTGGCGGGCGCAAGATCCCGATCATGTGTATGCTGCTCATCCTCGCCGTACTTGGCCCTATCTTCGGGAATATGACCGGTTACTGGCCCGTCGTCCTCACCGGCGTCGTCCTCACCGCGGTCGTCATGGCTATGGGCTTCACGGTCTTCTCGTACACCGCCGAATCCTACCCCACCCGTATGCGCAACACAGCCACCGGCTTCCACAGCTCCACCGGCCGCCTCGCCGTGGCCGCGGCCCAGCCGCTCATCCCGATGGCCTACGCTGCGTACAGCTTCGACGGCGTGTTCTGGATCTTCAGCTTCCTCTGCTTTGTCCCCGCCGTGGTCATCGCCATCTGGGGCCAGCGCACCGGCGGCAAGTCGCTTGAAGAAATCGCCTAGCTGACACAGGGGAGTGGAAATTTCTCAAAAGGGACATTTCCACTCCCCCGAAGCCCCTCCTCTCTCCTCCAAAGGCGTACGATGGGGAGTCCCCCCCCCCACGAGAACGGAGCGGCGTGAGAAACGATTCAGGGGCAACATCCGCCAAACCTTCTTTCGTATATAGAAAGAGAGAAACCAATCAGGAGGACATCATGGGTCACCCGACTATCTATCCTACCGGCGTCACCGTATATAATCCCGAAAAGTGCTGGAACGGCTTCACGATCTTTCAGGCTCTGGAAGTGGGCGCCGTGCTCATGAATATGAACGGCCGCGAAAACAAGGTCTGGAAAGGCGTGCACGGCTTCCCGAACAAGATTTTCCCCGGCGGCTACCTCATGACCTCGCGCGGCTCCCGTGACGGGCGCTACGGCGTGCAGGACGGCCTCGATCTCGTGCAGATTGACTGGGACGGAAACGTGGTCTGGAAGTTCGACCGCAACGAATACATCGAAGATCCCGGCATCCCCGGCCGCTGGATGGCCCGCAGCCACCACGACTACCAGCGCGAAGGCAGCACCACCGGCTACTACGCGCCCGGCATGGAGCCCAAGACCGACTCCGGCAACACCCTCGTCCTCGCGCACCGCAACGCCCGCAATCCCAAGATTTCCGACAAACAGCTCCTCGACGACGTGATCCTCGAAGTGGACTGGGACGGCGACATCGTATGGGAATGGCACTGCAACGAGCATTTCGACGAAATGGGCTTCCGCGAAGGCCCCAAGAACACCCTCGCCCGCAATCCCAATTACCGCCCCACGCAGCCCGAAGGCATGGGCGACTGGATGCACATCAACTCGATGTCGGTGCTCGGCCCGAATAAATGGTATGACGCGGGCGACGAGCGTTTCCATCCCGACAATATCATCGTGGACGGCCGCGAAGCCAACATTATTTTCATCATTTCCAAAGCCACCGGCAAAATCACTTGGAAGCTTGGCCCGGATTACGACAACAGTCCTGAGGCCAAGGCTATCGGCTGGATCATCGGGCAGCATCATGCGCACATGATTCCTCACACCCTGCCCGGCGGCGGCAACATTCTCGTGTTCGACAACGGCGGCTGGGGCGGTTACGACGTGCCGAACCCCGGTGCTCCTACCGGCGTGAAGGCGGCCTTGCGCGACTATTCCCGCGTGTTGGAAATCGATCCCGTGGCCATGAAGATCGTGTGGCAGTACACGCCCACTGAAGCCGGATTCCTCGCCCCGATGGACAGTAACCGCTTCTACAGCCCCTTCATCAGCGGTATGCAGCGTTTGCCCAACGGCAACACCCTGATCACCGAAGGTTCCGACGGCCGGGTGTTTGAAGTGACGCCCGACCACAAGATCGTGTGGGAATTCGTTTCCCCGTACAAGGGCAAGTTCGTGCCCATGAACATGACGTACCGCGCTTACCGCGTGCCCTACGAATGGGTGCCGCAGGTCGCCAAGCCCGTTGAAACGGCCATCGAGCCTCTGGACGTTGCCACCTTCCGCGTGCCCGGCGCGGCGGCTTTCGGCGATCGGGCCAAGGAAGTGAGCGTTGAAGGCTGCGTGCCCTATGAAGGCAGCAACGCCCTGTGCGTCGCCTCCGTCGAAGATCCAGAAGACAAGTAAGCGGGAGAAAGAGGGGGTTGGGGATTGCCGCCCTGCATGAAGGTCAGGGCGGCAACCCTTGGGATTCCTTTTCCTTCGAGAGAAAGCACCGTTCGCCTGTTGCGTTGGGGAAATGGGATTCACCCTGCGGTACTGTGGGGCCGGATTTTGTTTGCGCCGGGCGGAAAGGGGAAAGGCCGGAATGTTCCGGCCTTTTTTCGTGTCCTGCGTGGAAAGCGCAAAGGGATGGGGCTGGTCGTACGTGGAGAAGGTGGCTTTTGCTAAACATCTATTTGTACTTAAAAGGTATTTTTATGAGAGATGCGCCCTTGCGAAAAAGGGCAGGTATGCTATTCCCGGAAGGAAGAACCTCAAGGAGGCAATCATGATTGATTTCAAGGTGGATGAGTCCCTGTGCGTTTCGTGCGGGGCTTGCGTCAAAGATTGTCTGCATCAGGCTCTCCGCATGGACATGTACCCTGTGATGGTCGATGAAGGGCATTGTATCCGCTGTCAGCACTGCCTTGCGGTCTGCCCTACGGGGGCTGTTTCCATAATGGGGACTGCCGCCTCTGATTGCACGCCGCTTGCGGGCAATATCCCGGAGCCCCGCCAACTGGATACGCTGTTCAAGGGACGCCGCTCCGTACGGCACTATAAGCGCGAAAACGTTTCGCCAGCATTGCTTCAAGAGCTTCTCGACAGTGCGGCCTACGCGCCTACCGGCAGCAATGCGCAGAATCTGCTGGTTTCGGTTGTCGACGACATTGCGGCGATGGATGCCTTTCGGGAGGCTGTCTACCTGCGTCTGGACGAGCTGGCGGAAACGGGTGCCATGCCGGACTGTCAGCGCCGCGCGTTTTTCCTTTCCGCCGGAAAGCTCTGGAAGGCCGGGGGATGGGACGGCATTTTCCGCTCCGCTCCGCATTGCGTGATCGTGGCCAACGCGAAGAATGCGACCTGCGTCGAGCAGGATCCGCTCATCTATCTGTCGTACTTCGAGTTGATGGCACAGGCGCGCGGGATAGGCACGCTCTGGTGCGGCCTGCTGTACTGGTGTCTGCGGGACGTGCTGCCTGACTTCCTGCCCCGTTTGGGTATTCCGGATACGCACCAACTGGGATACGCAATGTTGTTCGGCTATCCCTCCATTAATTATCGGCGTACGGTTGAAGCCCGTTCCGCGCTCGTCAGGCACATCGGCTGGAACTGACTCAACGGTTGATCCGGACGGCGGGCCCTTGGCTATTTTGGGGACCGCCGTCTTTTTTCGACGGAAAAGCGGTAGCGCTGGCTGCGGCCGTCCGGGAGACGTTGGAAAATCGTCTGCGGACGCACTTGAGCAGCTTAAGAAACAGTCCTTATACCCGAATGCGTGGAGAAGAGATGAAAACCGGAGCCGTTTCGAGCCAGTGGTATGCCTTCGCCACCGTAGTCCTGTGGTCGTCCGCATTCGTATTCACGAAAGTGGCGTTGCTGTCTTTTTCGTCAACCGCGCTCGGGTTCCTGCGTTGCGCCATCGCGTCCGTGGTGCTCTATGCCGTGCTGCGCTGCAAGGGCGTGAGGATGCTTAACTGGCGCGAGTTGCCCCGGTTCACGCTTTCGGGCGCGCTTGGGTTTTCCATCTATCTGTTCATCTTCAATAAAGGTTCCGAGACGCTGACGGCGGCCACGGGATGCATCCTCATTGCTACCGCGCCCATCATTACGGCGCTGATGGCGTCCGTCGTATTCCGGGAGCGTTTGACGCGGCTTGCGTGGATTGCGCTGTGGCTTGCGTTCCTCGGGGTGCTCGTCCTGATGCTGTGGAACGGGAGCGTTTCGATCAACGCCGGGGTATTCTGGATGCTCGGGGCCGCCCTTGCCATCAGTGCGTACAACGTGATCCAGCGGCTCTATGCAAACGGGTATACGTCGCTCCAGATAACGGCCTACAGTTTTTTTACGGCAACGGTGATGCTTGCGGGCTTTTTGCCGGAATCCATACGCCAGATCGAGTCGGCCCCTCTTTCCCATGTGATCGCGGTGATCTTTTTGGGCGTTTTCCCGAGTGCGCTGGCGTATCTGTTGTGGGCGAAGGCGCTTTCATTCGCTGCGACCACCAGTGACGTGACCAAGTTCATGTTTTTGACGCCGCTGCTTTCGTTTGTGCTCGGTTATGTCGTGATCAGCGAGTTGCCCGGCGTGGAAACATGGATCGGCGGGGCGCTCATCCTCTCCGGGCTGGCATTGTTTCACATCTCAGGCCAGCGGGCCGAGAGGGCCCGGCGGGCGGCAATGCGGCACTGACGGGCTGGCGCTTGCGCGTGGTTCCCGATATGCGGAGAATGATGGGCTGAATGTGCGCTGATTGCCGGGAAAAGCAAGGAAGGGAGGAAACCCTAGGCTTCCTCCCTTGCCCCTTCTCTATATATTACCAGCGCGATTACTTGATTTTCGAGAGGAGATCGTTCAGGGCTTCCGTCATGGAAGGATGGGTATAGATCATATCCCGCAGGAAGGTATAGTCTTTACCCGCACGGATGGCCGTTTCCACGACATTGATCATCTCTCCGGCATCGGCGCAATGCAGGGCGCACCCTAATATGGTTCCGGTTTTTGCGTCCACTACGGCCTTGAGCATACCCGTGGTTTCACCCATCAACCGGGCGCGGGGGATGGCCGCCGCAGGAAGGACGGCAACCTTGATGTCGAGGTTTTTGTCGCGGGCGGCCTGTTCCGTGAGCCCCACACGGCCGAGAGGCGGGTCCATGAATACGGTATACGCGGGATCGCGGTCGCTGGCGGCGCGCTTGCCCTCTCCGTAAAGGGCATCCCGGACGATGCGGAAGTCGTCCAGCGAAATATACGTGAACTGCGGGCCGCCTTTGACGTCGCCGAGAGCCCAGATATGCGGAACGGAGGTTTGCAGGCGTTCGTCCACGGCAATCGCGCCTTGTTCCGTTGTCTTCACGCCAGCGGCTTCAAGGTTGAGCCCCGCCGTGAGCGGGCGGCGGCCCGTCGCGAGCAGGATGGCATCCGCGGGCAACGCCTGCTCCGTGCCGTCGAGAATGAAACGGACCTCGGCCTCATCCCCGGCGTCGCGTACGGCACTGGCGGATGCACCGGTTATGATCGTTACGCCCTTGTTTTCCAGCGCGTTGCGGACGCTCTCGGCCACATCGGCGTCTTCGCGGGCAAGGAAGCGGGAACCGCGTTCCAGTATGGTGACCTGTGAACCGAATTCCGCGTAGAACGAGGCGAATTCCAGCGCGATATACCCGCCGCCGAGGATGACCAGACGGCGGGGCAGGTCTTCCAGCTCCAGCATGGTGGTGCTGGTGTAGACTCGCGGATTTTCGCGGACGCCTTCAATGGGCGGGATGATGGTTTCTCCGCCGGTGTTGATGAAGATGCGTTCGCCGGAGAGGAGCAGGGTTTTGTCCGCTGTTTTGACTTCGACTTCATGCGGAGAAACGAACGAGGCCGTCCCCGTGATGACGTCCACATTGTCCCGGTCGGCGAGCATGGCGTAGTTTTTACCGCGCAGGAAACCGGTCACTTCGTTCTTGCGGGCGATGGCGCGCCGATAATCGGCGGCCTTTTCCTCAAAGCTGCGCTCCCCGCGGCACAGGCTCTTATGTGCTTCGTAGACCAGCGTCTTGGTGGGGATGCAGGCGATGTTGATGCAGGTGCCGCCGTACATTTTGTCCGAGCGTTCGACGATGGCGACGGATTGTCCTTGATCCGCGAGATAGGCGGCCAGCGTCTTGCCTCCTTTCCCGAATCCGATAATGATAGCGTTATAGCGCTGTTGCATGGCATATTCTCCTTGTCGGCAGTTGCGGGCTTTCCAGAAGGTCTTACTTGAAAGTAAATGAGCCGTCATTGCCGTATACGGGTATTCCTTTGAGAAACCATAGATTCTTCTTCTGAGGGTACGCTTCCCGGATCATGTCGTAGGCCGCTTCAGCCCGGCGTCCGGTCCGGCAGAGAAGCAGGACGGAGCCGTCGGCGGGGACTTGGCCCATATGTTCGCGCAGTGTCTGGATCGGAAGGAGCAGAGCTCCGGGGACGTGGCCTTGGGCGTATTCCTGTTCGGTACGGACATCGATGACGGTCAGCTTGTCGCCAAGCGTGTCCATCAGCTGCAGGGCTTCAGCCGGGGCGAGCGCGCCGGTCTGCGGGAGTCCGGCGGCGGGGGAGTGGCCGTATGCCGCGAACATGAAAACGCAAGCCAAAAGTACGGCGAACCATTTGGAACGAAGAGAATGCATAGCGACCTCCAGGGGTATGCGGCTGTGGGCAAAATGCCTCTGTTGCTTTTTTATTTAACGATCATTAAAATACTCGGATGACCGTTTCTGTCAAGCGGTTTTTGATGCCAAGCGATGAAGGAGTTTGCAATGGGAAGGCCACCATCCTATGATCATACGATGTTACTGCGTGAAATCATTGATTGCCTGTGGGAGCGCGGGTACGCGGCGACGCCCATCAGCGTCATCGTCCAGGAGACGGGAGTCAACGCGGCAAGCCTCTATGCCCGGTTCGGCAGCAAAAAAGGGATCATGCTTGCGGCGCTGGACTTGTATGCCAAGGAGACAATCGACGCGCTTGAAGCCTTGCTGGCCGCGACGCAGCCGGGAGCCGGACAAGTACGCGCCATCTTGGAACACGCCATGGGCAGTTTTGAGGACCCGCGTGCGCGAGGGTGCTTTCTGGTAAACACCGTCACCAACATTTCGACGGATACGCCGGATTTCGCAATGGCGGTAGCGGATTATATGGATCAGATACGCGGCAGGATCGAGGACGCGCTCAAGCGTGCGCCGGGCTTGCGGCCAGAGGTGACGCCGGAAGATGCGGCACTGTACGTACAAGTGCAGGTCTGGGGACTCAAAGTCATGGCCCGGATGCGCCCTGACAAAGCCGCTGGAGAGGTTGTTGTCAGGCAGACGCTGACAGCGTTGTTTACGGATGAAGCCGTCGCTTCCCTAGAGGCATAAAACGCTCCGCCAGCCTGCAGAATACGAAAAAAATTAATTGAAATAATTTATTTTTTACTCTTTTGGCAAAAGAAATTTTGGGGAGAAGGCACGAATGCCCATATATTCGTGCCTTTTTGTTTTATAGAGGTATTATCGTTTTATTTAACGCGCATTGCTTGTTTTTGTAAGCTGATTTTGTCTTTATGACATGTTTTTGTTTTAATAAAATTTTCATACCTCTTCACTTTTGTTGGGCCGAATCTTGTAAAGAAAAATATGTGGGTATATAATGTATTCAAAACTGTCAGCGAAATAGGGGAAGGGAGGCCAAAATGAAGATTATCCGGTGTTGCCGTTCCGGCTCTCTCTCTCTCTCTCTCTCTCTCTCTCTCTCTCTAGTAGTGTATTCGGTTCCGCTCGGTGAAAGCCCGCGCCTCTCGGCATGGGCTTTTTTCATCGGGAAATAACTACATCTTTAACGCCGTAAGTTTCAAATTCATCCTGAGGAGGATGTAATCATGACCTTATCGAGAGGAGCCATCGGGAACCTGGTCAACAGGTACCGTGCTGTCCTGCGGAAGTGTCGCATGATGAACGTATTCGGGTCATTAGCAGTGGCCGGCATGCTTGTCGCGGGAAACGCGGGGTTTGCCGGCGCGGAGGACCCCATCATTGCGCCGAATAGTTCCATATCAAAGCACTATGACACGAATACAACCGTTCTCAACACGGATCAGCCGCAATTTTCGAAGGAGCTTTACGCCATAGGGGCAACCGGTTCTCAGGGGGCACTGGATATCTCTATGGAAGGGGACGCCGCATTGACGGTCGATGCTTCGTGGCGGCGTGACGCGGCTGATTCTAATCGGGATCAACTGTCGGCAGTGTATGTGGGGAGCGGCGCTCAGTTTTCCTTTACAGGGACGGGGCTCTTCAGGGCTACAGGACAGGGAAAGGTGATGGAGGCCGTGGCCTTCAGAAATGGGGCAAACGGGCCCACCGGCGGCACAATGCGCCTTACGGGCGCGATCACCGGGGAAGCCATAACCGAAGCCTCCGAGAATGGTTCGGGATACAAGGCTATAGGAGTGAAGGCGGAAAATGCCGGAACAATCATTTTCAGCGGAAAAAGCGCGTGGCTGAAGGCGATGGCTCACGCTGGAACGGCTGATGGCGTGTATGCCCGCTATGGTGGCGTGGTCGATTTCCAGAGCGAAGAAGTCAAGGTTTTGTCCCAAAGCGATACGGGCTCGGCCGCTTCGGGCATTTCCATCGAATACTCGGGCGGAACGATAACCTCTTCTGAGCAGACAGCGCTCACGGTCGGCGTCAAGGCACCGGCGTCAACGGCAACCGGGATTTCTCTGAGCGGGGCTTCCAAGGGGCTGGTTGATCTTGCGGGAAGTTTGGCGGTCAGTGTCGAAGGGAGCCCCGTTCGTGGTATAGAGAATGATCAGGGTACGTTGCACGTCGCAAAGGCCTCTTCCATAACGGGGATAGGGGAGGGTACCTTTCCTTCTTATGGAATATGGGGAAGAAACGGTTCCTCTACAGAGCTGAGAGGTGACGTCGACGTCAACATGACTTCAAGCACGACGGTATATGGCGTCTACGCCGACAGCGCCACTGTTTCACTGGGAAGTGAAGGCGATGTCGCTATTCTTGTGCAGGGAAGCCTGGGACGCGGGGTCGCCGCCTTTTCCGGAGGCAATGTCGAACTGGGAAGCCAAGGGAAGGAAGTCTCCATTACCGCCCAGAACACAGGTGTCGAAGCGGGAACGTCTTCTACGGTTTCTTTGAACGGCAAGGTGAAGATTGACTCCGGTACTGGCATAAGCCTGTCGAGTACGACTGTCGACAAGTTCCCTTCGCTGCTCTCCAACGGTTCGGTTTCAATCATTTCAGCCGGGACCGGTATCGTGGCCAAGTATGCCCATGCCGTTTTCAATGAATTGCATATTCAGGCGGGCACGGGAATAGACGTGCAGAGCCCCGGCTATATCGGATCCGGTAATACGGATACGGTTCTTGACGTTAACGGGCCTGCTGAAATCGTTGCTCAGAATACGGCATTGCAGATTGTTGGAGCGTCAGGAAGCAAGTCTGCGAGTTCCGGTTTTGTGGGAACATTTAATGATGCTGCTTCACTGAGGGCGAGCAACGGCAATGGGGTTCAGCTTTCCGCATCTACGCACTCCGGCACGACGGCGGCCAGGGATTGCTCGGTAACATTTAAGGGGCAGACGTCCATTGCTTCGGAAAAGGGTACCGGCGTTGTCGTCAACGGTCCTGTTGCGTCCACAGCCCAAGATGGCGCATCTGTGGTTTTTGAAGGCGCGACGACCATTGATGCGGCAAAGGCCATCGAAATAAAGAAGAACAATGGGAAGGGCGCTTCGGTCACCTTTGCCTATAATCCAACGCCGATCAATGTTCCCGCCAGGGCGCAGGATGCCGATTCTCAGGTAAACGGCTCTGTTACGGGAACAGGGACACTCATCAAGTCAGGCGGCGGTTCCCTCGCCCTGAACGGTGACAACTCCAGTTTCAGCGGCGAATTCAACATGCAGGGCGGCAGGGCGTTCCTGGGCTCGGGAAAGGGATATTTTTCCGGTGCCACCGTCAACCTTACGGGTGGCGCCTTGGTTGCACCCGAACTGCGCTTCAGTGGCGGAAAGCTTTTGGTTGCTGGCGGTACTCTTGAGACAGGAACGGGGCAGATATTTACGAGCGCTTTGAACGCGGACGGGGATATGAAGGACCCCGGTGCGGTGAAGCTGAGCGACAGCAATTGGAAGTTTGACTCAGGGGTGATCGCGTTTGATGACGCCAAGTACAACATTGTATACGCCCAGACAGCGGCCGGTCTGCTGGGGGCTGGTAATGTTGCGGCGGACAATGCGTCCGGCTCGGGTTCCGCAAAGGAGATCACGTTTACCGGAACGCTTGTCGAGTTGCCTCCTGGAGATCCTGACAGCTTTGAAACGCTGCAAAAGGCCGTTCTGGATACCGGAATCGACAGCATCAAGCTGGGAAGCGATATCGTTTTATCCAAGCGCTTGCAGGGAACCACACCCGTCACTCGTTCATTGACCATCGACGGCAACGGGCACACGATAAGCGGAGCCTACCCGGGCCTGTGGTTCAAGGGAATGGATTCCGGGACTGTTTCCATCCAGAATATTACCTTTGACGGCTTGAAGACGTCTTCGGGCGACAGATACGAAGGCCCCGTGTCCTTTGGCCCGGCCATTTTCTTTGATATGGGGTACTTTGCCGATAACTGGAAGAGTACCGCAAAGCTGATTATCGGTGACGGCGTCCAATTCAGGAATACGGAGAGCGTAGGTGACGGCGCCGGCGGTGCCGTCAGGACCGCCCACGGCATTGTGGAGATCGGAAACAACGTCAGTTTCATCAACTGTACGGGAGGTTCTGGAGGCGGCCTCTACAGCGAATCGTTTACGACGATCGGCGACAACGTTGTCTTCGAAGGCAACAAGGGCCGCAGAGGCGGCGCGCTGAATGTGGTTGACGATTATGGAGGCTACCTTACCGATCCCAATTATGCGTCCGGCGCGCGCCGCGTGAAGTATGTGCACATCGGGAAGAACGCCCTTTTCAAGAACAACAGCGTTGAATTGCTGGGTTCCGGAGGGAACGGCGGCGCGATCGAAGTGCAGTCGGGAGAGCTGAGTATCGATGACGGCGCCACATTTACGGGAAATACCTCCAAGTCCACAGGTGGGGCCATAGCCGTATGCGATTGGAGCCCCCAGCTGCCCGCCAAGGCGGTATTGGGATCCGCGACGTTCATTCAAAACAGCGCGGGAAGCTATGGCGGGGCGATCATCAACGAAGGCGACGTGCGCTTCAACGGTCCTGTCTCGTTTGTTGAGAACACGGCCGGCAAGATCGGGGGTGCCGTTTGCAATCTGAATACGCTGAATATGGCGGCGGAATCCGCGTTTTCCAAGAATACGGCAGGAGTGGGCGGAGGGCTCTATAACGAAGGGATTGCTTCTCTGGGCAAGGCTTCCTTTATTGAAAACGCCGCTGCCGACGGTGGCGGAGCCGTATTCAACGTGCATCAGCTGACGTTTGCCGACGGAGCCGTTTTCTCCGGGAACAGCGCGACGGACGGCGGCGCCGTTTATAACGATTTCTCCGCGGATAAGGACGGCAACGTCGTGAGTGATGGTTCCCTCACATTCAACGGCGGAGCGCGCTTTACCGGCAATACGGCCAGCGGGTTTGGCGGGGCCATCTACAACACCCGTTCCATCACCCTCAATCCCGGCGCTGGTCAGGAGATCGTGTTCAGCGGGAATACGGACTCCACGGGTTCGAACGCGATCTTCATGGGCGACGGCTCCAGTCTGGACATCACGGGAGACGGCAAGGTCATCTTTAATGATACGCTGTCGTCTCAAAGCGCAACGCCGACCCTGAAGAAGACGGGGAGCGGGGAACTGCTCCTCAACGCTTCAATGGACGGCTTCCTGGGCACGGCCTCTTTCGAGGGCGGGCTTACGGGCATTGCTGAAAAATGGCTCATCAAGAACCTGGTCACCATCGCGGGCGGCAAGCTGAAGATGCCCGAGTTCTCTTTTGCGTCGCAGGACGCGGAGAACGCCATTACGGGCGGCAAGCTGGTTCTGGCCGGCGGCATCCTGGAGACGGGGACAGGGCAGATCTTCGCCAACGGCCTGAATGCCGAAGGCGACGCCAGAAATCCCGGCTCCGTGAAGCTGAACGGGGACAACTGGAGCTTTGATTCCGGCTTGATCTCGTTCGATGACGCCAAGTATAACCTGACCTATGCCCAGGCCGCGGCCCTGTTGTTGGGAGCCAGCAACGTCGGGGCGGATGCGTCCGGCTCGGGTTCCGCAAAGGAAATCACGTTCACCGGGACGTATGTGAACATTCCCAATCCAGGCCCCATCTCGCCCTATTACTACACTGGCAACAAGTCCGACGCCGCTTCGGACGGAACCGTAGGAGGATGGCGGGACAGCTCCGGGCTTCCCATCGCGATCGCGGACGTCATCACCGTGAAGACGGAGCCGGGGCAGGCGAGCGAGTACCGTTTCCTGTCCGGTGTTTATGATGGAAGTAAGACGTCAGATACCAGCGAAACGTATGCGTGTCTGATCCACGGTGGAGATTCCGGGGTGCGCGTCACGTCGGACGGGCCTCTGACCATCCAGAACTGGGGCACCGGGCTGATGCCTTACCACGCGTCGGTCGCCTCTTCGAATGGGGAAATCCTTTTTGGCGACAACGTGTCGCTCCTCAACAACCATTCGGCCGGGGATGCCACCAAGGGCGGCGGGGCTATTTTCTCCAAGAAAGGCGTGACGTTTGGCGACAATGCCGTCCTGTCCGGCAATTCGACCGCGCTGGCCATAGGCGGCGGAGGCTATGGCGGCGGGGCTATTTTCCTGGATGGAAAGGGCGTCGTCCGCTTCGGCAAGAATGCGGTCATTGCAAACAACGAGAGCTACCATTACGGCGGTGCGATATACAGTCTGGGCTCCGTGAGCATGGGAGAGGGGGCCACTGTCCGAGGCAATACGACTTCGTACATGGGCGGCGCGCTGGCTGTGACCGGCGCGTTGAGCCTCGGAACCGGTTCCGTTGTGGAATCCAACCAGGCCCAGGCGGGCGGAGCCGTTTACTCCACGGGGCAGGTGAACGCGACAGGCACGACGTTCAGAAAGAATGTGGCCACGTCGAACTACGGAGGCGGCATCTACAGCGCCGGGGGCTCGATAGTCCTCGTCGACTCCCGGATGGAAGAGAATAAGGCCGCGGGAGGCGGAGCCATCATTCTCGCCGGCGGCGGAACCGCGAGCGTCACGGACACGGCGTTCGCCGCGAACACCGCCACGAACGGCGGCGCGTTCTTCATTGACAAGAACGGCGTGTTGACGACGGCTTCCGGCGGCGTGGGAACTGATGCGGGCACGCTGTTCGACGGGAACAGCGCAACCACGAACGGCGGCGCCGTTTATGTCCAGAACGGCACTGTTGATCTGGGAAGCGGAACGAGGCTGCAAGGCAACCAGGCCGCCAAGGGTGGAGCGATTTACGCACTGGGTGGCAAGGATGCCTCCACGAAGCTCACGTTTGCCGGCACAGTCTTCGGAAAGAACAGCGGCACCTACGGCGGGGCTGTGTACTCGTCGGCGAGTGTTGGCGGTACGGTGAATGCAGCCGCCTCGGATGTGGTATTTGAGGGCAATACCGCCACTTCAGGCGGTGCCGTCTATTTGGGCGGCAGCGGCACCTCGGATATCGCGTTTACGGATGCCGTATTCAAGGAAAATCAGGCCAATACCGGCAACGGTGGGGCCATCTACTCGGCGATCAGCGGTAGTTCGAATCTCGCCATTGCGGACAGCACCTTCGAGGGCAACAATGCCGGCTATGGCGGCGCCGTATTCAATAACGGCCAGCTGACCACTTTCGGCAACGTGGTCTTTTCCGGGAATACGGCAACCTATGGCGGTGCCGTTTATAACTATTTTACCTCGACTACGGATGGTTCCCTCACATTCAACGGCGGAGCGCGCTTCACCGGCAATACGGCCAGCGGGCTTGGCGGGGCCATCTACAACACCCGTTCCATCACCCTCAATCCCGGCGCTGGTCAGGAGATCGTGTTCAGCGGGAATACGGACTCCACGGGTTCGAACGCGATCTTCATGGGCGACGGCTCCAGTCTGGACATCACGGGAGACGGCAAGGTCATCTTTAATGATACGCTGTCGTCTCAAAGCGCAACGCCGACCCTGAAGAAGACGGGGAGCGGGGAACTGCTCCTCAACGCCTCAATGGACGGCTTCTTGGGCACGGCCTCTTTCGAGGGCGGGCGTACGGAAATTGTTCAGAAGTGGCTCATCAAGAATACGGTGACCATTACGGGCGGCAGATTGAAGATGCCTGAGTTTTCCTTTGCTGTCCAAGGTGAAGGGAACAATGTCGCTGGCGGCAAGCTGATCCTTGCTGGTGGCATCCTGGAGACTGGAACGGGGCAGATCTTCACAAACGGATTGAATGCGGAGGGTGGTAACAAGGATCCCGGTGCCGTGAAGCTGAGGGACGACAACTGGAGTTTTAACTCGGGATTGATAGCGTTCAACGACGCTCTGTACAATCTTACGTACGCTCAGGCGGCGGCTGACTCGTTGGGAGCGAATAACGTAGAAGCGGGTAAGGGGGTTGGCTCCACCTCTGCGAAGGAGATTACATTCATCGGAACGGGGTATGTGGATCCTGATCCAGATCCGGTTCCCCCTGTGGATCCCGACCCAGATCCGGTTCCCCCTGTAGATCCTGATCCAGATCCGGTTCCCCCTGTAGATCCCGACCCGACTCCCCCCGCTCCTGAACCGAAGCCCGATGAAGATCGCACGGGAAAGGTCTCCGTTGACGAATTGAACAACAACCACGCCAACAACATTGTTCTTGGCAATGTGACCATCACTACCGGCACAAGTTCGGATTCTGGCAAGGATTTCGTTGTCGGCGCGAGTGCGACGGACGACAAGACGGACTCGATAAGCGGCAGCATTGGTGGGAAGAACATCGATCTCGGTTCCTCCGGTCGGAATATCTCCGTAGTGGGCGGCCATTATCTGACGTTGGTTGGAGGTTCCTCCGATACGCCTTTGGTCATGGCAGGGGGAAATCCCGTCAATGTTCATGTAGGAGGTACTGGGGAAGGGGCATCCGGTGTGCTGAACCTCGGCACGCCGGTCATGGATTCCGGAGGCACGCTCTCGGGAAATATAGAAATCGCCGCGGCGAGCACCGTCAATGTCCGTGCGGGAACGCACGTCATCACGGGTGAAGCCAATGAAACCACCGGCACGGCGGACGTTGCCGGGATGAACAACAACGGCGGCACGATCAACATTGCCGAGGGGGCACATCTCCAATCGACGATACGTCAGGCCGATGGGCAGACGAATGTTTCCGGCAGGCTGACTTCCGCTTCTGTCGAGCTTTCCGGAGGCGGGCTGAATGTCTCCGGCGCGGTGGATTCTTCGTCCGTCACAGCCTCCAAGGGAGATATCAAGGTTGCGGGAACGCTGGCGGCGGACGTCTTGACCACATCTTCCGATGTCCAGATCAACATCGGCGATCAAGGAAGCGCCGGTAGAGTGGTCGCCCGTCAGGTTCAGTTGCAGGGCGGCAGGGTATTCCTTGATCCCGCGTGGAAGGGCAACGATGCATTGGCTGATGCCTCGCACGGTGTCTTCACCTTTGTGAACAATGAAATAGACGGGTTGCTCACGGCGGGGCAGAACTCCCTGCTCGTGTTGGGTGACACGGATACCGGTTGGGCGCTGGACGCGTTCGGCAGATCCAGCCTCCAGTGGGGGCAGAACGGCGTAACCGCCGCGCTGGCTATCCGGAAGCCGCAGAGGTTGAACGGTACGCTAGGCGCGGTGATGGTGGACGGAACCAAGACCAGCGCTCCGGTATTGACTCCGAATACGGCGACTTTCACGGACGGTTCCTTGCTGCTTGTTGACGGAAGCGGTCTCAATGGCGCCGCGGCGTTGACGTCCCAGGGCGGGACGCTGAATGTGGATGCGGGCGCCAAGCTGCTTATCGACAACATCACGCAGGGCGAATACGCGATTACGTCCGGATTCTCGGTCAGCAGCGTGCAGGGCTGGAACGGAGATAACCTTTCCACGCCGGATAATCTCATTGGGCTGGTGCTGGGCAAGGATGCCGACGGTTCGATGAAGGTACAGGCCACAGCCCGGCGCTCGTCCGATGTTTTCCGGGGACTTTCCCTCGTCAACACGATGGATGCCATCTGGGGCAAGGGGCTGAACGACACCGAAAGCGACAGCATGGGCATCCGGTTCCTCTCTCGGGCGGTCAATGAAAACTATCTGCCCAAGGCGGACACGGTGCACACTGTTGACGGCGCGGCGCAGATCGCCGTGGCCGGAGGCGTGCAGGGTATGGCCGTCGCGGCGGCGGATGCCCCGGTTCGGGCGATTCAGGACCACGCGTCGCTTCTGCATATGACTGCCACGCGTGAAGGGGCCGTCCGCAAGGACGGGTTGAACCTCTGGATCAATGCCCTGTATGGAGCGGAACACGCCCGCAACTTTGGCGCTGGCTCTCTTGATGGCGGCTACAATGCCGATTTCGGCGGCATCGTCTTTGGCGGCGACTATGCGTTCGGCGATTTCCGGGTCGGCATGGCCCTGAACGCCGGAAGCGGTACGGCCCGTTCCCGTGGGGATTTCAACGTGACCAAGAATGATTTCGATTTCTGGGGCGTGAACCTGTACGGGAGCTGGTCGCGGGATCAGTTCAATATCGTGGGCGATCTCGGTTATTCCGCCAACAAGAACGAGGTGAAGCAGGATCTGCCCACAACCATGCAGCTCGGACAGCTCAGGGGCGATGTGGATACGGGCGTGCTGACGGCGGGTCTGCGCGGCGAATACCGGTTCGAAACGGATTGGGCCGATGTGACGCCGCATGTCGGGGTACGATACTACAATCTGCGGACGGATGGGTTCACATCTCGGATCGACGATCACGATGTGTTCCGCGTGGGACGCGATACGCAGGAGATCTGGACATTCCCGATCGGCGTGAGCTTCAGCCGCGACTTTGAAACGTCGTCCGGCTGGAAGGTGAAGCCGAGGGCCGACCTTTCCGTAGTGCCCGCTGCGGGTGATCTCAAGGCGAAGACCAAGGCCCGGGTGCCGGGCGTCGCGGCTTCCGATACGATCAAGGCCCGGATGATGGACAGCGTATCTTTTGACGGCACGCTCGGGCTTGAGGTGCAGAGGGACAACATCTCGTTCGGCCTCGACTACGGCATCCGCGCTTCGGAGCATAAGACGGGACATGGCGTGAACGTGAGCTTCACCTACAAGTTCTAACTTCCCAATCAGAAACAGAAAGCCCGGCGACCGGAATATACTCCGACCGCCGGGCTTTCTGTTTCGGTGAGTGGGGGGAAGAAGGAACCTCCCGGCCTTTGGGAAGCCGGGAGGCCCGTTTTTGGGGGAGGAGGGAGAATCAGAAGCGTCCGCGCAGGGCCTTTTCCATCCGGTCCATGGCGATGCTCAGGTTTTCATACGAATTGGCGTAGGAGATGCGGAGGTGCTCCTCATCCCACGGCACGATGGCAAGCCCCGCGTCAAGCAGAAATTCGGCGGCCTGCATGGGCGTTCCCAGACCGGGGATGCTTACCATGATGTAAAAAGCTCCCTTGGGGCGCACGAAGAAGACGCCGGGCATGGCGGCCAGCCGGTCGAGCAGCATGAGCCGCCTGCGGTCCAGTTCTTTTACCATATCCGCAATGTGTCCCTGCGGGCCGCGCAAAGCGGCGACGGCCCCCCACTGCGCATAGGTGCAGGGGCACATGGCGGAATACTGATGCGCGCAATAGATGGGGGCTATGAGCCGTTCCGGACCCGCCGCGTACCCGATGCGCGAGCCTGTCATGGCATAGGCTTTGGAAAAGCCGTTCAGGACAACGGTACGTTCGCGCATACCGGGCAAAGAGGCAATGCTGATGTGTTCCGCGCCGTCAAAGATGATCTTCTCATTGATTTCGTCGCTGACGACGATGAGGTCATGTTTGATCGCCAGATCCGCGATGCCTTGCAGCGTTTCGCGCGGATAAACCGTTCCTGTGGGGTTTTGGGGCGAGTTGATGAGGATGAGCTTGGTCTTCGGGGTGATATGACGCTCCAGAACATCGGGTTCGGGCTGGAAGCCCTTGGCCTGTTCCGTGGGCACGAATACCGGGACTCCGCTCGCCATGTGTACGCAACTGCCGTAGCTCAGAAACGCGGGGGCGGGTATGAGCGCCTCGTCGCCGGGATTGAGCAGAGCGGCCATGCTCAGGTGCAGCGCTTCGGAGACGCCCGCCGTGATGACGATTTCTGTTTCCGGGGCGTAGTCGAGCCCGTTTTCGTCCTTCAGCTTGCGGGCCACTTCCTGCCGCAGTTCAAGGAGGCCGTAATTGGAAGTGTAGTGAACCTGCCCGTCGTCGACGGCCTTCTTGACGGCTTCGTTGATGTGCGGCGCGGGGAGGAAGTCCGGGCGGCCCATGACCATGTTGATGATGTCCTGCCCGGCGCGCTGTCGGGCTTCCGCCGCGTCGAAAAAGGCGCAGAGGCTGGAAAAGGGGATGTGTTCCGTGCGAAGTGCGAGTTCCATTGCGGTCTCCTTGAAGCGTGAGGAAGGACTAGGCCGTCTGCCGGAATCCGGCGGGACAGTAGTAGCGTTGCAGACAGTAGACGATGATGAAGAGTCCGATGCCGGCGAAGTCCCAGATATGGCCGGGAATGAACAGCAGGAGCGCGCCGCTCAGCAGCAGGAGGCGTTCGAGCAGCGTGGTCCGGCGCATCAGGTAGTTCTCCCAGACCGCCGCGAAAGCGATGAGGCCGAGCATGACGGTAACGAAGGTGAGCGCGATGTCGAACAGGTTCGACTGGAGCAGCAGCGCTGGACGGTAGTAGAAGAGAATGGGAAGGATATACAACGCCTTTGCGTACTTGAAGGCCGTAAACATGGTCTTCATGGGATCGGCGTTGGCGATGCCCGCGCCCACGATGGAGGCGAGGCCCACCGGAGGCGTGATTTCCGAGTCGATGCTGAACCACATCATGATGAAGTGGGCGGTCATCAGCGGAAAGCCCATATCCGCCAGTGCGGGGCCTACGGCAATGGCGGTGACGATGTAGGCCGGTCCGCTGGCAAGGCCCATGCCGAGGATCATGGAAATGAGGCCCACGAGCAGGATGGCGACGAGAGGGCTGCCGTTGGCGAGGGTCGTGAACAGCCACGAGAGCTTGAGCCCGACGCCCGTCAGGCCGACGAGCGAGAGGATGATGCCGATGCAACCCACGAGGCTGCCGATGCCGAGCGAGTAGCGCCCGCCGAGCACCATCGCTTCATACAGCATCTTGAAGTCGACCTTACGGCTCTTGATGCTGTGGATTACGATGAGGGTGATGATCCCGCCGAGCGCGGACATGCCCGGCGAATACCCGAAGGCCATGATCACGATGATGACCATGATGGCGACGAAGAAGTGCCACCCCTCACGGCAGACGGTCCGGGCGGAGGGGATGTGATGATCCTTCATTTGCCCGATGTTGTGCTTTTTGGCTTCAAAATGGATGAAGGCCATCAGCGTGATGTAATACAGGATGATCGGGCCGGTGGCGACGGTCACGATGGTAAGGTAGGGGATCTGGGTGAATTCGGCCATAAGGAAGGCCACGGCGCCCATGATGGGAGGCATGATCTGCCCGCCCGTGGAGGCGGCGGCTTCGATGGCGCCCGCCACATGAGGCCGGTAGCCAACCTTCTTCATCATGGGAATGGTCAGTACGCCGGTGGAAGAGACGTTGGCCACGGCGCTGCCGGAGATGGAGCCGAGGAGCGCGCTGCCGATGACGGCGGCCTTGGCCGGCCCGCCCACGGTATTGCGGGTAAGCGCGAAGGCCAGACGGATGAAGAAATCCCCGGCTCCGGACTTTTCCAGAAAAGCGCCCATGAGGATGAAAGGGGCCACGTACTGGATCATCATCTTGGCGGAAAGCCCGTAGTAGCCTTCCATGCCCGCGTAGACCTGCGTGACCACCGCTTCGAGATCGAAGCCGCCGTGCCCGAAGTGCCCGGGGATGACGAATCCGTACAGCGAATAGAGGATGAGGACGATGGATACCAGCGTCAACGACCAGCCGATGACCCTGCGCCCGACCTCAAGGCCGAGGAACAGCATCAGGCAGCCGAAGAAGATATCCATTTCCGTCAACATGCCCAGCCGCATGAAGCGATCCAGATACTCCCAGATGGCGTAGGCCGAACCGGCGATGCTACCGATAATGAGCAGCCAGTCCACAAGGGAGATGTGGTTGACCTTCGGCTTTTTTTCAAAGGGGTAAATGACCAGCGTCATGCAGAAGACGGTCATGATGTAGAGGCCGTGCTTCCACATCACGTCGGCGCTGACGTAGACGGTCCAATAGATTACAAGCGCGGATATGGACGCAAGGCAGATATTGACGATCCGTTCCGGGGTGCCGGTAAAGACTCGTTCCTTTTCCTTGCCTTCTTCGGCAATAAGCGGCTCATGGAGAGGCGTTTCGTTCATGGTATTCCTCGGCAGGCTTTCCGTAAGGGAAGGGGGAAGGCGCCTCCGAGGCTCCCCGGAGGCGCCGAACGAATGTAAATCAATCCTTGATGAGGCCTATTTCGCGGAAATAACGTTCCGCGCCGGGGTGCAGGGGGATGGGCTTGTAGCTGACGGCAAGGTTGGGGCTCATGCTCTTGAGCGCGGCGATGACGTTGCCCAGATAGTCGACACCTTCCTGGCTGTAGACGGTCTTGACGATTTCATAGACAAGGTCGTCCGGCAGGTCGGCCCGGCAGGCGAACATGGCGCCCGTGCCCACGGTTTCGATGGGCTGGTCGATGCCGTTGTAGGCGCCCTTTTCGATGGTGGTAGGCAGGTATTGGGGGTACTTCTGCATCACGTCGGCGCGTGTTCCCGGCAGGAATTCGAGGATGTGCACTGGACGCAGGATGGAGAGTTCGGAGATCTGCGGCGAGGGGATGGACGACAGTTCCACGGCGACGTCCACCTGTCCGGTCTTGACCGCTTCCATGGCTTCGCTGGAGGGCAGGAACAGCACCTTGCCGAAATCCTTCTTGGGATCAAGCCCGTTGGCTTCGACCCAGCGGAAGAAGTCGAGATGCATGGTGCCGCCGGGAGCGCCCACGCTGATGGTCTTGCCCTTGAGATCCTTGAAGGTGCGGATGCCCGAGGACTTGAGGGCGTAGGGCTGGGCGGCCTGCATGTACAGGATGCCCATGCCGCGCATGTTCCGGTACTGCTTCTTGTAGGGGGCCTTGCCTTCCCACGCCAGCGGGGGATCCTGCGTATTGAGCATGGCGAAATCGGCCTTGCCCTGTTCCAGTCTGTTGATGCTCTCCACGACGCCGGCGGCGGAGATCGCGGTAATGCTGATGCCGGGGATCTTTTGCGAGGCGAAACCCGCGATGCCGCTGCCCACGGCGAAGAAGCCTCCGCCCACGGAGCCGGTGGAGAAGGTGAGCTTGAGAGGCTCGGCCTGTGCCGTTCCGCCGCAGAAGGCGGTGAGGGCAACGATGAGAGCTGCCAATGTACGCTTGAGCATGATGATCCTCCTGAGAAACGCGGTTTGACGTGAATGAGAAAACCGGGTGGCTGCCTTGGCCTGCTGGAGGTGGACGAAATCTCGCCCTTCATGAATCTTTAAGTGTATACTACTGGTAATATCACAAGGCTGTAAAGGTTTTTTAGCTACTTTTTATTCAGTTTTTTCAAAAAGATATATTCTTATATTCGGCAATGGGAGAAGACCCCGGCCGATATTCCGGCTGGTTCCCGAAAGGCTTGGGAGATGGTGCGTCAGCCCTTTAGGATGGGGCTCGCGGGGAGGAAGCGGCCGGGAAGGGCTCCCGTGATTTCGCCGCATTTGCGGATGATTTCCCCCGGCGGAGGACGGTCACGGGGCCGCTGAGGCATTGTCTGCCCATAAAGATGCTGGAACCCACCGCGAGATGGGGATTGCGCTCGGGTACGGTCCGGGGCCATCCCGGATCGACAAGAACCATATCGGCGTCGGAACCGGGCCGCAGCGTTCCTTTTTGCGGGTAAAGTCCGAAGGTTTTCGCCGGATTCTGGCTCATGATCCTGACGAAATCCGTGACGGCGATGCACCCCCCTGTTGATGCCCTCATCCCACGTCACGCCGAACGGGGTTTCCACGCCGGGCGTGTCGTGCGGAGCCCTGTCCCCGGCGATGAGTATGCCTAGCGTCCTGAGTGCGCCGGAATCAACGAGGATACCGTTTTTGACAAGCACTGTTCGCATGGGATCCCCCGCTTGTTGCAGAACCGGTTCAAGGCCGGGAAACGTCAACACCCCATGCCGCCTTGATCCAGCAATCCGAAGTGAGCGGATCGGAAAACCTTTTTGGGAACCAACCGCCTTGGCTCCTCCCTTCGAAAACCGCCTCGAGAGGGCCATTCCCTGATCGCCCTGCCGGGCCCCGTACCCGTCATGACGCCGTTTCCGACGACGAACGCCCCGTCCTCCAGAGCATGGGGCATCCCGGCGGGATGGACGCGGGGATTGTCGCAGCCGTTGGTGTCCAGTACGGTCCGCTCGTTGAAGGCCACGAGATCCGCGTCAAAGCCGGGCAGGGTGACGCCCTTGTGCGCTAGCCGGATCTTGCGGGCCGGTTAGCGAAGTCATCTTGCGGATGGCCTCTTCCAGCGACAGCACGCCCCGTTCGCGCGCGTACCTCCCCAGAATATGGGGATAGGTCGCATAGGGGTGGGGGACATGCCGTCCAGCCCGAGTTTTTCGGTGGCCACGCCCTGCATGGTTTTACAGCCGGTGGATTCGCCGGAAAGCAGCGGACGTCCGGAATGGCTGTGCCCGTCGACGAAGCCGGGGCAGAGGATGCCGCCTTCCAGATCGACCGTGCGCCGGGAGAGCAGCTTGGTAGTGCGGGGGAGCACGGCGGCGATGAATCCGTCCTGCACACTGACGGAACCCCAGAACCACGGGGTGCCCGTGCCGTCTACGATCCGAGCATTGCAAAAGAGCGTATCAAACATGGGATGCCTTGCTGAAAGAGGGGGAAACGGCCCGGAGCGGCGGGGGAGCCGCCC
>OGZT01000095.1_pt1 | contig 65736 bp, 47 predicted proteins | sample 1576891 | NCBI WGS metagenome assembly OGZT01 (sample SAMEA3541521, study PRJEB24748) | human gut metagenome | biome: human gut; feature: human-associated habitat; material: faeces | place: China | collected 2012 | reverse complement strand
AGGCAATCTGGAATGAATTTTGGCTAAGTTACTGTGAACGGAGTGAACAGTAACGTATAAGAAGGAGTCCTTCCCATAGAACTTTGTTCTGTTACAGAAACATTACGGAGTAATTTCCTGCAACAGAAATAAAAAGAGCCACAACAGATTTCATATCCATCTGTTGCGACTCTCTCTTTTACAGTCCTACATTCCCGCTGTTCATCCCTTCTTTACTGTCCTTATCAAGTGGCAGCCAGTCCAGTACTTTCTTAATATAACGGTTCCAGAAATCCCACTCATGTGCTCCCGAACCTTCCTCGTAAGTTACATCCACACCCAGTTTCTGCATAGTATCTCTGAACTTACGGTTCGGAGGAAGAAGCGGATCATCCAGTCCACAGGCAAGGTACATATGCGGAAATGGGATTCCATCTTTTTTCATATTTTCGGCAATCCATTCCGGATTGATCTCACAGTCTTTGATCCGGGACAGATCTCCAAATACACTCTCCAGAAAACTTTTTTTCTCAAAGAACATAGGAGAACTGTCATCTGCTGTCCCCATTTTTTCAAGTATCACGGCTGAAGAAAGGCCTGCGATATATCCGAATGTATCATGGTATTTCAGACCATTTCGGATTGCACCGTATCCTCCCATAGATAACCCGGCGATAAATGTATCTTCTTTTTTGTGGGATAACGGAAACATTCTTCGTGTGATCTTTACAAGTTCTTTTCCGATAAATTCACTGTAGTTTTCATTTGCATTCGGATGATCCATATAGAACATATTTGCTCCGGAAGGCATAACTACTGCCAGATTCTTTTCTTCTGCCCATCGCTTAATACATGTTCCTGTTACCCAGTCTGTGTAATTTCCCATTACTCCGTGAAGCAGATACAAAGTCTTAAACGGTTTGTTCTCTTCTTCTGTTTCTTCTCCAAAAAACACTTTATCAGCCGGCAGGATTACATTCATCGTTACCGGACGCATCAGTGCTTTTGAAAAGAAGTTCACTTCCATTAATGCCATCTTCTTGTCCTCCTTATGTATATACAAAATATCCTGAAATATCTGGATTTATTATACAGAAAATGTATCAAAAAAGCTACTGTCATATCCGACAGCAGCTTCTTTTACGCTCTAATGCTGATGTAAATATTTTTCTCTTGTAGCGAGCCCACCTCTGATATGCCGCTCCTGCTTGTTCACATCCAGAACCTGTCTCACTTCACATGCCAGTCCCGGATTGAGCTGACTGAGACGGTCAGTGCAGTCCTTATGTACAGTGCTCTTACTAATCCCGAATTTCTTCGCCGCCTGACGCACCGTTGCCTTTGTATCAATAATATAATTTGCAATTTCCACTGCCCGCTCCTCGATATAATCTTTCACGGATAAGCCTCCGAAGACGCTGTTTTTACAGTGTATGCACAGAAATTCCCGAATATGTAGTAATCATTTTTATAGTTGTGCCTTATAAAAGAACGGCCGTCCATACCGGACGACCGTTTCGCTCATTGCAATCTTATTTAAATTTAATCTCTTTCCCTTCAAGTCTCCACTGTCTGAATTCTGCGGAAGCAGATAACAGAAGATCTGAAGAAGAGTTCAGAGCTGTTTCTACAGAATCCTGAACTACGCCAATGATAAATCCTACTGCAACAACCTGCATGGAAATGTCATCTGAAATTCCGAACAGAGAGCATGCCATCGGGATCAGAAGAAGTGATCCGCCGGCTACACCGGAAGCGCCACATGCTGACAGAGCTGCAAGAAGACTCAGGATAATTGCCGTCGGAATATCTACATGAATACCAAGAGTAAATGCAGTTGCCATTGTCATAACTGTAATAGTGATAGCCGCACCATCCATATTAATAGTTGCACCAAGCGGAATGGTTACAGAATAAGTATCTCTGTCCAGTCCCATCTCTTCACAGACTTTCATGTTTACCGGAATATTAGCTGCGGAACTTCTTGTAAAGAAAGCTGTCAGCGCACTTCTCTTCAGGCAGTGGAAAATCAGCGGATATGGATTCTGGCGGATACACCAGTAAACCAGAAGCGGATTGGTCACAAAATAGATAAACAGCATACATCCCACAAGAAGAAGCAGCAGTTTTCCATAAGTTGTAAAAATATCCAGACCGTTTGTGGATACTGTGTTAAATACCAGACCAAAAATTCCAAAAGGTGCAAGATTGATGATCCAGGTTACTACCACGGAAATTCCATCTGCAACATCAGCCAGAACGTTCTTTGTCATCTTATCGGCTGCACGGAAAGCAAGTCCAAGAAGAACTGCCCACATCAGAATACCTACATAGTTTGCATTTACCAGCGAAGATACCGGGTTGGCAACCACGTTCAGAAGCAGGTTATTTAATACTTCAACGATACCCTGCGGTGCGCTTGTATCTGTTGCTGCATTTGCAAGTGTCATTTTTACAGGAAATGCCATACTCGCAAATACTGCGATCACTGCTGCCAGAACTGTACTGAACATATAGAGAATGATAACTGTCTTAATAACTCCTCCATGAGATTTTCCTGCATTACACAGGGAACTGACAACCAGGAAGAATACCAGTAAAGGTGCGATTGCCTTTAACGCGCTTACAAAGACATCACCCAGAATTGCGATTCCTGTTGCCTGCGGTACAGCAATTCCCAGAATCGCACCCAGAATCAGGCCAACCAGGATTCTCTTTACCAACGCAATCCTGGTCCATTTGTCCCAAACTTTTTTCATTTCTTTGATCCTCTTTCCCTTTAATTTGATAAAACAATGATACGTTACATTATAAAGGAAGCACATAGAATATGCAAGAACATCTTTATAGGTGTATTGTATTTCTGTTTTTAAATTATTTAAAAAAGCAGATGTCGTTCAATCATTTATATCCGATTGAACAACACCTGCTTTCTCTCCGGCGCAGTGCGATTCTGCCCGAAAGGCTTTTTTATGTTATAGGTACATTACGGAATAATTTCCTATAACATGAAAAGTCTCAGCAGCTCTGTCTCTGGAAGTGGTCTTGAGAAATAATATCCCTGGACCATGTCCACGCCCCATTCTCTCAGCAGACTCACCTCTTCTTCTGTTTCTGCTCCTTCTGCTACAATTGTATAACCCATATTCTGCATAACCGTCACAATACTGTGGTAAAAAACAGCAGCCTGTTCATCACAGGTAATCCCTGTTAACAATGATCTGTCCATTTTCACCACATCAAACGGAAGTCTCAATACTGCATTCAGATTTGCATACCCTGAACCAAAATCATCCAGACATAATCCGATTCCCGCATTCGTAAAATCCTCCACAGCTTTGCAGAAACTTTCACTGTATTCAGTTGCCACTGTCTCAGTAATCTCAAACTGAAAATATTTCGGTGAAAGTTCATACTCCTTCACTATATTGATCAGAAGCTGACTGTGTCCCGGTTTTAGCAGTTCGGAAGGTGAAAGATTGAACTTTACATTCTTAATCTGTTTCATCATATATTCATTCTCTTTAATAAAACGGCACACCCTTCTGAACTGAAGCAGTCCGATCTGTGCGATGAGACCCTGCCTTTCTGCAATACTGATAAACACATCTGGCGGAATCATTCCCATACAGGGATGCTTCAGCCTGCTCAAAGCTTCCAGAGTAATATAACGATCTTCCTTTATCCAGAATACCGGCTGATAGTACACTTCAAACAGGTCTTTATCCACTGCTGTTTTCAGGAAATGCTCCACCTCTTTTTCATAACGGAAGCCCTCCAGAATCCTGTCATCTGACTGGATCACTACCGTTTCATCTGCACGTTTTACCAAAGATATCAGATACTCGATGTATGCCAGCAGTACATCTTCCTTCTCCATCTTTTCACCGTTGATAATCCCGCAGATGATTGCCGGAAAAGTAATTTTTTCCCCGTCAGTTTCAAAAGGTTCTTTGAAATAGTTCTCAATCTCCTGTCTGTTTTTCTCATATTCTGTCAGTGAATCTGTAATGATCAGAAAACAGTTTCCTGTGGTTCGGAACACCTGTACAGAACCTGTAATGTTTTGCAGTTCTCTTGCAATCTGTACCAGAAGCAGATCACCTGTACTGCTTCCGTAAACCTTATTAATCTGTTTCAGCATAAACAGCTCTACAGCAATCACATGAAACTCGATTCCTTTGGTAAATTTCTCCTGTATCCAGTTATCAAAATATCTTTTATCAAATGCTCCTGTTGTACTGTCTATATAATCACCTGGATTGTTCATCATAAGATAGAGAAATATGAGACCAAGTGCCAGTCCAAAATCTGACAGAAATATGTATCCTGTGTACAGTTCCACTCCTATACATACGCCTTCAATCACAAGAAATTCGCCTGCAATACTCATCTTTTCCGGCGTATAGTCCTCCCTGCTTCTGATCATACGCAGCATTATCAGAACGATATAAACCAGGGCATAGAGATAAAGAAACACGTACCCTGTTCCTTTTTGAAAAACGCCATTACTGTCAAAACAGAAAAATCCCCCGCTTCCAAAGTTTCCAAGCATAGCTATCATCATAGCCACCGTAATCCCGGCACAGATCACAGATAGTGCACCGCTCTTTTTCTCATTTTCACGCGAATCAGGAATACATGAATACAAAATATAAGGAATCAGAATATCAAGCAAATAGATTCCTGTCAGAATACCCATGACAGTTCCTTCATCTTCCGCTGTGTAATTCATAATTATCAGCGTACCCAACAGGTCAGACAAAATATATAAACCGCTCAGGACAAGTATATATGTAAATGTTTTCACATTTGCATTATGCAGTTTCTTCTGCGTCAGAAAATGATATAAGAGTAACGCAATAATAATAACTGCCGCTACCTGAAAGTTTATATTATAATTCATGTGTCTTTCTCTCTTTCATTTTATTCTGATACATATTCGTATCTGCCTCATACTTCCATTCACCGGTTGTCTTCAGCTTTCCCCTGTCATCTCGAATTGAACTGAAACCTCTTGAAATAGACAGTCGATATCTGCTGTTTCTGTTATAACGCCTTATTTCTTTATCCAGTTTCTCAGACAATGCATTCCTGTCTTCCTCCGGATCAAACACAACTACCGCAAACTCATCTCCTCCTGTGCGATAACATTTTCCGATTGCTCCAAAAACATTCTCAATGCATCTGGCAGCCGCCACAATAACCTCATCTCCTGCCGCTCTGCCAAAATCATTATTGATCCTGCGCAGATAATCAATATCCATAAAGACCAGCAGGATATCCTTATGCTCATTCATGGTTTTCGGAATTTCCGCCAGCAGATTTTCAAAAGGTTCTCTGCTCTGCATTCCGGTCATCCAGTCCTCTTTCATCAGTCGTTCATATGCCTGCATTTCTGTCCGGTAACGGACCTTTCCAACAAGACTGATCACAGTATCTGCAATGATCATAACCAGAAATACCAGTATTCCAAACTCAAATATTGCTCCATAATAGGATATTTCAAACAGCCAGTACAATGACAGTGACAAAAGTCCACTGAACAATAATATCATATAAGCGATCAATATGATCTGCACACTTCGATCCGGCTTCTTTCTATATTCTTTCCAGAGCAGTACCGCTACGATCAGTACCCACGTTATCAGCAGAACATGTGTTACAAACAGCATATCTGCAAACGTGAATACCCCGAAATAGGCCAGAAGTCCCTGAATAAATGCATTCAGATAAAACACAGCAATTCCTGCATCCAGAATGCGTTCCTTTTTCAGTCCACCTATTTTCTGGGCAAAATGCAGCATCGGTATCGAATGTAACATAAACATATAAAAAGAAATCGTACAAAGCATATCCGGATGACTGCTATAGGTCTGGATCGCAGAAGAATCTGTAATCAGCCAGACTGCACATATCATAAGGAACAATGCTACATCGCGAAATCTGGCATCCGGCATCTGACGGTATTTCAGATAAACTGTAATCAACAGAGAAATAACGCTCAAAACAAGAAAACACAAAGCAATACCTATAACTATTCCTGAATTCTGTAAATGTAAAGCAATGACTGCACTTCCGGTTCCAATATAAACAGAAGTCAAAACATACTTTCCGTGATGTGGATTTGAATAAACCAGCTTCAGCGGCTCATTCTGCATGTCTGCAGGGATTTCCCCTGTACATTCCAGTTTTGATTTCATCTGCGTATTTCTTACAAAGGTTGTATCCTGATATTCATAAATGGGACGGTCACCCAGCCAGATTTTCAGATCATACTGTGCACCTCTGGTTGTAACTACCTTACCGGCATCCAGATCAGTAATCCCGTCATTATATAATATCAGTTCTTCCCCTTTCTCTGCCTGTATTGTATCCGGAAGAGTAACTTCTGTTCTTTTTCCGTTGTCATAATAGTACCAGCCAGAAGATATCTTCCTGATCTGGTTCACCGGCTGCATCTTTTCTCCCAGTGACATAACTCCCAGAACAGCAGCAAAAACAGCCATCACCATGATAAACAGAAATATCTCTATGTTTTCTTTTTTCTTCTTCTGATTATATTTCACACGCTTCTCCTTCTCTTATTTCCAGAATCATAACTGTTTATAGCAGTCCTCGTAAGTAATGCATTTAAGACAGTTCAGCAGAATTTCACACTCTGATGGGCTGGATTAAGATGCACTATTTTAGAGGATTGCTATAGTACCTCAGCAGGATAATAAACTGCCGAATAGTTACCTTTATATATTTTCTGAAGGTGCTATCAGAAAATAATATAAAGGTACTATAAACCAATGTTATACTAACATCCCACTATAAAAAATACAAGACACAAAAACAGCCACCTTTTACAGTGACTGTTTTACTTCTGCTGTTCTTTTTTCCTGTTGATGATCCGTCTCATTATACTGCTCAAAACGGCTCTCAATCTCTACCAGCATATTCGCATATTCTCTTAATTCCTCTTTTAGCTGTTCTTTATCTGTGCGTTCCTTTTTGTAGGAAATCCGATGCTCCATACTGGCCCAGAAATCCATGGACATAGTACGAAACTGTATCTCCACCGGAAAGTATTCCATTCCATCCAGACAATATACCGGCACTCCTACGATCACATGATAGCTCCGATATCCATTTGGCTTCGGATTTCCAATGTAATCCCGTTCTTTGATCACTATCAGATCACTCTGACTCTTCAGAAGTTCTGTCAGGTTATAGATATCATCTACAAAATAGCAGATTACCCTGACACCTGCAATATCCTGAAGATAATCCTTCGCATTCATCACAGTAGGTTCTTTTTCCTTTCGCTGCAGTTTCTCTTCAATACTCTGTTTCTTCTTAATCCTGCATTGGATGTTGTGGATCGGTCTTGCAGATGCCTCACCGTACAGGTTGTGATTCAACACATCAAGACGTGTGAGAAGCATCTGTTTAGCATCTTCATATGGTTGTATAAATTCATAGTATTCTTCATCTGTCATATTATTTCTCCTGTAAAAACCTCTGCAGTTATTCTTCTGTCTTTCATATTTCTTATTCTGTACTTCTTTGCAGAACTTGGCATTTTTCCACATTTGTACTGCAAAATAACCATTTTTTCCCCATTACGTTTCCATCATACAAAAGAAATGTGTTTAATCAGTGTCCCAATTCTAATCATTTTATAAACAAAATTCTCGTCTGCTTACACTTACATATGGCACTGCTTCTCATGCACAATCCCGCCACACTCAGAGCATCAGCAGACTTATGGGAAATAAAAAAGCCCTGACTGTAACAGTACTCCATTACAGCCGGTGCTTTTTTTATTTCATCTTATAACCATTATTAATTACATAATCTTACGGAACAGGTCTTTCAGATCTTCTACGCTTGCATCTTTCGGGTTTCCCGGTGCGCATGCGTCTGCATGTGCGGATTCTGCCAGGAACTGGAGATCTTCTTCTTTGATTGCTTCCAGTTTAGTCGGGATTCCTACATCAACAGAGAGTTTCTTAACAGCTTCGATTGCTGCTTTTCTGTATTCATCCTGAGACATTTCATCTACGCCTTTGACACCCATTGCTCTGGCGATCTCACGATATTTCTCACCTGTGCATTCCTGATTGTATTCCATAACGATCGGAAGCATCATTGCGCAGGCAACACCGTGTGGTGTGTCATAAACAGCACCAAGTGTATGAGCCATGGAATGAGCGATTCCAAGACCTACGTTAGAGAATCCCATACCAGCGATATACTGTCCAAGAGCCATTCCTTCACGACCTTCTTTTGTGTTTTCAACAGCACCGCGGAGAGATTTGGAGATCAGCTCGATCGCTTTTAAATGGAACATATCTGTCATTTCCCACGCAGCTTTTGTTGTATATCCTTCGATTGCATGAGTCAGAGCGTCCATACCTGTAGAAGCTGTCAGTCCTTTTGGCATGGAGGACATCATTTCCGGATCAATGATTGCAATGATCGGCATGTCATGTGGGTCAACACATACGAATTTACGTTTTCTTTCTACATCAGTGATAACGTAGTTGATTGTTACCTCTGCTGCTGTACCTGCTGTTGTCGGAACTGCAATGATCGGTACACAAGGTTTCTTAGTCGGAGCTGTACCTTCCAGGCTTCTTACGTCTTCAAATTCAGGGTTTGCAATGATGATACCGATTGCTTTGGAAGTATCCATAGAAGAACCACCACCGATCGCGATCAGATAATCTGCACCGGAATCCTTGAATGCCTGAACACCGTGCTGTACGTTCTCAATTGTTGGATTTGGTTTGATGTCTGAATACAGTTCATATGCAAGTCCGTTTTTCTCAAGAATGTCTGTAACTTTGCTTGTTACATGAAATTTTACAAGGTCAGGATCAGAACATACAAAAGCTTTCTTAAAACCATGTGCTTTTGCTTCGTTTGCGATTTCTTCGATTGCTCCTGCTCCATGATAAGATGTCTGATTTAAGTTAATTCTGTTTGCCATAATGATTTCCATTCCTTTCGGTATTCTTCAGTATTAGGTAAGTTTCCGCATCACTTATCTTTGTTATTATCTTAACAATATAAAATAAAAAAAGAAAGTTACACTTTAGCTCAAATGTAACCTTCTCACAATATTTGTGCAATAATGCCGAAAAACTGGGTGCAAAATTATGCATTAATATTGTTATATTTATGACAATATTTCCAGCTTTTCAAACAATTCCGAGAGTTTTCCAGGCATCCCGTCAACTAAAATTTTCGCCAGTCCCTCCGGTGCACATTCCAACTCTCCCAGTACCCATTTTACAGTCATATAAATAGAACTATGGCAGTACATTTCCAAAATGCAATGTATGGTCTCATCCGGAATCCTTCCTGTTTTCTCACGAATCAGATTCTCATAGAAGTCCAGGATCAGTTCAAAATCATGCTGGCGCAGACTGTTCTGACTGTCATACTTAAATGCTGCTGCAAAGAAAACATGCTCTTCCTGAATATAGGTAAACTTCTTTACCAGAGCATCATAAACAGTTTTTCCCATTCCCATATGCTCAAAGGATTTCGCCAGAAGCTTATCGAAATACCAGTTGATAAGGTCAAATTTGTCCATAAAATTCCGATAAAAAGTCTGCCTCGTAACACCACAATTCTCTGTAATCTGTTTTACCGTGATGTTATCTACAGACATCGTTTTCATACATTCCTTCATTGACCGCGCAAGACGGTATTTCGTTTTCTCACCCTTACCTGCTTCATTTATCATATCCATACAAATTCCTCTCACAGATAAAACTTAGTGTGTTCATTATATCAATTTCTTCCCTGTATTTCCAGATAGTTTCTTCCTGAAATTCGTATTTTAAGAAACATATTTTATTTTGATTTTTCTGTTTTTATTTACTCCAAAATGTTATAATCGTAAAAGATAAAAAATAAATAATCCGCTTTAAGAAGGGAGTCATTCTTATGGATTTAATAAAAGAAGCACTTTCCATGGGTTTCGCAGATGCAGCGATCATGGATACAAAAGACCTGGTATTTGTACCGGAATACAGACAGTTCTGCGAGGACAATCTCTGTGGAAATTATAACCTGGTTCCTGCATGTCCGCCTGCCTGCGGTACTGTAGAAGAAATGCAGGCAAAAGCATTGAAATATGAAAAGGCACTGGTTCTCCAGACTGTTCTGAAAGATCCGATCATGGATCCGGTTCTTTTCAAACAGGCAAAGCATGCACAGAATATTCTTACAGAACAGCTTGCCAGACAGATGCAGGAAGCGGGAAAAGAAGATATCCTGATCATGAGCGCAGGACCGTATAAGAATTGTTCCTGTATGTCCGCCTACAGTGTAGATGCACAGAAAATGGCTGATGCAGTAGGTATGGTCTGCTGGGCAGATGACTCAGATGTAAGATTCTTTACACAGATTCTGTTTCACGAAGATTATAGCAAGCCTCATAAATAATGCATATTGATTAAGAGGCTTGCTATAGTATAAAATACGGCTGCACTATATCCGCATTTAACCCGGATATAGTCAGCCGTATTTTTATACCCTGTTTTTATATTTATGTCGAACCGATAAGCTCATTTGCTTTGCTGTTCACTTGAGTTGGTCGAACCCATTTCTGTCTTACTTAAGTATTTATTTATCCTCATGATGCTTATGATGTTCATGCCGTTTATGATATTTTTCCTCTGATTTATGATGATGGTGTCCATGCTTATGTTTCTCATTTCCGCACACTTCACATCCTACTTCAATCTTACTCTGTGTATCCTCATCCCAGGTACCATAAGAAACCATCGGCGTATCCTTCATAATGCACAGACTGATGATTGGGTTCAAAAATGATACCGCCTATTTCATCCCTGTACACAAACAAAATAATCACATATCTTCCCTGTACTTCGCCTTCTGTAATTTTTAGCGCAAAAAAAGAATTAAAAGCACCAATTTTACATATATCTTAAGCCCAGTACAATCTCATTCCAAATTCGTGACTCATACGTTCCGGATGTCCATCAACTCTGGAAAGTAAGGTACATATATCCTGATATGTATTCTTTGCTATGCATTTTCCATCGTAATCAGAAAGAATAAGTGTAAGATTCCATTTTTGTTCTTTTCCGTAACCTGATTCAAACTCTTTTGCCTTGATACAGCTGTCTGCCTGAATTTCTGCTGTGACAGTTCCCTTCTCTACCAGATTTCCGCTGAATGCCTCTGTAATAATCCATGTTAGTTCACACTGTCCCAGATCCTCATGTGTATCATTTACAATATACAGACTATCCAGATAATCTTTGTGCTTTGCAAAGACACCCACAGGCGCATTGCTTTCCAGCATGGCCTGAAGTCCCTTCTTGGGGATTCCCCACCAGTCATATAATCCATAGAAACTCTGAGGACACAAATCGATAAACATGAACTGCACATATCCTGAGCACGGTTCATATTTTTGAATCCTGTAGTGCTCTGTATAATATTTCAGAAGCCGGTACTGATACTCCTGAATCTTTGGTATATCATCCATTAGCTTCTCCAGACGATGATATACTGACGGAACTGTTTTCAGATTTTCTCTACACCCAGGAGCATCAAATCCGTACTCTGTGTTCAGCTTTTCTGTCTGATCGTAGATATCTCCGTATTCTCCACCAGTTAGTGAACCCAGATAATTATGACTGTCACCACTAAAAGGATCATCCTCACAGAAAGAACCCTTGATAATCGGTCTGCCCGGGTCCATCTTCTGTACCTCCCTGTACAGCGCAGGTCCCGGATTCTCCTCCATGAACCTTCTTCGAACATTTCCATCTGGGTCAATACATCCCGGCTCATTCATTATAATCCAGCAGATCAGAGACGGATGGTGTTTCAGAAGCTTTACATTTTCCCTGTAAATATCCGCAAATCTTTGCGCCCATTCATCTGTTGAAGGATGAGTCCAGTTATACTCAGAATCCTGAAGAACCGCAATTCCCAATTCGTCACACAGGTCATAAAAAATTTCCTGCTCTGTATGGACATGTACACGCACCAGATTAAATCCTGCAGCCTTTACATTAAGAAGATCTCTCAGATACCGTTCCCTTGTCATTGCGGAAATATAGCAGTCTGGAAAATAAGAGGTTCCTCTTACATACAATTTCTTTTTATTAAGCCAGAATCTTGTCATCTTCTCATTTCGTTCAATCTGAACCTCTCGGAAAGCAAAGTTCATGATTCTGCTACTCAGTATATTTTTCCCCTGACTTAATGTAAACTCTGCCTGATACATCCAGGGATATCCATGATCCCATGTGGACCACAACCTGATATCCTCTACTTCAAGGTTACATTTAAGCGTTATCTCTGCCTCATCTGCCATTATCTGAACATTTTTTTCTGTTTTTATAAGACCTGACTCTTTTTCTCTGATTCTTACATTAAAATTATAAGTCTCCCCTGATTTCAGTCCGCGTGCTACAGCCTCCACATGCACGACCGCTTTTTTTCCATCTGTATCCAGTTCATATTTCAAATCTGCCTGATCTTCCAGAACGCCTTCTTCTGTCAGAATCAATTCTACATTTCCATAGATTCCCACAGGGTTTACATCTCTCTGGATAAAAGTGTCTGAATGTTCATAGGTTCCTTTTACCATATTTCTCTTTACCAGAATAGTTCTAGACTCCTGCGCATCCAGTTCCACCTCATCATCCCATGGAGAGCTTACTTTTACGATGATATAATTCCTCTTTCCAAAAATAAGCTTATCTTTCACATCAAAGGAAAATGGTGCGGAATACCCCTCATGCTCTCCAAGAAATTCTCCGTTGATCCATACTTTTCCATAATAATCCACGTTGGTGAATTTAAGGACAGCATCTGTTACTGCCTGACATGGAACTTCAAATTCAATTTTATACCACCATGGTGCCTGATTAAAATACCTAAGTTCTCGTCCAAAATATGGCTGCTTTGCATAAATCAGCTGCAGATGTTTCAGTTCCCCCAGTTCCTCCCATTCAGATACCTGAGAACCCATAGATGTATCCGGATCCACAGCAGCATAAAGTCCGATTTTTTCCCCTGTATCATGAACATCCTGCAGAATCTTCCATCCTTTTTTCAATTTGATTCTTGTTTCCATTTCAGCCCTCCTAACTCTTGACTGCACCTGCAGCCATACCTTCAATTATATTTTTGTTAAGAATAAAATAAACAATCAGTGTGGGCAAAATCGATATTACAATTGCCGCGAATGTACTGCCCCAATCTACTCTTCCAAACTGTCCCACAAAGTCATTTAAGCCAATAGGTAAAGTTTTCATATCGGAAGATGATATAAATGTGTTGGCATAAGTAAATTCATTCCACACAAAAACAAAATTATATGTAAGAACTGTCATTGTGGTGTTTTTTGCCATAGGTACTACAATTCTACGAAATACAGTTCCCATTGTGGCACCATCAATAACTGCCGCTTCCAAAAGAGAATCCGGCATAAATTTAAAAAATCCGGTGTAAAGATAGATACACATTGGAAGTCCAAACCCAATCTGTGGAAGCACCAGTGCCCAGTATGTATTTCTAAGTCCAATCTTGTTATAAATCTGGAACATCGGTATAAGGCAGGAAAAAACAGGCACCATCATTCCAAACAGAAAAAACGCCAACAATACACCAGCATATTTTACCTTAACCTTGCTAATCACAAATGCTACCGGACACCCTAAAACTACGATTCCCAGAAGTGTAAGAACTGCTACAATTGTGCTGTTCATAAAATATTTGGGAATGGATGAAATAGTCAGCGCACTGATGTAATTTCCAAGATAAAAGCCTGATGGCAGAGCATACTGTGCAGTATAAGTCATTTCATCGGGTGTTTTCAGACTGGAGCAGACAACCCAGAAAATAGGATAGATTTGTATCATAACAAAAATAACAATCACCACATAAAATACAGCACGGAGAGCTATATTTTTTCTTGATTTCATCATTCTGACTCATCTCCTTTCGCAGATCCCATGCATTTCTGTATGATACCAACTGCTACCAGACATTCAATAACCAAAAAAACAGACAATGTACTCCCATAGCCAAAATCAGCCGAATTAAAAGCCGTTTTGTACATATAAGTTGCCACCATCTCCGTTGATCTGGATTTATTGTCAAGTATATAAAATACATCAAACGTTTTCAGGCAACCATTTACAAGCATTACAATGACAATGCTGAATATATTTTTCACCAGTGGAAGCTTGATATAACGATACTGCTGGAAAACGTTACATCCATCCATTATAGATGCCTCGATTACATCCTTTGATATGGATACAAATGCAGAATAAAAAATAATCATATATAAACCGCAATACTTATATCCATCAATCAAAGTTATAGTTATCAGTGCTGTATGAGAATTTGCCAACAGAGCAATCGGTTCCATTCCCAATTTTTCCATCACATAGCAGACCAGCCCCTGCGGCTGGGCAGAAAGCATTTTGGAAAAAATCTGGCAGATTGCCATAGATGAAATAATACATGGAATAAAATAGATAACTCGCAGAACATTTCCTCCTTTGGAAATATGAGTCAACAAAATTGCCAGAATCAGCCCTACACACAACTGAAACAAACTTCCCATTACAACAAATTTAAGATTATTTATAACAGCCTGACGAAATGTCTCATCCTGAAACATCCTCATATAATTTTCCAGTCCGATAAACTTCATATCATTGATTCCATTCCAAGAAAAAAGGCTGTAACCCATCGACCACAAAATCGGAATAATGACAGTCAGAATATATACGATCAGTGCAGGAAGAACAAACGGCAAAGGCTGAATTTTATTTCTGGGTTTCATATCATATCCCCTTTCACACGCAGATGCAGATAAAAGTTTTCGCATCTGCGTGTTCTCTCAGTTACTCTTCAGTGTCAAAATAATCAGATGCATATTGCGCTACAGCTTTGTCCATGTTTTCGCAGAATTCTTCAGGAGTTGATTCTCCCATTCCAAGACTTGCCAGTTCTTTTCTATAAACCTCGTTTGTGGACGGATCAAGTCGAACATCCCAACACTGTGCAAAAGTACCACAATTCTCAAGGTCACTTAATATCTGCTGTGTAAGCTCCGGCAACTTATCAGCATCACTTGGCATCATGGACGGAAGCATATTGAACTCATACATTGCTGTATCTGCATAATTATCCCATACATAGCTAATGAAATCTTTCATCATATCACTCATGGAATCCTTAAGAATAGCCGTTCCGATTCCACAGTTTGCATAGTAATCATTTTCTCCTGTTGCAGTTCCCTCGCTGTCTACAGGAAGCTTGAACATGGAGATGTCATCTTTAAGTTTTCCCTCATCATCTGCAAGATCCGGCGTATCCCATGTTCCAGTATATAACATTGCTGCGCCGCTGTTCAAAAACAAATCCATCTGTGCAGTAGCATCTGAACTTGTCCATCCTTCGCTGAAATACTGAGCAATATTCTGTGCATACTGTGCTGTTGCGATACCTGTCTCTGAATTAAATTTTTCTTTTCCCATTCTCGCATTATCAATAAAGTCGTTTCCTTCCATTCTAAAAGCCTTAAATGCCGGATAACGCATAATCATATCATAGTTACCTGCTGAAATCGGGGTTATTCCTGCATCTTTCAGTTTCTGGCACACATCCAGAAGATCTTCCAGTGTCTGTGGTGTCTCAGTGATTCCGGCTTTTTCAAACATATCTTTGTGATACCAGAAATACTCTACATTTCCCTGCCAGGTCATAAGGTAATTACTTCCATCGCTGAGCTTTGGATAATCGAGTGCAATGTCAAAGAACTTGTCCTTGATACCTAACTCGTCATAAAGATTATCTACACTATAAATCAAATCTTTTTTACAAAGTCCCTCAAAGAAAGCTTCCGGGTCTGCATCAAACCAGTCAGGCAACTCATTGCTAGATGCAAGAATCTTGATTTTCTGAAGATAGGTTTCTCTGTCTGCAATAGACTCTACGTTAAATTCAAAATCCGGATGATCTTTCTTGTAGTCTTCCGCAAGTTTCTTCAGTGTTTTCAGTGCCGCGTCTGTCTCGCTTCTAGCACTGATATAATTAATCACAAGTGGTTCTGAATTCTCTTTTTCGTCCGCCCATACATTCACCATACTGAATGAAGAAAGGCACATCATTGTGGCAAGTGTAGTAGCCATCACTTTTTTTAATTTCATTTTTGTCCTCCTTTTGATTTTGTTCTATTCCATCCGGATTGAATATTCTTTTTTGCTTTCCTTATCGATGAACCTATTATATAAAATCCTTGCCAAAAAATACATGGAAAATCTTCGCTCCACATGGAATATTTTCTCCAATACTTTCCCAATACTTGTAGGAATTTTCTTCCTATTATATAATTAATGCAGTTATTCTATCAAAAATATAAAAAGAGGAGGATTTCATGTTAGAAAATCTAAGAAAAAAAATGTTTCGATTATTTTCATGGATCAGCCTGAAATACAGGCTTTTTATCACATATCTGCTACTCAGCTCGCTGATACTTCTGCTCACTTCCGTGTTTTTTTATTCTGCTTCCAAAAAAGTGCTAATCAAATGCGCAACCCTTTCCAGCCAGCAGCAGCTGTCCCTGATCACCAACAACCTTGGAGACAAAATCAATCATATATCGGACTATGCCATTACGCTCTCCATCAACAGCAATATTGCCAATGTTTTAAAAGAAAATCCCACCGTCCCGAAAAACGAACTGGAACATTTTCTAGTAAATTCCGAACTTACAAACCAGACACAGCGTATCATCGGACTTCACAAAAATATCTACGCCTGGGATATCTTAGACACAGAAAACCACTGGTTTCACAGTAGTACCACAGAAACAGACCAGCTAGATTCTCTTCTGGATTCTGAAATCCTTGACAATCTTCGGACCAATCTGGCTTTTCAGTTTCTGGGGCCTTTCCAAATAAGCGGAGAACCTACTTTTGTAGTCTTAAAAAGTATTACAAATATTGACAATACCAAATATCTGGGTGCTCTTGTTCTGCTAATTAAAGAGGCAAATATTTCTTCCGTATTCCGCAATCTTCCAGACAGTTCTTCCAGATATTTCTATATTACTAATGAAAAAAGACAGATACTTTCCTCATCTTCTTCGAAAGGTATTTATGAGGATTTCTCATCTTACGCAGGAATCGACCCGACAAAATATAAGACACTTGCAGAAACTGGCAGTCAGATTTTTTCCATAAATAACACTGATTTTCTTTTTATCTGCAAGTCCTCCCCTGCACTGAACTGGAAAGTGATCAACCTGATTCCTCTGGAAAATCTGACTCTGGACCATGTAGTGATTCTGCACAACATCCTTATTATCAGTATTGTGGTTTTTATTTTGTCTGTAGTATTTTCCATATTATGTACAAGTACTGTCACTGCGCCTATCCAGAGACTTGTGGACAAAATGAAATCTGCCTCTGCCGGAAAGCTAGATATTTCTGTCAGCTATTCTTCCAACGATGAACTTGCGGTTCTCTATAACCAGTTTAACCTTATGATGCAGAAGATTCAGACACTGCTCAACGATATCTATGAAGAACAAAATGCCAAACAGAAGATGGAAGTACAGTTGTTACAATCCCAGATTAATCCACATTTTCTTTACAATACTTTAAACACCATCAAGTCTCTCATTGAACTTGATATGAAAGAAACTGCGGTAAAAGCTGTGTCTGCCATGTCAACTTTTTACAGAAATTCTCTTTCAAAGGGACAGTTTATTATTCCTCTCCGACAAGAGTTAATTCTCACAGAACAATATCTTTATATTCAAAATCTCCGGTATATGGATTTTGTAGATTATGAGATTACCTATGAGTCATCCTGGGAAGATCACGGAGCAGAGATACCCAAGCTGACCATACAGCCTGTTGTAGAAAATATTTTTGTCCACGGACTCACCAACCAGATGTGCCATATCCACTTAAATGTTTCTATTAAAAATAACACCATCTACATTTCCATTTCCGATAATGGTTCCGGTATCCCTCGGGAAAAACTTACAGAACTTAACCGTTCTATCAGGGATTTCAAAACTGCCCGATATTCCTTTGGACTCCCAAGTATCAACCATAGAATTTCTCTGCTCTATGGAGAAAATTACGGACTTACCATAAAAAGCTCACCTGAAAACGGTACAACTGTGACCATAGCAATACCTGATAAAAAATCTACTTTAGGGGGAAATATAAAGTGAAAACACTTGTAATTATTGATGATGAAGTTTTCTTCAGAAAATCTCTGATCAACTTTCTTGAAAAACAAAATATTTATAAGATTGTAGGGGAAGCAAATAACGGACAAGCAGGAATTAAGCTTATTGAAAATATCAAACCCGATATTGCCCTTGTGGATATATCCATGCCGATTATGAGTGGGCTGGATATGATTGAAACTTTCGGAGCGGACTGTCATACCAAATTTATCCTTTCCACAGGATACGAAGATTTTGAATATGCAAAAAAAGCGATTTCCCTTCAAGTCCGTGGGTATCTTCTGAAACCTCTGGATCACCAGGAGCTTATGGAAACTCTTCAGAAAGTAAGCGACGAGTTAGACCAAGAAAATTCCAGAAACAGCTATGTGAATGACTATTTTCAATTTCGCAATCTGTATAAACGCCAGATGCAACTAAATTTTTTCCAAAAAGTAATCAGCGGAACGGCTCTTTCCCAGGATGATCTGGAGGAAATCCCGGTCTATAAAAATTCCAGTTATCTTACCCTCCTTATGCAAATTCACAGTGTCAATTCGGAAATGTGGGATAAAAAAGGTGATTTTTCCCTGCTTCACACCATCCTGGAAAACATATGCAGAGAGATCTTACAGTCAGTATGCAGAGAACTTATTTATATTGATTATTCTCAAATGCGGCAATATATCATTATGGAAAAAAACTCTGATGTTTCTTTCTCTGACCTAGAAAAATTCTGTCTCAACCTTGCCGGAATTTATGATAATATTGCACAGATTTCCACATTCTTCTGCTGCGGAACACCTCATGAAGGTGTAGAAGGAATCCGTTATTCCTATGAAGAAGCTCTTTCTGTTTTTCATAACAGTTCTGCTTCCTCTTCCGGATTTCTTTATTTCACACCCCAGTCATATTCTGCTGATTTTACATTAAAACCTTTGATCTATGATGATATCCTGATCTTTCTGCGCCAGCGGAACTCTCAATCTCTCAATAGATATATTGATGAATATTTCAACGATATTATCACCAAAAAAATCCATATCCGCCAGACCTGGAGTGTAGCTGCCGCTTTTCTTACTGTACTTGATGGTTTTATCACGGAATGCAATCAGAGGGAAATTCTTTTCCCTCTGATTGAAGATGCCCTAAACACTTACCAGGACTGTCAAAATGCTCTGCAACTGAAGCAACTGATCCAATCCACTTGTAATGCGGTTTTGGATTCTCTCGCTAATCAAAAAAATTCCCGGAAGTCTGCTCTTGTTTCTCAGGTTCAGGAATATATCCGTCTGAATTTTAACCATCCGGATCTTCGCCTTGAAACCATCGCTTCTCACTTTTTTATCAATTCCCAACATCTCTCAACTGTGTTTAGCCAGGAAACAGGAACTACACTTACCTCCTATATCAACATCTGCCGCATGAAAAAAGCCAGACAATTTCTTCTGAGGGACAGTCCTTCCATTCAAAATGTAGCTGTTTTGTGTGGTTTTTCCGATTCCGGATATTTCAGCAAATGCTTTCGGAAATACTACGGGATTTCACCTAAAAATTTTATGTCATTGACGGAAAAGAATAGTCATCAGTATTCCTCTGATTCTTTCTTATTATAACTAAACTATAACTCATATTTATAAATCCACCGAATAGGTGGATAGTAGAAAAATTACCACTAAAATAATAGAAGAATTAGAATAAATGGAAAATAACTAATAACTCAAAATAAGGTTACACCATATCTGAATTACCTAGATATGGCGTAACCTTACTTTTTAATACTAACACTTTCTATCTCTGTTTTATTTCCACTTTATATCCTCAGACTTATGATACTTTTTATGTTCATGCCGTTTATGATATTTTTCCTCTGATTTATGATGATGGTGTCCATGCTTATGTTTCTCATTTCCGCACACTTCACATCCTACTTCAATCTTACTCTGTGTATCCTCATCCCAGGTACCATAAGAAACCATCGGCGTATCCTTCATAATGCACAGACTGATGGTCTGATAAAGAATAATACCACCCATTTTGGCTCTGTATACAAACAGTTCACGTCCAAAATAATCGCAGATTCTTCCCAGTACTTCGCCTTCTTTAAATGTCTCACCGGGCTGTTTCGCCGGATACCAGCAGCCTGATACCGGGGCATCTTCATAAATCACAGGACTTACTTCTATCGGTGGTTTGCCATGAATATGAGACTTCCCACGAAGGATTCCCAGATGTCTGAGGATATTCTTCACATCATGAACATCCTCCGCTACCAGATCTTCGCACCAGCGGGAACTATGTCCACGTTCCAGCAGGATACTCGGGATTCCCATGCTTCCGGCGTAGTTGTAGGCTCCACCTGTTCCACACATGGAAGTTACCAGATAGTCCACATGTGCGATTTCCGCCATCTCCCGGCTCTTTGCGGCTACTTCCGAAGCTGCTGCACCTGTACAGTATACATAAGATACCAGACCTTCAAATCCGTCACCGCAATGCAGATCCACATAGTAATCTGCCTTCTGGAAAAATTCTGTCACAACCGTATAAGCAATCCTGTCACTGAGCGTCCCGTTTGGATTTCCAGGGAAAACTCTGTTCAGGTTTTTTCCATCCTCATAGGTAAGACTCATGGTACGGTGCTCAAATCCCGTCCTGTTCATCAGACGGATCACAATGATATTTCCTGCGATCTTCTTCGGATCCAGTTCATCTGCAAGCTGCATGGCAGCCTGAATCCCTACATATTCTGCATTATGCACGCCGCCGGAAATAAGAACCGTTCCGCCTTCTTTTTCTCCGCAGATCAGTGTTACCGGAATTCCGAATTCTGCACCAATAACATGCACATATCCGGATACTTTCTCACCCGGCTTCGCCTCCAGATCTGCTACCCGTAATGTCCTCATTTGCTTATTCCCCGTCAAAGATACGCGCCTTGGCATCTTCTACAGAATAACTCTCTGTCAGTTCTTTGAGCTTCTCAGGTGTAGCACTGTCATCAAATACCTTGATCACGCCCTGAAGATCATCACAGCTATACGCATTTTCATAGATACCTGTTGCATATCCATAAAGCTCTTCATAGTCTTTCTCATTTGTTGCAGTCCAGAAGCCCTGGTACAGACGTGCTGCCTGTCCGTTCTCTTTTACTGCATCCGGATTTCCTGTGATGGCATTGTAGATCATGGCAAATGCAGGACCTGCCAAAGATGCATATTTTCCCTGTACATAATCAACAGGTGGATTTCCGAACATATCTTTCTTCTGGAAGATTTCATAATTTCCATCAGTGAAACTGTCGATAGAGCCTACCAGAATATTGCTGTTCTGTTCTTTTTCCTTATCTGCGATTTTGTCCAGATAAGTGGAAACATGGAACGCACTCATCAGCGCATCACAGTTTCCATCTGCAAATGCAGTGCTCAGATTGTCAAGTCCCGGTCCGTCCTGCTCTGTATATCCCGGACAGATCGTAACCTGTACAGAACCGTCTTCACTGGAAAGCTTTGTAACTTCTTCTGTTGTAGAAAGTGTTTCTGCCTCTTCTGTCAGAACCAGCCCTGCTTTCTCTTCCAATGTATTGAGCATTCCCCAGGTTCTCACCTGATGCAGGCGGTTTCCTGAAGAAGCACCACCGGACATAATCACAAAATTCTTCGCACCCTTATCCAGAAAATACTCTGTCATATCACATCCGCTCTGGTATACATCTTCCAGCTTCGGTCCCACACTTCCCATATAACAGGAATTATCTTTTACTGCTTCATAATTCTCATCACTGATAGTGTTGGAGCCAAGTGCATAATACACCTCTTCCTTCTCGCACTCCCCAATGATATCCTGAATTCCTGCTGCAAAACCTGCAAAAGAAATGATTCCTTCTGCGCCCTGCTCTTTCATTTTATCAATATACTGAATCTCATCCTCTGCGCTGGTTGTCCTGCCGGAGAAAATGAATTTCACAGGAAAACCTGCCTGAATATAGTCGCGGTAGTAGTCAGAGAACATTTCCATCTCTGAGGCATCCGGATCATATACGATGACACCAATTGTATGCGCCTCACCATCTGTATAGGTTTCAGCGGCAGCCCAGGCAGGGGTTGTAACCCCAAGCACAAGAACCGCACTCAGTGTCAGACTGATAAACTTTCTTTTCATTACACCTTCCCCCTTTCCTTCAATTTTTCAGATGCTCCTCCACATAGAAACAAGCTGCTTCATGTCCGGGAGCAATCTCTTTCAGCTTCGGCATCTCTGCCTTACATCTGTCTGTGCAATGCTCGCAGCGGTTCTGGAAAGGGCAGCCCTTCGGTACATCCAGAGGACTTGGTGCTTCACTCTCGATACTCTGGATCTTCTGGCTGGGATCCATGTGGATAGAGAACTGTGCACCCAGAAGTGCCTGTGTATATGGATGCACTGCATACTCTGTAACATCTTCACCTGGAATAACCTCTACGATATTTCCCAGATACATAACAGCAATCTGATGGGCAAAAGAACGGATCAGCGCCAGGTCATGGCAGATGAAAAGCATGCTGATATTTTTTTCTTTCTGAAGGCGTACCAGAAGCTCGATCACAGACTCCTGCACAGAAACATCCAGCGCAGAAGTCGCCTCATCACAAACCAGAATCTCCGGTTCCAGTGAAAGCGCTCTTGCAATACTGATTCTCTGTCTCTGTCCGCCACTCATGTTGTGAGGATAACGATCTACGAAATCTCCAGGCAGCTCTACCATTTCCAGCAGTTCTCTTGCTTTGGCTTCTTTCTCGCTTTTCTTTAATTTTCCGAAGTTGATCAGCGGCTCTGTAAGGATATCCACGATCTTCATCTTCGGATCAAAGGATGCCAGCGGATCCTGGAAAACCATCTGCATGTTCTGGCGATTTAACCATGTTTCCTTTTTGGAAAGGCCAGCAAGGTTTTTGCCATGATACAGAATCTCACCGCTGGTAGGCTTGTCAAGGGAGATAACCATCCTTACGAATGTGGATTTACCGCATCCGCTCTCTCCTACAATTCCTAATGTCTTGCCCTTATAGACATTCAGGTTAATGTCATTGCAGGCTGTCAGTGTCCGTCCATGGGAGGCCGGAAACTGTTTTACAATGTGCTTTGCACTGAGTACGATATCTGATTCCTTAAACAAAACGGCGTCCCTCCATTTCCGGTACTGCTGCCAGAAGCTTCTTTGTATAATCACTGGTCGGATGATTCATGACCTCATCCCTTGTTCCCTGATCCACCACTTTGCCGTTCTGCATAACGATCAGCTGATCTGCCATGTAAGCAGCTACACCAATGTTATGGGTTACGATGATGATGCCTGTGTGGAAATCGTCACGCAGCTCCATCATCTGACGAACAATCTGTGCCTGTGTAGTCACATCCAATGCACTGGTGGGTTCGTCTGCCAGAAGCAGTTCAGGATTAAAGGTCATTGCCATGGCAATACCCACACGCTGACGCATACCACCGGAAAGCTGATGAGGATAACTGTTCATGATATTCTCTGCTTCCGGGAGACGCATTTTCTCCAGCATGCTTACTCCTTTTTTCCACGCTTCATCTTTTGACACTTTTGAATGAGTACAGATGTATTCCACGAACTGGCTTCCAATCTTACGGATCGGATTCAGGGTTCCGCCGCAGTCCTGAAAGATCATGGATATACGTGTTCCTCTTAACTGTCTCCATTCATCCTTGGTATTGGTCAGCAGGGATTTTCCGTTAAAGAGAATATCTCCCTGTGTTACCTTACCGCCCCCGGCAAGTGCGCCGAGGACAGCTCTGATAACAGTGGTCTTTCCGCTTCCACTCTCACCTACAACACTGATGATCTCACCCTTCTTCATATTCAGGTTGAAATGCTCAATCGTAGGTTCCTGCTTTCCATACCGGACTGAAAGATCCTTTATTTCAAGCATAAATAACGCTCCTTCTTACTTGTTACTGTGTTTCCGGATTATATCCATGTCCATCTTTTCTGATATCCCGACGAACAGACATAATCCGTGCAGTCTCATTCAGAAATTATAGCAGTCCTCGTAAATAATGCATTTAAGACAGTTCAGCAGAGTACGAAAGACAAGGAAGATATCTGCAGGCGTGCCGACGCACGGCAAAGATATCTGACGCAGGATTTCATACTCTGATGGGCTGGATTAATATGCATTATTTTAGAGGATTGCTATAATATCTCTAAATATAATTACTCAGCAAGTGTGATGTCTTTTGTCAGCCAGTAGTAATCCATGGGATACATCTTCACGCCTGTAACTCTCTTGTTGGAGAACAGATAAGTTGTCTCATATCCGAAGAATACAGTTGCTGCATCATCCATGATATCCTGCTGGATCTTGATGATCAGGTCTTTTCTTTCTTCTTCGTCAAATGTTCCTGCAAGCTCATCAAGAAGTTCATCTACTTCCGGATTGTTGTATCCTGCTGTGTTGTTTGCAGATTTGCTGTACCAGTTCTCTCTTAAATAGTTCTCCGGGTCTCCTGTATTAGCTACAAGTACGTTCCAGATAAGAAGGTCATACTGACCGGAATCTCTCATGTCGAGAAGTGTTTCATAGCTTACTGTATTCAGGTTTACATTGATACCAATCTCTTTCAGGCTGGCCTGTGCTGCCTGTGCGTAAACACCAAGTTCTGCACGGCTTGTATAGATAACGAAATCAAGTGTCAGAGGATCTCCGTCCGGTGTTTCCACGAATCCGTCACCGTCTGTGTCTTTGTATCCTGCTTCCTCAAGGATTGCTTTCGCACCTTCCGGATCATAGCTGTTCTCGTCGTTCAGATCATCAAATCCGAAGTCAAGTGTAGGAGGTACCGGTGCTTTACCTGCTGTAGCTCCACCTTCAAGAAGAACATCACAGTATGTCTGTTTGTCAAGTCCGCGCAGAAGTGCCTGACGAAGCGCTTTATCGCTGAGTGCACGGCCTTCACTCTGGTTCATAAATGCATATGTGGAACGCAGGGACTGAAGCTCCTGGATCTCATAATTGTCATTTCCTTCAAACTCAATAAGGTTCTCTGTCTTTAAGTTATAAGCAATATCGATCTCGCCTGTCTGAAGAGCCATGGAACGTGTTGTCTGATCATCTACACATTTCAGTGTAACCTTATCCAGCGGCACCTCTCCATCCCAGTAATTCTCATTTTTTGTAACTACACAGGAATCTGTAGGGCTGAAAGATTCTACCTTATATGGTCCTGTACAGATCGGTCCTTCCATTGCAAATGTAGAATCATCTACGTTTGTATCTACGATCAGGAATAATGGGTCTGCAAGGCTTCCTGCCATGTTTGCGTTTGCTCTGTTTAAGTGGAAGATCAGGTTCTGTCCGTCTACTTCCATGCTGTCCAGATCAAAGAACTCCGGTACTCGGTCACTCTTGTCAACTGTACGCTGAATAGATGCCATTACCATCTCCGGTGTCATATCATCACCGTTGGAGAATTTAACGCCTTCACGAATCTTGAATGTCCATGTTTTTCCGTCTTCGCTGTTCTCCCAGCTTTCTGCCAGACAAGGAACGATCTCACCTTCTTCATCGAATTTAGTAAGGCACTCACCGATAGCATAACGGGAAACAACCCAGCTGAAGTACTGCTCTGTAGGCTCCAGAGTATCAGCAAAGCTTGTTACACCGATGGTGATCTCTTTTGCATCTGCTGCGTGAGTTACGGTTGCCATGGAAAATGTCATTGTACATGCAAGTGCTACTGCTAAAACTTTTTTGAATAATGTGTTTTTCATATATTCCTCCTGAAAAAATTAGGTAAGTGGGATTCATTTCCACTTTATAGTTAATCATTTATCATCATTACTTGTGCAGAAGTCCGATTGCTGTCTGCACTGGTTGATTGTTACTCTATCTTACCTTATCTTCTGCGGTTCAGTACGGAAGCCGCAGAACTTTTTATACCCGGCATTTTTTTACCATGCGGATATATTTGAGCTTTCCTTATTATATAAGAAACAACAGCCTGCTTTCTTACTCCTGTCTCGGATCGAGAACGTCACGGATGCTGTCACCAAGCATGTTGAAGATAACTACGCAGATCACGATCGCAATACCTGGGTAGATCATCAGCCATGGTGCTTTTGCCATGTAAGTTCTTCCCTCGTTCAGCATCAGTCCCCATTCCGGTGTGGGCGCTGTAGCACCAAAGCCAAGGAAGGATAAGGATGCCAGTTCCAGCATCATGGTTCCGATATCTGCTGCTGCAGTTACTACCATCTGAGTAACCATGTTCGGAAGAACATGTACCAGCAGAATCTTCCATGTCCTGGTTCCGTTTACAACTGCTGCTTCAATATAAAGATTCTTTTTAACCCTCAGCACCATACTTCGTGCAAGTCTGGCATATTTTGTCCAGCTTACCGCTGCAATGGAGATAACCGCATTTACAAGGTTCGGTCCCAGCATACCGGCGATTGCGATGGCAAGTACCAGACCAGGGAAAGAGATCATCATATCTGCGATACGCATGATCACACCGTCTACGATTCCACCGAAGTATCCGGCGATAATTCCAAGAAATGTACCGATCACAAAGATAACTGCTACCAGACATAATGTCATGACCAGAGAAGTTCTGGTTCCGAAGATCACTCGTGATAACAGGTCACGTCCCAGCTTGTCTGTTCCAAAGGGATGTGCAGAACTTGGCGCCTGAAGGGATTCCAACATTACTGCATCCAGCGGGTCGTAGGGTGCAATCTGCGGGGCAAACACAGCTACACCGACTACCACCAGCGCCAGTATCGAAAAAAGGGTAAACTGCTTATTTTCTTTAAATACTTTCGCTAACTTCATTATCTATCCTCCTTAAGTCTTGGATCCAGATAAGTATAGGACAGATCCACAAGCAGATTGATACACATATACAGGATAGCGATCCACAGTACATATCCCTGAACCAGCGGATAATCGCGACAGGAGATTGCTTTGACTGCCATATTTCCCATACCCGGCCAGTTGTAGATAATCTCAACGACTGCAGTACCGCCAAGAAGACTTCCCAGGGAAAGTCCAAGCAGAGTTACCAACGGAAGCATTACATTTGGAAGAACATGTCTCCATAAAATCACACTCTCCTTGATACCTCTCATACGTGCACCTGTTACATAATCCTGATGAAGCTCCTCCAGAACCGCACTTCTCACCTGTCTGGTATATTTGGCAGACATGGCAAGCGCCAACGTAAGTGACGGCAGGATCATAGCCTTCAGATCAGTACTTCCTCCTGCTACATTTACCCAGCGAAGCTGTACACCAAAAATACTCAGTAAGATCAGGCCAAGCCAGAAGCTTGGTACTGATACCCCGATAAAAGTAATTCCTCTTACAAAGTAATCCGGGAATTTGTTCTGATACACTGCTGCCAGGATTCCCAGCGGAATGGAAATCACGATCATCATAAGCAGTGCCAGCAGAGACATCTTCAGGGTTGGCCAGAAACAGGATACAAGTTTCTGTACTACCGGCATCTTAAAGGAATAGGACTGTCCCATATCTCCGGTGAGTACACCCTTCAGCCAGGTTCCATACTGCACAAGAAAGGGCTGATCAAGTCCCAGCTCATGCCTTGTCTGTTCCAGAAGCTCCGGTGTGGGAAGATTACCGCACTCTGTCAGCATGATCTCAGCCGGATCACCAGGAGACAGATAAGTCAGTCCAAAGGTCAGAAAGCTGATACCAAACAGGACGATCAGAATCTGCAGAAATCTTTTCCCGATTTGTTTTTTCGTCAAAATAATCTCCTTCCTACATCTTTCGTGAATTAAACCAATACCGGAAATGTTTCTGATTACTTTTACTCAGTAACATGGGGAATCCCCCCATAGGGGTTAATTTTCAGGCAAAAAAATAGCCCGCAATATGAAAACATCATACATACGGACACAAAATGACATAAAAAAATTATGCTTCCTATCTACCGTAAGAATCATTCCTATCCCAATTGCAAGCAGTTCTCCTGACTTAAGTTCATCACTTCGAAATCGCCTTCCCGGACCAACTTTAAAATCACATGGCCCAGTGACATTTTTCATTCCGAAGCTCCCTCTTACAGTGACGGGATCGTACCGGACTTACACCGGTTTCTCTATTAATCCTTGCGGAACTTACAACGACTGGTTCAAAACCAATAAATGTTATTTAATTTTTACTATAATATTATAGAATATTTTTTTTTACTTTGTCCAGTAATTAGCAAAAAAAATCAGATTGCACTTAAAAATGTACAATCTGATTTTCTCCCAGTCATATTTTCCGTCCCCCGGTTCCAGTTCAGCCCAGGTAATATCTTCATATATCTGAGTTTTTCTTCCAAATACCATCCATACTCCTGCTGCTATAATAACTAAAAGTCCCAAACCCAACAGAACCAGATATCGTTTCTGACATTTAGCCATGATATTCTCCATTATACTGAATCAATGTAACATCTTCCACTCCACCAATATCCCGGATTTTTTCCATGAACTCCATATCATTCTGTCTACAATATATTTCAATTGCCATTTCTGTTTTTTCATTGCGCATAGTTTTTGATTTTACGAAATATTTTCTTTTTCCAAAACAGCGGATAATTTCATCTCCCGCCTGAGTTCCCTGATAATGAATCACTGCAATATAAATTCTACCATTTTGTTGTTTGTGATAAAACAGGGTGATCATCAGAATGATAATCACAGCTGTCAACAGAGTTAATGCATACATACCTGCACCGGCTGTAATCCCCGATGTGATTGCCCAGAACAGATACAGAAGATCCATCGGATCTTTAATTGCTGTACGAAAACGTACAATAGACAATGCACCAACCATACCAAGAGAAATCACAATATTGCTACTGATCGCAAGTGTTACCATACAGGTAAGCACTGTCATTCCCACAAGTGTAACTGCAAAACTTCTGGAGAAAATAACTCCAACATAAAATTTCTGATAAACCAGATAAATCACACTTCCCAAAATCAAAGCCACTGCCAGAGCAGCCAATATCTTAGGTATATCATACTGACTGAACATTCCTGATTCCAGTACAGATTTTTTTATCATATCCTGTACACTCATCTTATCATCCTCCCCTGTGTATCATACCAATACTCAAATCCATTCATGTACCGCGTTTTTTCATAACACAGTACATATTTGGAAACTGCTGTAAATTCTGCTGCCTGCGGCGGCAGAAGATTTCTCAGAATCTGAGGCAGCATCTCTGTAAATTTCACTTCCATGATCAGTTTTCCCGGTTCCAGTACAGATAAAGCCGGAAGCGTACTGTCGAAAATATCATAGCTTCCAACAGCAGCTCTGACATCTGCATCAAATGTGATCCTGACTGTTCCCTCATCCATAATCCATGGTTCTCTCTCATAATCTACGATTGTTCTCGGCCGCATCATATTACTCATACATTCTATGTAAAATTCCCTGCAAAGACTATACGGACTTTTCAGAAGAAATTCATACTCGCCGGAAAGAATTTTTTGCACCTCATCTTTTGTCAGCGGAGCATCTTCTTTATAAATATAACTGCCGAACTTCTTTTTTCTCTCCAGCTTGATACTTTCAGCACTATAATTATAAATTCGTATCCTGTATTTCTTCCTCATAAGAACGCCGCTTTCCTTTTCTTCATATGCACTGTTCCAGTAATCATCAAAATACAGGCTCCGTATCAGATATCCTCCATTTTCTGCATGAGGATCCAGTTTCATAAGTGGCTTCATCCGAAGATTCAGGACTTCTTTCTCACTGGTACTGATAAGATATTTCCATTCATTACGAAAATGTTCTTTCTTCCTGTCAGCCTTCTTCATAATTGTCTTCCTCTACCGTACTATCTTCTGTTATGTAAAAGCACTTCATACCATAATGCTTTCCTTCGTCTGTTACATAATAATCAAATGCATCCTGCGTTTTTCCAGATGTATTTGTTGCTCTTACTCTCACAAAATACTGTCCTGCATTCGGAAGTTCCATCTCCGATTCCGGAACAGTCAGGGTTGTGTTCTGATAGATCACATCCTGAAACAGATAATCTCGCGCAACCTCTACAGAATACGTAATGTCCTCTGCGTCCAGATCATAAGATACATCCCAGTTAAATTTCAGCTTATCACCGTCTATTGACGGAACACTTATATAAAATGGCATTGGTGTTTCCAGACTTTCCAGATATAATTGATAGTTCTTCTCTATCTCATCAGGAAGTGATGCTGCAATCTGATCGTATTGTTCAGATGTAAGCGGTTCATACTCTGCATCAGGCATCGAATATAAATAGGGCTTCAGTACGTTCTTATAGCTCTCTATCTTTGATATGAGCATATCTTTGTTCAGATATTCCCTCAGTTCCAGAATGGCATCATTTAATTTTTCCCGGAAAGACCGTGACTTCAGACACCTTTGAAACAGAACATTTCCCCAGTAATTACTGATTCCCTTTTCCCAACTGCCCTGATCCGAAAAATTCTTTAATTCATATTCCGATCTCATCAGACATCCATCGTTATCCCAGGCAATAAAGTACCAGATATCTGAATTCAGAGGACTGTATAAATAAACATTTCTGTTCTGTGTGTCTACGTTTCCCATCAAAATCTGAAATGCCATCCAGTAAACAATATTTTCTTCATCAAAATGTTCTTTCAGTACATCTTCAATCCCTATAGAGTAATCATTCAGATCTGTCAGCATATCGATCAATTTGGTATGATCTGAATCCCCTTTTATTTCCAGCATTTTTTCAAAGGCTGTTTTATCATATCCTGCATCATCTTCTTTTTTTATAATATCTTCGTAACGATAAAATTCAAAAGAATTAATCTTATACAATTGTCCGTTTGAATCCAGTCCATGACTCTTTAATGCCGTCTTATTCAGTTGTTCAACCTGTGTATAAATTCCATAATCCTCAAATTTTCCACCTGATTCTTCTGTATTATCCTTTACATACAAATGCACAAACTGTGTACGTAAACCAACCATCTGAGGAATTCCCCTGATCAGATCATATGCCAGCTTATTTCGAAAGCGCATTCCTTCTGTCATATGTTTATTCAGGTTAATGGTTCTCTGTCCTCTCCACGTTCCTTTATTCTTTTTTAACTCAATTTTATAATTTTTTTGTGCATTCTGGCTGGATGTCTGGCCTCTGATCTGAACAGTTGCATTAGGCACGCTTTCTCCATATCCAACTTCCCCTTCTATCGGTCCATTCTCATCTCCCACCTGTAAAAGTCCTGCCACCTGATATCTCTCCACTCCCATATCTTCGTAGTCATAAACAGAATAGCTGTTGATTTCCTTCCATGTATGATATGTATTTTCGGATGAATTTCCCTTAGATACAGTAAGATACATGGTAACAACACTGGTATCATCATCATTTTCATACAAAGAATCCTTATCTCTTAAATGCATCTCATTAATTTCTTCTTTCTCTGCTTTTTCTGTCTTTACCTGTTCTGTTTCGTTATCTTCCTGTACTGCCTGATCCTGCGAAGAGTTTCCCGCTTTTTCCAGAGTGCAGCCTCCACAGAGAGAAAGGCTGACTAATACTGCACTTATCAGATTTATTTTTTTAATTCCTGTCAACGTTCGTTCTCCTTTCCAGTTTCTCATCCATAAAACATCCGATTCTGGTAAATACTCCCGATTTGTCTTCTGCTACCACCGGCTGTATGCTGAGAATATAATATGGCAGACGTCTGGTATAACGTTCCAGACGGATCATAACTATAAAATAAAACAGTACACATCCTGCCAGAAACCCAAAGCCATAATATACCTGCGGACAAAACAATGAAATCACAGTAAACACAGAAGTTCCCACGGCAAAAATTACAGAAGCAGCCAATGCTCCCCTGTAATCTGTAAAATATAAAAGAAGCAGAAGCATCGTATTTGCAACTGCATAAATGCCGTAACCAACACAAAGTGTCCGGAAATATCCATACATCAGATCATTAAATCCCAAAGGAAGGTACTTCAAAAGACTCTCACCCACTGAAATCGCCAGTGCAGTAGTCAGTAACTGCTTCAAAGCGGTATATTTCAATTCTCTGTTCAGTACATCCAGCATTTCTGTACCAGCCTGCATAATATCCTTAATGGTTCCCCCATCATTAAATAAACTGTAATAGTTCCTGTATTTCGGATAAAAATTAACTTCTACAGAAACCACAAAATTTACAGTGGTAATCAGAATTGTCAGAAATGCAATCAATGCCGGTACGTCATGAGACGGTGCCCCATAAAAAAGCCCTTTTACCTGTTTCCCCAGCGGTCCGGCCCACATGATCACAAGATGGGCAAACAGCCCGATATTAATGCAGAGTCCTGTAAATGCCAGAGGCAGAAACTCATCTGCCCATCTTAAAAATAAGAATGCACTGATATCACTTTGCGGAAAATACTCATACAGCAAAACAACATCCCATAAAAGCATGATCCCATATCCAATGCATACCGCAGCCATCAATGCCTCCACATGAGAAATTCCCAGAAACAGCAATAAGGCTCCCGAGAGAAAAGTAACAGCGATTGCAGCAAGAAAGGATAACATAATTCCTCTGTAATCTTTAATTGCAGTAAGATAACTCATTGCATTCCATGTAACGATCAGTTCTCCAAACAGCCCAAAACATAAAAACTTATCTATAAGCCCAACTCCGGAAAATATCAGAAAAATCCCATATAGAATTCCTCCTGCAATGAGCATTAAGCCTGTCGAACCCCAGAAGGATGACAGAACAGCCTCATTTTTTTCTTCATAAAGCATATCTGCAATAAATCTTGTTACTACCATTGATAAGAAACTGGTTACCGTCAATGATGCAAGAAGTGTATATGTGATCATGCAGACCAGTAATTCTCTGCTCTGTTTCGAAGCGCCTGTCCTGTCACACAAAAACATAACCCCCAGCAGAAGTACGATACCAAGCAGCATGGGACCGGTACAGATGATCCCTGCATATCCATAGGCGCGGAAAGAAGCAAACAGCCCTCTTCTGCTGAACAGTTTTTTGAGTTCAAATCCAATCCCTGCCATATGCTTCCTCTACCTCCCTGTAAAGTTTTCTGTATTCACTGATCATGCGCTCATGCCTGTAATATGCCTTAGTTCTTGCCTGTCCGCTTTTTCCCATCCTGATCCGCCTTCTCCTGGATTCACACATTTTTTCCATAGCGGCAGCAAGTCCATCCCTGTACATGGGCGGAACACAATAACCGGCACATCCAAAATTATCTCCTTCTTTTCCATTCAGAAGTTCCCGGCAGCACCCTACATCAGTCGTTACACATGGGCGTCTGGCTGCAAATGACTCCAGCACTGATAATGGCTGTCCTTCTGATATACTGGTAAGGATCGTAAAATCCAGTTTTCTCATATACTGTACAATATCTACCCTTCCGGTAAAGACAAGGTTCCTGATATCCAGCTGCTTCACCAGAGCATAACACTCATCTGCATATTCCTCGTCATCTACCCCTCCCAGAATATGAAGTCTCACATTCTCCATTCTGGATGAAAGTTCATAAAATGCATATATCATAGTCTTTATATCTTTGATGGGTGCGAGACGGACTACCGCACCTATATCTACCCATCCATCTTCCTCTTTCAGAGGGATCTGTGACAACCTGTCATAATCAATACCATTTTCGATTACTCTGCATTTTTCTGCATCACAGCCAATCTGTATTTGCGTAAGCATCGCATTCGTAAATAAACTGGTTACCCGAAAAGCCCTTTTATAAATTGCTTCTGATAACATATAAAAGAAAGAAATCCACTGCTTTTTAAATGATGGGATTACCCATTTTGCCCTGATGATCTCTTCCTCTCTTTCTCTTGTATATATTCCATGCTCTGTAAGTAATACCGGTCTCCTGTAAACATATCCTCCAAGGCAGGCAAGAAGTCCCCCGTATCCTGTTGAAATGGCATGATAGGTATCTGCCTGAGGAACCTCAGAACCCAGAAGATATAAAACCGGAAGCAGCATGGAACGCATTGTATGAAACGCATCCGCAAATGCAATATACGGATATTTTTCCAGACAGCTCGCTGTTAATATATTTAAAAACTGCTCACTTTTCAGAAATGACATCGGATTCATTTTCCGGTCGTGATATAAATGGAACAATACTTCCCAGTCAGGATGACTGCATTCCATCAATTCTCTTAAACTCTTTGTTTCTTCTTCCGAAAAATGATTGATTCTGTACAGCTGTCCATTTTGGTTTCCATGTTCCTTCAGTTTTAATGCATCATCCAGAAATACCTCATGGACTTCCACCACATTATCCGGCAATTCATAGACAAATTTTCCACGGTCACATGCATGTGCTCCTATCACCCACAGTACAAACTCATGCTCTTTCATAACAGTGATATACTGATGCATCCATGTCGAAACTCCACCATGCACATACGGATAACAGCCTTCTAAAACCAGACAGATTCTCAATTCTCTCACCTTATTTCTATTTTCACTGATTTCTCTTTTGCCCGAAGCAGATAGAGATTTCCGGTAATATGCGTCAGTTCTCCACCTTCTATATTACCCGGAGTCCCTTCATTCATTCTTATCATAATATAAGCTTCATCATAAAAATTATCCAATTTAAGACTAAGTTCCTGATCTGATATATCCTTATCGATCACCAACGCCCCATACCGCTGTATTGCGCCTGATAGTTCGGAAGCAGTAAGATTTCTCAGACATGGAGCTGAAGTATACAGCCAGTCCATATATTCATCCAGCCGTTTTTTCAGTTTCTTCCATCCCAGTCTGGCACCTCTGTCTTCGTCCAGCAGATCATCCGGATGTATAAAATGTGTATTGACAAAATGCATATTCAGTTCAGATACAGCCGCAAGTTCCATATAATCATCAATCACTGCACCTGAAATAATACGGGGCTGTTCCACAATTCCATCTTCTGCGGCTTCAAACTCCTGTGTATATGCCATATCTCCGACAAAATAATTACTTGCAATTGTACGTATCTCCGGAAATTCTTTTACGATCATTTCCCGCCCTTCATCTGACAGCACATTAGACGGCGGTACATAAACAGACAATTCTGTCCCCGGAAACATCTCTTTTCCAAACCGTATCAGCTCCGCCATGGCTTTTTTCATTGCATTATAGCTCTCCCATGTTTTATATGGAAGGATATTTGCATAATCCACATTTGACAGGCTCAATGGCTGATGATTATACCCATGATATCCCAGTTCTCCTCCCTGATGAAGCAGCATATTCCCAAAATACTGAAATCTCTGCACATCTTCCTGTTCCACAACATCTCCGGACACATCATCCTCATAATTATCAATAATAACACCTGTATATTTCACGCCGTGTTCCTCTGCCATATCCAGCATATCCGGCCACCAGATATTTGTATAAAACTCTTTGATGCTGAGACCATAATCACGTTTGATATATGTTCCGTCTCCACTCGGCACAGGAGATGGAAAATCATCCAGATAAAATACAGATCCATTAAGCACTGGGTAGACCATCACATCTGTCAGCAGGCTATAGGATGCCGCAAAGAATCCTCTTGTGGCTTTTTCACATAATCCAAAATTGTCAACTACAAATTTACCTTTTCCATAACTGTTTTCCCAGATAAGCGGAACCTTCTTTTCATCATCTGCCCATGCATAAACCTTCGCTGTTTCTCCAACACTTACTTCCCATGCTGAATCATATGCGTCCGGAATCTGGTAAGATCTTCCCCCTCCAATCATGAAATCATCATCAATATAGATTTTATCTACCAGAACATTTCCATAATCAGAGTCTGTAATTCCCAATTTCTGCTCAATGATCGAAACATATGTATCCTTCTGAAGTGTTAACGCAAAAAGAACACTACCTCCACTTTCTACCCAGTTTCCAATCTTTATAACTGTATCCTTTAACGGATTCAGATCCGACATCAGTACTACTATTGTTTCATAACCTGAAAAATCAGGAACTTCATTTTTTCTGACATCTATCATATCCGCTCCTGTTTTCATATCCATGAAAATTCTTTCAAATTGTTCCCATGCTTCCACACTGTCTGCCTGACTGCTGTCCATCAGCACCAGACAACTGCTCTCAATATTTTTGACTGCCTGTGTTTCAGTTACAACCGTATCCCTGTCCAGATATGCATTCTTCTTAACATCTGCCTGATACTGAATTCCTGAACGCTCTGTCCAAAGCACCACACTGATTGCCAGAAAAACTCCCAGAATAACAGTCATACCCTTAAATCGAAAAGACTGTAAATATTTTATCATTCCTGCCAAAAAGCCAATGCCTCCTTTCCTTTCGCCGACAGATAAATATGCTCCTGCTGAATCTGCTCTAATGTTTCCTTTAATTCTTTTCCCTGTTTCAGTTCTACGTAATATCTGATCCTGAGTATCCAGTATTCTTCATTTCTGTGCCACTTCTTATCCATTCTTTCCAGACTTTTAAGAACCTGTTCATACTCCTTCATCTGCATTTGATTCTCAATCAGACATACATATGTATGAAGATCTTCTTTAAATTTCAGTTTTTTCTTCAGGAGTTTTATATATTGATTTCTTTGCACCAGTTCCATCTGTCCTTCCAGAAGTCCCTGAGATAAATACTCCTGAAGGAAATCACAGTACTCTGAAATAAGCTGTTGATTTTCCGGTTCTTTTGCATATCTGTATTCTATCTTCTGCAGTCTGCTTTCATATTCCTTAGACAGCTCTACCATTCCTGTGATCGCATAATGCACAACCTCTACATCTTCATTCATCCTTGCCTGTTTAAGCATATCTATGTAATTCTCCGGATCATCATTCAATACATTCATAATCAGATCACGCCTCATAGCGGCCTCATCAATAAGAAGCACTTCCTCCAGTGGCACAATATTTCTGTCACTTTCTTCTTTCGGTGCTATAATGCTTATGTAAATTTCTTCATTGATCTTCATTTTTTCTATTCCGATTTCACGCTTTTTATCCTGGTGAAAAAATATCTGGAAATGCAGAAGCAATACACAGATCATACCCCATACCGGTACAAAGATCACAGGTAATATGAGATACCTCTTCACCTTCAGTAAATGGGAGTTTATTCCTGTCCATACTAAAACACAACAGATAATATGGAATATAATAAAAACAACCCCTGTTATATTCTGTATCATTCTTCAGCTACCCTGCTTTCGTTACGGGTGTCAATCACTCTGCAATGAAGTCCGTTCTTTTCGAGCCTTTCAATTACTATCGGTAACATGGCATCATCCACCTGTGACAGTATCAGATAAAGTTGTCCATCCTCCGATATTCCCAGTATGTCATTCTCTCTGATTTTATTTTTTAATATCCTGTCTGTTTCCTCCAGTGTCATTTCCGGATTTTCAATCTGCAGCAGAGCATATGATCCTATTTTCTGTTCTTTTATGGAATGAAATAACTTCAGCCTTTCTATAAAATACTCTGTTTTTAATATATGAGTTCCTTCCAGATATTCCCTGTCTCTGACTGCTTCCTGATATTCCAGTGCACGCAGCAGAGAGACTTCTACCAGACCGCATAAAATTTTGATAAGATTCAGATAATACAATGTCATCTGATTACTGGCTGCATCCTGAATAAATACCAGCATTACAAGTTCTTCATTTCTCTTTATCCCTGCGATATATGCCGGATATCCGGCAAGCAGTTCCCTGTTTCTCCAGACCTCACCCTTTTCCAGCGTTTCTATCGCATTCTGATACTCTTCAATCCTTATAGAATTCGGCATTTTTCTGCGAATTTCAGGTGATGACATTTCCATCCTTCCAAAACGTTTCCATGAATCCAGTGAATAAAGTACAATTGTATGATTTTCCAGAACATCTTCCATTACCCTTATGGTTTCCATAAACAGTTTCTGAGGCTGTATCACATCCAGCTTTCTTGTTATATCAAAAATTTTTCCAAAGCTGTCCCTGCTTCCGAGAATCTGCTTCTTATATTGTCTTTTATCCTGAAGCGTCTCCTGATACATTTCCTGCATAAAGAAAAATTTTTCCTTGATCAGTCTGTTTTCTTTTGTTACAAATTCTATATCCTCTTTATTCTTCAGCCTTATATAACCACAGACAGCACCTGCGGCAAAATAAAAAATAAATGGAATCCAGTTAGAAGCCTCATAAAACAAAGTATATATGTTTACATTCTCCTGCCTGTATGCTGCAATCAAAGAACAGGTTTCCAACACAGCTGCTGATATTCCATAATTAATTCCATAAAGACTTCCCATGAATACAATAAATACAAGTCTCAGGTCAATCATTTTAAACTGGGCATAAGTTCCTGTATATCTGTTTAAAAATTCAAATAAAATAAATCCTGAAAGCAATTCCAGAATATGAACCAGCAAAGTATTTTTCGATATCCAATTCCTGATATTTGCAAAATGTCCGGAATCTGAATCTGATAATTTTTTATACTCCTGATACATCCCGGGAATATCTTCAAAAACAGATATCTTTGGAAACCACCCATATTCATATCTTATGATCTGATCATCCGGCTGTACCTTATAAATCTGGCCGCTGTTCTGGTAGCTTACATCCAGCCTACCGGGAATTGTTTTTCTGATTTCTTTTTCCAGATCACTGAAACTCTGCCCGAAACAATCCGGAACATTTAGACAGCATTCTTTTCCCCAATTATCATATACTTTATAAAGCAATTCTGCCAGATCGTCCATACATAGAAAATAAATATTTTGTTCCGGTGATTCCTCAAAAACAATTTTTCCGCTTTGTTCTGCCTCTGTAAACAGCTTATAAAAAAAGTCCTGTGTGTATACCGCTGAATATAAATGAGGAATTCTCAGAATCTTGGTGTTTATCTGATACATATTTCTATATTCCATAACTACATTTTCTGCTGCGGATACCAGAAGTGTTTTTCCACTTGTAATATTATAAATGCTCTCCTGCCCGGTCAGATACAACATTCTTATTTCCTTATTCTTTTTGCATAACTGAAGTATCTGTCTCAGTTGTTCCAGTTCTCCGGTCATCCTTCCATGCATGGTCAGATAATTTGAAAAATAAACAATTCTTTCAAACTCATATGTTTCGAAAATCTCTTTCAGTTCTTTCTCATCTTTTATGAACGGACGAGATAATATATTCTTTTTTCGATTTGATTTCAGCATCTCATTTCCCAGTACAACTACATCACATTCAGGAAATGATTCTTCTATAAAAGTTTCTGTTACATATCCTGTATTTCCTGCCAACAATACTTCCATATTTATTCACCTCAATAAAGTGAAGTATAACAAAGTTATTTTTTCTTTTCAATATCAGCATCTTTACAGAAAATAGCTTTTTTCTCAACAACTGTTGTCTTGTTCCTGCTGCTGTTCTATGCTAAAATATTTCCAGTATAAAATCATAAACCACAGACAGATCAGTACCCTGACATTTCCGGTACTGATCATATCTGATCATATTATACAAACTGTCAGGAAAGAGGCGATTACATTGAACATTGAAGATTCCTGTATTTCCTGCATTGACACAGACTGGTCCTACCAGCTTGCCAGACGCATGGAAAAAGAGAAAACAAACCCTGTTCTGGGCTATCGTACTGCAGGTTCCGCTGCAGAAACAGCTACAGGAGATATGTTATACAGGGAAATGAAAGCTATCGGACTTACCGATGTAACCAGAGATACATTCTCACTGGACGGATGGGAATTCGAGAAGGCAGTCCTGAAATTTACAGATGATGACGGGCAGGAACACACCTTTCAGATGGGCGGATATCAGACAAATTTCGAGACAGACGGATTTGAAGATTACGAACTCGTTTATCTGGGAAAAGGAACTGCTGCAGATTATGAAGGCATAAACGTAAAAGGAAAGCTGGTTATGGTTGAGATCAACCAGCGAGACGAATGGTGGATCAGCTTCCCTGTTTATCAGGCTTATCTGCGTGGCGCTGCTGCCCTGATCGCAGTTCAGGCAAACGGCTACGGAGAAATCGCAGAGTCTGCGCTGAATGCACAGGATATTGCAGGACCTGATTTCGCACCTGCATTCTCCCTGTCTCAGGCAGATGCACGTATCCTGAAGCGTTCTCTCCGAAATAAAATTTCCGCCTGCGAAGACAACACCACTGATTCAGAAGATACCCATAACACTCTGGAACAGGATGATGCTTTATTACGCAGATCCTCATTAAAAGTATCACTGGATGCCCGTTCCAGAGTCATTCCGGACACAACAGCAGGCAATATCACAGGTAAAATACAGGGTACTGAGACAGACTCTATGATCCTGCTGTCTGCACACTATGATTCCTATTTCGATGGATTCCAGGACGATAATGCGGCAGTCGCCATGATGCTCGGCATTGCCCGTGCACTGGTAAAGGGCGGCTATAAACCTGCCCACACTCTTGTCTTCTGTGCAATGGCTGCCGAGGAATGGGGAATCATTGATTCCAAATACGACTGGTCAACAGGAGCCTACAATCAGGTATTCCGCGTACATCCTGACTGGCAGGGTAAAGTGATTGCAGACCTGAACTTTGAACTTCCTGCACACGCGCACAATACGCAGGATGCCATCCGCTGTACCTATGAATATGCAGATTTCATCAGACAGTTTACAGACAGCCTGACTGTCCCGAAGGAAGCATATCCTGACGGGATCACGGTTCTCTCTCCCATCGAGACATGGTCTGATGATTTCTCCATGGCAATCGCAGGTATCCCATCCACAGTCAATGATTTCAGCGCCGGGCCCTTCATGCAGAATTATTATCATTCCCAATATGATAATCAGGATGTTTACCAGGAAGCTGTCTATCAGTTTCATCATGAATGCTATCTGAAACTGATCATGGCCATTGACAGACTTGTCCTGCCACCGATGAATTTCAGCAATACCATGAACGCGGTCGCAGAAAGTATCCACGAAAATGCACTCTCATTTGCTGATCCTGAGCAGAATGTCCTGCTCAGAAACCTGCAGACAATTACCGCTTCTGCCGAAAATATTTATGGCAAAATCTGCCAGATTAATGCGGAATATGCCACACTTTCAGACTCCGACGCCCGCATTGCTTTCCGCCACAAATGGGAATATGCCGGACTGGAGCTGCTGAAAACTTTCCGCAAGGCACAAGACTATCTGGTACGTCTCAACTGGCAAGATGAAGTAATTTTCCCACAGGAAGCTGCCTCCAAAAATATCCGACAGCTGGAAAAAGCCAGCCGGGCTTTATCCGAGGGAAATATTACAGATGCATTGAAGGCCCTCTATCGAGTAGACAATAATATGTACGCATTTCTCTTCGATGAAGAAGTTTACTATCACTTCACCGAATACATTCTTCACCAGCCAAAAGACCGCCTGATGTGGGGTGCCGGACGTATCATGCATCACGAAAATCTCTACGGGATCGTGCAAAAACTGAAGCAGCGCATGGAAGAAGAAACACCGGAACTCGACAGTGAGATCCGTCGTCTGGAAGCTGCCCTGCGCAGACAGAAGGCTTATTATAAGGACGATATCCGCTACTTAAACACCTCCGTTAATAAGCTGTCTGCGATGTTGGATAACATCTATAATAATCTACTGTCTTTTTAAAAAACATTACCACTCCCGGGAACAGCAATGTTCCCGGCAATAAATAAGGAGATTACTACATACCATGGAAAGTGATAATTTGTACAGAGTACAGGAAGAAGATTTACCACGATTACAGAAACTGTTAACGGTCTGTTTCGCACAGGATCCGCTGTATCATACCCTGATTCCTGATGATGACACCAGAGAAAGACTGCTGCCGGAGCTTTTTTCCTGCGATCTGACGGAATTCTTTCAGACATGCGAAATTTATTCTGACAGTAGTGAACTGAACAGCATCCTGGTTGTTTCTGACGAAAGCGAACCTTACAATTTTCTGCACTACTGTCTCACAGAGGCCAGAGCTGCACTTACCACTGACGGATGGCTGATCAAAGAAGATCCAAGCCTGAAAACCTTCTGGAATTTCATTCAGGGCAAAGACTACCTGAACTCAAGCTGGACTGATCAGCTTCACCAGACAGAACGTCTCCATGTGATCTACCTTGCGGTAGACCCGGGACACCAGCATCATGGGCTGGCAGAACTTCTGATGGATGAAGTGATAAATTACGCCCAGAAACACAAGATGCTGATTTCTCTGGAAACCCATAATTCCAATAACGTTCCTATTTATGAACACTTTGGATTTAAAACATACGGGATAGTGGAAAAACCTCACTTTGATCTGAAACAATATTGCATGATCCGAGAGGCTACTGTATAATCTGTATCTGTACTGCTCTCGCAATTATTAACATAAAAGCTCCGTAATTGATAAATTAACCTATTTTTCACTTACATTTTTGTCTATTTCTACGTCTAGTAATATTTATACTTTTATATTAAAATAGCATACAGATGTTGGATAAAACTTTTCCACATCTGTTTGTTTATAGTACCATGTGTACTTTTCCGCTACTATTCTTAATTACTGTTAACTGTTCGGAGACTTTCCATTCAACGGACTGCTGAACATCCACGATTACCAGAAACAAAAGTATTTACCTGGAAATAAAAATTTTAATAACCCCAGAGTACACATCACCACACTGATAAGGAGGACTTATAATAATGGTACGAAATGCAATGAGCGCAACAGAATTTTATATTTTACAATATTTATGGACCAGAGAAACACCTGCAACTTTTTCTGAGATTATGGTTCACTTTAATGAGGAAGAAAAGAAAGCATGGAAGAAACAGACAGTAAACACATTTCTTTCCCGTCTGGCACAGAAGGGCTTTTTGAATATTGACAAGAGCGGAAAAAGAGCTATCTATATTCCATCTGTCACCTCAAAGAAATTCTATGAAAATTATGCCCAGGAGATTGTAAAGGATTCTTACAACGGAGCCATCAAAGATTTCATCGCTGCATTTACAGCAGGAAATAAATTAAGCGCAGCTGAGAAAGCTGAATTATTATCTTATATCCAGACACTTTAATCAGAAATGCTTAATAAAAAGGCTGTCATTAACAACAGCCTTTTTTATTTACAGAATTACTATAAATACCAAATCAGAGAAATTACTCATACTCTTCTATATTTTCCAACGTAAGCTTATGATATGGCGTGCGCACATATTTTCCGTCGATCAACGGAATATCACTCTTATCTCCATCCGTTGCGATTACAAATGCAAGATTCAGCATTTCACGCGCCTGCCCCTCTTTATCATTATAAACCGTTCCAAGCATTTCCTCATTCTTTACAGCCTCAATCCCCTCATCTGTACCGTCAATCCCCACAACTCCGGGCCAGCTCTCTTTCGGAATATCAGATGCCTTTAACGCATCAATTGCTCCCAGTGCCATATCATCATTATTTGCAATGATCATCTCAATCTTTCCATCGAATTGCGTCAGCAGAGCTGCCATTTTTGTCTGAGCCTGCGCCCTGTTCCAGTTTGCTATGGCATATCCCAGCTTCTCTGTTTCCACTCCTTTTTCAACCATAGTATTCACCGAATACTCCGTTCTTACAATGGAATCCTGATGTCCGGCTTCACCTTCCAGAACCACATACTGGCAGATACCATCACCATTTTTATCAATATCTGCATTTTTCTTAAATGCATCTGCCGCAATTTCTCCTTCCAGCACACCGGACTGAGAAGCATCTGCTCCCACATAATACAGTTCACTCCAACGTTCCAGATCCTCTGTAACCAGTTCACGATTAAAAAATATGATCGGAACCTGATTATTCTCAGCCAAATCTGTGATTGTTGTAGGCTCTGTACGGTCGACCAGATTGACACACACCACATCACATCCTTTATCGATCAGGTTTTTCACCTGTTCATTCTGCGTCAGCTGACTCTGTGATGCATCCAGGATTTCCAGCTTGATCGCCACACCGCTGGATTCCTCCTTATCTGCTGCGTATTCTGTAAATTCCGTCATCAATTCTGAGATAAATGTGTCATACTGGCTGTATAAGGTAACTCCTATTTTAATATTTTTGACATCCTTCTCCTCACTGCCCTTACATCCTCCGGCAGTAACAGTTACAAGACTCAGAACACCTGCCAGTGCCAGATATTTTCTGTGCATTTTCTTTTCCCCCATCTGTCTGTCCGGTCATCTTACAGCCGGAAACAAAATTCTGCTTGTTTCTTCATCATAGAGATTATCTTTGGATACCATATAAAATTCAACTTCTGCCTGTTCTGTTTTGTCCGTATAATACCTGATATTCTGCGCTGCAAGGACTATACTCTGATATCCCATATAATACTCATTGGGAACTGCCAGTTCCTGTATCGTCCCCTTATCCAGATAATATATCAGCTTCTCAGAACGACCATCTCCGTAGAGTTTCCATGAGATACGGTCATCATTCAGAATAATATCCACCGCTTTTTCCGTATCATCATTATCAAGAGAAATTACTGTATCTACCGGCTGCTCTGCAAAATATTCTACATTTCGCATCTTCTTGTCAAGTTCCTTTTCCGAAAGTATCCAGGAAATCTCTATTCCTGCTTCTTCCAGCTTGTCCTTGACACTCTTTAACCGTTGCCTCATTCCCAGCTGACTCTGGTTTCCGCTCAAGATCCCTACTTTAACTGCTTTGCCCTGAATGACTGCATCAGCCAGACTTTTCCCCAGCTTCCCATGGTCTGTCATTACAGAAGTAAAAAGTCTGTCTGTCTCTATCCCTGTTCCCACAAGTACCACCGGTTTCGCTGATTCTGTTGGAAGGATCACATCTGCCTCACTGGAATAAGGCTCAACGATCACACCGTCTGCCTCTCCATCCAGTTCTCTTTTCACAATTGTGTGTTCTTCCTGTGCATTCTGAAACGTGCCTGTAGAAACAAGATTCAGATGTACATGATTATCTTCTGCTCCCTGCTCCAGACCGGAACGAAAAGCATCCCACCGGACATTGCTGCTGTCATTTACAACAACAGATACAGATATATAATCTTCATCTTTCCCCTGATTTACCATTTCATGTGCACTGTATCCGATCACAGCCAGGATCACCAGCAGAAAAAGGAGGCCTGATATTCTGTTCTTTTTCATTCCGAACCCTCCTTTCCGGATGCTGACACTGAAGAATAATCCTTTCCACTTTCCAGAAATTTCTGCGTCTCCACTGTATATGGAATATACGGAATATGGATCTGTACCATCATTCCCTCATCCGGGCAACTGTGAATAACCAGACCATAAGCCTCTCCGAAGCGAAGCTTCAGACGGCTGTGGACATTGACCAGACCAACGCCTGAGCCATGCTTATGCGGTCTTTCTTTTCCGTTAAGAAGCTCTGCGGCCTCTTCTTCCGGCATTCCAAGTCCGTTATCTTCCACCTCCAGATAAACATCCTTATCCTTGCGGTAACCCCGGACATGGATTTCACCCTCTCCGTCCATAAATTCCATACCATAATAAATAGCATTCTCAAGCAAAGGCTGAAGCACCAGCTTTACAATACACCCATCCAGAATATCTTCCTCTATCTGAAAATCCACTTCAAAGCTGTTCTTATATCTGATCTTCTGGATGTTCATGTAATTTCTGGCATGCTTGACTTCATCCTCAATCTTAATCACAGTTTTACCCTTGCTCAGACTGATGCGGAACAGACTGGCAAGCTGCGTGATCATAAATACCGCATCATCATATCTTTCACCTGTAATCATCCAGACAATAGAATCCAGTGTATTATATAAGAAATGCGGGTTGATCTGAGACTGCAGGGCATCCAGTTCACTCTTTCGCTTCTCCTCCTGTTCCACTACAATATCATCCATAAGCTGACGAATCTGCGCAACCGTAGAGCGAAGTGTTTTTCCCAGATGCTCTACTTCCATGGAACCGCCTATATAAATATCCGGATTCATATTTCCGGCTTCCCACTCCTTCACAGAATCATTCAGACGGCGCAATGGCTTGGAAATCCTGGCAGATACCATCTGATTCAGGATTACCACCGCAAGCACTGTCAGAGCTACCAGAAGGACTACCAGATTTCTCATACCTGTCATGCCCATACTGAAAGATTTCATGGGAACCACACTGATCAGCTTCCATCCCGTGTAACTGATTGTTTTTACTGTAACCAGACGCTTTTCTCCATGAAAATTCTCTTTTACAGTAGTATCTTCATATCCTGCTGCCTCGGTATTGTTTTCCTCATACAGTCCCATGTGGATCAGATTCTGCTTGGGATGATAGATAATTTCCCCGTCTGGTGCCATCAGATATACATATTCACCGGAAGTGTCTGTGTTTGCCTTCTCAAGAAGCTGCTCGATACTGCTGTAATTCATATCAACCAGAAGAACGCCCAGCATGGAATTCCCATTTCTGGTAAGCTCCACTGTACGGCTTAAGGAAACCACCCAGTAGTATCTGTAAGATGGATCATCAAAGAGATTCTGCACATGGGGTGTGGAGAAATGAAAGTTTTCCAGTTCTCCGGCTGCATCCTGAAACCATTTCTGCGATTTTACATCAACTCCTGGTTTCTCTGTGGCAATGGGAGATGCTTCTGTCAGCTTCCCGTCATTTGTATAACATGCCACACTGACCAGCTTATCCTTGTTCGCCTCGTACAAAAGATTCATAGAATCCTCCAGACTCTCACTTCCGATGTCTGTATTCTTGATTACCGTATAATACATTGCATCCGAAATACGGCGCATATTCCTCAGATAATCCTCCAGATTGATGGTCGTCTGATTAAGAAGCTGCCTTGAATTTTCGACTGTAAGATTCTCTGCTTTTCTGGTAAACTGCTGATAAAGCATAACTCCAAGAAGACACATACAGCATACAGACAGAATTGTAAAAGAAATAGATATTGTCATCTGCATACTTCTTGTTTTTTTGTTCTTATGGGTTAATAATTCTCTGATCTTTTCCACTGATTCTCCTGTCTTTTGTTATTAACTGTTGGCAGTACGATACTTAGACGGTGACATACTGTACTGTTTTTTAAACGCGTAACTGAAATAATTAGGATCTGCATACCCCACTTTTTCTGCAATAATATAAGTCTTATCACTGGTAGTCATGAGAAGCTCCACTGCTTTTTCCATTCTGTAATCTGTCAGAAAACTGATAAATGTTTTACCTGTTTCTTTTTTAAAGATCGTAGAAAAATATGCAGCACTCACACCCAGTTCACGACATACGGATTCTATAGTAATGTTTCTGTCGCTGTAATGTTCCTGCACATATTCCACAGCTCTGGAAACAAAAGATCTGGTACTTGCCTGCCGTTCCTGCTGAACGGTTTCCTGTAACTTCTCACAGACTTTCAGAAGCCACTGCTCCAGTTCCTTCGGGGATTCCATCTGCATGCACTTATCAAAAGCTTCCCCCTTTTCACCGTAAAATTCAACACTGTCCAACTGATTGTTATTGCAGAAACGAAAAAGTTCTGTAAGAAGTCCCATAATAAAAATCTGATATTTCTGCATAGTAGTTCCATCCTGAAGAAACCTGCATACACAGTGACTGATTTCTGTTTCCAGTTCTTCCCTTGTTCCCATACGGATTCTTTTAAGAATCTTCTGTATTTCCTGTTCCTCCCAACGTTCATCCACATTCTCCATAGGATCAATTTCCGCAATATTGATCGCACGCGCATTTCCATAGATCACGCGATAGGAAACAGCACTCCTTGCACCCTGCCATGACAGCCGGATATCCGGCAGATTGTCACATACATATCCGATCCCTGCAGTTACCGTTGCTTCACATACATGCTTTGCCAGACGACAGAACTGATCCATAAAATCCGTAAACGCAGTAATCTGTTCCTGTTCTTCAAGCTGTGTGATTACCACAATATCTCCCAGATACATCAGAATCCTTGATTTCCATTCCCCTTCCATATGTTCTTCTGCCAGCTTTTTCACTGATACCCCCAGCAAAAAAGGATTCATATTCTGTGGAATATCTGTAGTGCTGATATGTAAAATAGAAACTACATAACAGGGGCCGGTAAGATCAATCTGATAGTTAGAAAGATATTTTTCAACCTCCCCCTCAGGAATACGTCCGTCAATCAGAGAGGTATAGAAATTTTCCTGAAGAATCGGAAGACTTTCCATGTAATATTCTCTCAGCTTATCCACATTTCTCTTCTCATCCATCTCCCGCCCTATCTTCTCGTGGATACGCCCGAATACCTCTTTCAGGTTTCCGGCATCAATGGGTTTCAAAATATATTCCTCCACTTCAATCTGAATTGCTTCTTTTGCATATTCAAATTCATCAAAACCTGAAAAAATAATAATCTTGACTGTGCGATAAAGTTCTTTCAGCTTACGACTCAGCGTGAGGCCATCCATATATGGCATCTTAATATCAGTCATTACCACATCCGGCTGTAGTTCCTCTGCCATTTCCAGAGCTTCCACACCGTTGTGTGCATAACCCACAATCTGAAATCCCATGCTTTCCCAGTCCATTTTTTTCATAATAATCTGGATAACATCTTCCTCATCATCCACAAGCAGTACCGAATACTTCTCCATCTCTACACCTGTCTCTAAATTTCTGTTTTTTGTCCTGTAACTGTTCAGCGCCTTCACAATCAGCACTCTACTAAATGGTTATCTTATTTCTTCTTATGTGAATTCGGAGCTCCGTATTTATCATTCATACGTTTCCATAAAATACCGAATACTACAAACCACACCGCAATTTCCACAACTGCCGCATGGACACTGAAGTACATTAAGATTGCCATAACAAAAGAACCTGCCGCAAGAAAAAGTATCAGCTTTCCTGATTCTGCCACATATTTCTCTTTGTCCTTAAGTTTCTTTCCATTATCTTTCCCTGTGATGGATTCTGTATCATGAAATATCAGCAGACGGGCTGCATAATATCCAAGAACAAGAGTCATCATCAGCGGAATCATTACGTTTGATAAATAACTGTTTCCCATTTTTTATTTCTCCTCTTTTTATTTCGCAGCTGTATATATAAAGAAAGGACCGTCGTACCAAAACGGCGGCCCTGTATGTAACATTATATACTTTTTATTATTTTCTTGCAATGTATTTTCTGATATCCAGTGAAATAGCAATGAAGATGATAACACCAAGTGCGATGTACTGAGCGTATGCATTTACTCCCAGGAACTGAAGTGCTGCTTTCAGGAATTCGAATACTGCAACACCGACCAGAGCGGAAGATACTTTACCACGACCACCGGTTACAGATACACCACCGATAGTACAAGCTGCGATAGCTTCCATTTCATAACCATAACCTAACTGAACAGATGCACCGCCGGCTTTTGCACCCATCATAAATCCTGCAAGACCATACATAGCTGCTGCTTTTGCATAGATAATGATAAGAGTTTTCTTAACCGGAACACCGGCAACTTCTGCAGCCTGTGGGTTACCACCGATTGCATACATATATTTTCCATGACGGGTCATGTTAAAGATAAACCATGTAATAACACCAACCAGGATTGCGATCCATACCAGATAGCTCATTCCAAGGAATTTACCTGTAGCAAGTCCTGTATACTCACTTACATATCCTCCAAGAGGAGTTGCATTTGTATAAATACTGCAGATACCATAAACGATTTCCATCATAGCCATTGTGGAAATGAATGGCGGTACGTTCAGGTATGCGATAAAGAAACCTGTTACCAGACCAAATGCTGCACAGATCAGCATAACGACCAGAAGTGCAAGCCAGATGTTTAACGGTTTCATACCCGGATAGAATTTAGCGGAATAATCCATTTTCTGGAGCAGTGTACCTGCAATACATCCGCCGAAACCAATCATACGACCTGCGGAAAGGTCACATCCTGCTGTAATGATACATCCGGCAATACCAAGTGCGATTACCAGACGGAAACTCATAGTTGCAAGAATATTAGTAAGGTTGTTTGTTGTTATAAAGTTTGGTCTTGTGATTCCTGTGAATACGATAAGGCAAACCATGATGATGATAACACCATAATTTGTCATAATCTCTTTAAAGCTTAATTTCTTTTTACCCATTATTTTTCTCCTCCCATCATCAGAATTTTGTAGCATAACTCATAACATGTTCCTGAGTCATTTCATTTTCCTCTGTAAGTTCTCCGCGCATCTTTCCGTTACACATTACATAAACACGGTCAGACATACCAAGCAGCTCTGCCATTTCTGAAGAAATCATAATAATGGCTTTGCCTTCTGCTGCCAGGTCGTTCATGATCTCATAGATCTCGTGTTTTGCACCAACATCGATACCACGGGTAGGCTCGTCCATGATCAGGATATCCGGATCATTTGCCAGCCATCTTGCAACGATAACCTTCTGCTGGTTACCACCGGACAGGTTTGCGATATGCTCCTGCATATTCGGAGTCTTGATACGCAGCTTCTTGATACTGTCGTCTACGATTCCGTTGATCGTCTTATGATCAAGCACAAATCCGGCTTTCAGATGTTTGTTATAAATAGAAACACCTACATTATCCTTGATGGAAAGACATCCAAAAATACCATTTCCACGTCTGTCCTCTGTGATCAGACCGATTCCGGCTTTCATGGCATCTGCCGGATGTTTGATATTTACTTTTTTGCCTTTAATATAAATTTCTCCGGATTTGATCGCTCTCATTCCGAAAACGCCTTCCAGAAGCTCTGTTCTCTGAGCTCCTACCAGACCACCAAATCCAAGAATCTCACCTTTGCGGAGTGTGAAAGATACATCCTGGAATGATTTCTCATGGATAGAACTTAAATTCTTTACTTCCATGACCACTTCACCTGGTTTATTCTTTCTTTCCGGATATACATTGGTCAGCTCACGTCCTACCATTTTGGTAATGATATCTTCTGTAGTCATTTCAGCTGCCGGCCAGGTTCCTACATATGTACCATCTCGCATGATGGTGATATCATCTGCAATACGTTTGATCTCATCCATCTTATGAGAAATGTAAACCATGGCAACACCCTTATCTCGCAGATCATTCATGATCCTGAAAAGAGCTTCTACTTCGTTATCTGATAATGAGGATGTAGGCTCATCAAAGATTACCACCTTCGCATTATGTGAAACTGCTTTTGCAATTTCTACTGACTGCATCTGTCCGATAGAAAGATCACCCAGAAGAGCCTTCGGATCAAAATCCATCTTAACTTCTTTCAGCCAGTATGCTGTATCTTCATACATCTTTTTATGGTCAATTACCTGTAAAGGACCGTATTTCTTTGTAGGAAAACGTCCAAGGTAAAGATTTTCCGCTACTGTTCTTGCCGGAACCGGCTGTAACTCCTGATGTACCATTGCGATACCATATTTCATTGCTTCATCAGGATTATTAACTACAATTTTCTGTCCATCTAAGTAGACTTCTCCGGCATCCATTTTGTAAATACCGAATAAACATTTCATCAAAGTAGACTTTCCTGCACCATTCTCTCCCATGAGAGCATGTACTGTACCCGGACGGAGTGACAGCTGTACATTATCAAGTGCCTTAACACCTGGGAAAGATTTGCAGACGCCCTTCAGCTGCAGTTTGTACTCAGACATATTTCTCCTCCCTTTCCCTTTTCTCACAGAAAAGTACGGGTGTCTTTTAAGTCACCCGCACCTTTCTGAGCAAGATCAATTAAATTATTTTGTCATTTCTTTAATATCAGCTACGTTGTCTGTAGTTACTTTTACGTAATCACAGCCGATGTAGTGTTCATTTTCTTCGCCTGCAAGATATTTAACAGCTGCATCTGCTGCTGAATGAGACTGAGAAATATGATCGTTAAATACTGTACCTGTCATTTTGCCTTCTTCTACTTTATCAAGAGCCTCGGACAGAGCATCTACACCTACAAGGAAGATGTTATCGCCAACTGTACGTCCGGCAGCTTCGATAGACTGAAGAGCACCAAGTGCCATAGCATCGTTGTTACAGAATACAACTTCTACATCATCACCAAACTGGCTTAAGTCGTTAGCAACCAGCTGCTGAGCTGTAGCCTGATCCCAGTTACCTACCTGATCGTCAAGCTGGTTAACTTCAAGTCCGGCATCCTCAAGAGCTTTTACAGAGAACTCTGTACGATATTTAGCATCAACGTTCTCCGGGTCACCTTCGATCATGATATAATCAACTTTTCCGTTTCCGTTCTTATCAATTGTATCAAGACCAAGATCAGCAATAATCTCACCCTGCATTGTTCCGGACTGACGAGCGTCGCATCCTACATATGTAACGTTCCAGCCATTGTCTTCCCATCTCTTCTCTTCATCTTCGCCTGGCTCACGGTTTACATATACAAGCGGGATGTTAGCTGCTACTACTTTATCTGTAATGCTCTCTGCAGAGGAGGAGTTTACAGGGTTGATGATAAGTAAATCTACACCATCAGCAATGAAAGCGTCGATCTGATTGGACTGTGTAGCCTGGTCATTCGCACCATCCTGGATTGTAATGTTGTCTTTAGAGAATCCAAGTTCGATCAGATAGTTTTCCAGTTCTGTACGGAACAGAGTCATGAAGTTATCAGAGAACTGATAAATACAAACGCCAACTTTTTTGTCTGATAAATCTACATCAGGTTTTTCTGTATCATCTGCAGCATCATCTTTCTTCTCGTCAGCTGTTTCCTCTGTTGCTGTGTCATCAGACGCGAATACAGGCATTGCCACCATAGATGATGTGATCATTGCTGTTGCAAGTACTAAGCTCACTAATTTTCTTTTCATTGTAAATACCCTCCTTGAATTTACGTTTGATTTGTTTATTAAACACGCAGAGCCTTTGCCAACGCTTACCCTCTTGCGTGCCCGTTTGTTTTACTGTGATTGTATTATAACAACAGGTTCTTAAAAAAACTATACAAAATACTTCTGTTTTTCTTTGAAATCCTTTTGTTTTTATGCAGAATAACAATGGTTTTTCTAAGATTTAGAAATTTTATTGTTATTCTGCAAATTACTTCTTAAATTATGTGTCTTTTCATTATATAGGTTTTAAACCCTATTTTATAAATGTGAAAAACCTCTGACTGCACAGTTAACTATTCAATATCGCTCTTTTCATTTGTAACATATGTCACAAGATTATCAGAATGAGCTTCTGTATAAGGCAGCGACTCTACATCATCAAAAAGATCCGCGAACTGATTGGACTGCATTACAAGGTTAAGAATATTAATGGTACTCTTCTGAAGATCACCAAGTGTAATATTATTTTCCTTATAAGAACCTGTATAAACGATAGTTGTTGTTCCATCACCATTATCTGTTACAGTCACTGCATCGCCAAGATTACTGATCAAGTCAGAAATTTTTACAGATTCCTGCTCGCCGTCTGCATTGACACTGTCACGAACTGCTTCTTCATAAGCAGAGGTATCCACTGTCTTTTCGATTGTAACATCACCGGCTGCATCCAGAACGAATTCTCCCCACTTTGTAGTTGCTCTGAGTCCACCCCAGCTTTCTGCCACTGTTACTTCCGGATAGATATCATCTTCACCAAAAGTCGGTTCCTCATCTGAGAATCCACGGATAGTAATATCTTCTACGGAACTTCCAGGCATGATCAGATCATTGCCTGCATGCATGGAAATAGAAGGTGTGGACTGTCCGCCGCCCCAATCCGTCATGATCATACCATCAAATCCCCATTCTCCACGGGTGATATCAGTAAGGAGATCATAGTCATCTGCCGCTGGAACGCTGTTGTTCAGGTTGTAGGAGGACATTATACTCATCGGCTGAGCACCTTTAACTGCCATTTCAAAACCTTTCAGATAAATTTCTCTGAAAGCACGTTCACTGATAGTATTATTTACAGCATTTCTGTTATCTTCCTGATTGTTTGCTGCAAAATGTTTGATACATACACCGATTCCAGGATTAGACTGTACGCCTTCTGTCTCTGCAATTGCAATCGTACCTGTTACATATGGGTCTTCTGAATAATATTCAAAGTTACGTCCGCAAAGTGCATTCTTGTGAATGTTCATGCCAGGAGCAAGAAGAACTGTTACACCATACTCTTTTAATTCTTCTCCGAAAGCAGTTCCCACTTCTTTTACAACATCCGGGTCCCATGTCTGTGCGAGGAGTGTTCCGATTGGCCATGCAGTACAGAACTGATAATATTCCTGTCCGTCTTCACCCTCGTATTCCTGTGTGATTCTCAGACCTGCAGGACCATCTGCAAGAACGATATTCGGAATCTTTTTAGATTCAATATAAATGCCCGCTGTCTCACCTGCTGCACCCTGTACAGAGTTTGCCTGCGCACCGATCATAGTTCCATCACTTACATCATCTACATTTGCAGAAGCTGCTCCTGCTGACTGTCCGGATGCAGAAGGAAGTTTATTTCCACCGATTACGATATCTGCCATCTGTGAAACGGTCAATCCAGATACAAATTCTTCCATTGTGATTGTTCCGTCATAAACATCTTTTAAAGTATTCTGGCTGAAATCACCTTCCAGATTCTGAACTTTCTCTTTGTATTCGCCATGATATTTGCTTGTAGGTGTATATCCAAGATTTTCAGCAAGATATTCTGTTTCTGTTGTATCAGATACATAAGCAGTTACAGTTTCATCGTCATATGCAGAAGGATTGTCTACTGTCTTGATATCTGTCGCTGCCAGTGAAATTGCAGTTGCTGCTGCAATCTCGTCAGCTTCGCCGTCATAAGTATAAGGTGTTGCATCTTTATTGGAAAGCTCTGTAATTTCTTTATCCGGAGTAAGCTGATTGCTTAACTGCTCAGTAACTGCTGTTTCATCCAATGAGATAACTGCTGCAGCCTTTGTATTTCTGGAGCTGTTTCCAACACGTACTACATAATCGCCGGCTTCCATAATATAAGCTGCTTTTTCCTCAGAATAAGAAGACATTTCTGTTGTATTATAGCTGATTGTCAGAGTCTGGCTTTCTCCCGGTGCGAGCTCATCTGTTTTTCCGTAAGCTGCAAGTTCCTGATATGGTTTTTCCAAATCACCTGATGGTGCAGAGAAGTAAACTTCTACAACTTCTTTTCCTGAATATTTGTCGCCTGTATTGGTAACTTTAGCTGTTACAGTAACTTTATCTGCATCTGCTGTTACAGAATCTACTGCAATATCAAATGTTGTATAGGATTTTCCATATCCAAACTCATATGCAGGTGTTACACCAAATGTATCAAAGTAACGATATCCTACATAAATTCCGTCTGTATAATCTTCCTGATCTACGTTTCCGTCATTTGCTCCGAAAGTCTCCGCTGTCGGATAATCGGAATATGCTGCCGGCCATGTGTCTGTCAGTTTTCCAGAAGGAGTTACTTCTCCGTTGAGCACTTTCACAAGTGCAGTTCCACCTTCCATACCAGCCTGAGACATCAGAAGCATTGCATCCAGACCATCGATTTCATGGAAGAAATTTGTATCAATGACACCGCCAACGTTCAGCACTACGATCACTTTGTCATATGCTGCGCCAAGTTTGGTCAGGTTTGATTTCTCATTTTCTGTCAGATAGTAATCGCCTTCTGTCTCTGTACGGTCAGCACCTTCACCAGAGTTTCTGGAAATTACATAGATTGCTGTGTCTGTGCCGTCTGTCTGTCCCGCTGCAACTTCCTCATCTGTAAGTTCCGGATCCGGCATGGAAAATGTATCCCAGAATCCACCGTCAAACTCTGCTTCACCTTTGTCATAAGCTTCTTCAAAACTATTCAGCCAATCGGAAGAAGTGATATTGTATCCCGCATTTTTTAGTCCTTCCCAGACAGAAACGGTATATCTCTGGTTTACGTCACCAGAACCAGTTCCGCCTTTGACAGTCTTTACGGCACCGCCGCCGTATAAAGCTATATTACCGTCCACTGCGATCGGAAGTACATCATTATTATTCTCCAGAAGTACCATACCCTGAGTAGCGGCTGTCATGGAAAGCTGAGCATTTTTTGTTTCACGGTCAGACTGCTCATTCGTTGTAGCCGGTGCTGCAAAGGTAGTAATTCCGCCAGCGGTAAGGACCATACTTGCTGTCAGAGTTGCCATCATAGCTTTTTTTAACATTTTTCTGTTTCTGTTCATTACTTATCCTCCTTGTTTTTCCTGTTGAAATTATCATAACATGAACAGAAAAATTCTCCAATTTAACAAATTTGGACTGTCCGGCAGTATTTTGCAGATTGTTATGCAAAAACTTGTCATTTTGTTCTTTCTTGTCATCATACCTAATCTGAACCATCTATTCAACATATTCCCGGATTTCGCCTACACTCATTCCTGTATATTTTTTAAACACTTTGTAAAAATAAGTAATGTTATTATATCCTGACTGCAGGGCAATTTCTTTTACCATATATTTTCCTTCCCAGAGCATTCTCAGCGCATTCATCATTCGGATTTCTGTAAGCATTCCCACAAAGGTCTGATTCAATTCCTGTTTCAGAAGACGGCTCAGATAAAAACTGCTGATTCCGGAAACCTCCGCAGCCTGTTCCAGCGAAATATCTTTCATATAATACTTTTCCATATATAAAATAGTTTTTTCTACATAATCTTTGCTTTTCTTTCCTGCCTGTGTATTCTTTACTGACAGTTGTTCCAGGCAATGACATACCCATTGGCAAAGTTCCTCTTTAGACTGGCACTCCTGAGCTTTCAGCCATTGTATCTGCCTGTCTTTATTGTAACGTTCAGCAGGTGTCAGTTTATCTATCATTACTTTCTCAATATAAAAGATCGTTCCCATACTGGCAATTATTGCAGAATTCCTCTCCCACTTCTCATATTCCGTGACAGCAAAACTTTTTTTCACCGCTTCTTTTGCCTTTTCTGTTTGTCCTTTTTCTATATCGCAAATCAGTGACCGGACAAGATTCCAGCTCTCTTTGGGTTTCTTTTTCTTTTCTCCTGTATTATAAAAGCAGACTCCCTGTCTCTTTTGATTTCCAGCCGCTATTCTGCACTCCGCTAAACCGGTAACCATTTCATACGGATCTTCCTGCCAGGTACTGACTCCCAGATGAAGCCTCTGATACCCTTCTCTTTCCCCGCAACGCAGAATCATGGCTGCAGTATCTTCCATCCACTTTCTTTTTTCATTCTCCTGTATTTCCCTTCCCGGTGTGAGAAGAAAACAAATTTCATCTTTATAGGTTTTTCCCACACAGTACCCAAACTGTCCCAACTCCATCTGGATTTTTTCTTTCAGCTTGCTTATTTTCTGTTTCATCACTGTAAAATCCAACTCAAAATTCTTCAGGCAAGCCAGAATACATCCGCTGTACTCATAGCTCATGGCAGACTGTATCAGAAGAAAACTTTTTTCGTCCGGTTCCCCAAGCATCAAAGAAGACAGAAACTCACTGCCTACCATCCCATTAATCTCTTCCATATGTACCTTTGTTCTGCTTTCCCGGTCTCTTTTTTCAGCTTCCACCGATACCTGCTGGGTCACTTTCCGAAGTGTTTCCACAAATGTAGTTCTATTCAATGGTTTCAGAATATACTCTGACGTCCCAAGGCTCATCGCTTTTTTTGCAAATTGAAACTCACTGTAAGCAGAGCTTATAATCACCTTCATTTCCTTATTGCGAGCCCGGATGATCTCAAGGGCATCCAAACCATTGAGCCCAGGCATATTAATGTCTATAATTGCAATATCCGGATGATTTTTCTCTACACTGGCAACCAAATCAATCCCATTCTGGACATACGGAAGAATTTCCATATCCGGAAAATCATTTCGTATCATCATTTCCAGTGCCCGGCATTCAATCACCTCATCATCCGCAATTATAATTCTGTACATTGTATTCCTTCCCCCTTATTCAACTCCTGCCCTTTCACCGGAAGACAGATACGCACTGTAGTTCCTTCTCCTTCTGTACTGTAAATCTGCACATCGCCCTGATCCTCATAGAAAATATGAACTCTCATGTAAATATTACTCAAACCTATTTTTCCTGTTTCCAGATTTTCTTTCATCTCTCGCTTCAGTTTCTGCAATCTGTCTGCATCCATTCCCACACCATTATCCTTAATTTCAACAATTCCCATCTGTTCTTCGTGCTGATATCTGGTGCGAATCGTAATAATAGCATCACGAGTCTTCATACCAACTCCATGTGACACCGCATTCTCCACAAGTGGCTGAAGGATCAGGCTAGGCACATGAACCTGGTGAAAACACTCATCCAGATCAAACTCAAACCGTATCCTGTCTCCAAAACGATATTCCTGCAATTCCACATAATGTCCCAGAATTTCAATTTCTCTGGATAACGTCACGGATTTATCCGTATAATCCAAGGTATAGCGCAGCAATCTTGCTGTACTGTCCAGAAGCGTCACTGTTTGCTCTGCGCCTTCCATATAGGCAGTCTGCGAAATCATGTTTAGAGTATTAAACAGAAAATGTGGATTAATCTGCATCTGCAGTGCTTTCAGCTCACTGGTTTTGAGCATATTTCGTATTTTCAGATTCTCTAATTCCTGATCCTTTAGTTTCTGCTGTGCACTTGCATTCTCCTGTATCGTGCAGATCTGAATCTGAATCCTTCGAATCATGGAATTATAGACCTGAATCAACATCCTCAATTCCTCTTCTGCCTCCTGCTCCAATTTAACGTACTCGATTCGACTCATATCCTTCTTTCCAAACTGTTGTGCATTTTCTGTCAAATCCTGTATTGGCTTAACCACACTGTTACTGAGTGCAAAAATACTCATTCCCTGCCTTAAAAATACAAATGCAATTACTGCAATTAAATCTGCCATCAACCAGAAATTCCTTTTTGCAGCCTGATCATTCCGATAATCCACAGCCTCCAGCAATTCGGAGTATAAATTCTGAAACTGTGCATCTATGGCTTTATAAACTTCCTGCGTCTTATTATAATATTTATTGATAATAGCCTTACTTCCAATTGTCATTTCTTCGCACAGATAACTGTGATCATATATTTTCTTAATTCTCTGTATATACAAAAGAAACATCTGCTCCACATCTCTAACGTCTCTGTAAAATCGTTTTCCAGCATGAATCTCTGCAAGCTGCTTCAGTTTTATCTGATTTGAAGAACATTTCTCGGCAATCTGTTTATAAACATTTTCATTTCCTTCCAGAGTATAGGTATAAACATCCCCATTAATATCATCCAAAGTATTATAATAAGAATTTAATAATAGAATCTGCTCTGTACTCCGTTCATATTCTTTTTCCACATGCCGATAAACAGCTAACGTTGTGACCACCAATACCATAGAAACAATCACCGTGTCTATCAGAAATCCCATTAGCTGTGATCTGATTGTCTTTGTTTTTTTCATGATATCATCCAGTTTCCCTTCCAGTTCTCCCATTCTGATTTCCAGGAATTAAAATCAAAAGTCTCATCTACATTTTCAATATCCGTATATACAATCCGTTTATCACCTTTTCTGCCATTAATGCAGTCTTTCAGGTTTTTCACTGCCTGATATCCCATTTCTACTGTATCATCCATTACAGAAAAAGAATAAATCCCCTCCTGAAGATATTCATAAATCTGCTGCGACATTCCGAAACATACTACTTTCATGTTATCCTCGGAATATCCTTCTTCCTGCAAAATATCTCCCAGCATATCTGCCGTAGTCTGATCTGCACAGAAAATCGCATTGATCCGCGTATTATCCTGCAACATTCCAGACACCAGATTGCGTACTCGGATACGGTCAGACCGACTTTCAAACGTTTCTTCCACAATCATGTTTTTGTTTTCATTTATGACAGAAAGAAAACCTTCCATTCGCTGTCTCTGTCCCCCATCATCTGAATCAGAAACGATTATTCCTATATGTGCATTTCCTCCGGTAATATCCATCATATCCATACCGGCAAGTTCTCCCGCCTCTCTATGGTTCATACCAATATAACCACTTCTTTGACTGTTTTCCAGATCAGACTGAATCAAGATCACAGGAATCCCTGATTCTTCCGCTTCTTCAACCGCAGCGCCAACCACCCTGGAATTATTGTTTCCCACAGTAATGATTCCGTCCACATCTGAATAAATCGCACTTCTGATAGCTTCTGCCTGTTTATACTCATCTAAATTTTTAAATCCTACATATTTTGTATCTGTTCCCAAATCACTGTCTGCCTGTTCCATTCCGGCAGCCACCTCCTCCCAGATCTGCGGACAAACAAATGTAAATCTGTACGCCAGAGCCTGCGGTTCTTCTTCTGAATTCTGATAATATCTGTTCACTGAAAACAGCAACAGCAGATTTACTAAAAATAACAGCCCATACTTTTTCATTGTTTTAGCACTCCTCATAAAACACATTTTAACAGTAAACCATCAGATAGTTATTTTACCATAGAATCATATATCAAAAAACCTGTTTTCCATGCTTTTTTCTGACATTTCCTTTTCAGCTGCACAACTCACCAACGATTACCATGGCCAGACTTACACCAGCAAGTGTCACTCGACTTTACCGGACACACATATACAACAAAAAGCCACTCTACAGATTTATTCATCCATAGAGTGGCTTTTTTTATCTTAATACATGTTTATTGTTTCATTTGAGGCAATATCGAACAATCTTATCCGGTACTTACGGTAATACTACCTTTGATTCTTCCATAGATGCATCTACGTCACTTGTAGAGATCGGTTTTAATGTATAAGTATAGGAATAAGTCTGGTTTGCCGGGATCTGATACTTGTCAAGTGGTTTCGCACCCCATGAGTTGTCTCCGCCAAGACCCATCTGCTTGTAATTCAGTCTCCAGATCACGCTATCGCTTTCCGGAAGCAGATAAGAGTGAAGGCTGTTTGTCAGCTGCTCAGGTGTGTACTCAAGAGCATTGAACTCAATCGGTGTAAATGATTTTGCAAGCAGTCCGATACCATCATCATTAGTCATGCTTACCCATCTTACATCTGTACGGTTTCCTGTTTCCTGCGGTTTGATATAATCTACAAAGAAATCTTCCACTGTACTCTGATATAATCCAACATTGTATCCTGTTTTTCTGTCAATATAGTTCTCTTCCGGTCCACGTCCATACCATGTTACATTATGGAATTCTTTCGGTAATACAAGAAGGTTACCGATTTCAGGGATCATAGGAAGATCTGCACTTCCAGGTGTTAAAGTACTTGATACCTTAACATCGCCTGTACCGTATACTGTATAAACCTGCTGCCAGTCGGATTTTTTGTTGGTCGGAAGTTTTGCATTTACAGTGATTACAACTTTGTTTTCTGATTCTGTATCTACGCTGACTTCTGTTACTTTTCTGTCTGAACCTGCATATCTCCAGTCAGCAAGTGTATTTGCTGAGAAATATCCAAGGTCACTGTCTGTAGGTGCTCTCCAGAAGTTTGGTGTAGGTCCGTTTTTCAGAAGTTCTACATCCTGATAAGTAAAGGAATCAATCGTTCCGTTTTTCTTATTGAAGTTCAGTGTGAAATCATCACCTGTTACAACTGTAGCATCTTCCTGGTCGTCTACGCTGAGTGCCGGAATTGCAGTTTCTTCGATTGGATCTGCATAACCTGTATCATACTGTAATGCGATCTGTTCTTTTGCAATTTCATGACCTGCTTCTGCCCATGAAGTATCTTCTTTTAATTCAAAGCTCAGGTTTACAAAGTATTCGGAACCAGTTTTTAATTCCGGCTCTGTAAATGGAATTTCCAGAACTGTTTCTGTAAGTGGTGCAATATTTAACTGATCATCTGTAAACTCGCCGCTCTGGATCGGTTTTCCGTCTTCGATCAGTTCCCATGTACCCTTAAAGTTATTCAGGTTTGTAAACAGATATTTATTCTCAATGTTTACTTTTCCATTGCGGATATCTCTGTTTGTAATTCCAATGTTCTGATACAGTTTCTTAACTTCTGCCAGTTCAGGCTGTGGTGTTCTGTCTGCTGATACAAGACCGTTAGCACAGAAGTTTTTGTTGTTTGGATTTCCTTCCGGAATATCCTGCCAGTCACCGCCAAAGCTGTTATACTGTTCTTTGCTGTATGCTCTTTCTGTTGTTTCCTCGAAATCAAGCCATACAACAGCGTCATCATTTGCTTCTCTTGCTGTATCTTTTAACTCATCTGCTGTAAGTGCAGTCTTGTAAATTCGAACATTATCGATCAGACCTTTGAAATTAGCCGGAACGTTTGGATTCTGTGCATCATAAGTTACATCAGCACCGATACCAACTGCATTTCCGCCGCCTGCGATTCCTTTTGCAGATTCTGCTGTTGCTACTTCTACATCATCGATATAGAGCTTCAGTTCTTTTCCATCAAAGGTACCAGCTACATGATGCCAGTTGTCTGCCCAGTCTTCCGGAGTTGGAACAGATGCGGAAACTTTTTCATAAACCCCATTGTTGTCATCCCAGTTGCTGTTGTAAATGTAGAATTCTACATAGTCAGCTGTCTTCTCACCGGTTTCTTCGTCAGTTTCAACCTTTCTCTGAAGGCCATAGGATTCTGTACACATCCATTCATCATTACCCTTTGTAATGATTGGGCTTGTCTCTTCTGTTGCTTCAGGTTTTACCCATGCTTCCAGAGTGAAGTCTGATTTTCCTCGGAAGTTCAGAGCCTTATCATTGTAGCACTGAGCATATCCGTCTAATGCCTTGCCATCTTTTCCTTCTTCAGAAAGCTCACCTTTAAGGTAAACATCAATGTCTTTTCCTGCATTTGTAAGCATCTGATCTACAGGTGTTTTTTCATAAATTGTCTGATCTACCCAGTCCCAGATAAATCCACCCTGAAGGTTTGGATATGCTTCATAAACATCCCAGTATTCTTTCAGGTTACCAACACCGTTACCCATTGCATGTGCATATTCACACTGAAGTGCAGGTTTTGTTCCGTAATTTCCCCACCATACAAGTGGATTTTTGTATTTGTCCATTACTTCTGTGTTGTTAACACGACGATACATTCTTGACCATACGTCTACTTCCGGAATATCTCTGTCACCTTCATAATGAACAAGTCTGGTCGGATCAAGCTCTTTACATAATTTTCCAAGCTCTGCCCAGCAGGATCCATTGTAGGATTCGTTTCCAAGTGACCATAAGAGAATAGACGGATGAACTTTACTTCTCTCAATAGTGCTTGTCATTCTGTCTTTACATGCACTGATCCATCCCTCATCACTCTGCGGAATATAATCATTTACTCCATGAGACTCGATGTTGGCTTCATCAATTACATAAAGACCATATTCATCACATAATTCATACCATCTTGCCTCATTTGGATAATGGGAGTTACGAACTGCATTGATATTATACTTTTTCATCAGCTTAATATCTTCGATCATGCTTTCTTCAGTGATGTGTCTTCCACCTTCACCGGATGTTTCATGTCTGTCTACACCCTTGAACATGATCGGCTGTCCATTAACAATGATCTGTGATTCAGTTGTTCCATTATTAATGATCTCGACTTCACGGAAACCAACATTACATCCTGCTGTCTCCACGATATTTCCTTCTTCATCCTTTAAGGTATATACCAGCTGATAAAGATTAGGATCCTCTGCAGACCATTTCTTCGGATTCTCTACATCTACAGAAAGCTGAAGTTCTGCTTCATTTTCATTGAAAGCCACATCGCCCATGGACTGGGAGAACACTTCATTCTGATCAGCATCAAAAAGAGTAGCTTCTACTGTATATTTCTTAGCTTCATCTTCTGTGTTGTATCTGCGCAGTGTTACTTCTGTATTGATCACTGCATTTTCATAGTTATCATCTAAATCTGTTGTGTAATTAAAATCAAAAATGGAAGCATCTTTATCTTTACAGAATAAGAATACATCACGGAAAATACCGCTTAAGCGGATGAAGTCCTGGTCTTCCAGATAACTTCCGTCTGACCAGCGATATACCTGTACAGAAATATTATTCTGTTCTCCGGGAGCATTCAGATATTTGCTGATGTCAAATTCTGCTGCTGTGTAACTGTCTTCGCTGTAGCCAACAGGTTCTCCGTTAACCCATACATAGAAAGCAGATTCTACACCCTGGAAGGATACAAAAACTTCTTTTCCGTCCCAATCCTCCGGTGTTGTAAAATCTCTTCTGTAAGAACCTACAGGATTATATTTTACAGGTGCCACTCCAAGTTCCGGTATTTCCACACCTTCCCATGGCAGACGTGTATCTGTATACTTCGGATGGTCATATCCTTCTGTCTGCCAGTTGGCTGGAACTGTAATATCATCCCAGTTACTTACATCGTAATCATTTTTATAAAATTCTGTGTTTCGTCCTGCCGGATTCTCTGCAAACTCAAATTTCCACTGTCCACTCAGCAGCTGATAAAACGGTGAATTTGATTTATCACGTACCTTTGCATCCTCTACCGTCTGGAAAGAGGTAAAGCTTGTATGTGCCTTTTCACGATTTACCTGAAAAGTAGCTCTCTGATCATACCACTCTTCACCCGCAAACTGACTTCCATCCACTTCCTCTAATGCTGCTTCGCCGGAGATTCCGGCTGCACCGGAACCGTCTTTTGTTGCTTCGGAAGCATATACAGCCATGCCACCAGTAGCCATGGTAGCCGCCAGCACAACGCCTATTCCCTTTTTACAAAACTTTTTCATTAGTTACCCCCATACATACTTTGTCATACTTTGTTCTTCTTCATTTTTGCTGCTTTTGCAATCAATTGCATTCGAGAATTCTCTTAATAGTTTTTCTGTTTTTAAAAAACATATTTTATAAGCGCTTTGCATGACTATATCATTGTTTTGACAATAAGTACATATGATTTCCTTCTGTCTTTCTTAGTTTTTCTTCTGTTTTGCACAATTTTTCTTATTTTTTGATGATTTTTTGTCTATTTATTACATTATCATGTTGATATTTCATTGTGATGAATTGGTAATATTTTACAAAACAGTATTTTACGCACAAAAAAACCAGCTAATTATTAGCTGGTTTTTATCATACCTTCAAAACTACATACATGTTGACATTTCCTTGAGATTCATTCTTCCTGCGATTCTTGGTCAAGCCCTCACCCGATTAGTAACAGTCAGCTCCATGCATTACTGCACTTCCACCTCTGCCCTATCTACCTCGTCGTCTTCAAGGGGGTTTACTTCTTTCGAATGGGATATCTCATCTTAAGGGGGGCTTCACGCTTAGATGCCTTCAGCGTTTATCCCTTCCGGGCTTGGCTACTCGGCCGTAGACTTGGCAGTCTAACCGATGCACCAGCGGCCCGTCCATCCCGGTCCTCTCGTACTAAGGACAGCTCCTCTCAGATATCCTACGCCCACGCCGGATAGGGACCGAACTGTCTCACGACGTTCTGAACCCAGCTCGCGTACCGC
>OGZT01000091.1_pt1 | contig 66295 bp, 32 predicted proteins | sample 1576891 | NCBI WGS metagenome assembly OGZT01 (sample SAMEA3541521, study PRJEB24748) | human gut metagenome | biome: human gut; feature: human-associated habitat; material: faeces | place: China | collected 2012 | reverse complement strand
CGGTCACGGTTTTCGGACTGATTCTGACAGCCGCCGCCATGTTTTTTATCGCACGGTTTACATAATCGCCATGTTCCATAAACATCAACACCATGGCAGATACATAAAACAGAATCGTATCCGGCTGTACATGATGACCAACCTTCACACCCATGCGAGGATTATTTCCCAAGCCTCCGGCACAATACACATCAAAAGTATGGTCGGCATTTGCACAAAATCCTAAATCACGGAAATTGGCATGGGTTTCATTCTTATCCGAACTACTGAAAGCTACCTTTAGCTTTCTTGGCAAGGTAAACTTATTAACAATGCTTAATAAATAATCCCCAACACATTCCGCATAAGGGCGTACATCAAAATACTCATCCGGATCTACACCACTAAGTGGTGAACACATAACATTACGTGGAAAATCACCACCGCCGCCACGACATACAATATCATGATCCAAAGCATCTGACATGATATAGGGAATCTCAGTTCCACTTAAATCATGCATCTGAATCGTCTGACAAGTTGTAAAATGCAGTTTGGTAACACCGTGCTGTTCACTGGTATCACATAAAAACTTTAATTTATCCTTCGTTACTACCCCTTGGTTCATACGCAGACGTAACATAAACGTCTGTGCACCACGCTGTGCATAACTGCCAAAACCACCGCTGAATCCTTTAAAATCCTTCACGATGTATTTCTTTATCGGAATATTATTGTCAATTATCCCCTGAATAATACATTTAGCCAGTTCATATCCTCCATAAGGATTAAAATGGGTGTTATCCGCCAAATCTTTGTCCTGACCCGGGAATGTACCTGCCGGAAAATGAACGAATGCTTTCTTTGAACCTTCATCTCCCCATGCTTCGTATAAGGTTTTACTCATCGCATTAAGGTCTATTAATGCTACATTTTCTTGCTTAGCCAATTTTCGTACGGCATCCGGATAATCACCATGACTATTCGTTATTTTACCTTCGCTATCGAAGGTGCGGCGGTTCATTGACGTGATAAGCACAGGTATTCCTCCTTTTGCACGAGCTTCGTCAATCAGGTATTTCAGATCACGGGTATAGCTGACGTAAGGGCCTTTTCCTTCTCCTTTTTGTTTCTGATCGTTATGACCGAACTGAATAAAGAGATAATCTCCGGCTTTCATTTCCGATAATAGTTTTGCAAAACGTTTAGACGAAACAAAACTATTTGCGGCTTCTCCCGATTCGGCATAATTAGCGACAGCAATATCCGACGACAGAAAACGCAGAAGCAGCTGCCCCCACCCGCTCCAAGGTTCGTTGGCTTCGTCTACAACCGTAGAATCTCCGGCGAGAAAAAGGGTTACCAGATTATCAACTTTTTCTATTTTAATTTGTGTTACAGAAGGATTGTCTCCGTTAAATTCAAGTGTAAGTTTGTTATCCCATATCAATTTTCCGACTTCTCTCGGTTTGATGCGTACCGAGTCGGTTTCTCCGATCTTTGTATTGCGTACATTTACAGTAAAAGTGTATGTTTTATATTTTCCTTTGGCTGTGGTTATATTTTCGAGCATTAATCTGCGCGATTCGGATTTAACCGTAGTACAGCTTTCGGCATCTTTATCCCCTAAAGTTACAGTGACCCTGTAATTACCTTCGGGAACATCCACCGAAAAGAAAAAAGGTTCGCCATCTTTCTGTCCGGTTCCCAGATCGTATCCAAATCCTGAGTTTAATCCATATATCGTTGAACTATTTACAGGTTCTTTTTGACCCAATTCCCCACCTGTAAAGTCAAATACACGCACATATTTTCCGGAAGCTACCGCACCCGATATACATGTAATAATCAAAAGTACTATTAATTGTATTCTTTTCATCTTGTAAGATCTTAAAGACAAAACAAACTCAAGCCATGTATGCCACAGCCCTTCTAAGGTCTCATACCTATATTGTTTTGGTAAGTAAAACAACCCAAGTCTCTTATTAACTAAAAGGATATTGTTCAATATACATATCCCTGTATTATTTCGTCAAAGGCTCTCAGTCCATATGGAAGACTTCTGTCAAAGGGATCGTTATCGGCGAATTATCCTCATTCGTATCCATTATATCAGCCATATAAGCCCACCATTTCTGGACGATGGGATTATCGCCTAAATCCTGTGAAGAACTGCCTCCATCAACTATCTGATAAGCAAATAATACGTTAGTCTCTTTATCCCAAAAGATAGAATAATCAGAAACTCCGGTCTCTTTCAGTAAAGCTCTCAACTCAGGCCAAATCGCATTATGGCGTTTTTCATATTCGGATTCGAAACCCGGTTTCAAATACATTTTGAATGCTTGTCTTTTCATGCTATTCACTTCATTTATGATTCAACAAAAATAGATTTATAGGTTTTTCTTATCAATGCAATTTCGTACAAAAGCCTAGAAATATTCTTCATACTATGGCCGGAGATTTATGAGTACAGGCTTATCCCTGTCACATACGATCTTACCATCTATATATTCCAATTCAGCCACTTGTATAGAACTTCTGCGCGTCTCATAAGAATCTACAGCCTCGGGGAAACGTCCCGGATGTGTAAAATAAAAGATATATGCTTTTCCTTTGTTGACAACCACATCGGCATGCAGACCTTTGGTCGCATCGTCTGCTCCTTTACCCGGATTCTTGAGTATATTTTCGGGTTGACGTACCCAGTTTTTGAGATCGGCAGAGGTGTAAACACCCAAACCATCCCAATTGTCGACAATCATAAAATAACGGTCTTTCCAGTAAAATACTTTTGGTCCTTCACCCGATTTATCCCCCACAACTTTTCCTGCATCTTCCCAGTTTTTAAGATCTTTGCTCTTTACTGCATATATCGATTTACGGTCTTTTTCGTTATTATAATACATATACCACCAGCCGTCTTTCGCTTTGAATATGCCTGCGTCTATAACCTTATCCGAAGCTAGTTTCATCTCTTTTACAGGCTGCCAGTTTATCAGATCATCGCTTTCGAGCTGAACGATAGAACGGGGATGTTTCCAATCGGTGAAAGTACCGGGTACAACCGTCAGAAACATATGATACCTGCCTTCATATTCGACAATATCAGGAGCCCAGAATGTATAATCGGATTCACCGTAGTTGATCACAGCATCACATTTATACTGCCATGTTGCTCCGCCATCTGTCGATTTGGCGATGCCGATAGGTGTACCATGTACCCAATCAACACCTACTGCATTTTCGAGATTAGCACGGCGGTTGGTATAAAACATAAACCAGCACTTCTCTTTTTTATTCCAAATTATGACGGGATCGGCGGCTCCATCATATTTTGTATCTCTGAATAATGGTTTATCTGCAATTTTTGCTCCTTTCTTCGCAACCACATCAGGAATGCAGAAAAGAGTCAAGCATATTATCAGGATCACAGACTCATTTATTATTTTATTCATCGTATATTAATTTAAAGACAGACCTTATTTTTTCAGATATTGATTCAATGAAAAACCTGATATATTTTTCAAACCTTCAATAACAGATTCTCCGTTTATTAACGCTCCTTCTTCAGTCGTATGGACACTGTCTTTAAACAACAGACGACCTTGAGTTTCTCCGAGTTTATCTAATTTATCGGCTGAGATATCGTTCAGGTCGATAAATTCTACACCCTCTTGCTGTGCAACCTCTTTAGCCCATTGGGTATAAGATGCTGTCATCCGGTTTGCTTTCCCGTCTGTCCATCGGTTACCTGGAGTAGGAGATAAAACTATAGGGATTGCACCTACCGCTTTAGCCTGACGGATATACAATCGTAGATAGTGCCCGTAAGTAAATACTTCTTCGGGGCCTCCGTTACGTTCCATTATTACAGTTTCGGATTCATCGCCGGTCCCTTTCAGCGAAGCTCTGGCACGGCCAGTATTAAGAGGTCCTCCATCATTATGCCCGAACTGGATAAACAAGTAATCTCCCTTTTTCAATCCGGGTAATACTTTATCCCATAATCCTTCGGTAAAAAAGGAACGGCTGCTTCGTCCTCCCAATGCGTGATTTTCAACACTGATACGTGAGGTATCGAAGAAACGGTCGAAGAAACTTCCCCATCCCCATTGACCACCATCACCTTTTCCTCGTCCGTTTTTTACGGTTGAATCTCCTATAAGAAACACAACAGGGGCTTTTTCATTTTTACGGGTACTTCCCGCTACAATATCTTCGGGGCGGCTTGAATCTTCTATACTGAAGATAGGTGCTGCCGTACGTTCTGGTGATGTATAGTACTGAACAGCACTATCATTCATTCTGGGGTATAATCTGTTCTGTAATTTTATCATTTCTGCACCTGCCAATAATACAGGGCCATAGCCATGCGCGGCATATACATTTACCGGACGATAGTAATAAAACGCCGGATCGAATGCCATGCCCGTACCCACGCAAGTACCTTCTACTTGCCCCTGAGCATTGATAGTCGATGATACCGCATTCCAACCGAGTTGAGCCACCGGACCATAAGCCAATGGATCTATCCACCCCTTATTAATAGCATGAGCAATACAGTATACATAGATAGCTGTGGCTGATGTTTCGAGATATGAGTCATTACGGTCTAATAGCTGATGCCAGAATCCTTCACCCGACTGATAAGAAGCAATTCCTTTGATGTGCGCCCGCAACTGAGCCAACACTTTAGGTCTGTCTGGATGACTTTCGGGAAGGACATCCAGAACTTCCGTCATCGTCAGTACCGCCCATCCATTAGCACGCCCCCAGAAAAAAGCAGGATGATCATCCATCGATTCTACCCAGCCATGCATATACAAACCTTTTTCTTTCACAAACATACGGTCGGAGAATTGTTTGATCTGCTTAACTGCTTCATTGTAATACTTATCCTCTCCTGTCAATTTTCCCATTTGGGCAATGGCAGGTACACTCATATACATATCATCGAGCCACAGGGTATTCATCTGAGGACGTTTACGGGCAAATGTTCCATCGTATAATCGATATTCTTTGTACATGATATAGTTCATGTAATTATCGATAATACTCCGAAGATCAAAATCGAGTTTTTCCGATTGCTGAAGTTTTATCATTGCCGCACACATTGCTCCGGCATCATCAAGGGCATGAGGTGTTAGCAACTGCTTCATCTGAGGATCTATAACCCCATAATCATTCATAATCCGCTTAAATTGAGGAGCTGCTTCCGCCAAGAATTTAAAGCGGTCTTTCACATAGTTATAATAACTGCTGTCGGATGTTGCAGCCGCCACTTCAAGCATGCCCGAATAGGTTACTCCCCATTCGTAACTGGCAAGGCGGAATGCACCTCTGTCGAGTTGTGAATCTTTATCTATTTTCGAAAAATCTTTAATTTCCTGATGGTTATCCTTATTAACAACTTTTGCAGGAGTTACTTCATCCAGATATTTAAGAACCCTGTCTAATGATTTTTTTATATCAGCTGTCGACACTTCCCCGTATGGCCGCTTATAATCCGGAGCCAATAGATGAAGCGGTGTATTAAAATCATTTACTTTATCATGCTGATTCTTCTGAGCGAATGCGTTAATACCATTCGCTATCAGGAGAGATACCAGTAAAACTTGTTTATAAGACTTTTTCATGGTCTGATCTTTCTTCTATATATTATTGTTACTTATTTATTCAGATAAGGAGGAATGTTTACAATCATCAAATCGAGTTTTTGTCCATCGGTCACATATCCTGATTGAATCAGTATACGTTTATTGTCCGGACTGAAAGACGGATGTGTATGGTCGGGTTTCATTTTATGATCGGCTGTCAGCAGGGTACGTTCTCCGGTGTGACAATTAATGAGATAAACCTCTCCTTCGAAATTATCAGAAGCAGCCCATTTACCATCCGATGTTCCTCCACAATGCCAGAATCCCGAACCATAGTCCAGTTGACCCAGTACCTGTATCTTGTTTGTACGTACATTGATACTGAATAATCCCGTGGCTTTTGTTCTCAAACGATCCAGATGCCCCATAACATTGAAGTAAACATGGTCTTTATCGACCCATGTTTCATGAGTCACCCAATCATCAGGAGTTTCTACATACAAGGGTCTGTTGCCTGATCCGTCGGCTTGTACTATCCACATCCGTTGCGGAGCATCTCCACCTGTTTCCTGACAATAGAGTATCTCTCCGGCAACAAAGGGGTTAGCCTGCAAATGCCCCATGGTAAAAGGCACATCTATAACTGACGAAATCTTTCCTGTTTGTAAATCGATCATCCGTATCCCTGATGGTACTTGTTTTATTCTGTAACTATCGTCGTGTTGTATCGTTGGTTTCGCATCGAGCCTGCGCACTCCTACGTATGCTTTAGTTTCATCAGCATCGAGGGTAAAGCCTCCCGACTCGGCCAAATCATCCGGTAATTTAGCAATAAATCTCTCATATGCAGTCCTTTCTTTTACCGAATTTCGGTAACTGTCATTAATGAGTGAATCGAGGTTTAATTCGATCAATGATTTTATATTATTTTCCGTTCTGAAATAATAGAGCTTGTTTGATAAACGGGCTACATTCAGACTCCCGGTTCCCGTACCGTCACCATCGGTCAGTTGTATTATATCGCCTGTACTTTCAGATACGGCAAATGCCTGAGAATGCTTATCCGAAGACCGATCCGAAGACCTGAATATGATAAATCGGCCGTCTGATGTCCATTGAGGATGGGTCTGATACAATTTGGCATCACTCGTTTTTGCACTAGTCAGCACTGTTATCGGATTGCCTGTAATGCGGTCTATCATCACATACTTCTCAGAAGGGAAAAGCCGACCTATATCCGATGCCGAAGCATAAGATAGTCCGCTTAAAGCACATATCAATATTATTCTTAACAATTTCATTTTCACTTAGCTTTTAAGGTGACATATACATAGTCGGAGAACTCATATCCACGAAAAGTTACTTTGAGCGAGACTAGGGTTCGATTCCCTTCGGGGATATCTTTTGTGGTTAATGTACGTTCCCGTTCCGTGCCTCCGACTGACCAACTGTAGCTGTCGTAATCCATACCGGCATCTAAAGTCAAATGATCTTCTTTGATTACGATTTCCTTATTTTTAAACATTTTACCCAAATCCGACCCGAAATAAAATCCCGGTTGTGTCGGCTGGTTATATGCTACATTCTGAATGGCTATACTTATTCTGTACACAGGATCTTCCAAAAATGTATGGAAACGATAATCTGTAGGTTCTGTCGATACATATAATCTCAGGTTTTTATTATCTGCTGTACGGTAAAGAACCTCTTCTCTCCAATCGCCTAAAATATCGGCTTGTAATGCTGGGTTCGATTTCGTTCCATTATTCCAAGCACAACCATCGGCTGTAAAAATCACATTGCTTTTTCCTTGGGCTGGATCATACTTGGATATAGATATCTTATCGAGTAATTCACGCGATAAATCTCCGTCCCACCAGCATGCCATATTGATAGATACCCCTGCTGTAGATGGGTTGATAACGTTTCCTTGCACATTATATATACCCTTAGAATCTATTGACCACATTTCTACTCCCGGATGATTGGGATCTATATCTGCCGCCATGCAGCGTCCGACATCTGTTGGTGATGGTATCTGAAATAAAACTTCTCCTGTCGCAGCATCTCTGAAAGTAGAGCCATCCCGTTTATTTTCGTGGCAATCCCAAACCTGCAAACCTTTCCTGCTTGGATCAAAAACAGTCATATGTAAAGCATCACCATGTCCCAGACCTGTACTGTAAAGACCTTTTCCATCGTGATCAATAGCACACGATCCGTATATAATTTCGTCACAGCCGTCACCGTCCACATCTCCCACTCGCAGATTATGATTACCCTGTCCTGCATACTTTTCATTGCCCGGTGTATTCGAATCAAATACCCAGCGATTAGTTAGTTTGCCGTCCCTCCAATCAAAAGCAGCCAATACCGTACGGGTATAATAGCCTCGGCACATCACCACACTGGGGTATACTCCATCGAGATAAGCAATGCAAGCCAGAAAACGGTCAACACGGTTTCCTTTGCAATCACCCCATTTGCAGACATCTCCTCGCTGGGGTATATAGTCTATCGTTTGCATGGACTCGCCGGTCAATCCATTGAAAACGGTAAGGTATTCATGCCCTTCGATAATATATCCTCTCTCGTTTCGATAGTCGGCATCCTTATTTCCTATAATATTGCCTTTGGCATCAGTAGTGCCGTCAGCTGTTTTCATTACGATCTCGGCTTTATTATCTCCATCCAGATCGTAAACCATAAATTGTGTATAGTGTGCTCCTGCACGAATATTCCGACCTAAGTCTATCCGCCAGAGCTTCGTTCCGTCTAGTTTATAACAATCGAAATACACATTACCTGTATATCCGTTGTGTGAGTTATCATGGGCATTAGAAGGATCCCACTTCAATATGATCTCGTATTCTCCATCTCCGTCAACATCTCCAATACTGGCATCATTGGGCGAATACGTATAAGTTTGTCCGTCGGGTGTAGTTCCGCCTGGAGGAATATCCAACGGAATGTTTATGTAGCCTTGCGGCGCATCTGCCGGTAATACATAGCAAGCAGACAAAGAGTTTTGTTCAACGCCCTCTATCACGGGAGTTACAGTATAAATTAAAGCATTATTTTCGGATGTTTTATCCTCTATAAAAGTTGAATTATTCAAAGGCAAAGTATTTATCTTTTCTCCGTTTCGATATACATTGAATGTAGTATTAATCGGGTCGGATGATAAATAACGCCAAGTAACAATATTGGTTTGTGGATTCTTTTTAATAGCAACAATACCTCTACCTAGTTTTTCCTTCTGAAGTTTGGTATAATCATAATTCGTTTGTGCCTCCGACTTCGGGAATATGACAAAATTGATCAATACAAAATAAAAATAGAATAGAAATTTTCTTGTTTTCATAGGTTAAAAGGTATTAAGGTATTAGACCTATTTGTTAACTTTTCATGCATAACAGCAAGAACCAGTTTTACTTTAAATACATCATTAAATACTTTCTATGACTTAAATTGTAAAAACTAAGCCCTACTAATCAGTTCGGGCTTAGTTCTATATAATAATATCAGAGAATTACCATCCCGGATTTTGTACAGCTTGCTTTTCATCAGCAGTTAATGCCTGTCCATTTTTCTCTAGTGCATCTAAGAATGTCTGAGGTATCGGGCGCAAATAATGTTTAGCAGCATTAAATGTTCCTCCTCCATTAACAGATCCGTCATTGAATGTTTTCCAACGTTTCTCTAAAGTTTTGGTTCTGGAAAGATCTTCCCATCTCAAAAGTTCACCCATAAGTTCTCTTGATCTTTCATTCAATATGAAACATAAGAACTTCTCAGCTTCAGTAGAACATCCCAATTCTGTGTAGAAATCGTTTTTCGAATTAAGAATATCCGATACGCTTGTCAACTTCATTGAAGATTTGGTACTTGCAGTTGTTGAGCCTTCCAGCATATTATTTGATTCGAAATATGTATTTGTTTCCGAATACACAGCATACCCTGTTCCGGCACCTCCATCTCCTGTTTTGGTAATATAGCTGTTCTTTTTATAAGCCTGTCCGCCATCTACATTCTTTGAACGAACTTCTCCGTCAGCATAACCTGCACGTTCACGTAATGCATTGATATATGGTAATGCTTCACTATATTTTCCCTGACGGCCAAGAGCTTCTGCAACCATTAAATAGTCTTCTGCAGAACGAGCTAAAATACCATCCCTCTGTCCAAATTGAGACGCGATTGAAATACGAGAGCCATCTCTGAATTTGCTTAAGGCTACGTAACGTGATTTTGTCACGTAAGTACCATTATTACCATGAGCTCCTGTGTATGTTTTTGATTCGCCTTTGAAATAACGGACAAACATATGAGAATTTCTCTTTTGTATATCAACGTCATTATAGCGGTCATCTCCTGCATTATTTACAATATAACGGATGGCTTCTTCACCTCCTGTAAATTTACGCTTGAAATAAATTCTTCCGGTTTTGGAATCTACATAGTCAATCAACGATGTGGAAGGTATCCATACAGGTTTTTTATCGACCCAAATAGTATCCCATCGAGGAGCTCCATCGGGCTTATTACATCTATAGCTTGTTATAAAGCTTTTCCAGAATCGAGAATCATTTACTCTGTCATAAACATCCATCGCATAATCAGTTGTACGTAGACGGCTGAACTCTCGTCCTCCGGAGATATCTCTTGCCAATCCTGCCATATTTTGATATACAGATGGATAATATAGATGCAACTGATTACCATAACGACCCTGAGTAGTAGTATTATCTGAGAATTGGGCAGCCAACACAACTTCAGAAACAGATTCGTTTGCGCTGTTAGGTGCTGTAAAATCCCATAGGCTTGCAAAATCAGGACACAAAGGATGTGCTGCAATAACTTCTTTACTAAAGATTATTACCGAATCCAAATCTGTAGTTTTTGATTTAGAATTCCATCCGTCATTTATTTCACTGGCTCTAAACAAATATGCTTTTGCCAGAAAATGAGCAGCAGCCCATTTTGTTGCACGCCCGGTCTGATCGGGTTTTTCGGGCAGCAAATTATATGCAGCTCTCAGATCTGAAATTACCTGAGCTAAAGTTTCCTCAGCCGAACTCCTGGCAAATTCGGTCACAGGTTTATACAAGGGGACTAATTGCAAAGGAACACCGCCATATTGACGAACCAATTTAAAGTAATTAAATCCTCTGATAAAGTATCCTTCACCCAAACGTGTATTATAGGTTTTACTTGTCTTATCATAATACTGGGGAACATTCTGAATCACGGTATTAGCTGATGCTATACCCGAATACATATTATCCCATACTTCTGCAACACCATGCCCATTGGTCGAATTCAAGACCGAGGTGTAGTCATTCCATGCCGCTTCGGTTGCATCATTACCCACAGCCATTTCATCTGTCCCGAACTGGGTTGTTGTGATTGCCCATACATAGTTATAATGGAATTTCAGGGTCTGATACATTCCTGTAACCAACTTATCCAATCCTGCTGTTGTATTATATGAATCTTGATTTTCCTGAGTAATCAGATTCTCATCCAAAAAATCACTGCAAGAAGTAATACCCACAGCCGAAAATGCTGTCAATATACCTAAAGCTATACTTTTATATTTTTTCATAATAGTTTTTTCTTTTAAGAGCTTGTTTAAATCCTAGTTCTGAAACCTTAAAAACCTACATTAAGACCAAATACCAGGCTTCTGTTATATGTAGAACCACCTAAGTCCGGATCAATCCAATCGCATTTTGAGTAAACCAATCCAGGATTCATACATTGAACATACACTTTTAGATTCTTAACCTCCAACTTCTTCAATAGATCCGGATTTACATTATATCCTAAAGAAACATTTCTCAGTTTAATGAACGATCCATCCTGATAGTTCATCGTGCTCTTATAGGTATCTCCCGATTCGCCTTTAGTTCCCGGTGCATAGTATCTTGCGTCTTCATTTGTTCCTTCAACCCAGTAATCAAGTTTACGCATAGCGAATCTGCCCGAAAGAGTTTCAGCTCCGGTTTCTACAGTAAAGCCCCAACGAGAATACAGGAAGAAAGAAAATTCCCAGTTCTTATAAGTAAATGTATTCATCAAACCGGCAGACCAGTCGGGACGTTTGGAGCCTACTATTTTTCTATCATAGTTGGCATTAATATCTCCACTGTTATCCAAATCTTTCACTCTTATTTCGCCTGGTTTAGCTCCGTATTTTGCTGCTTCTTCAGCTTCTGAAGTTTTCCAAATACCATCATATACATAGTCATAATAGACACCTAAAGGCTCTCCTACAAACCACTTATTATTCAAATCTTGTTGTTTTCCATTAGCAAGCTTTGTAATTTTATTTCTATCTGCAGAAAAGGTTAAACTTGTGTTCCACGTAAAGTCTTTAGTATCGATATTCATACTGTTTAAAGTCAGATCAACTCCATGATTTTCTGTCTCTCCTATATTAGCCCATGTTGTAGGATACCCTGTTACCAACGGTAAAGCCATCAGCATCAGCAGATCTTTTGTTGTAGATTTATAAACATCAATAGTACCGCTTAACCGGTTATTAAATATAGAGAAATCCAAACCTAAGTTATACTGTGTAGTTTTCTCCCATCCCAGATTAGAGTTAACCATCGGTATAGGATCTTTGGCTGAAGGATCAGATGATACCAGACCTTGTTCTAAATTTGGTCCCCATGTATAATATAATGATGATAATGCGCCTTTGGTAGCATAGGCATCTATAGCAGAGTTCCCGGTTGTACCGACTCCAAAACGAAGTTTCAACTGGCTTACCCATTTAATATCCTGCATGAATTTTTCTTGTTCGATACGCCAGCCAAGTGCAGCAGAAGGAAAGAATGACCATTTATGTCCATCAGCCAACTGAGATGCTCCATCCCAACGTCCAGATGCTGTCAACAGATACTTATCGGATAAACTATAGTTTACCCTTGCCATATAAGACATCAACTGGGTTTCGGTCAATTCTGTAGAAAATGACGTTAAGTTTCCGGCAGACCCTAAATTATACCACAGTTCGCTACTTGTTGCCAAACCTGTTGCTTTCATTTTTGATCCCTCATTATGAGACTTTGAAGAACTCTGTAGCAAGGTTACTCCTAAAGCGTGTTTCTTATTGAATGTTTTATTATAATAAAGCAGGTTATCAAGAGTCCATGATCTTTTTTCGTCGGTGTTATATTCTCCTAAATTATTTCCATCACCATTGATTGATGCTTTATCTTCAAAAATACCATTGCGGTATTTATAGAAGTCAGGTCCAAAATTCATTCGATATTTCAGATCTTTTGTAAAACTGATCTCAGCATAAAAACTTCCGGTTACACGTAAAGTCTTACGCTGATTACGGCTCAAATCCGACTCTCTGATAGGGTTAATTATATTAACGTCTCCTCCAGGTGTGCGGATATAATCGCCATTTTCGTCATAAGGTACAGCCCATGGTAACATTCCTTGCAGTGCACCATATAAACTAGCTGCACCGGTTGCACTTTTTCTGAACTTGTAACCATATTCTTGACTACCCCACATAGTGTTTATCGATGATCCCAGCTTTAACCATTTAGTTGGATTAATATCTACACTAACTTTAGCTGTATATCTTTCATATCCTTGTCCGGGTTGAGTCCCGTTCTGATTAAGATATCCAAATGACATGTAAGCTTGTAACTTCTCGGTACCTCCACTTGCACTTATTGTATGCTCTTGTGTTAAAGCTGTACGCAACCCGTATTTAGTCCAGTCGGTTGTCGGCACACGGCTGCCATCCCATACTCCATCAACCCAGCCTTTTTCGAAATTAGCCCATGAAGCCTGATCACCACCATAAACTTTTTTATCTAATTCATAATTTGGAGTAGCTGATGTATATGTACCTTGTCTGTATTTTGCCAAACGGCTATAATCAATCCACTCTCCGGCATTCATCATATCCATTCTGTCATACATTTTTTCGACAGATAAAGTTCCTGAATAGTTCAAAGAAAAAGATCCTGATTTTCCTCTTTTAGTTGTAACAAGAACAACTCCATTTGCACCTCTTGAACCGTAAATTGCAGTAGCCGAAGCATCTTTCAAAACCTCTATAGATTCTATATCAGAAGGATTAAGATTCTCAATACCAACCCCCTGCATGGGAATCCCATCAACAACATACAAAGGTCCGTTGCTTGCATTAAGTGAACGTTCTCCACGTATACGGATAGCACCAAGCTCTCCGGGACGCTCATTAGAGGTTATATCAACCCCTGCCGCCTTACCCTGCATAGCCTGCAAAGGATTAGTTACAGGCATTTTCTTAAGCTGTTCCGAGCTAAGATTAATCATGGCTCCAGTCACATCGCTTTTCTTTTGAATACCATAACCGACTACCACAAACTCATCCAAAACCTGGGAGTCTTCTTTCAGTATGATTTTCAAATCTGTTTGTCCAGCTACAGAAACTGATTGTTCTATATATCCGACATAAGATATAGTTAACACGTCATTATTCTTTGTATTGATGGTGAATTTCCCATCCAAATCGGTAATAGTTCCGGTGGTTGTTCCTTTGACCGAAACACTCGCTCCAATAATTGATTCGCCCCTTTCGTCCAAAACCGTACCCTTGACGGTTTTCGTCTGAGCAAATACCACGATCGACAGACACAAAAACAGAACTGTCAATAAACTTTTTGCTTCAAAAAGCTTTCTTTTTCGAGAATTCTTCATTTAGGTATTAAAATTTAAAAATGTGATTATCTTGATTTAGTATTGATTTTATTTAATTAAGGCATCTGATTTCAAGTAACAGTAAGTATTTAATGTCGTATTTTAAGCTATAACTACCAATTGTTGTTTTACATCGGGTAGACAATAAATAGGTATGAGATCTTAAATATTTGTTAACATCACAAAGTTACACCCGAGCTATTTACAGGGAATGTATTTTCGTCCATTCTGATGGAAAATCTATTATAGACCGCCTGTGATATTGTCCTTTAATAATCTGAACCAATATATATTCACTCAAAATATGAACTGCTTTCCCGAAAAACATTTCACCGGCAGCATCTTTTTAATCCAGAAAAGACCTCATATCTGATTTACGGATATGAGGTCTTTCTATATTATAATTCTCTTCAGAGGCTTTCAATAATCAGCATTCTGATTATATAACCCGGGGAATCCAATCATTTCCGTTTGAGGAATCGGATATAAATAACGTCCAGGCTTAATATAAGACTCAGAAGTTCCAACGGGATTATTATATCGCGAGAGCTTGTCTTTTATGTTTTTCTCCCACTCTCCATAGCGTATCATATCAAACCAGCGGATTCCTTCTCCAGCAAATTCTATTCGCCGTTCTTGTTTTACGGCCTTCATCGCATCCGTAGCAGTTGCGGCAGTTACAGCATCACAACCGGCTCTTTGTCGTATTTTGTTCACATAAGACATAGCTCCCGAAATATCTCCATGTTTATTTAACAATACCTCTGCATACATCAGCATAATATCTTCGATACGAATAACGGGATAATTTACAGCCCAGTCATTATAATCTTTCATTTCGCTTTCGAAATTTCCTGTATAGCCAAGACTTTGTCTTTTACGCAAAGAATTAAGGTACTTATAAAAGAAGCTTTTTGTATATACTTCCACTTCTCCGACTCCGGGAACCTCCAGTGTTTCTTTTGTATTAGAATAAGCCGGAAAATTAGGTTCTGCATCGAAACCGTCTAAAACAGTTGCTCCATCACCTCTTATATCTCTTGCTCCATTACTATATACTTTGTCAAACTCATACTTCAACGATTTTTCTACAAATATACTGTTTCCATAAATACGGATAGAAGTATAGGAGGGTGGTAACGCGGGTGAAAAATTAAATATTGCTGAATTGCCGGTTCCGCCGCTGCGATACTGAATAGCAAATATCGAATACTTGTTATTATACTCTGTCAACCATTGCTTTTGCCATTCTTCTGCTGTCGGAGCCCAGTATTTACCATTACCATCTGCATAATCCAGCACTTCCTTCAATTTAGTTTCGGCCAAAGCTTCGGCAGAAACATCTTTCAGAGGAAAGCCTGCCATGGTCATATACACTCTTGCCAACATGGCTTTGGCGGCAATCTGATCGGCTCTTCCCTGACTTGTTGCTGTTGCATAGCTCGATGTTATCATTTTTTCGGCAACCGGTAATTTCGATTCTGCCAATTTCAGATCAGGGATAATGATTTTTTCATATAACTCGGCTGCCGTTGATTGCTTTACTGTTTTAGTTTCGACCGGAGACATGGTACGGTCTATCAAAGGAACATTTCCAAACAACCGGGCTAATTCGAAATATGCCCATCCTCTCAAAAAATGCACCTCACCCTCGAGTTGATCTTTTAGCTTTACAGGATTCGTTTCATCTTTCGGAAATGTAATATTAGGCAGACTCTCAATCACCAGATTCGAGGCATTCACCACTTTATATAGGTCAGCCCATGTCCCATTAAATGTAGACAGAGTAAAATCAGCTCTAAAAGTTCCTATTTCCGAATACTCCCTAAGTCCGTTAGGTACAGGATCGACCCATGTATTATCCGAACGGCATTCCGACATATGCAAATAAATGTTATTAGCCCAGTTCCTCAAGTTGGAATATGCTCCGATTACAGCCTGTTCAGCTTGTTTAGGCGAAGAATAGCTTCCTCCGGGCATTTGGTCTCTGGGGTCTTCATCCAAATTGCAACCTGACAAAAACAAACAGATACCCGACAATAAAAATATCTTTATATATAATTTTGATAGTTTCATAACTTCTTCTTTTTTAAAAAGTAAGATTTAAACCGATTGTAAATGTACGAGCCAAAGGATAACTGCTGTAATCAAGTCCCAAGGCAGCAGAGCCTCCGGGAGCCGAACTCGAGCCCGAATTAGAAGCTTCGGGTGAATATCCTCCGTCATAAGAAGTAAATGTTGCCAGATTCTCGGCAGAGAAATATACCCTGGCATTGGATATAATACTTTTATTTATAGGAACATTATATCCCAGTGTAATATTCTTAATAGATAAATAGTCTGAGGAATATAACCAACGCGAGTCAATTGTTGCTCCGGTGGTTGTACTTAGCGGATAAGGTGTTTTCCCGTCTCCCGGATTTTCTTCCGACCACCAGGCATTTTTCCAGTGGGCAAAGGCATTGGTGCTGGGTCCTTGCCCCGGACGATCTATCGCTCGCCCGATCAGCCCCAATATTTTACCTCCGGTCTGGGCAGTCAGTAATATCGATAAATCGAAATCTTTATAACTGAATGTATTGGTCATACCATACGTACACTTTGGAGTCGGGCTTCCCAGATAAGTTTTATCATCCGTCGTGAAATCACCGCTGCCATCTACATCACGATACCTTATATCACCGGGCTTGATCTGCTTTCCACTAAAAGTAACGGCTTTTCCTCCATGAGCAGCGCTAAAATCGTCAATTTCTTTCTGACTCATCCATACTCCAACGGCCTCATACATATAGAATGTATTGATCGGGCGACCGACTTCCAATACGTTCGAGAAGTTACTTTTATCGAATCCGGAATAAATAGGAGTATCATCTATACCTAATAACTTCACTTCGTTCTGATTGTAAGAGAAATTAAAAGTGGTAGACCATTTAAACAATCCTTTATTTATATTATGAGTAGTCAATTCAAACTCGAATCCGTTATTTTTTATATTACCCAGATTATCCCAATAAGTACCGTAACCTGATGCCAAAGGTATAGGTACTTCATATAACAGGTCTTTCGTGTTTTTTGTATACCAGTCAACCGACATTTGGATACGGTTATTAAACATCGACAAGTCAAAAGCCAAATCCGTACTATTGGCTTTTTCCCATCCTAAATTAGAGTTTCCGAGAGAACTAGGACTATATCCGTTAGCCCCTGCATACATTACCGAAGACAACAAGGTATAAGCGTTGGTTCCATTAATCTGCTTATTTCCGGTTGCTCCATAACTGACACGCAACTTAAACTGATCGATCACATTAGAGATATTGAGACCTTTGAAGAAACTTTCCTCCGATACTTTCCATGCCGCAGATAGTGCGGGAAAAGTACCCCAGCGATTTTGGCTGCCGAATACGGAACCTCCATCTCGGCGCACACTTGCCGACAGCAGATAACGCCCCATATAGTCGTATTGCACACGTCCGAAATACGAAACCAATCGGTCGGGAGTCAGTTCTGTTACTTTGTCTGTACCAATAGGGAGATTGTTTCCATCGAAAGACCCATCAATCGCATCATTCGGGAAAGGCTTGTTAAAACTTTGGTTCGTTTCAAAACCCCATTGATTTTGCTCTGTCGACATACCTGCCATCAATGTAAGGTTGTGCTTTTCGTTAAATGACTTATTATAATTAGCAACTAATTGTAGCAGTGTATTATCAAACTTACGGCGGGTATTATGCCCTCCTGATGAATTTACCCCCTCTCCCAGATTCCAGTTACCTGTTACATCCGAATAAGAATAGGTCTGTCCATCCAGGTCGGTATAAGTTGTAGAGGCAGTACCTTCGACCTGCAACCCTTCCAGCGGATTTACACGAATGTATCCTATCGCCGATACACGAGCATCATAATCACGGCGTTTATTTCTTTTCATAACCGCAGTCGGGCTCGAAGAAGACCCTGCCCAAGGATAACGGTCGTTAGGTTCTATATTAGTATTATAACCAACATCCGATGGGCTGACAGGCGATGACGCCAATACTCGGTGAGCCTCACTGTCTTTTCCGTTGGCTCGTCCCGCTCCATCCTTTATCGAATAAGATGGAGCCAGTTTCATCCCTACACTCAGCCATTTGTTTATCTTCGAATCAATGTTAGCTCTTAATGTAAATCTTTTATATCCTGTACCCGTTGCAATACCATCCTGATCAAAATAACCCAGCGAAAACAAGTAAGTCGTATTATCATTTCCTCCCGACAAGTTGATATTATAATCCATAACCGGAGCTGTACGGTAAAAATTGTCCTGCCAGTCTAACATTGCCAGTCTTTCGTCAGTAGCTCCGAATGTATGGCTTGCAACCATCTCGGGACTCAGATAATGCTGCCAGCGATCATCCAGAATAACCGAATAATTGGGATTTTTCGCTCCTATATTTTTCAGTCGGGTCGCATTATCATCTTTAATAGAAGCATTTGTGACTTTATTATTTTTTGCCAGATTCAGATAATTTGCATCATTATATCTTGTATAAAAATCAATCCACTCCTCGCCGGATAGTAAATCCAGTTTATTTTGGAGCATCTGAATACCATAAGAAGCCGAGAATGAAACCTTTGTTTTGCCCGATTTTCCTTTTTTTGTTGTTACCATAATTACACCGTTCGATCCTCTCGATCCATAGATGGCAGCAGACGCAGCATCTTTCAGCACTTCCATGGACTGAATATCCGAAGGATTCAATCCGACAAGTGTACTACTCGGAACTCCATCGATCACATATAAAGGGTCTGAGCTTGCACTAACAGACGCAGCTCCACGCACCCTTATCTGCATATCCTGCCCAGGCTCTCCGGTTATAGTTCTTACGGTAATACCCGGCATCGACCCTTGCAACGCCGATTCGACACGGGCCAATGGTCTCTCCCCAATACTTTCGGCATTCATTTTGGATACAGCACCGGTAAGATCGCTTTTCTTCACCACGCCATATCCTATGACCACAAATTCGTCTAATACATGGGAGTCCTCTTTCATTACAATCCTGATCTCATTTTTTCCGGCTATAGATACAGATTGCTCTGCATATCCGACATAAGACACAGTCAGTACATCATTATTATTAACACTAATGGAAAATTTTCCATCTAGATCTGTCATGGTTCCGGTGGTTGTTCCTTTCACCGAAACTGTAGCTCCTATAATGGATTCACCCTTCTCGTCTACCACCGTACCGGTAATAGTTTTCGTCTGGGCAAATACCATAATCGACATGCACAAGAATAATGCAGCCAATAAACTTCTTGCTTCAAAAAGCTTTCTTCGTGAATTCTTCATGTAGATATTAAATTTAAAAGTGTGATTAAAGTGTTTGTCTGTAAGATTATATATCCCTTTAAATGAAATGTGCTGAGGAGAGTTGAGGAGGGTATATCAAACACCGGATAACTGATTTTTGATACACTCCCGTTACAAATTATTAAATATTACGAGATCGCCCTTTGTTATAAATAATAGTCAGTATTTAAAGTAATAACTGTGTATTTCTGATCAAGTAAATAAGTATAAAAATTTAAAGAATATTATTGAATGAGAATTTGTCTGAAATCCGAAACACACAATTATTCCACAAATTCTACAGGCCAATTATCCGACTCGGTATGAGCCTCGTTAAAATAGCCTGATAAGCGAGACACAATTTCGGGATACATTGCAGCCACATTATTCGTCTCTTTTATATCAGTTTTAAGGTTATACAATTCTATCTCTTTTTCTTTGTTCTGCCTGATAAGCTTCCAGTCACCCCATCTTACTGCCTGAGAAATACCTTTTGATGGATATTGTTCCCAATACAGATATCTCTGATCCCGAGGCATTATTCCCGGAGCGTTTATTTCCTGACAAATGCTCAAACCATCCGTTTTTAGTGTTGTGTTTGCTTGAGCCATATCTACCATTGTTGAAAAAAGATCCGGAAAATAACATGGATAATCAGAAGTTGAACCTGCATTTTTTCGGTCGGGCATGCGTATTATCAAAGGCACCCTAATGCCCCCTTCATACAATTCGCCTTTCCAGCCTTTGAGGTCACCGTTCAGTACAAGTTTATCGGTTTTAGCAGCTTTAGCCCCTCCATTATCGGAAGCAAATATCACAATCGTATTATCATCCAAGCCTAAAGATTTCAGTTCGTCCAATACCTTAGCAATCGATTCATCCATATGGGTTATCAGTGCGGCATATGATTTATCATTGGGTGACATATCGGCATTTTGGTAAATACCCCACGATTTGCTGTCCAATGGAACATGAGGAACATTATAGGCCAGATATAAAAAGAACTTATGGTCTTTTTGCCTGCGCAGAAAATCTATAGCCTCATCTGTTGCTCTATCCGTATTGTGATCAACATGACTCCCGTTCAAATTTGCTTCAATTGTATATTCTTCACGGTTACGCCATCTTTTCGAAGGGTAGTAGTTATGACTTTCGGGTTCTCTTATAAGCCATCCGTAAAACTCATCAAATCCGCGGTCTAAAGGTCCTGCTGCAGGATCAAATCCGTCCAGATGCCATTTATTGACCAAACATGTTACATATCCGTTATTCGACAACACATTTGCTATTGTTGAATCCTGCGGCATCAGATTAATACGTCTCACAGTCCCCATTCCTTCACGTTCACCAACAATACCTCCGGTTCTGCACATATTGCCCCGAATGCGTGAATGCCCCGAATGTAGACCTGTCATCAAAGAACAACGGGATGGAGAAGACACACTTGCTCCTGCATAGCTGTTTGTGAAAGTTACTCCCTCTTCAGCGAGCTGATCAATCGCTTTTGTCTGAATAATTCTATTACCAAAGCATCCCAGATCACCATACCCCATGTCATCGGCAAGAATAAACAAGATATTCGGTTGTTGTTTGTTATCATCACCTCCTTTTCCCTCGGAATAAACAGGAGATACCATTCCGGCAAAAGCCGATGCAGTTCCGAGTATACTGATTATGGGCAGTTTCATATGTTTTCGATTTTAGGTACAACTTTGATGTGTTTTTAAATATAAGGTCACAGACTTTTATTGACTTAATGAGGACAACAGCAGTCGATTATCATTTCAAACGCCTCATTAATATAGCTTCTGATGCATACTGTGTTACAAAATTACAGTTTGAATATTTCCGGCAAATGTAAAATAGTTCATTTTGATGTCTATTTAGACAATAAAAATCTTAAAGACAGGTCTGAAAATAAGCTTTTCACCGTAAAAGTGTAAATATCAATACAGACATTCCACCTACAGCAATGCAGTAAAGGGCATGTGAATTAGTTCACATACATGGAAATATTGTCAAACAGAGTACATGAAAAGCTATTTTTATTATTTTTGAGTATACAGAGATTATTTTACCTTCAAATGAAAGGTCTAAGACCTTAAGTTTATACTACCAGAATGAAACATATAGCCTTTTTCTCAACTCTTTTCTTTGTCTTAGGAGTCCACACCCTTTGGTCTGCTGAACAAAGTAATATCTATTTCAGCCAGATAAGCACAAAAGACGGACTTTCTCAAAACTCGGTACGTGCAATCCTCGAAGACCGTAAAGGTTTTATCTGGGCAGGAACACTAAACGGATTGAACAGATTTGACGGATATCAGCTTTTCACTTATAACCCTCAGCCCGGCAATCCAAAATCCCTTATCGACAATCGCATCAAGAATGTATTTCAGGACAAAGACGGATATCTTTGGATAAAAACGTACAAGAACGAATTTACCTGCTACGATCCGATAAACGATTCGTTCGTAAATTACTTACCCGAAGGATATAAAAATTCCGCCATGTTTTATACCGATTACTACGAATCGAGTAACGGCGATATATGGTTATGGGGAAATACCAGCGGCTGTTTATTAATAAAGAAGCAGAACGGAGTAATAAAATCAACTCCATTTTTAACGGATCAAATCAACAAGAAACAGTGCAGATTTCTACTCGAAGATTCTAAATCGACAGTATGGGTCGGTGGTACGGCAGGGATATTCAAGATAAGTCCCGATAAGAAAGTCGAAAGATTGTTTGAAGATAAATATTCATTTACGAATGCCATCGAAATGAACAATAAACTGTATTTATCGACCGAGAATTCGGTATTGGTTGAATACGATCTGAAGAAAAAAACATTTGAAGAAATTATAGCTCCTCTCCCTCAATACAGTTTTACCAATATTGCGCGCATATCAAAAACGGAGTTGATGCTGATAACCCGTTTCTTTGGTATTATTTCGTACAATACCAATACCCGTCAGTTTGGGAAAATTTCATGGGGTACCGACCCCGAACTGGTTGGAAATATAGAACTGATTACTGACAAGAATAACGGTTTGTGGCTATACAACCATTCAGGTAATATTTGGTATTTCAATCCGGCTACACAATTCTCAAAAAAATTAAATCTGATACCTCACAGTATTGCCAAAATTATAGACCTTGAACGCTACAATGTATTCATAGACTCTAAAAATCTGATCTGGATAACAACGTACGGCAACGGCCTTTTTTGCTATAATCCCGTCACAGGCAAACTGGATAATTATAAATACAGCCCGACGGAAAACAGTCTGGCTTCGGATTACCTGCTTTCGATCACCGAAGATAAATACGGAAATATATGGATCGGCAGTGAATATGCCGGAATTATAAAAATAGTGAAAGCTGATTACGAATTACAGGTTATACGTCCTGAAAAAGAAACATCGATAGGTAAGAATAATAATGTCCGCACGATATACGAAGATTCGTACAATAACATATGGGTAGGTACTAAAAACGGCAGCCTGTATCTATATGACTATAATTTATCGTCCAATACATGTATACAACCCGATCTGAATCCATATTCACTGACTGAAGATTCTCAACACCGTATCTGGGTGGGAACTAAGGGAAACGGATTGTACATTTTCGATCAGAAAACGCATAAAGAAATATACCATACTAAATATAATGAAGATGCTCCCGATAAAAAGGGCTTGAGCCACAATTCTATATTCAACATTTTCAGAGATAATAAAGGTCGTATGTGGGTCGGTACATTCGGCGGCGGACTGAATTTGGCAACTCCGACCAAAGATGGATTTACATTTACTCATTTCTTCAACAATCTGGGTAATAAAAGTTATATCCGCTATGTATTTCAGGATAGTAAAAACCGTATATGGGCGGGAACAAGCGACGGAATTATACGCTTCGACCCCGAAGAACTGATCAGGAATCCGAAAGCATACATCAGCTATCAGCTCGATCTGAACAAAAAGAATTCACTGAACTGTAATGATATAAAAACATTCTATGAAGATAAATCAGGTACTATATGGATCGGAACAGCAGGAGGCGGATTGAACAAATACATCGAAAAAACGGACTCATTCGAAGCATACACCACAAAAAACGGACTCTCCGGAGATGTTATATCAGGTATACTCGAAGATAAAAAGAATAATCTCTGGGTGAGCAGTGAAAACGGCATTACCAAATTTGATGTAAAAAACCATTCTTTCATGGTTTATTATTTCTCGGAAAAAACATACGGAAACCACTTTAACGAGAATGCAAATATTTACAGTGAGAACGGTAATATGCTCTGGGGAAGCCTCGATGGGTTACTGATGTTCAATCCCGATTCTTTTGTGCCCAATATGAATGTTCCGCCAGTAACTCTGACGAATTTCTTTATATACAGCCAAAAGGTTGAAGCCGGAGAAAAAGATTCTCCACTTAAACGGGCTATCAGCTATACCAGCCAGATACACCTGAACTACAAAGAAAACACCTTTACTCTCGAATTTGCAACTCTTGCTCTTAAAGACCCTCAAAAGAACAAGTACAGCTATATGCTGACTAATTACGACAAGCAATGGAGTATCCCCAGTAACCTAAACTCGGTCACATACAAGAACCTGCCCCCCGGACAGTACACTTTTATGGTAAAAGGGAGTAACAGCGATGGCATATGGAATGAACAGATAACCACGCTGGAGATAACGATAACTCCCCCGATATGGAAATCGGCTTATGCTTATATATTCTATATTCTGATAATAGGTATTATGCTTTATATAGCGGCTAAACTCGCACTGAAATTCAATATTCTGAACAATAACATCAGAATAGAAAAAGAACTGACTAATCACAAGTTGAGATTTTTCACCAATATTTCGCATGAATTCAGAACTCCGCTGACTCTCATTCGTGGGGCGGTCGAAAATCTGAATGAACAGCAGGACGTACCCCAATCGGTAGCCAAACAAGTAAATGTGCTTAATAGGAATTCGATAATACTTACCCGATTGATAGATCAGCTGCTCGAATTCAGAAAGCTGCAAAATAATGTATTGACTCTTGACCTGGAAGAAACTGATATTATTTCATTTTCGGAATATATATATGCCGGATTTCAGGAAGTGGCCGCACAAAAATCCATCAACTATACTTTCTCGCATAATATTAAAGCTCTTGAGATGTTTATCGACAAACGTAAAGTAGACAAAATCCTTTATAACCTGTTGTCGAATGCCTTTAAATTTACACCTAAAGATGGAAAAATAGAACTTGTAATCAATGCAAACCCTGAGGCCAAGACATGCCTTATTTCGGTAAAGGACAATGGAATAGGAGTAGATAAAGAAATGCAGCATCTATTATTCAGCAGATTTATGCAAATCAATTTCTCATCTTCGGGTACAGGAGTAGGACTCTCTCTCGTAAAAGAATTTGTAGAAGGACACAAAGGTAAAATATGGTACGAAAGTAACGAAGGAGGAGGTTCTGTTTTTAATGTAGAATTATCTACCGATAAAGACATTTATGAAGGAGACCGCTTTATCTCCTCATCACATGCAGATATAATAGAAGAAAAAGCCAGTAGTAACGTCGTATACCCTTCCGAGTCTACGGATCTGCAATTACCGGAAATAGACGATGCCGTACTCGGTAACTACAAAATGCTGATCATTGACGATAATGATGATATACGAAATTTTCTTGTGGACGAATTCAGCAAGCATTTCATGGTAGATACTGCCGAAAATGGCTTGCAAGGACTCGAAAAGGCAAGAGAAAACAATCCGGACCTGATTATATGTGATGTAATGATGCCAGAGATGGACGGCTTTGAAGTAACCCGCTGCCTGAAAGAAGATTTTCAGACCTGCCATATTCCTATCATCCTGCTGACTGCACATTCATCTATTGAGCATCAGCTCGAAGGAATACAAAGCGGTGCAGATGCCTATATAATGAAACCTTTCAGTCTGAAATATCTTGTAGCAAGGGTCTTTAAATTAATAGAACAACGGGAACTCCTCAAAAAACGTTTCTCTAACGAGTATGTTTTCGATGGAAACCTCATCACCACAACAGATAAGGATAAGGATTTCTACAACCTGATCAATAAGATTCTCGATGATCATATTGCCGATTATCAGTTCTCTGTTGATAAATTCGCAGAACTGGCGAAACTCCGCCGGACTATCTTCTATAAAAAGGTGAAGGGTATAACAGGACTTTCACCTAACGAACTGATCAAGATAAAGAGATTAAAAAAGGCTGCAGAATTACTCCTCACCGGACAATTTACTGTGTCTGAGGTATCATTCAAGGTCGGATTCGAAGATCCTTTTTATTTCAGTAAATGCTTTAAAACACAGTATAAATGTTCGCCGTCAAAATATGGGCAGCAACCTGAGAGCAAAGAGGAATAGAGCTTGCAGACCTTTTAATTGCTTTGGCAAGTATTACAGGCTGAGTCTTTTATAACTTATCATTAAGTTACTTAGTACAGACAAGCCCCTACCTCTTCCTCAAATTCTCCAATATATCACGAGATACAGGAAATGCTGTACCATGCCTTGTTCCGGCTGGAAATGAAATCAGATCCGATACATCTTCCCAGTTGATCATATCTTTAGATCGGATCGCTCCGTATTTCTTACTTCGGTATTTATCGAAATAGACATACACATAATCTCCGACCTGTAAAGGAGCAGGCCCTTCCACCCAGTTTTCCGAAATGGGAGCTGTAACTTTTGTCGGAAAATCAAAAGGCTTGTCTCCCGATGTCAGGCGGATGTTCTTTTCGGTCGGAACAGAGGTTTCATCCTTTACAAACAAGTAATATTTGCTATCTTTTTGCAGGACAGCACCATCAATTACACTGAACCCGCCATCAAAGAATAACTTGGTATCGCTGAATGTTTTGAAATCTTTGGTGGTAACGTAATATTGACGGTGATTCAACCCTTTTTCGTTAGGTGTTGTTTCTACTTCGGGATATGCTCCGGGAATAGTAGACGCCCAGAAAATATAAAAGGTCTTGTCCTTCTTATCATAGAACAATTCAGGAGCCCATGTATTACGGGTTCCTGTAAACTTTTCCATTACAGGAATATTTTGTTGCTCAGACCAGTGAATCAAGTCCTTTGATGAAGCATAACCTACTCCCTGATCCCACCATCCGGTAGTCCAAACCATATGGAAAATGCCGTTATCATCCTGAACAATACTCGGATCGCGCATCAAATTATCTTTTCCTAATACAGGTTTCAGATAGACTGAATCATTGTTCAGACTTTCCCATTTTAAACCATCCAGACTATAAGCTAAATGCAGTCCATCTCCATTACCTTTAAAATACGAAAATAAATACACATCATTTTCTGACTTTTTCGCAGCATCTAATTTCACATATTCACTCAAACCTTTTAAGTCCAGATCTTTTATTCCCTCAGCAACGAAACTGGCAACCTGAGTAGCACCCTTTTCCATCATATGAGTATCGTCTTTCAGTCCTTCGGGTTTTGCATGGTCAACACCCGGATCCACCCAGCGATAATAAGGAATAGATGCTGAATCTCCCAGCATAGTTATAAAATCACGTGTCTTCAGGTTGACATCAATCATCGGTACATTATATTCTTTCGCAACCTGACGGGTTATAACCGGATAACCTTTTAAGCGATCATCCACCAGATTTCCGTTTTTATCGAATGTTCGCATTACCACAGATGTAAGCAATACCGGATTAGCTTTCTTAGCGCGTACATCCTCTATAAATTTTACGAGGTTCTTCCGATAATCGCCATACGAAGCATGTCTTTCGGGACGGGTAGAAGCATCGTTATGTCCAAACTGTATAAAGACATAATCACCCGGCGAAACTTCCGATAGCAGTTTATCCCATCTTCCCTCCGATATAAAGGTTTTGGTACTCCGTCCGCCCATCGCATGATTGACAACTTTTACGTCATCCGTCAGAAATTTACCCAGCATTTGTCCCCAGCCTTTTATCAGACCGTCCTTTTCTTCTTTATAAGATTGAGCAGTAGAATCTCCGGCTATAAAAATCGTCACTTTAGGTTCTACTGTCGTAAAACTGTATGCTAACAAAAGCATGAGAGAAAATAGTAGTATTTTTTTCATATTTAGATTTTTTCTATTGATACGATATCTTTTATGCGATAATACAAAAATAGATAAGTTACATTTACTATCCATGTCATATAATACAATAACATGCAATATAAGGTCACAGACCTATTTTATTACTTTGGCAAATAAAACAGCCAATGTCTGTTATAAACTGAAATGTATCATTAAGAGCCTGTTTAAATACTTGCCGTTACTTAATGTACCCTACCCAATCGGTAAAAAACGAGTTTACCCCCGTCAAAAGGTCAGATTGTATAGGTTTTTGAATGAAATTACATGTTTTGTTATGACTACCTTTGATATTTTTGTAACATGAAATAAATTGTTCTGTCGAAAAGGGCAATTTTCCGTTATTTTACTCTAAACCCTGATTAACCATGAATTTTTTACCACAGCGATTATTTAAATTCTATCTGTTTGTGTTTTTTTCCCTGACGGGCATTTCTATGACCGGTGCGCAGACCAACAAGACAATCGATCTGAAAGGAATATGGAGATTCGATACCGACCGCAAGGATACCGGAGTACAGGAACGCTGGTTTTCAAAAAAACTGCCCGATAAAATAACTCTTCCGGGTTCGATGACCGAAAATTACAAAGGTGATGATGTAACTCTTCATACAGAATGGACTGCAAGTATTTATGACAGTTCGTTTTTCTATAATCCCCGTTTGGAAAAATTCAGGAAACAAGACAATCTTAAATTACCGTTTTGGCTGACACCCGTAAAATATTACGTTGGGGTGGCATGGTATCAAACCGATATAGAAGTGCCCGCATCGTGGAACGGCGATCTGATCCAGTTATTTCTGGAACGTCCTCATACCGAAACCCGTGTATGGATCAATGACAAGGAAATAGGTATGCAGAATTCGCTGTGTGTACCTCATATTTTCGAAATCAGCCGTTATCTGAAAAAAGGAAAAAATACAATATCACTCCGTATCGACAACCGTACAAAAGATATTGATGTAGGCAAAGACTCCCACAGTATAACCGATCAGACACAGGGTAACTGGAATGGTGTAGTAGGACGACTGGAACTGCAAGCAATACCTCAAACTTTTATCGAAGATGTACAAATATACCCTGATGTACAAGCCAGAAAAGCTTTGGTTAAATTAAATATAGAAGGAAAATCATCAGGAACAATAACACTCGAAGCCCAAAGTTTCAACGGAGAACTCAAACATACAGTAACACCCCTTACAGTTCAATTTTCAGCTAAAGGAAACCAAACTCCTGTTGAAATAGAATTACCGATGGGTAATGATATGCTGACATGGAATGAATTCCACCCGAACCTATATAAACTGAAAGTAACACTAAACACCGGAAAGAAGACTGATATCCGTGAAGTTCAGTTCGGAATGAGGGATTTTTCCATCAAGGGTAAATACTTCTATGTAAACGGACAAAAAACTGTACTCCGTGGAACTGTCGAAAACTGCGTATTCCCTCTTACCGGATATGCACCTATGGATGTAGCTTCGTGGGAACGTGTTTTCCGTATTTGCAAAGATTTCGGATTGAATCATATGCGTTTTCACTCGTTTTGTCCTCCCGAAGCAGCATTCAAAGCTGCCGACTTGGTAGGTTTTTATCTGCAGCCCGAAGGGCCTAGCTGGCCAAATCACGGATCATCTTTGGGAGATGGCCGCCCCGTAGACGATTATCTGTGGGAAGAAAGTAAGCGTATCGTAAAAGAGTACGGCAACTATCCGTCATTCTGCATGTTTGCAATCGGAAACGAACCCCGTGGACGCTGGGTGGCTTGGGTAAGTAAATTTGTCGACTATTGGAAAGCAACCGACTCGCGCCGTGTATATACTGGGGCATCAGTAGGAAACAGTTGGGCTTGGCAGCCCCGAAATGAGTTTCACGTAAAAGCGGGAGCTCGTGGGTTGGCTTGGGAACAGATGCCTGAATCTAATTCTGATTACCGTGCCCGCATCGATACCGTTAAGCAGCCTTACGTATCGCACGAAACAGGTCAATGGTGTGTCTTTCCCGATTTTACCGAAATAAAGAAATATACAGGTGTTATGCGTGCCCGCAACTTCGAACTTTTCCGTGAAGACCTCAAAGACCGCAATATGGGAGACCTTTCGGCTGAGTTTCTTCAGGCGTCAGGCAAGTTACAGGCTTTATGCTATAAACACGAAATAGAAAAAACGCTCCGTACACCGGATTATGCAGGATTCCAGTTATTGAGTTTGAATGATTATTCGGGACAAGGTACAGCTCTGGTTGGTGTATTGAATGCCTTCTGGGAAGAAAAAGGATATATCAACGCTTGGGAGTTCCGCCGTTTTTGTGCGCCTACGGTACTATTGTCCCGCATGGATAAATTTGTTTTCACAAACAACGAAACAATGACGGCAAACATAGAAGCAGCAAACTTCGGTGAAAAAGAACTTAAACAACAGCCTACCGACTGGAAAGTAACGGATGCTTACGGAAAAATATTAGCGAAAGGACAACTTGCAGCTAAAGACATCACCATCGGCAATTGTCAGCAGCTAGGCACAATCAATTTGCCGTTGAATACATTCGATAAGGCTCAGAAACTGAATCTTGAAGTATCGTTTGCATGTTCCGATGTCTCAAACAACTGGGACTTCTGGGTATATCCACAGACATTACCCGAAGTAAACACTTCCGGCATTTACATTACCGATAAACTGGATGATCAGGCTCAAAGCACATTAAATAACGGAGGTAAAGTATTACTGTTGACTGCCGGAAAAATAGAGCAGGGCAAAGACGTTGTACAATACCTTACTCCTGCATTCTGGAATACATCGTGGTTCAAGATGCGCCCACCTCATACGGTAGGTACGCTGGTTAATAACTATCATCCGATACTGGAAGATTTCCCTACCGACACATATACAAACGTACAATGGTGGGAATTGATCTATAAAGCCCAAACAATGGAAATGAATAATTTCCCGGCATCGTTCCAACCGATTGTACAAACAATCGACACTTGGTTTATCAACCGTAAACTAGGTATGCTCTTTGAAGCGAAAGTCGGCAACGGTAAGATCGTTGTTTGCAGTGCTGATCTTCGTTCCGATTTACAAAACAGGCCTGTTGCCCGTCAACTCTATTATTCTATTGTTCAATATATGAATTCTCATAAGTTCAATCCGGAACAGACTCTGAATATATCAGTAATTGAAGATTTATTCAAAAAAGAAGGAGAACGTCTGAACATCAATACAAAAGATGCTCCGGACGAATTGAAGAATAAAGTATTGTAAGGTCTCAGACCTATTTATAGCTTTGGTAAGTATAATAGCCAAAGATTGTTTAATATAAGAGTATATTATTAAATACTTTCTTTTACCTAAAGTATACACCGTGAAAAGAAAAACAATCATATTTACAGCATTATTAGCTGCTAATCTTTCGGTATTTCCGCAATCTGTCAAAAATACAGACTGGCCGCAGGTAACAATAGAATCCAAACCCTGGACACGTTGGTGGTGGATGGGCAGTGCCGTAAACGAAAAAGGACTGACCTACAATCTGGAAGCCATGAGTAAAGCCGGATTGGGAGGGGTGGAAATAACCCCTATATATGGGGTAAAAGGTCAAGAATCCAATTATATAGATTATCTGACTCCGAAATGGATGAAGATGCTGGCTTTTACCGAATCGGAAGCCCAACGTCTTGGCATGTCTGTGGATATGAGTATGGGCACGGGATGGCCTTTCGGCGGACCCGAAGTAACCATTGAGGATGCGGCGACCAAATCCATCTTTCAGGAATACAAAGTTGACGGTGGAAATAAACTGAACGAAAAAATAACAGTTGCAGAAGAAAATCAATCGAAGATAGCCTATATCAGCAAAGTAATGGCTTATAGCGGCGATAAAAAACAACGTTTAGACATTACGGCGAATGTATTATCAGACGGAACCTTGAACTGGACTGCTCCGAAAGGACAAAACTGGCTGGTAATTGCTTTATTTGTAGGTAAAACACTACAGAAGGTAAAACGTGCCGCACCCGGGGGACAAGGATATGTGATGAACCACCTCGATAAAGGATCAGTCGGACGATATTTCGATAAATTCGACAAAGCGTTCACTGCCACTAATACAAAGTATCCACACACGTTCTTCAACGACTCTTACGAAGTATATGGGGGCAATTGGACTCCCGCTTTCTTAGAGGAATTCGAAAGCCGCAGAGGATATAAACTACAGGATTATTTCCCCGAATTCTTAGAAAACGGAGCAACTGAAACATCAGCCCGAATGGTTTCTGATTACAGAGAAACAATTGCAGATATTCTTAAAGTAAACTTTACCGACCAATGGAAACAATGGGCAAACCGGCGGGGAGTTTCTATCCGTAATCAGGCCCATGGTTCACCAGCTAATCTGATCGATTTGTATGCTTCGGTTGATATTCCCGAATGTGAGACTTTCGGTATTACCGATTTCGATATACCGGGACTTCGAAAAGATTCTATCCGTAAGGAAAATGACGGCGATCCCACAGCTTTAAAATATGCTTCATCCGGAGCTCACCTCGCAGGAAAGAAGTACACTTCGGCAGAAACTTTCACGTGGCTGACCGAACATTTCCGTACATCACTGTCTCAGTGTAAACCCGAAATAGACCAGATGTTTGTATCAGGTGTCAACCATGTTTATTTTCACGGATCAACTTATTCACCGGAAGAAGCAGCATGGCCCGGATGGAAATTCTATGCAGCCGTAGATATGTCCCCGACAAATAGTATCTGGCGGGATGCCCCGGCATTTTTTCAATATGTGACACGGGCTCAGTCCTTTCTTCAGGAAGGGACTCCCGACAACGATTTCCTGCTGTATTTCCCCATATACGATGTGTGGGAAGAACAACAGGATAGACAGTTCCTCACATTTGCCATTCACGGAATGCGTGAACGCCTGCCCCAATTCTACGAAATAGTGGCAAGCGTACGTAACAACGGGTACGATCTTGATTATATCTCCGATCATTTTATCAACACAACGACAGTCGAAAACGGACTTTTGAAAACGGAAGGGGGAACTACTTACAAAGCTCTGATACTACCTTCGGTAAAGATGATTCCGCTTGAAACATTAACAAAAATAGAAAAACTGGCGGAACAAGGTGCAACCATTGTTTTCGCAGGACAATATCCGGCGGATGTTCCCGGGTTTGCGAACCTCGAACAACGAAGAAGTGAATATAAAAACCAGATCAATAAATTCCCATCGGTATCGTCTTTCGCTTCGGTACAAAAAGCCAAATTAGGCAAAGGAACAGTCGTCACAGGTACTGATTACGAAGATTTACTATCAGCATGTAATGTATCGAAAGAGTCATTCAAAAGCGAATTCGGGGGTGATTATATCCGTCGTAAAAATGCAGACGGACATCATTACTTCTTTGCCATGCTCCAAAACAAGCCTATTGACAAATGGGTTCCCATAGCAGTCGGTGCTAAAAGTGCGATGTTCTTCGATCCGATGACAGGTCTTTCGGGTAAAGCCGCGATCAGACAGAATAATGGAACAACAGAAGTATATATGCAGTTGAAACCGGGACAGTCTATCATCTTAAAGACTTTCGACAATGAAGACGTAAATGCTCCTGCATGGAATTACTTCGAAGAAACCGGATCAGAAACACCATTAACTAAGGGTTGGACGATGGATTTTTTGAAAAGCGAACCCGAAGTCAAAGAATCATTTAATCTGAACGCCTTAGGGTCATGGACTGAACTGTCAAATCCTGTACTAAAGAATAATATGGCAACAGCCCGTTACAAAATAACTTTTGACCAGAAAAAGAAAGCCGGAAATGAATACCGTATATCTTTGGGAGACGTTCGGGAAAGTGCCCGTATATTTATCAACGGACAAGAAGTGTCAACTTTATTTGCCGTTCCGTTTGAATGCAATATCGGTTCTTATCTGAAAAATGGAAAGAATACACTGGAAGTAGAAGTAACCAATTTACCTGCCAACCGCATTTCGGACTATGACCGCCGTGGTGTAAACTGGCGAATTTTCAACGAAATCAATTTTGTGAGTATCACTTACAATGATGTACGTTTCGATACCTGGCAGCCTGTACCTTCGGGATTATTAGGTCCTGTTGTAATCAAAGAAATTAAAAACAGCAAACCATGAAAAAACTAAGTGTTTTATTTTACTTATTTATAGCATCCATCTTATTCATGCAAGCATCGGATAGAGATCCCCATCAGTTTTTCCCCGACAAAGACCTGTCTTTGGTCGGAGTATATTACTATCCCGAACATTGGGAACAATCTGAATGGGAACGGGATTTCAAACAAATAAAAGACTTAGGCTTCGAATTTGTGCATTTTGCCGAATTTGCATGGGCTCAAATCGAACCATCGGAAGGCGTATATGATTTTGCATGGTTGGATAAAGCTGTTGATCTGGCTGATAAAAACGGGCTGAAAGTAATCATGTGTACATCCACAGCCACACCTCCGGTATGGCTTGTGCGAAAATACCCCGAAGTACTGATCGAAAGGGAAGACGGTACGAAATGGGATCACGGCTCACGTCAGCATCCTTCGGTATCGAATACTTTTTTTCGTGAATATTCACTGAAAACAATAGATAAACTGGCTCAGCATTACGGAAAAGACACCCGCATCATAGGCTGGCAGCTTGACAACGAACCCCGTGTTTCGGCTGATTACGGTCAGGTGGCACAACAACGTTTCAGAGACTGGCTGAAAAACAGATATACCACTATCGGAGCTTTAAATAAAGCATGGGGAACCGCATTCTGGAGTCAGGTATATTCCGATTTTTCGGAAGTAAATATTCCCCGTATGTCACAGCAGTTTATGAATGCTCACCAGAAACTTGATTTCAAACGGTTCATTACGGATGAAATGGCAAGTTTTCTTGACGATCAAACCCGTGTTATACGCAAATACTCTATTCCTCAGCAATGGATTACAACCAATTATATACCTGAATACAGCGATGGGCATGTACGCAAAAGCGATGAACTCGATTTTCATTCATACACCCGTTATATGGTATTCGGCGAGAACTACGGAATCGGTCGTAAAGGCTATCGGTTAGGTCCGGTGGAACGTATTGCTAAAGCAAATGACTTTTTCCGACCTATCGATGGAGTTTACGGTGTGATGGAACTTCAACCCGGACAGGTAAACTGGGGACAGATAAACTCGCAGCCTCTACCCGGAGCTGTCCGCCTGTGGTTGTGGCACGTATTTGCGGGCGGCAGTAAATTTGCTTGTACTTACCGCTATCGCCAGCCGATTTACGGCACTGAGCTGTATCATTACGGAATAGTAGGCCCCGACGGAGTAACACCGACTCCCGGAGGTTTGGAATATTCGGAGTTTATAAAAGAAATAAAACAACTGCGTAAGGAATACAAAACGGGAGCTAAGAACCCCGAATCGTACGAAAAACGCCGTACGGCAATCCTCTTTAACCATGAAAATTCATGGGAAATGGAACAAAATAAACAGACTACCGAGTGGGATACAGAAAGACACATTGATAAGTATTACGATGCACTAAAGAACTTCGGTGCTCCTGTCGATTTTATTGACGAACGTACCGATTTTTCGAAATATACAACAATGATTGCTCCTGCTTACGAAATGCTTGACAAAGAATTAGTGGAACGATGGAGAACATATGCAGAACAAGGAGGAAACCTGATATTAACTTGCCGTACAGGACACAAAACCCGTAACGGCCAATTGTGGGAAGCTCCTTTTGCAGAGCCTATCTACTCTTTAATCGGGGCAAAAATAGATTTTTATGATCTGTTACAGCCTTCAACACCCGATCAGATCGTTTTTGATGGAAAAAGATACGACTGGACAAGCTGGGGTGAGATATTAATTCCTGACACAGATACTCAAACATGGGCTGCTTACGAAGGCGATTATTATGCAGGACGCCCTGCTATTATTACTCACCGCTTGGGTAAAGGCACGGTTACTTATGTCGGGGTAGATTCAAAAGACGGAGAGATGGAAAAAGCTGTCCTTAAAAAATTATACGGACAGTTGAATATCCCGTTGCTCGATCTTGCTCCAGGACTGCATATTGAGTATCGGGACGGATTCGGTATAGCTGTAAACTACTCGGATAAAACATTATCTCTACCTCTCAATCCCAATGTCAAATATATTTTCGGAGGTAAAGAAATAAAAACAGCAGGTGTTTCTGTCTGGAAAGAATAAGACTTTAGATCTAAAAGATACTATGAATTTCAATCTACTAAAATATTCAACAGGTATAATACTGAGCCTGTTATGTATTATGTTCGTATCGGCATCAGACAGATACGAGACGGTTGAAGTGAAAGCTCCCTTCCCGATGGAGCCTGTCAAAGTTTTCGTATATCCGGTGAAAGATTTTCCGATCAGTAAATACGGGGCAAAACCGGGAGGATCGATAGACAATACAAAAGCAATCGCTAGAGCAATAAACGCCTGTAATGAAGCAGGCGGAGGGCGGGTTATCATTCCTGCCGGAGTTTGGTTGACAGGAGCTATCCATTTCAAAAGTAATGTAAATCTGCATCTGGAAGAAGGTGCAGCACTGAGCTTTTCGGATAATCCGACCGATTATCTGCCTGCTGTTATGACATCATGGGAAGGCATGGAATGCTATAATTATTCGCCCCTGCTATACGCATTCGATTGCGAAAATGTAGCTATTACAGGAAAAGGCACTTTACAACCGAAAATGGATACATGGAAGACATGGTTCAAACGACCTCAATCTCATTTGGAGGCATTGAAAGAACTTTATACGATGGCATCGACCGATATACCCGTTACAGAACGTCAAATGGCGAAGGGGGAAAATAATCTGCGCCCTCATCTTATACATTTCAATCGTTGCAAAAATGTCTTGCTCGATGGCTTTAAGATACGGGAAAGCCCGTTTTGGACAATCCATCTTTATATGTGTGACGGGGGGATTGTCCGTAATCTGGATGTAAAAGCACACGGGCATAACAACGATGGGATTGATCTGGAAATGAGCCGCAATTTTCTGGTCGAAAACTGTACATTCGATCAAGGAGACGATGCTGTGGTTATTAAAGCCGGACGCAACCGGGATGCTTGGCGTTTGAATACTCCCTGCGAAAATATCGTGATCCGTAATTGTACAATTCTCGAAGGGCATACCATGCTCGGTATCGGAAGTGAAATATCGGGGGGTATCCGCAATATTTATATGCACAATTGTTCGGCTCCGAAGTCGGTACACCGCTTTTTCTTTATCAAGACCAATCACCGCAGAGGAGGTTTTATCGAGAATATCTACATGGAAAATGTAAGTTCGGGCAAAACACAGCGGGTAATGGAAATCGATACCGAGGTGCTTTATCAGTGGAAAGACCTTGTCCCTACCTACGAACGAAAGCTGACTCGAATAGAAAATATACACCTTAAGAATGTAACTTGCGATAGTGCTGATGCTATTTACGAATTGAAGGGTAATGCAGAACTACCAATCAGAAATGTAGAAATGAAAGATATAAAAGTAGGTACTGTAAATAAGTTCATCAGTAAAACTGATAATGTATTAGGACTTACCGACAAGAATATCTCTTACCTCAAACTATCAAGCAATAAATAAAATGATAAGATCATACGGAATACTATTTATATTGGCATTTTTATCTTCTTTTACAGTTCTATCTCAGAGATATCAAGCTATAACGAGCGGTGTGGCATGGTTCGATCAGAACAACAAGGAAGTGAATGCACACGGTGGATGTGTAGTAAAAGAGGGTGATAAGTATTACTTATTCGGTGAATATAAATCCGATACTATCAATGCTTTCTCCGGATTCAGCTGCTATTCCTCTACCGATCTTATTAACTGGACATTCGAAAAAATCGTTCTCCCGGTTCAGAAAGACGGCTTGTTAGGCCCTTCAAGAATAGGAGAACGGGTGAAGGTCATGAAAAGCCCGTCGACAGGAGAATTTGTGATGTATATGCATTGCGATGATTTAAAATATAACGACCCTCATGTAGGGTATGCTACCAGCAAAACGATAAATGGAGATTATCAATTTCAGGGAGACCTTCTTCATAATGGAAAGTATCTCCGAAAATGGGATCTGGGTACATTTCAGGATACCGATGGAAAAGGCTACCTTCTCACGCATGAAGGTTTTATTTATGAGTTATCAGAAGACTACAAATCGGTGAAGAATATAGTTGTATCAGATATTGCGAAAGGTGGAGAATCTCCCGCTATGCTCAAAAGCAAAGGCTTGTATTACTGGTTGTTTTCGAACAAAACAAGTTGGGAGCGCAACGACAATTATTACCTGACTTCGAAAAACCTTGCCGGACCTTGGGAAAATAAAGGTACTTTTGCCCCTGAAGGAAGCCTTACATGGAATTCGCAATGCTCGTTTGTTTTTCCTTTGATAACCAATGCGCAAGATACTTTGCATATCTATATGGGAGACCGTTGGTCGTATCCGAGACAAGGGTCTGCGGCTACACAGGTCTGGCTGCCCGTTAGTATTGAAAACGGAAAAATGTCTGTTCCCCGATTTCTCGAAAGCTGGTATCCTTATAATAATGGATACCAATTGACAGCCTTTAATGATCGACCGACAGATAACAACCGATTTGTATCCAACGAAAAAGGCACAAGTATTACTGTTCCTTTCAAAGGCAGACGGATTGCGATAAAGGGTATTTCGAAGAATACGGGAGGATATGCCCGAGTGACTCTAAAGAACAAAAAAAATGATCTGATAATAAATACAATAGTCGATTTTTACAGCAAGATAGAGATTGAGTCTCTTAAATTTGTAAGTCCTTTATTGCCTATTAACAACTACATGGTTACAATTGAAGTAATGGGAGAACATGGCGTATGGTATAAAAAAGACGGAACACAATTTGGAAGTACAGACAATTATATCACAATAAATGATCTATTATTCGAGTAAAGCTATTGTTGCAAATTAGCCATTATCTTATATTTACAGACCTATTACATTAGATTCAGCATATGAAACACACCACAAAAAAACTCATCTTTATTATAGTATTTATCTGTACCATTATGCCTTCGTTTGCAGAAGACTTCGCATTACTGAATAAAGACAAACCGTTATCGATATATATTGACAAGAATGAAACCAGTGTCGTACAAACGAGTAAAGACATCTTTATCTCTGATGCTACGCTTGTATCGGAAGTTAAAGCCGACTTACAAGATGCTAACGGCTTGTTCTCGGTTGTTGCAGGAACCATTGGGACAAATAAGTTTATAGACGAGTTAGTCAGCAGGAAATTAATATCCGTAGATAAGCTAAGAGGTCAATGGGAAGCATTTCAGATACAGATAGTAACTTACCAAAACCGAAAAATTCTTGTTGTGGCAGGAAGCGACAGCAGAGGTACAGCTTACGGAATACTGGAACTGTCGAGGCTTATCGGCGTATCTCCATGGGTATGGTGGGCAGACGTTCTGCCTAAGAAAAAAGACAGCATAACTATTCCAGACGACTACTATACATTGCAGCAACCATCGGTGCAATACCGAGGTATATTTCTGAACGACGAAGACTGGGGGCTGATGCCTTGGAGCAGTAAGAATTACGAACAAACCGACCGAAAAGGTCAGATAGGTCCTAAAACCTACGCCCGTATCTTCGAATTACTCCTGCGATTACGAGCCAATACACTCTGGCCTGCCATGCACGAATCGACCATCCCTTTCTATTTTGTGGATGGCAATAAAGAGATGGCTGATAAATACGGAATAGTATTGGGAACGTCTCATTGCGAACCTTTGATGAGAAACGGTGCAGGAGAATGGGATAACAAGAAATACGGAGAATATAATTACCTGACGAATAAAGAAACGATCAACAACTATTGGGGAGAAAGACTTGCCGAAGCCGGAAGATTCGAAAACTTCTATACCATAGGTATGCGTGGTGTACATGATGGACATATGGAAGGCGTTAAGACTTTAGATGAGCAAACATCAGTTCTTCAGGATGTGATTAATAATCAACGCAAACTATTAACCCGATATGTGGGTAAAGACGCATCGCTGATACCTCAGGCATTCATCCCCTACAAAGAGGTTCTGAGTGTGTATGAAAACGGGCTGAAACTGCCCGAAGATGTTACTTTGGTTTGGTGCGACGACAACTACGGCTACTTAACCCGCTTGAGTAACAAGGAAGAACAGAATCGCAAAGGCGGAGGAGGGATATATTATCACGTTTCTTATTGGGGACGCCCTCATGACTACTTGTGGCTGTCTACAACCCAGCCATCATTGATATATTATCAGATGAAAAACGCATGGGATCACAATGTCCGTAAGCTTTGGATACTGAATGTCGGAGATATAAAACCGGCAGAATACGACATGGAGTTCTTCCTCGATATGGCATGGAATATAAACAGTGTAAACGACAATTCCGTCTATAGTCACATGCAAAAATGGATGGAGCGAAATTTCGGATCAGGGCTATCTACTGAACTAAGTTCGGTGATGAGAGAATATTACCGTCTGGCAAATATACGGCGTCCAGAATTTATGGGATGGAGCCGTGTAGAAGAATATTCAGCCATCAAAGGAGGTAAGACCCCGACTACAGATACCCAGTTCAATCCGTTTATGTTTGGGGACGAAATACAAAGACGTATCTCCGACTATGATAATATCAGTAATAAGGTGAGCCAATTAGAAACAGAAGTTCCCGAAAGACTAAAAGACGCTTATTTTCAGCTGATAGCCTATCCGGTATATGCGTCTGCCGAGATGAACAAAAAGTTGCTGTATGCACAAAAGACCCGACTGTTTGCAAATCATAACCTCCCTGTTGCGAACGAATATTCTCAATGGAGTAAAAATGCTTATAACAACATTGCTGCTCTTACTTATACATACAACAGAGATATCTCGAAGATGAAATGGGACGGAATGATGGATATGAAACCACGTAAACTGGCTGTTTTCGAACAAGCATCACTTCCAGAGAAGATCTCAAGTGATAATTCGGATAAGGTTGCCGTATGGTTCGAAAATGAAGATCAGCCTGCTTTATCCGGCAAGCCTGTTTCGTTGACTACTCTTGTAAAAGACGAGCAAGATTCTACATTTATAGCTTTGTTTCAACAAGGAAATAAGCCCGTCAAATGGTCTTTTGACAATAAACCGGAATGGCTGAACATCAAGGAGATCAACACCGGATTATTCGCCGAAAAACGGCTGATACTCAGTATAGATTGGAACAACTTGAATAATAATATATCAGGATCATTCTCTCTGTCTGTTAATGGTGATCATTATCCTATAAGCTTGTCGGCTCTGATAAACAACGAAAGTAATGTAGAATCTAACAGAATGATTGCTCTTGATGCAACAGAAAGTTCTTTAACATCCAAACAATCACGGGTTATAGAAGGACTCGGGCACAGTCTTAAAGCGGTCACCGTGCCTGTGGGCGAAGCCCATCAGATTGAATATACTATACATACAACCAGTACGGGTGATGCAATAATCAGAACATGCCTTATTCCAAATCATCCGATTGAAGGAAAAGACCTTAGATTTGCAATAGCCGTTGATAACGAAAAACCTCAGATAGTATCTCTGGCAACCGAATTCCGCAGTGAACCGTGGAAAATCAATGTTCTGCGCAATCAGGCTGTTAAAGAGACAATGCATAGGTTCGATAAACCGGGTAAACATACCATCCGTATATATGCTTTGGATGAAGGTGTTGTACTTGATCAGATTATGGTGGATTTTGATAAGAGCAGAGCCTTTTACCAAGTACCTGTAAAATAAAAAAAGGCAGATTGAATAAACAATCTGCCCTTTCTTTTATCTCTGATTATTATTTATTCTGGATTTTATCTATAACAGCCCTGAGAGATCGTGCGGCATTCTGAACAGAAGTCGACCAATCATCCGCTGCATTATTATCTGCACCATCCGAAATATATTTAAGACACAGATACGGAATATTTTCTTGATGGGCGATATAAGCCAGCGCATAAGCCTCCATATCAATAACATTGTATATAGGAGTTGAATGTGCTATTTCGAAATTATCGCCGGTTCCGCAAATTCCATGAGGTAAATCGTCTATAACTATGCCATGATTCAAAATTGGTTCAACCTCTGAAAACGGGGTTTGATACTGATTACAACCAATGCCGGTTGCATCCATATCCCGTTGTACAAATTGAGTACAGCATACAACCGATCCTTTTCTGAATGTATTACTGCCTGCCGATCCTAAATTGATTATGACAGAGGGTTTATTTTCACCGATGCGTTTAGTCAGCTGATAAGCGGCATTAACCTTCCCTACTCCCACAAACAAAGGATTATAGCCGGTAAACAAATCGGCAGCCTCAACTTCCAAGGCAAATACAAACAATGGATTCTCGAACAAATCTGGTTGCATAAATACTGAATATTGATTGATCGGCAAAGTTATAGATTTTCAGATAATATCGGTTATCTATTTCCTCACTACAATCTTATCATACTGAGCATCAGCCGAAATTTCACTGTATTTCTTGGCTTTCGACATTTCTACCAGAGCACGGATTACAGGGCCTTCGCCCATCGGTGCATTCTTCTGCACGGGACGGTTATAGTAATACGCCAACGATGGCATAATGCCTGTACCCACACAGATATCGGTTACATCTCCCGCATCAGATAATTTTGTCATCAAGCCCTTTAAGCCTTGTTCTGCCACATAGATAAAATCAGGATGAATCCAACCTTCTCTTACACCTCTTGCGATACCAAATACAAACATAGCTGTGCCTGTAGTTTCTTCGTACGAATCGGGTTTATCAAGCAATTGATGCCACAATCCGTTTTTACCCTGATAACGGCAAACTCCGCTCACCTGTTGTTTGAAGTTCTCGATAAGTGCCGCTCTTTTCGGATGATCTTTGGGGAGCATAGTCAATAAATCGGCCTGAGCCATCAGCATCCAACCGTTGGCACGCGACCAATGTGCAACACCTAATTCTTTGGTATCGGTATGATAGCAATGGTAATAAATTTGCTTTCCGGGATGCCATAGGTACTTTGTGTAATTAAGAACCTGATTAGCTGCATCATCAAAATATTTTACATCGCCTGTCATTTTACCCATACGACTCAAAAACGATACAGCCATAAACAGGTCATCTGCCCAGATTGTATTTTCGTGAGGCCAAATACGGGCAATAGTACCATCGCTCAGGCGAGGTTCGCCATACATCAGATGTTCGTTAGTTTCGTCTATATAAGCCTTATAAGCAGGCGTAGCTCTGCGCATATTCAATTCGATAAGGCTTGCTCCCATAGGTCCGTTATCATCCAAACGTTTTCCCCTGAAAATCATATGCCAGCTCAATTTGCGGATAGCTTTCCATCCTCCGTCTTTGAACGCCTCATCGTACTGACGTTTGAAATATCCGATATTATCTTTATCGAATACAAAGTCCATATTCTTAAAGGCATATGTCTCATACTTATCTTGCTTTGTCGCATCAGCTAATTCCAATAAAGCAATATTGAGTACTCCGTTAGTATAATGCCAGTCATTATACTCGTTCTGTACTTTCATATCCATAGTCAGAGGTATTCCTTTCAGGCTATTGTAAGTCTGTCCTGTAGCCTTATTCACAAATAGGTAAGGCGTTTCGCTTATAATACGGTCGCCAATAGCCTGAGCTACTTGAGAAGCACTTTGTTTCGCTTGTGCAAATATTGACGAAGCTCCTAGAAATGCAGCAAATGTTAATGATAGTGCCTTGTAATTCATTTTATATTGTATTTGGGGTAGTTATTACTTTATTAATTTTACGGTTGACTTCTTCACCTCATCCGAGATATCCATCTTATCAGTATTGTAAGACGATTTAATCTCTACATTCTGGGTTTTGCGTCCTGTAACTTCAAATATTGTTTCTATTGTCGGATCAGTTGTCAGTCCTTCCACTTTTACATCCGACACATTCGATAGCCTGAGAGCTGCTCCACTAAGAGGGTATATATTTACATTTTTGAAAGTAATATTCTTCGATTCAGCTAATTCGGCCCCTAACTGGGAGTGAATCGTTACATTCTCGACATTGATATTCTCTATATTCTGCTCGGGCAATCCATTGAAATACATAGCCCGGCGGGCACTGCTGCAAATCACATCTTTAATGTATATATTACGGAATACGGGTGTCATATCAGTCACAGGTACAGATGCGACTTCTTTTACCACCTTACGACCATCTTCGAGTTCCTCGACTTCCGATTTTCCTCCATAATAAAGGTTGAAAGACAACGGATCGGTCGGAATATCAAACATACTCATATTAGAAACGTAAATATTTTCTACCGTTCCTCCACGTTGGCGGTTACTCTTGAAGCGTAAACCAACATCTGTTCCCAAAAACTGACAGTTTGAAACCTTTATATTACGTACTCCTCCCGACATTTCGCTTCCGACAACAAAACCGCCATGTCCTTTAAATACGGTACAATTGTAAACGATTACATTTTCGCACGGACGATTACGACGACGTCCGTCTTCATCTTTTCCTGATTTAATACAGATACCATCATCACCCACATCGAATGTACTGTTCACAATGATTGAGTTTTTGCATGATTCTAAATCCAGACCATCTCCATTCTGAGCATACGATGGATTGCGAACCTGCACACCATCAATAATCACGTTTTCGCACATCAGCGGATGTAGATTCCATGCCGGAGAATTCTGAAAGATAACTCCTTGAAGGAATACATTCTTACATTCGATAAAGCTGATCATCACGGGACGAAGAAAATCACGTACAGACTCCCATTCGGCTTCGGTTTTCAGATGACGAGGCACATTCATATCACTGATGGTGTCGCCATGGAGGTACTGAGCCGATGGCATCCAATAATCGGTACGTTTAAATGCTCCACCTTTAGATGTTGCGCTTTTCCAAAATCTCTCTGAGACCTTGTCTTTTTTCAACGGACGCCATACCTGACCATTTCCGTCAATTGCTCCGTTTCCTGTAATTGCGATATTCTCCAGATTACGTCCCGATATAGGAGATTGGCAACGGCGGGTATCCAATCCTTCGAAAACTGTTTCGACTAAAGGATACAGCGACTTGTCGGGTGAAAACAGAATTATAGCCCGATCAATCAAATGCAAATTGATATTGCTTTTTAATACAATAGGTCCTGTCAGCCATACCCCTTGAGGAACAACCAATGTTCCTCCTCCCTTTACAGATAATGCATCAATCGCTTTGGCAAAAGCTTCGGTATTAAGTGCTATACCATCACCAATTCCGCCAAAATCTGTTATCAAAACTTTATTGTCCGGAAAAGTCGGGCGATTAAGCACCGGCATATCAAAAGGTAAATCTTTATATAAATAAGCGTACTGCCCCCCTTGTGCCGATATCGAATTATATACCGACACCAACAGGAAGGCTGCTATAACAAAATATTTCTTCATACTTTCAGTTTTCTTTTCTTCTCTCTTTTATTTGACGATCTCCTTATTTTCCTAATTGTAAGCATCCCATAATAAATGGTCCTGTCGCTTTGGCGTCATTATCGCGGATGCGTTCGTTTACATAGTACTCGAAACTTCCATCGCGATAAGGATGTCCGCCTAAGCCTGCTACCGCACAACATTTAGTCAAAGTAAGTGTACCATCGGCATTTTTCACTATCAGCGTTTTCATCAATCCATTATATGCTTTTTCAGCTACGGTACGGTATTTTTTATCGATATATCCTTTGTTTACAGCTTTTGCATATCCGCACATAAACATCGATGATACAGATGCTTCGAGGTAATTACCTCCGACTGCGCCTTTATCCAATACCTGATACCACAATCCTGTTTTATCCTGATATTTAGGAAGAGTCTCGGCTAACCCGTTTATCATTTTAATCAATTCGGGACGTTGCGGATGCTCAGCCGGAATGTAATCTAAAACATCTACTAAAGCCATAAACCACCAGCCGATACTACGCCCCCAAAAGTTAGGCGATTGTCCTGTCTCTTTATTTGCCCAACGTTGGTTTTTGCTCTCATCCCAAGCATGATAATACAATCCTGTTTTAGCATCGTATGTATGTTTGGCACATACGATAAATTGATTGACTACATCGTTTATCAACTCCGGTTTATTGAAGGTAACAGCATACTCGGCCAGAAAAGGCGAAGCCATGTATAAACCGTCGAGCCATATTTGATGCTGATAAATAAGTTTATGCCAGAATGCTCCCTCATGAGTACGAGGATGATTTTTCAGCTGATTAACCAAAAGATCCATCGCCAATTTATATTTCTCTTTTCCGGTTTGTTTCCAAACATCAAAAAGTACTGTTCCCGGCTTAATATAATCGAGGTTGTAAGTTTCTACTTTATACAAATGGATTTCGCCTTTATCGTTGATAACAGTATCTGCCCAGTTGATTACATAATCGAGGTATTTACGATCTCCGGTTTGTTTCCAAACATCTAACATTGCCTGACAGCCAACCCCTTGCGAATAGCCGAAATACAATCGTTTGCCATGATCGAGCTGCCAAGCTTCGGGAAAGCGTTTCATCTCCGAATCGGCAAATGCGATAGCTGTTTTCTGAGCCAAAATTCCTTGCATAACAAAAGCAAATGCGAATAGTGTTAGTAAAGTTTTTTTCATGATATATTATGTTTGCTTATTAATCGACTATTGACCAATTATCAGTACGAAAAGGAGTAGCCGGCAACCCCGCAGTATTAAAAAGGCTAGCTCTGAAAAACTTATCCCAATCGTAACGTACTGCTACAGGATCAGGTACCTGAGGTGAAGATACTTCGATCGTATTGCCAACTATAGATGCTGTAGCCGGATAGAACTGTCGGTTGTTTCCGGCAATAACAAAGCCTGAGAGATTATTATTCGGATCAGTTAAACCCTTATCAGTAAACTCGAAAGTCAAAACAGCTTTACCATTCTTTACTTTCATCGATTTATATACAGGACCTGAATAAGGTATGTTTTGACCGTAAGTTTTAGCCAATGTCCAATTTGCAAGACGTATTCCCGGAACCAACTTGTTTCGGGGGTGTATATCGGTAGAATCTCCTACATCGGTAATTACAGCCATACCTGTATTCTTTACCGTTTTCCATGTATTCAACTGAGCTTCACGTATAGTTGGCGGTTGCTTGTAATGAGGTGCAATCTGTACAAAATAGAACGGAAAATCACCTCTGTTCCATTCTTTACGCCAACTGTTTATCATCTTTGTAAAAACATGTGTATAGTCATTTGCACGAATAGAATTCGATTCGCCCTGATACCATATTGCACCTTTAATCGCATAGGGTAACAATGGATGTATCATTGCATTCCACAAAGTAGATAGCGATTTGTTATGGTCTATCCCCTGTGGCTTTTTAGGAGCTTTGAGATCGGTATTTCCTTTTGCTTTTTCGGCATCGTATACCTTTTTTTCCTCTTCATATTTTTTCAGATCGGCAGGATAATTTTCTTTCGAAGTATAGAAATCCTTTACTAGCGATGCATATACAGGATCGCTTGTCATTACTGACATTTTGGTCCATGATTCAGCATGAGTACCTCCCCATGTCGACTGAATCAATCCGACAGGCACTTGAAGTTTTTTATACAAATCGCGCCCAAAGAAAAAACCTACAGCCGAAAAGTCTTTCAGATTTTCGCGGTTACAGACCATCCAGTGACCTTCGCAATCGTCTAATTCCTGCTCAGGCGAAAGTTTCTGAGTGACATGAAACAGGCGTATTTCGGGATAATCGGCATCCTTCATTTCCTCTTCTTCATTCAAAATTCCAGTTCGCCAACCTTTATCTTTTGATACTTGAAAGTCCATATTCGACTGACCCGAGCAAAGCCAAACTTCGCCTATCAGCACATTCTGTATGATTATAGAGTTTTCACCCGATATTTCAATCGACTGGTTAGTTGTGGCTTTTGGCGTTTTTACTTTAATCAGCCATTTTCCATTAGCATCGGCAATAGTTGTATAAGTTTTTTCCGACCACGATGGCTTTACCGAAACTTTCTCTTGCGGATTAGCTGTTCCCCAGACATTTACTGTAGTCTGCTGCTGCAATATCATATTATCGGAGATAATTGCCGGCAGCTTCACGGCGGCATCAATACTTAACCCCCCAAATGCGAGCAAAGCTATTACTGCTATTCTTTTTATTACTTTCATATCTATCTCATTAATGTTATGCTCATCAAGCCGATAACAACCTCATTGGCTACAGATTTTACTCCCAAACGGTCGAGTTCCTTTTTTGAATCAAGTGGCAAATCGAGAATAATACCTGCCCCTCCGTCAATGCTTCGTCCGTAAACTTCTGTTGGTTTTATGTTCATATCTTTTTCCATATCCCGACTCACGACTGCTGTTTTAAGAGCAACACGATAAAGACGAGGCAGTTTAGATCCGAAAGCCTCATTATCTATATAGAAATCCTGCTCTATCGGAACCCATGTTTCGGGGTTGACAAGATTCAAAACATCCGAACTTCCATCTTTGTAATAAGCAGTCACAGTACCATTTACCACATGAAATTGCATATGATTGGTCGAACCCGCCATCATCAGATAAGCATGAGATGCTTTGCCTGTCAACGGTACAGAAATCTCAGTAGGATAATTATCCCAAAGTGTAGTAAAAACAATATTATTACCTGTTGCCATCGAACGGAAAGGTATGCCAAATGGTGTTTCAAAAACATTATTCTTTATCGCTTTTCTGATTCCCGAATCGTCAATATCAGCCATCAGTTTAGGATGACACCACTCTCCTATTCCTTGTTTGGGTACTTGCAGTGTAGTATAGGGCGAACGGGGTGTAAGATATTCGTTCCGAAAGATTTGCGTCACACTTGCATTCAGCATTTTATCCATATTTACGGGTTCGTATACAGGTGCTGTATTTTTCAGATTCCAATTGACCAGATTTTCGAAATACAATAATCTACCGTTTTCACTTACTTCCAGATGATTCGAACCAAAGCGAATTTCATCTTCAGGGACGGAAATCTTTGCTGATGTTTCGCCCTTGGCTATATTCAATTGTTGTGTGTAGGAGTTTAATTGCAGTTGAGCATCTATTACCCTATTTGTGTTATTCTTGATCGTAAACTGCAAATCCGAAGATTCTGCATTATACGAAACTGTAAAGGGCTCTTTAATCTCCAATGAAACAGGCTGCCACCAAGTCATTTGTCCTTGTTTCTGCTGAACAAAGAGGGTACGATTCCCAATTTCACCTTCGATAATTCCTTCTACCGAATTACTTTTCACCTTCTGACTTTTCAATACTGATTGAGGATCATACACTTTTAATACCTTAGCTTTAGATTCAAGGCTCCATGCCTCTCCTTTCACTCCCTCTCCCGAATATTCAGGTATATTTAATTCCGAGCCACTCCAAACAACTTCAACATCATACGACTTAGCTGTTTTACAATCTATCTGTATTGTCGGATAGCCAACACTTTCGACTAAAGACCAAACAGCTTTCTGCCCGTTTACTTTTATCTCGGTTATATTTTCTTTCTGAGCTTTTAATGTTAAGAATAGGTTGAGAGGTTTACCGAATTTAGATTCTATTTTATAAGTATCTTTTGATCCGTTACGTTTAAAATCGAAACTGATATCGAGTGTAGATACCGATGCGTATTTCCATGTTGCAGGAAATCCGGGACGAATTTCTAACCTATCATTCATTGCATCGGGCAATATTCCGAATAAACCTTGAATAAGTGTACGAGAGTATACCCCAATAGGGTCAGCAAAGTCTCTGTAACATTCGCCACGAGCAGCATCATAGAAACTAACCTGACCTATATTTCCGGGACTCGAACCGAGATACATCCCATCAAGAATTGAACTTTTGAATAGTTTATAAGCGTCATCGTAACGTCCTGCCTGCCAATATGCCAATGAGGTATGCGCCACTTCGGCAAATGCCACATTGTTGATAGACCACGAGTACGGTAACCAGTTAGTGGTTGCTATAGTCTCAAAATTTTCATCCTCCAACCCTCTGGCTAAAACGGGTATATGCGGTATCTCCGTATCAATATACCTTGTTGCCTGATATGCCTGAAATGGAGTATGCATATCCGAATCAAGAGCATGATAAACTGTCCATACAGCAGCATTGGGGTGAATCATACCATTACCCATCAGGTCTTTGTATTCTGCCCACCAGCCTTTTTGGGGTAGCCATAATTGGGCATTGATAGCCTTTAATATTTTGGCTGCCTCATCGGCATAGGGTTTTGGATCTTCTCCTATCTTTTGGGCAATCATTGCCGCCATTTTATTTGCTCTGTAGTTGTAAGCTGACGAATGAGTTACACCCCCGCTATTGTATTGCAAGGCATCACTCGCCCAGATGCTCGCATAGGCATCATACAATCCATCGTTATTGGGATCGAAGTTTCGTTTTTCCCATGCTAAGTGGCGTTGAAGTACCGGCCACATTTTACGGATGTAATCCATATCGCCCGTCCAATTGAAATGCCAAAGCAATTCATCGATGTAACAGAGATTCATGTCATAGTGATGCATCACCTTTTTATCGCTATTCGGGTTGCGCATAATGTAGCCGTTGCTGTACATCTGCGTACCCCATATTTTTGCAGCACGTGCCAAGTTTAAATCTTTGTCTTGCGCAGGATGCGGAATAGTAGGCTCAATATCTGTTATCTGAGATGCGGCATAGCCATCGAAATGCTTGCGTGCCTTATCGTGCCAGCCAATTGCATCGCCTACATAAGCTGCTCGCCATCCGTTGAGAGGCATACGCCAACCAACAGCTCCGTGTTGCCAACAGTCTGTAACCTCATCCCAAATACCATCTGCGGCAATGCTTAATACTCCACCTAAAGTATTGAAATAAGGATCGGGGGTCGTAATCTTTACTGTACCTGCAATTTCTTTCCGTCTCGCTTCAGCTGCATCAAAAGCTTTACCTAAGTCATTTGCTGAAAGTTGAACTGCATCGTTACTTTTAATTACAAAATCTATGGCTTTTTTATCTTTAATAGGAATTTTAGCAACAACGATAGGACGGTTATCTGCAGCTACGGATTTCCATACATCAGTAGTTGTCATCATAGAATAGGGAGAAGCTGTTTTCAATTGAGATTCAGCAGGAAAAATTCCCGTTGTTTGACGTACTCCGCCTTTTGTGCCTTGTCCGTATTCTAAGGTGAAAGTATTATTTTTGATAATGTATATATTGTTTTCGCACGACTCGGGTTTCAGAGCAAAAGCATTCGGATCGTCAACACCTAAATCTCCATTGCGGAAAAAACGTTTATTGTCTGCTCCTCCGAATGTACAGATCAAGTCGATAGGAGATGATATACCTTCGGTCTCTATTCGGGCAACCATTCCTTCAGCATCGGATAGAGCCAATACGGTTACTCTGATTTTTACCGTTCCGAAAAAAGGGTCTTTTATTTCGTAAATTCTCGATCCTGCTCTGTAAATAGATTTGATATATTCGGCATCGTTCAACCAAAAGCTTTTTCCTTCTTTGATAAGTCCAAGTTGAACGTTACCGCCCATCCCCGATGAAGACATGAATAGCCCAAACTCAGGTACATCGCTAGTCTCTACCCTGAAAGCCGTGTGTGTTCCGTACAATGCACGATTGAATTTACGATCACCATTGACAATCACAAAATCTTCTCCTTCGGGGGTATAACGCAGTTTACGTTCTTTGCTGTGCCAGTACCCCTGACCTTGTGTGGTCAGAGGTAACGACATCAATGTCAATAGGATTAATGCTATTCCAATATATTTCATCTTTCAGAAAGTTAACTTTTTACTATTTAATCATGGCATAGGTTGTAAACCTTCCCAAACAACATCCCATTTTCCGTCTTTAGGGAATCCGGGATTCTTCTCTATGTTTCCATCCCATCCGGCACACATCATGGCTACGGCAGTCAATAATCCGCCATTACCGGGAAGATATACCCGAAGACGCGAATCCTGATAATTATGCCCATTTACCAAATAAGTATTAGTTCGTTTATCCATCAATAAAGCTCCTACAGCTTTATCGGGTTCACCCATACGAGCAGCACACATAGCTGTCATCGGATAGTCCCATCCCCAGGTTTTACCCCAATTCCAGTTATCCCAAATCCAATCAAGTGTATTTTTCATATAATCAGGACGTACCAATTTACATTGAGGCAATATACCGACTGCACCCAATACAGCAGGATGGTCTGATGTAAAACGAATATCTTTGTATGTATCAACTGCATCTTCGGCAGCCAGATACAATCCGTCAAGCGATGCCAGAGGCGATAATTTATCGATCAGTTCGTCCCATTGAGGTTTACGTTTTTCACCCATACGCTCGCGCCATTGCTGAGCTACAGACATGGCGTAGTGCCAATACGAAAGTTCGAATGGAGGATTGATAGTCTCCGATGCTCTCAATGTTTCCTGAGCAGGAATAATTCCTTTCAGTATATAACGACCTTCCAATTCGTCGTAAGTAGCAAATGATGCCATAAATTCAGCTGTTTCCTGAACCAAGAAGTTATATTTTTCGAGTACCTCTTTAGAAGGATTGTTACGATAAATCAATTCAGCCATATAGATAAAGTGAGGCTGCTGCCAGATAAGAAATGATCCCACTTTCGATGGAGCTTCGGTTCCCGAAGGATCGGTCATTTTCATCCAACGAGCACCTTTGAAACCTTGTCTTTCGGCTATTTTTTTTGCATTCGGATAGGCAGTAGAATACCATCCCAAGCTACGTTCCAATAGGTCAGCTCTATTCCAAAGGGCAAAATGTACAGCATGCCACCAATGCATCTCCAAGTGGAATTTGCCGAACCAACTGTTATATGTCAATCCTGTTTCTTGCGGAGGATATATTCCTGCCGATTGAATAGCCATCAGATATTGAGAAAGCACCACACGTCGCTCCAATTCTTTAGCTCGTTCGTCTGTACACTTCGAGAAATCAACCGCTGCTCCTTTTTCCCAGAAATTTTGCCAGTAATTAGCAGATGCTGCAAGTGTTTCTTCAGTATTTCCACTCTGTTCAGGTTCTTTTTCTGTGAATTCGCATGTAAAAGCAAAATCTTTGCTTTCGGGGGATAGAATATAATAATGATCTTCCTTTTTATCGAGCTTAGCTTTTCCTTCCCACTTAATATTTACATAATACACAGTAGAGTCGAGTGTACGTTTCAATAGTGCCGAATTCTCGTCTTGCGATACTATTTCGGTTTTATGTTTTTCGGGGACTGTCCAATCTGTCGCATCATCTACATGTTTACCTGTAGGATATGGAAACTTGAAGTTGACTTTCATATTCCCTTTAGTCATTAATCCAGATTTCAAGCTAACACCGACTTTATCTTTATCGGGGTTACATGCTGTCTGTACCAATGCCGAGTCTGAATCAACAACAAAACGGCTCAGAATTTGCCCTTTCCACAAATCGAGCGTCTGATTTATACCTTTTATTTCAGACGACTTCACATTGCTCCCATCTGCATGAGACAGTTCTAACCCAATATATCCCAAATGGATACGGTGAGGATTGTTTCGATACCAGTTGGCTGCATCCTGCTGCCGTCCTTTTTCATTAAATTGAACCGCATAAGGTTCTTCCCATCCTCTGAAATTGTAGTTTTTGAGGGTTTCTTCGGGTTTAAACTTTTCAGGATTGGCAAAACTGTGCCATCCCCATTGCGATTGTGTACCAAGAGGAACTCCGGCTGAATACTGTTCAGGGAATGTTTGCAACCCTGTAGCATCTACTGTTATTGCAAAATTTCCGTTACCTACCGACAATGACGATAGTTCTTCAAATTCCGTCACTTTGGGGTTATTTCGTTCCACTAATGCATAGCGGTCTATCTTTTCTGTTTTATTACTCCCACAGGCAACAAATAAGCCCGATAAGATGATAAAGTACCATTTTTTCATAGTATTTCTATTATATATTTTCATATGTTATATAGTCTGTAAGTTTTTAAGGTCTCAAACCTTTTTATGGTTAGCCAAACACAACAGTTACAAACTGTTATTGCTTTCAAATACGCTTATCTCCAGAAAAGGTTATTGAAAAGATACAATGGAATTCAGATATACTTCAATATTTGTATAATCTTCGGTCAGATTGTATAATTTTCCATCTTCGGGATTATGAGGATCCAATCCTTTACTCAACTCCCAATCATCGGGCATGCCGTCACCATCGGTATCTTTCGGATAAACTCCCGATTCCAGAACAGACCATCCACCTACTTCATCCTGCGAGTTTATGATGCCGTTATTTCCTTGATTCGCTGTTCCACTTTTTACATCCTCTATCACCTGAGCATCATAACTGTCTCGATGCAGGCTGCATCCGGCTATATTCAACACTTTCAGATAAGCTGTCAAAGGCATATCTTCCTTTATGTCCTCAACGTCAAAAGGCTCCATAGCATGTACACGGTGCTGAGCTCCTACACCCAGCCAATTATCGGCAGTAACAATATCACTGCCATACATTATATTGTTTGCCAGATAATAAGAACCCGTTCCATCTTCCGCAGGATCGAGAAACCAAGTCCGCTTATCGTCCGATGTAGCGGGTCCGGGCTTGTAATAGTTACTCACAAAATTGATCCGTCCGCCTCTGCCTCCGCCGTAAGCAGCTTTGTATCCCCAATTATAAACTACATTGTTTCGAAAATCAACGAGAGAGTTTCCATCCGAAGCAAAACGGGGGTTACGGCTCGAATGGTGAGCCAGCAGGTTGTGGTGAAAAGTCGCTTTCTGTCCACCCCATATTCCGCCGAAACCGTGAGCACCTTTAGAGTGTACCGATTTCGACAAGCTATGTGTTATCATACACCACTGCACTGTAACATTCTCCGATTTGTAGACAGACAAAGCCTCATCTACAGACCAGGACACCGAACAGTGGTCTATAATCAGATTTTTCACATTCATAGCTCCCATCGCATCGTCTTCCATCTTGCACTGGTCGCCCATTCGTGCTCGGATATACCGGACTATCACATTGTCTGCCTTTATGTAAAAAGGATAATTGCGAAGACATATACCATCACCGGGCGCAGTCTGCCCGGCAATGGTTATGCTGTCATTTGTTATAATAAGTTTCGATTGTAATTCGATGGTTCCGTCTACAGCAAATACAACTATACGGGCACCTGTCTGCTCAATAGCATTACGCAGGCTGCCCTCGCCCGAATCATGCAGATTTGTTACCGTGATAACACGCCCTCCACGTCCGCCGGAGGTGTACTTGCCAAAACCTTCGGCTGTAGGAAAAGCCAATGCCTGAGCACAAACGTCTCCTGCCAAAGAAAGCAGACCAAACCATAGAATTATCAATCTCACCATGCTCTTTTTCATTTAAGACCTTAATACATTGGATGCTGTTGGTTTATCAAACCGGGATTTACATCAATTATGTTGTTTGTGCTGAAAGGCAGAATCTCCACCATATTTTTCTGCATTCCATAAAACATGCTTTCAATCCATTTATTAGCAGAAGCTAATCCGGGAACATCTTCGACCGACAGTCCACCCATCTGTTTTACTGAATGGCAGCCAAACATATTCAGTATGGTATAAGAAGTTTCTATAGCTTCAACTCCCGCAGGAACATCGTTTTTGCTGAAGTAAACCTGTCCGGTAGCTTTATTTTCATAGAATGTTTTATCCAAATAGCCTTTCCCCGATGAGTTCAGCGTATTGAGAGTCGTTGTTTCAGTATCTGTCAGATTCAGAGAAGCAATATCCGCATCACTCATCGAAATATATGGAATTCCCACAACGGGGTTCTTCACAACACCTTTTATCGTTTTATAAGCCCGGTAAACTTCCACATTGGCATACTGTCCTTGTCGTTTTGCCAACTGATACAGTTTATCTTTTTCAGCAGTTAGATGCTCGTATAAAATGCCCCAGCGTGTAAGGTCGGTCTTACGTAACGATTCGTTCGAAAGCTCCAACTTACGTTCTTTGATAATAGTGTTTCTGAAATCGCTATATCCTGACGGTATCGTTCCTACCTTAGATGCATCTTTTTTAAATGCACGTAAGCGAACAGTTTTCAGGGCTTCGGCTGCCTCTGCTGTTGGACCATTATTTAATTCATTCAATGCTTCGGCATACATCAGCAATACATCGGAATAACGCAGCAGAGGGAAATTGATATCCCGTTTACTGTCGGTCGTACCCCGGTCTGCTTTCCAGTCGATACGGTATTTACCTATTGCAGCACCGATGTAAGTACTCATCTGCAAATTGTCATTAGCCAATATTCCATAATTACATACCGAAACATCACGACGCTGGTCTCCTTCGTCAAACTCAAAGAACAGAGTCGGCATAACTATCATCTGAGGACCTCCCTTACCGAATGTAGCGCTTGTTCCGCTGGTAGCAATTCCATTTACATAACCGGTACGCACATCGGGGCTTTCCGAACCGTACCACCCATATTCGAGCATCGTTTCGTTATTATATTGTTTCAATGCCAAATCACGGAACACCTGATCGTAATCGCTCAATAAGCTGTTCTCCTTCTGAGCAATGACAGCTGCACAAGCATCAGCTGCAATCTTGTACAATTCTTTGACACGGGCTGCATCATCACGCTGGGCGATTTTAACTGTAGCTTTGTTGTAAGGAACTGTATTCAGATCCCAGCGCAAAGAATATCCGGCTGCATACAACGCCACACGGGCAAGCATACCATATGCTGCATTTTTCGTAAAACGTTCCGAAGTTTGTACCATTCCTTCGCTCTTCCACGGAAGCAGTTCGATCGCTTTTTGAAGGTCTTCGATACAGTGATCCCAGATTTCATCACGGCTGACACGAGAAGATGTAAAGCTCGTTAAATCGGCTGTTGGTATAGCAGAATAAGGGACATCACCGTAAAACCGCACAATATTCCAATATGCATATGCCCGAACAGCATAAGATTCACCCAATAATGAGTTGACCTTTTTTCTATCACTCTCCGAAACATTCATCAATGGAATATTCTTTATACAAACATTCGAATATTCGATAGCCCTATACATGGTAGTGTATGTAGAACTGAGCATGCCTGTAAGATTGGTATAATCGTAATTCGAAACATTGTATTTGGAGTTTGATTCTGTTGAGCTCGATTCGTCCGTTCCCATCAACAATTGGTAACCCAATTCTTGTGTATAGAGGTAAGGATACGCCCCTACAACTGTCATTTCGGCTCTGCTGACTGTAGAGAAAATAGTACCGCTGTCGGCTTTGGATTCGGAAGGCATATCCAGCCAATCCTGACATGAGCTGCACATCAATAACAGAGCAGATATTCCTAAAATATTTATTATTTTTTTCATATTATAATCTATTTAAGGCCTCAGACCTTTTGTATAACTTTAACAAGAATAGCTTAAAAAGTAAGGTTTAATCCTAACACCCAGCTTTTTGCACGGGGGAATGAAGAGTTATCAACACCCGGAGTCAGAGCATTGTCGCTCGCCGATACTTCAGGGTCATAACCTGTATAGCTGGTAAATGTATGGATGTTGTTAAGCGTACCATAAACACGAACACTATTGATTCGGGCTTTCTGTACCAAGTTCCTTGGCAATGTATAGCCCAGAGTTATGTTATTTAAGCGCAGATAAGAGCCGTTTTCCAGATAATAGCTGCTGTGATCGCTGATTGCAGTTTTGTTATTCGAAGATATATTCCATAGCATGGAACCGCTATGTTGTCCGGGGTTCAGTTCCGCCAATCGTGTCAGGTTGGAACTTTCTTTTCCGGTCTGGGGATCTATCAATGTAAATCGGTTATTCATCTTCGACAATGTATTCTGGTTAGCCAAATATGGACCTATAAAACGCTGCGTACTCATATTGAATACTTTATTGCCATATACAAAATTGAAGAAAACACTCAGATCAAAACCTTTATATCTGAAGGTATTACTCATACCTCCTGTAAATTTGGGCTGTGCACTGCCGATAACAGTACGGTCGTTTACCGAAAAAACCGGATTTCCGTCTTTGTCCACCTCTCCCGTAATTGCCTGGTATTTTACATCACCCACTTTTACTTTCGAACGGGTACTTCCTTTCAGATAAGGTATTCCGTCCTTTAAAGTATATGACCCATCGGAGTTTTGATTGAAATCGTCGGTTGTATAAATTCCATCATAAATCAATCCGTAGTATTGCCCCAAAGGCTTACCTACTTCTATCATATACCCCATGCGGGATTCATAATCTTTTGTAAAATAGTCCTGCTCCTTGTTTCCGTACAATTCGAGTACTTTAGAACGATTGAATGCAATGTTGAAGTCTGTTGTCCAGGTAAAGTCTTTGGTTGCTATGTTTGTTGTATTCAACACAATTTCAAGACCTCTGTTACGAATAGACCCCAGATTCTGTATTTGAGTAGAATATCCGGTAGATGTTGGTATTTTATTTTCAATCAACAGGTTGGACGATTCATTATTATACCAATCCACAGTAAGGTTGAAGCGGCTGTTGATCCATGACATATCCAATCCGATATTGGTTGTAGTGGTTTTTTCCCATTTCAAAGCCGCATTTCCAAGTACAGTTCCGGGAATGTATGTAATATAATCTCCTCCGTTATATCCATAGTGCCCCGATCCATAAGAGGTTGTGTACATATTGTTCTTGATATTATTATTACCGGCAATACCATATCCGACACGAAGTTTAAGGCTGTTCATGTAATCACGGGTACTTTCCATAAACGATTCTTCGGATATACGCCATGCTCCCGAAGCCGATGGGAAATATCCCCATTGCTGACCTCTTGCAAACTTCGAAGATCCATCGGCACGCAATGTTCCGGTGAAAAGATAACGTTCTTTGAAATTATAAGACACACGTCCGAATACAGACACCAAACCTATTTTATCTTTACCCGATTTCCAGGTGTACGGAATCCCCATACTGACATCGTTCAGCCCGAAATTACCATCCGAAAAACTACGGTATTCGTTTTCGAGTTTCATATCTTCGGTATAATACGTTTCTTGTCCTAAAAGAAAGTTAAAACGATGCTTCTCTTTCAGATTCAAAGCATAATTCAAAGTATTGGTTATCTGCCATGAATATTTTTCGCTGTTATCGCGCGAACCATATCCGTAAGGACTTTTATTGGCTTTGGCCTGCTTGGTACTTCCATCGTCCCAATAGTCTTTGCGTACTTGTTCCCACGTATAACTGCCCGCAGTACGGAATGTCATATTCTTGATGATGTCGAACTCCAATCCGGCATTGACAGTTGCCAGTCTTGTGTATTTTTCATTCGAAATAGCACGGTTATCTAGAATCGGATTCTGAGCATCGTAATTGGCATCATTCATCAGATCGCCGATCTCCGTACCGATATCAGAACCTATCATTTCTTCGTTCGTCCATTTGTTTCCCCCTGTAATAGGCTGCAATATGGTTTGCTTCAGCTTACCACCCAGCGAGCCTCCGCCCTCAACTTTGGTCATTTGCAGATTGGATGCAAAATCAAAACGGATGCCTTTCCATAATTCATGATTAAGTTTGGCTCGGACACTGTTTTTCTGGTATCCATGTTTCTCCATTATACCATCTTCTCCGGTATAGTTGTAACTCACCATATATTTGGTCTTTTCAGATCCTCCGCTGATATTGATATTGTGATTCTGAATAATACCGGTATCGCCAAATACCTCATCCTGCCAGTCTATTCCGGCACGGTTTCCGTATTCCTGCGAGATACGAGAATAAGCTCCGGTATAAAAATCGGGCGCATTTATATCTCCCCCGAAAAAGTTGGCGAAACTGTTTTCACTACCACGGAGGGTATTAAATTCATACTGATACTTTACATAATCTTCAACTCCCAGCAATTTTAATTTCTTGCCTAAACGATTGAAGCTGACGTAGGCATTATAAGAGACCTCTGTCTTTCCTGATTTTCCGGACTTTGTAGTGATCAGGATAACACCATTAGATCCTCTCGCTCCGTAAATAGCCGTCGCAGAAGCATCCTTCATAACATCGATCGATGCAATATCATTAATATCGACACTGCGTAAACCATTCTCCATCTGGAAACCATCGACAATATAAAGAGGTTCAGTACCTTGTGTGATAGACGTTCCTCCACGTACCGTTATCTGCACATCGGCACCGGGAGCACCACTCTGCTGAATAACATTTACACCTGCAGCCTTACCTGCTAATGCCTGAGCAGCCGTAGTTACGGGAATGTTTGCCAGATCGGAACCTTTAACCGAGATTGTAGACCCTGTAAGGTCTTTTTTCCGTACAGCACCATAACCGATCACAACAACTTCATCCAAAGAATTATCTTCGGGTTTTAAGATTACGTTAAAATCACGGCTGAGACCTACCGCGAGGTTTTGCGATACATATCCGATAAATGAATATGTAAGGATTGTTTTTTCATTGGGTACAGAGAGACTGAATTTTCCATCCAGATCAGTGAGTGTTCCTGTAGAGGTTCCTTTTATTGCTACACTTACACCCGGCAAAGGGCCCATCTCGTCTTGGACTGTCCCCTTTATCACAATACCGGATTGGGCAGATGCGGTTGTGCCCAGTAAGATAAAAAGCAATGACAAAAGCAAACCTCTAAGAGTAGAGTCCGTTTTTCTCTTGTTTTTACATTCATTCATGATTTTTCAAATTTTAGGTTTAAGAAAATAAGTAAGGTCACAGACCTATTTATTACTTTTATACAAATACCGTCTAAAGGTTAGGTTTACATAGATGATTTAAAAAGTGTCAATTCGCTGTTGTTTTCTTGTTTTTCAATCAGATCAGTTAACATTACTTATGTCACGGTATTTGTTCATAACTTAGGTTACAGGGCAAATATATAGAAGCCTTTAAATTTCGGAGGGGGTAATCTGTTCTAACCTGAAAATCTCCGTTTTCAGGTTTACCGGGAGACACAGACCGAAGAAACCGCAAAATACAGAAGACAGGGTGTAAAGTGTTTTTTATAGGGGGAAAATCCAGTATTTTACTTATCGAGGTGTTTTTTAAACGAAACAAGTTTATTTTTGTATAAAGGCCGTATTGAAACCTTAGACCTTACCAAAAACACCTGCTATGACAGTCGACAGACTCAGATATTTATCATATATTCTTCTATTCCTGTTTCCGGTAATTGTATCAGCCCAGCCCAAATGCTACTTCGAACATTACGGATCGGATGATGGATTGCCGCAGCATTCCATTATGGATATCCATCAGGATAAAAACGGATTCATGTGGTTTGCGACCTGGGACGGGCTTTGCAAATTTGACGGTTACAACTTCAAAACATACCGGATATTAGACGAAAGCAGCAAACAGATATGGGGAAACCGCATCGAACGCATTTACGAAGATATTAACGGTTATATATGGATAACACTTCCATACGAAAGAAAACCATTAAGATTCGATCCGAAAACCGAAAAATTTATGGGTCTCCGATTCCTGAAAGAATATGCAGACCTCACCTTCTCGTATAAAAATATTATCACAACAAAATCGGGCAAAGTATGGTTCGTATCAGACCATACCGGAGCGATATGCATACCCGATATCAAGTTCAGTGTCGAAATATACAACAAGAGTAGTAAACACATACGTACCAACCGGATATACACAGTACACGAAGACTCTCAGGGTAACTCATGGCTGTTAACTGACAATGGATTATACCAGATATCAAAAGAAAAGAAGATTACCGACCTCTTTGTGGAAAAAACATCGAGAGGAGGTGATAAGTTTTCGCAGAGCTTCTATTCGGTACTCGAGATGAAAAGCGAAATATGGTTTGGTTCGGATATGGGGCGCATATGGATATACAATAAGCACAGCGGACAATTCAGGTTGATGGAAACTCACAGCAGTTCCAAAATACAGGACATAAAAAGCATCGACGAAAATCAGATATTATTAGTCACCAATTCCGACGGATTCTTCATCTATCATAAAGCCTCGGATAAAATGACTCATTATACCAAAGACAATCTGCATGATATGCGGACAAACACAATACATTCGAGCCATATAGACCGCGATCTCAATGTATGGCTCGAACTGGACTGTATAGGGGCTGCCCGTTTCAACACGGAAGACAATACGCTGAAACACTACGACACGAAAGTAGAAACCGCCGTCTCGAACGTATTTCCGCCTAACTTTTTTATACTCGAAGACCAAAACGGACGGACATGGGTCCATCCGAGAGGTGGGGGATTTTCGTTATTCGATAAAAAGAATGACAGGCTCATCCCGTTTTACAATGAACCTCAATCGGCAGACTGGCGTTTTTCCAACATGCTGCATTGCGCATTCTCAGATAAACAGGGCAATCTGTGGCTCAGTACACGCTCTCAGGGGCTGGAAAAAATAATCTTCAAGAATGACCTGTTCAGTACCCGTATTATCGACGAAAACATACATACAACGGTCAATAATGATGTCCGCTGCATTTATGTAGATTCTCAGAAGCGGATGTGGGTATCGACCAAACTCGGGAAGACATTCGTTTACGACAGACACAAAAAGCCATTAGGATATATCTGCTCCGATGGTTCGATAGGATATGGGGATCCACTCAAAGGGACATGTTACAGTATTCTTGAGGACGACCACAATAATATCTGGATAGGGACGAAAGGAGACGGAGTATTTCGCCTGCAAACACAAACGGGAAGCAATAAATACAAGATAGCGCAATACAAAAGCTCCGACAAAGATCTTTACAGTCTGACAGGAAACAGTATATATTCGATCTTTCAGGACAATAAAAAACGTATCTGGGTAGGATCATACGGAACAGGAGGTCTCAACCTATTCGAAAATAAGAACGGCGGACGATTCATCAATATAAAGAACCACCTGAAAGGCTACCCTTCCACAGGAGCGCAGATACGGGTAATATCATCCGATAAGTACGGCAATATCTGTGTCGGCACAACTTTAGGGCTGATTGTATTTTCTTCTGATTTCGAGTATCCCGAATCTATTAAGTACAATGTATATAACAGGCAGGAAGGCGATAATTCGCTACATTCGAGCGACATTTACGATATACGCACCACCCGTCGGGGGGAAACGTATCTTGCGACTTTCGGAGGTGGTCTGAGCCTGATAAATCAAGTTGACCCGAAAGGATTTCCGCTGGGATTTGAAACATATACCACCCGAAACGGATTACCTTCAAACATTATACTCAACATTATAGATGACCGTCACAGCAACCTATGGATAGCTACCGAAGGAAATATACTGAAACTCGATACTCAGAAGAAAGAATTTGAAACATATAGCGAAGCCAGCCGGATGCTCAGCGGAGCTACTTTTTCCGAAGGATCACGCTGTGTGGCAGATTCGGGAATTATATACTTCGGATACTCCAAAGGGCTTATTTACCTCGATCCCGATCAGGTGAGTAACAATACATTCAAGCCATACGTTGCATTAACCAAATTCCAGATCAGCAACAAAGACATTGCAGTGGGAGAAGACTCTCCGCTCAAAGAGAATATTGATGATCTGAAATACATAAAACTGAACCACAAACAAAATATAATCAGCCTCGAATTTGTGGCTTTGGATTACGTAGATCCTGCCCGTATCATATATGCCTATATGCTCGAAGGGTTCGATAAGGAATGGATTGTAACTCAAAATCAAAGATTTGCGAATTACACAAACCTCGCCCCCGGAAAATACCGGTTCAAAGTACGATCGACCAACAGCGACGGGGTATGGATGAACAACGAACATATACTGGATATAGAGATCACTCCTTCGTTCTGGCAGACAGGATGGGCATACCTGCTGTATATCGCAGCAATAATATTTTTCATCTACCTGATCATGCGTATATTGTTTGTATTCTACCGTCTGCAGGATAAGATAAAACTCGAGCACGAACAAGCCGAAATGAAGATACGTTTCTTCACCGATATTTCGCATGAAATACGCACTCCTTTGACGATGATTGTATCTCCTGTGGAAAATATCCTGCACAACAGCCATCCGCCCGAAGACATAAAAAGCCAGTTGCAGCTCGTTCTCAAAAATACCAACCGTATGATACGGATGGTAAACCAGATACTTGATTTCAGAAAAGTACAAAAACAAAAACTCAACCTGCAAAAGACCCCTGTCGGCGACTATGTAGAAGAGATCTGCAACGGCTTTACCGATATATCGAGAGATAAGCACATAGATCTGATTATTAACAATGAGGCCGGCAATGAATTGCTTTGGATAGACCGGGACAGTTTCGAGAAACTTTTATTCAACCTGCTGTCCAATGCTTTCAAATACACTCCCGAAGGTCGACGTATAGAAGTAAGCATACGCCCTTCGAAAAAGGACGATTTGATAGAATTGCAGGTAAAAGACGAAGGTACCGGCATGACACGTGATGTACAAAACAAACTATTTGTCCGTTTTGCATCATTCAATAAGGACAAAAGCAAACCAAGTACCGGAATAGGGCTGTCGATCGTGAAAGAAGTCGCCGACAAGCACCATGCAAAAATCACCGTGAGCAGTGAACAGAATAAGGGCACTTCGTTCTCGGTATTCTTCGAAAGAGGATTCGAACATTTCCAAAACGACAGTAACATTATTTTATCCCATGCTGATAACAGCATTGAGGTCAGTACCCGACAGATATCCGATCCCGAAATAAAAAATCTTCCTGAATCAGAAACACCCGACACTAATTATTCGATATTAGTTGCCGAAGACGATACAGACTTACGGCAATTTATAAAGTCGATGTTGAGCCCGCATTACCATATTTTGGAAGCAGCCGATGGTAAAGCCGGATACAATCTCACGGTAGAGCAACTACCCGATTTTATCATCAGCGACATTATGATGCCCGAGATAGACGGACTTGAATTTCTCCAGAAAATAAGAAATAGAACGGAAACAAGCCATATTCCCTTTATCCTGTTATCGGCAAAATCGGACATCGAAAGCAAACTCCACGGACTGGAATACGGAGCAGATGATTATATCACCAAGCCGTTTAGCGTAAACTACCTGAAAGCCCGTATCGAAAATATTATCAGACAGCGAAAATCGCTGATAGAAAGTTTATCGGCATCGTCTCCGAAGCAAACTTCGGCAAAAAAAGACCTGAAAGATAAACAACCCGTATCGATAACTCAGGCAGACGAGATATTTATCGTAAAGGTTAAGGACGAAATTTTCAAAAATATGGATGACAGTTCTTTCCTTATAGACGATCTGGCATCCGCAATGGCTATGAGCCGCACTGTATTTTTCAAAAAAATAAAGAGCCTTACGGGACAGGCTCCTGTGGACTTTATCAGGGATATAAGGATGAATCATGCCGCACGCTTACTTGAGGAAACAAGCTATTCGGTTAAAGAGATCGCATATATGGTCGGCATATCCGATACAAAGTATTTTACTCAATGTTTCAAAAAGAAGTTCAACACACCTCCGTCTGAATACCGCAACCGAGCGAAAAGTTCCCTGTAGGGGCGTATTGCATATGCCCGAGCACACAATCCATCATCTGGCTAATGGTGATTCGCCCTACAGTGGGCATCGACTAGTTTTTATCTATACTTAAAAACACATTACAATTATGGCAAAGTATACCGATAAACTAGGAAAGCAAATAACAGAGGCAATAGAGCAGGATGAATATACATTAGGCGAAATCTGCTCAATGCACAACATCAGCCGCAAAACATTTTATCAGTGGATGATCAAATATCCCGATTTTGAGGAAATGGTCAATAATGCCCGTTTGGAAAGAGACGAACGGTTGGCACAAAAAGCACGTCAGATACTCAAACAAAGGGTAGAACAAGGTCGTACAGTAACTACCACCCGTTATAAATATGCCGTAGATGAGTACGGCGAATTGTATCTGGCAGGAAAGACAGTAACAGTGAAAGAATATTCTCCGGATGAAAAGACCCTCAAAATGGCAATATCCAAAGAAAGCGATATTGACAATAAGGAGAAAAAGATACTTGTTGAGGTGAAGGAGAAAGAACGTATTTTGCAGGAAGAACTGGAATATAGATTATGGAAAGAGGAAGAAGAAAGAGAGTTTCAGGAGACAATCAGAAAATCAGCCGAAGAGATGGATCGAAGCAACAACCAAGCTATTGAATATAATGAATAGAGACTCAGTTGTTACTTTTGTTACCTTTTCTAACTTTTAGTGTTTAGCGGATTTCTAAAAAGGCTTAATAATGTCAATCTGTATTTGAAAATCGTTCTTTTAAATTATGCTATTTACTACGCGCAATCACAGATTGCTTGTGTTCCTTTTGGCCAAAGCCCCTAAAGGAACCAAAAGGTCTTTGG
>OGZT01000088.1_pt1 | contig 66536 bp, 79 predicted proteins | sample 1576891 | NCBI WGS metagenome assembly OGZT01 (sample SAMEA3541521, study PRJEB24748) | human gut metagenome | biome: human gut; feature: human-associated habitat; material: faeces | place: China | collected 2012 | reverse complement strand
TATACAAGTGAGAAGGAACTTATTCTTACAGAGGTATATAAAGATGGAGAGCTTATTGATGTAAAACAATATTTAGTAGATACAGATAAATTAAAAGATAAAATAAAAGATTTCTTTAATTAAGGAGGCATTTAAATGGAAATTCTAAGAAAAATATCAGATAAAAGCGGTGAATTTTATATTGAAAAAGATGGTGAAAGAGTGGCAGAAATGACTTTTGTTTTTGCTGGCAAAGATCTGTTGATAGCAGATCACACATGGGTGGATGACAGTCAAAAAGGATTAGGGCTTGGAAAACAATTATTTGATCAGCTTGTAAATTATGCAAGAGAACACTCTATTAAAATACTTGCAACTTGTCCTTATGTTCTTCATGAATTGAAAAAACATAAAGAAGAATTATTGGATGTCATTAAATAAAAAAGTAAATTTTTTTAAAAAGCACGTGTATAAATATAAATAATTTTAATACTATTTTTTTGGTATTTTATTTGATTAAGAAATTAAAATTCAATAAATTTGAAAAAATAAAAAATATTTTGAAAATTTTACTTGATTTTTTTTTAATTTAGGTTTATACTCGTTATAACAATAAGTTTTATGAAAAAGGAGGAAGAATATGTTCACACTTAGCATAATATCATTAGTCATATATGTGATACTACTCATATACATAGTGAGTAAAATTTTATATGCAAATGATTATGTTAGGGTTAACAAACAATATTCTGAATCTTTGAACTATGTTTATGTTAAATAAAAATTAGTTCTGATGATTAACTACTTTCTTTGATAGAAAACTATCAAAGAACAGAATAGACACTTTGCAGCCTAGCAGGCTGCTTTTTTTTAACCAATTAAATTGTACGTCTACAGCAAACAAAGTATCTATTTTATTGGTCAGTGTATACAATATAGTTTATAATTAAATTAAAAATAAAGAAATTAAGGGGGAAACAATTATGAAAAAATTTACCACAGCTTTATTAGGACTTTCGTTATTATTAACATCATGTGGAGGTAACAGCGACAAACCAGCAGCTGCTGCTGACAAAAAAGAACCAGAAGTTATCAAAATCGGAGGACTTGCACCTCTTACTGGAGGGCTTGCTATTTATGGAATCACTGCATCAAATGCAAGTAAACTAGCTTTTGAAGAGATCAATGCTAATGGAGGAATACTAGGAAAGAAAGTAGAGTTTATCGTCTATGATGAAAAAGGAGATTCTACTGAAGCAGTTACTGCTTATAACAGACTAGTTGATGATGGAGTTGTAGCTCTTATTGGAGACATTACATCTAAACCAACTCTGGCAGTTGCAGAAATTGCAGCACAAGACAATATGCCTATGATTACACCTACTGGAACTCAATATAATATCACAGAAGCAGGACCGAATGTATTCCGTGTATGTTTTACAGACCCATACCAAGGAGTAGTTTTAGCTAACTTTGCACAGCAAAAACTTAATGCAAAAACTGCTGCTATATTAGTAAATAACTCTAGTGACTATTCTGATGGAATTGCAAAATCATTTGCTGAAGAAGCTGGAAAACTTGGAATTACTATTGTAGGTAAAGAAGGATATGCAGATGGGGACAAAGATTTTAAAGCTCAATTAACAAAAATTGCTCCAACTAATCCTGATGTTCTAGTTGTACCTGAGTATTATGAGCAGGCAGCTTTAATTGCAACTCAAGCAAGAGAAGTTGGAATCAAATCTACTTTCATCGGTCCAGACGGATGGGATGGAATTGCTAAAGCTTTAGATAAATCAGCTTATGCTGCTATTGAAAACAGTTACTTTACAAATCACTACTCAACACAAGACACTTCTGATAAAGTACAAAACTTTATTAAAGCATACAAAGCTAAATATAATGAAGATCCATCTGCTTTCTCTGCTTTAGGATATGACGCTGCTTATATCGTAAAAGCTTCTATTGAAAAAGCTGGTTCTACAGATAAAAAAGCTGTTGTTGAAGCAATGAAAAATATAAATTATGATGGTGTAACTGGACAACTTACTTTTGACGCTAAAAATAACCCAGTAAAAGCTGTAACTATTATCAAAGTTGTAAATGGAAATTATACATTTGATTCAGTTATTCAGCCTAAATAGTTAAAGATATGAACCATCTCTCTGTGAGGGATGGTTCTCTTTAAAAAAATACGTGAAAGGAGATTAATAAATGGAATTTTTACTTCAGATAATAAATGGATTACAAATAGGAAGTATATATGCCTTGGTATCCTTAGGATATACGATGGTTTACGGAATAGCACAGCTCATAAACTTTGCTCATGGAGATATTATCATGGTGGGAGCGTATGTTTCATTATTTAGTATTCCAGTCTTTACAAGAATAGGGTTGCCCGTATGGCTTACTGTATTTCCAGCTATAATAGTGTGTGTAATTTTAGGTACTTTAACAGAGAGGATAGCATACAGACCTCTTAGAAATTCTCCGAGAATTTCTAACCTGATTACAGCCATAGGAGTAAGCTTATTATTAGAAAATACTTTTATGAAACTTTTTACTCCAAATACAAGAGCATTTCCGAAAGTATTTACAAATCCTCCTATCGTTGTAGGAAGAATGCATTTAAATTTTGGAACAGTAGTAACTATTGTTCTTACTATAATTTTATCAGTTGGACTTCAATACTTTATGAAAAAAACTAAATATGGAAAAGCAATGATGGCTACAAGTGAAGATTATGGAGCAGCCAAGCTTGTAGGAATCAATGTTGATCATACTATTCAGTTGACATTTGCAATTGGAAGCGGACTGGCAGCAGTAGCTTCAGTTCTTTATGTTGCAGCTTACCCTCAGGTTCAGCCTCTTATGGGAGCTATGCTTGGAATAAAAGCTTTTATTGCAGCAGTTTTAGGAGGAATTGGAATCCTTCCGGGAGCAGTTATTGGAGGATTTATCCTTGGAATTGTAGAAAGTCTGACAAGAGCTTATCTTTCTTCTCAATTAGCAGATGCTTTCGTGTTTGCTATCCTTATAGTGGTTCTGTTAGTCAAACCAACAGGTATATTGGGTAAAAATATGAGAGAAAAGGTATAGGTGATATAGATGTCAAAAACAAAAATGCTTAGTTATATTTCAACGTTTATTTTATTAGCAGTTCTTTACTTCATACTTACAGGTATGATTGGAGCTGGATTTATTTCAAGATATCAGACAAATATTCTTACGCTTATCTGTATAAATATTATACTTGCTGTAAGTCTTAATGTTACTGTGGGTTGTCTTGGACAGATTACTATTGGTCATGCTGGATTCATGTCAGTTGGAGCATATGCAGCTGCTCTATTTGCAAAGAGTGGAATAGTAGAAGGGATTCCCGGATATATTCTTGCACTTATCATTGGAGGTATAGTTGCAGGAATTATCGGTATCATCATTGGTATTCCAGCTCTTAGACTGAATGGAGATTATCTTGCTATCATCACTCTGGCATTTGGAGAGATTATCAGAGTTCTTATTGAATATTTCAGTTTTACTGGAGGAGCACAAGGACTTCGTGGAATCCCTCGTTTTAACAAATTTGGTGTAATCTATATAATCATGGTTGTATCTGTTATGATGATGTTTTCAGTCATGACCAGCAGGCATGGACGGGCTGTTTTATCTATTCGTGAAGATGAAATAGCAAGTGGAGCTTCAGGAATCAACACTACATATTATAAGACATTTGCCTTTACTATTTCAGCAGTATTTGCAGGAGTAGCTGGAGGAGTTTATGCACACTATCTTGGTATTCTAGGTGCAAGACAATTTGACTATAACTACTCAATCAATATATTGGTAATGGTAGTACTTGGAGGAATGGGAAGCTTTACAGGTTCTATTCTTTCAGCAATAGCATTGACTATTCTTCCAGAGGTTCTTCGTGGATTCTCTGATTATCGTATGATAGTTTATTCTTTGCTCCTTATTATGACAATGATTTTCCGTCCTACTGGATTATTAGGGCGTAAAGAATTCCAGATAACTAAAATAATTGAAAGATTTATGAAGAAAAAAGGTGATTCAAATGAGTAATCCTATTTTAAGTGCCAAGGATATTTCTATTACTTTTGGTGCTCTTAAAGCTGTTACAGATTTTAATCTTGAAATAAAAGAAAATGAACTTGTGGGACTTATTGGTCCAAATGGTGCAGGAAAAACAACGGTTTTTAATATTTTAACTGGAGTATACTCACCAACTTCTGGACAATATAAATTTAATGGAGAGGTTATCAATAAGATGCCTACATTTAAATTAGTTAAAAAAGGACTGGCAAGAACATTTCAGAATATAAGACTTTTTAAATATCTGTCTGTTCTTCAAAATGTACTTGTAGCAAATAACTTCAATATGAAATATGGAATACTGGTAGGAATGTTCCGTACTCCTAAATACTGGAGAGAAGAGAAGGAAGCTGAAAAGAAGGCTATGGATCTTCTGAAAATATTTGGACTGGAAGAGTATGCACATACAGCAGCAGGGAATCTTCCTTATGGAAAACAAAGAAAACTGGAAATAGCCCGTGCAATGGCTACTAACCCAAAGGTTCTTCTATTAGATGAGCCAGCAGCAGGAATGAATCCTACAGAAACAGAAGAACTTATGAATACCATTCGTTTGATTAGAGATAAATTTAATATAGCAATTCTTTTGATAGAACATGATATGAAACTGGTATTAGGAATTTGTGAAAGACTTGTTGTATTGGATCATGGAAATATAATCGCATCTGGAGATCCTAAAAAAGTAGTTAATGAGCCAGCAGTTGTTACTGCATATCTTGGACAGGATGATGATGAAATTGGAGAAGAGGAGGAATAAAATCTCATGGAAAATATGCTTGAAATAAAAGATCTGCATGTGTATTATGATAATATTCATGCTTTAAAAGGAATATCTTTAAATGTAAAACAGGGAGAGATAGTTTCTCTGATTGGTGCCAATGGTGCTGGGAAAACAACTACTTTGCAGACAATTTCCGGGCTTATTCAATCTAAGCAGGGAAATATAATGTTTGAAGGAAAAGATATTACTAAAGAAAAGTCACATAAAATATGTGAAATTGGAATTGCTCAAGTTCCAGAGGGAAGAAGAATATTTTCAAGACTTTTAGTTAAAGACAACTTGAAGTTAGGAGCTTTTACTATAAAAGATACTCCAGAAAATCTTGAAAAAGATCGTGCAAAATTTTATGAGGTTTTCCCTAGAATGTCTGAAAGAAAAAATCAAATGGCTGGAACTCTTTCAGGAGGAGAACAGCAAATGCTTGCTATGGGAAGAGCTATTATGAGCAGACCTAAGCTTTTGATACTTGATGAACCTTCTATGGGACTTTCACCACTGTTTGTAAAAGAGATATTTGCAGTAATTAAGAAATTAAATGAAGCTGGAACTACTATTTTACTGGTAGAGCAAAATGCTAAAATGGCTTTGTCTATATCTCACCGTGCTTATGTTATTGAAACTGGAAATATAACACTAGAAGGAAATGCTAAAGAACTTATGAACAATCCTGAAATCAAGAAAGCTTACCTTGGTGCTTAGGAAATAAAAGGAGCAAAGATCAAAATGGAATTGAGAGAAGAATATGAAAAACAGCAGGAATATCGTAAATGGCTGGAAATAATAGAACTGCTTCCTATCGAAGATAATCAGGTTATTGCTGATTTAGGGTGTGGGACTGGTGGATTTACTGAGATAATTTCAGAGAAAGTAAGACAAGTAATAGCTGTTGACAGGAATCAGAATCTTCTCACTAATCTAAAAGAAAAAAATATAAAGAATGTAAGTATTATAGAAAATGATATTTCAAAAATTGATTATATTACAGAAGAGTTAGATGGAATTTTTTCAAGCTTTTCAATAGCGTATTTTCCTAAGGATATGAAAGAAGTCATTGGAAATTGGGTAAATAAACTAAAGTCTGGAGGTTGGATAGCTCTTATAGAAATTGATGATCTTTTAAGAGGACACCAGCCTTTATCAGAAGAAAACTTTGGAAAACTTGCAAGATATGAAGAACATATTAAAGAGAATGGAGTATATGATTTTCAGGCAGGAAGAAAGATCAAGAATACTCTTAGAAGATTTAATATGGAAATTATATTGGAAAAAGATCTTGAAGATAGAGAACTAACAGCTTCAGGAATTGCAGATAAAGAAGTCTATGAGATGTGGAAAAGTCGTCTTGATAGACTGACTATAAGTCAATATTATCCTGAAAAAATTGCTCAGGAAATAAAGAGAGAGCTGTTGTCTCTGTTTAAAAATCCTGAGCATATAAATAATACAAAAGTTAAATTTATTGTAGCAAAGAAGATTTAATTATGAAAATAGGATATCCTTAAATGGATATTTACTTTTAGAAATTCCAGCATTATATATCAATAATTAGGGCAGTTAAAATTTTAACTGCCCTAATTGTTTAAAATCTCACTATTTATATTAGAAAAACATCTTCTTTTCTAATTGCGAAAAATGAGTCTTATATTATTAATCAGTTCAGTAAAGTAGAACTGCTAAAAATATTTATATTTCTGTTTCTATAAAATGTTCATCATAAAGATTCCAATATTTTTTATATACTTTGTTTTCTTGCCCATCAAAATTTAATTGATACATTCTAAAAGTAACTAGGATATTTTTGGGCTGCCATTGTTCCTTAAATGAATAACAATATTTCATACCTAACTGTTGCATAATATTGCCACTTCTAGGATTATTTTTATCATGTGTAGCAGTAATATATGGAATACCATCTTTTTTTAATAATTCAACAAGTGCCTTACTTGCTTCAGTAACAATTCCTTTATGCCAAAATTCTTTACGAAGTGCATAACCAAAATCATAACTATCATCTATTTCTGCTTTTACATATCCAATTGGATAGTCATTATCTTGTAAACAAATTGCCATACTATATTTCTGGTTTTTTAATCGTTTTTCAAAAAATATCTTTGCTTCTTCCAGCGTTTTTACAGGAAACCATGGTAAAAAAGTATTAACTTCTGTGTCTTTCAAAAGAAAATATAAGGCTTCAATATCTTTTTTCTCAAAATTTCTTAATATAAGTCTATCTGTTTCAAGTTTTAATATATTCATTCATATCCTTTCTAAATTCTGATTAACTATCATATCTCATTTACTTAATATGAGTATAAATATAACTAACTTTTTTATTATTTCATTGTTATAGAAATTTATCTAATTCTTCATCAGTAGTTTTAAAAAGTTTTTGCACTGCACTTTTAGCTTTAGCTTTTACTTCATCATCAATATATGGGGCTACTTTAGCAAGAGCCAGTCCTAATGCTATTAAATCATCAGTGTATCCAACTAATGGAGTAATATCTGGCAGAATATCCAGAGGGAGAATAAAATATCCTAAGGCTCCTATTATTATTGATTTTTCCTTTGGAGGAATACCTTTCTTCTTCATAGTAAAATAAAGAATCAATATATAATAAACTCCTTTTAGCCCTACTTTTTTTACAACACTTCCCAATTTATTAAGAAAAGTTTTTTCATCATATTTTTCCTGATATTTTTTATCTTCAAGATTAATATCTTCTTCATTGATATTTTTTTCTGACATATCCCCTCCTGCTGCAAATTAATTTTCGTATGTTCCCTTTACAATAACCTTTTTATTTTTTACAAATTGCTTTCCAAGTGCAAAAACATCATTGATATCTAGGTTTTCATCTAACAGTATCATATCAGCATCACTGTCTTCAGCCAGTATTCCTTTATTAGGATAAAGTTTCAGAGCTTTGGCAGGATTTACTGTAAGGAACTGCAAAGCATCTTCAAGAGAGAATCCATGTTTTTTAACAAGCTCTACTATCTGCTCATGGTCAGTATCTATAGGAGAAGCTCCTATTCTGATAAGATTTCCTGCTGCATCATAATCTGAAAAACTTCCATATCCATCAGAACTGAATGTAATACGGTCTAAAGGCACTCCAGCTTTCTGGGCAGCAACTACTCCTCTTGCTGCTGTCATATAGTCCTCTTCTGTAAATGAAGAAGTTATATCAATATATCCTCCTCTTTTAGCAAAATCTAAAGCAGCTTCAAATACTTCAGCTTTTCTGTTTACATGTGTAGGAATAAAATGTTTAATAGGAATTTCAGAATCTTTTATTACATTTAGTACCTGAGAAAGAATTCTGTCTCCATCTCCCATATGAAGTACTACTATTCCAGCTTTGTTAGCAAACATTCCAGCTGTTCTCACTTGTGATCCTAAATCCTCAAGAATGTCTTCATTGATGAAAGAAGCTCTGTGGTCAGAGATAGCAAGTTTTACTCCTATTATTTCCTCAATAAAAGTAACATCTCTTTTTACTGTTCCAGTAATAGTTGGTGAAGGAAATTCATATGCACCAGTTGTAATATAGCAAGATATTCCTTCTTCTTTTAAACTTTTAGCCTTAGCAAGAAGATTTTCTACATTTCTTGTAGTACTGTCAGTACCAAGTACTCCAACTACAGTAGTAACTCCAGCTTCAACTATTTTAGATAATGGAGCTTCAGGAACTCTAGTTTTAAAACTTCCTTCTCCACCACCACCAGTGATATGGATATGCTGGTCAATATATCCTGGAATAGCTTTTTTCCCAGTTCCATCTATAACTTCACAATCAAATCCATCAATATTTATATCATTTCCTATTTTTACTATTTTGTTGTTACAGAACAGGATATCCTTTGCTCCAAGAAATTTAGGAGAATATACTTCAACATTTTTTATTAATCTAAACATAAAACACCTCTTCTTAATATATTTTACTTCAATATTATTATAACCTATGAACTGTAAATATCATAGTCTTAAATTATTTTACCTGAATTGATATTTGCACCATATAGTTTTCATAACCCTTTATAGAAAGCTCATCTAATAAGACATCTTCATAGAAATTTCCTGTAGTTTCTAAATTATTTTCTTTTATGAAATTAAATATTTTATCATATACTTCATCTAATGAATAGTATCCTTTAGAGTGATAAGCAACAATATATTTTCCTTTCTTCTTTAAAATGTAGGGGACATTATTGCTTAGTAAAAGAGGAAGCTGTTCTGGAGTAATCTTAGTATAAAATGATAAATACTTATAGTAAATCCCATTAGAAATATTTTCATAGTCCTGCATACCGCTTATAGGATGTGGGCTGTATATATTTTTATCTACACAGAATTTTATATGATTTGCCAGATACACAGCCATATCTTTTTCATTATTTATTTCAGTTTTTATTGGAATAAGATACTCATCTGGATATTCTTTTATCTCTACTTTATTAGTGTCTACACATAAACTTTCTCTTACTAGATCAGCTTTCTTACGAAAGAATTGCTTGATTTCTTTCAAATAGCTTATTTTATCATCTATTATTTTTTCTCTTTCTTCCATAAGAGTGATAAAATTTTCTGGGGTCCTATTTTCCATATATTCTTTTATATCTTTTAAAGACATTCCAAGTTCTTTCAAAGTTACTATAACTTCAAATACCTCTATTTGTTCTACTGCATAAAATCTGTAGTCATTTTCCTCTCTTATAATGGGAGAAAATACTCCTACTTCATCATAATAAAAAAGTGTAGACTTACTTACATTGAAAAGTTTTGCAAATTCTCCTGTTGTAAAATATAAGTTAGATTTGTTTATCATAATTTTCATTCTCCTCTTGACTATCCAGTTACCTTATACTTTATTATATCTAGTGTAAGAAATAAATTCAATAGTTTTATAGAACACGGAGGAAAAAATGAGTTACACAATATCAAAAAAATTTACTTTATCATCACTGATTAAATTTACTGTACCAGCAATAATTATGATGCTGTTTATGTCTTTATATACCATTGTTGATGGAATATTTATTTCAAGATTCATTGGAACAACTGCACTTTCAGGGCTGAATATAGCATATCCATTTATCAGCTTTATTCATGCATTGGCTATTATGTTTGCAGCTGGTGGAAGTGCCATTATAGCTAAAAAAATGGGAGAGGGAAAAAATGAAGAAGCAAGAAATGCTTTTTCTCTCATAGTGTATACTGGAATATTTCTGGGAATTTGTATTTCTATCTTTGGAAATATATTTTTAAATGAGATTATAAGATTTTTAGGAGCTTCACCAGCATTAGAAAAATATTCTTATGATTATTTGAAAATAATTATATTCTTTGCTCCTTTTTTCATATTGCAGATACTTTTTCAAACTTTTTTTATTACAGCTGGAAGACCAGAATTAGGATTGAGAATGACTATTGTTTCTGGTATCAGTAATGCTGTATTAGATTATCTATTTATGAAAACATTTGCAATGGGAATGATAGGAGCAGCATTGGCAACAGTATCAGGATATCTTATAATTTCAATATTTGGAATAGTATATTTTTTAAAGAAGAGAAATAATTTATATTTTGTGAAAGTGAAAATAGAATGGAAAACATTAATAGAAAGTTGTATAAACGGTTCTTCAGAAATGGTTACAGATATTTCCAGTGGAGTAGTTACTTTTCTTTTTAATATAGTAATGATGAAATATATGGGAGAAAAGGGAGTAGCAGCTATAACTATAATACTTTATTCACAGTTTGTATTTATAGCAGTGTATCTGGGATTTTCTATGGGGACAGCTCCAATTATAAGCTACAATTATGGAAATCAAAATAAGAAGCAGTTAAAAAGAATATTTAAAATTTGTTCAAAACTTATTATGGGATCATCAGTAGGAGTATTTTTACTTTCTTTGATATTTGCAAAATATATTGTTGGATTTTTTGCTCCTGAGGGAACAGAAGTATATAATATTGCAATAAAAGGATTCTCACTATTTGCAATAGCATATATATTTGCTGGATATAATATATTTTCATCTTCCCTATTTACAGCATTATCTAATGGAAAGATTTCAGCAGTAATTTCTTTTATGAGAACACTGGTATTTATAGTATTGGGAATATTTTTTCTTCCAATGATATTTCAAGTGAATGGAATATGGCTGGCAGTTCCTTTTGCAGAGATATTATCTATTCTTGTGTCTCTGTTTTTTATAAGAAGGGAGAAAGGAAAATATGGTTATATGTAAAAAATGGATGATTCATATCTAGAAATATAATTTTAGAATTTTCCAGTAGAAAGATTTATTATTAATTTTGTTCTTAAAACTAAAAACAGTAAACTCACTATGTTCAAACATACTGTTTTTAACATTTTATTCACTTCATTAATTACATAAATCTTTCTAATTTCCAAATTTCTAAAATTTAGTCTAGTTTTTTTCATCCATTTTTAAATATTTTCTACATATATAACATTTGTACAACCATAAAAAATAATGGTATTGTAACAATAGAAAGAATAGTGCTCAAGCAAACTGTTTTTATAGCAAGTAAATAATTTCTATCATATTGTTGTGCAAAGATTACTATATTTCCACCAACAGAAGTACAGGCAGCAATAAGAACCGACATTACCATAGTAGTATTCTTTATTGGTAAGAAATAAAATACTACTAAAGTTATCAGTGGAATAACTAAAAGGCGCATAGCCATACATGGATAAATCTTGTAATCAAAGAAAATATCTTTTATATCAGCCTTAGCAAGAAATATTCCCAATACCAGCATAGCAACAGGCGTATTCATTGAAGCAAGAAAACCTATTGTAGTTACAACAGTTTCAGGTACAGGTATAGAGAAAAGAAATATTATAAATCCTATTATCATACTTAGCAGCATTGGATTAGCAATCAGATTTTTAGGCTTTATATTCTCAGTTTCTCCAGTCATTACAAATACACCGTAAGTCCATTGAAATAGATTTAAAAGAGTAACATAAGCAGCTACATAAAATACTGCTTCACTTCCAAAAACTGCCTGTGTCAATGGAATTCCAATGAATCCTGCATTAGAGTATGAAGAAGCAAAGTTTTCAATTGGCTTTCTTTTTCCATAAACATAGGCAGAGATACCCATTGCCAGAAGAAGTCCCAAAAGAGCCAGACCAGTAGACATCCACATATCTCTGAATTTTTCTGGAGTAAATTCCACTATATATGACTTAACAATAACACTTGGTATAATTATACGAAGCAGAACATTTCCAAATTCCTTTGCTCCCTGATCTGTTATGAATTTTAGTTTATAAAGTGCAGCACCTACCCCCATAAGCATAAACATTGTGATTATTTGTTTCAATAAAATAGACGTAATCAATTTTCTCTCCCCCTTAGTTTTATCAGAATATTTTACCATATTTCTTTACAAAAGAAAATCCTCCCAATTAAATGAGAGGACATTTATCTTTATCTTAGCATTATAAAACTTAAATAATTGTGTAATTTATGAGATAAAGTTAGATTAATACAGCGAAATTGAACGCTGAAAAATACAACTGTTTGAGTGTAACGAGTTTTGGATTTTTAGTGAAATAAGCCTAATTAATCAACTTTTTTGAATATGAAACAATTATTAAAATTCTTATAAAAGATGAATATTTAATTTTTTACAGATCTCATGAACTTCTTTTGGCCACATAGAAGCTTGAACTTCTCCTATATGAAGTTTGTCAAGGAAGAACATACAGATACGAGATTGTCCTATTCCTCCACCAACTGTATATGGAAGCTCTTTGTTAATAAGCTTCTTATGATAATCCAATTCTTTTCTGTCTTCACAGCCAGATATTTCCAACTGTTTTACTAATGAATCCTCATCTACTCTTATTCCCATAGATGAAAGCTCTAATCCAATTCCTAAAGGTTCATAGTTAAGAATTATATCTCCATTTAATTCCCAGTCATCATAGTCAGGTGCTCTTCCATCGTGTTTTTCTCCTGAGTTAAGAGTTCCTCCTATTTTCATAAGGAACACAGCACCATATTCTTTAGCAGCTGCATGTTCTCTTTCTTTTGGAGTAAGCAAAGGATATTTATCTTCTAGTTCCTGAGCAGTAATAAATGTTATTTTTTCAGGTATTTTTTTGTCCAGTTCAGGATATAGCGAATTAACATAATCTTCAGTTTTTTTGAATACCTCATATATTCCAGAAACTATCTCTTTCAATGTTTCTTCTTTTCTGTCTTCTTTAGCTATTATTTTTTCCCAATCCCATTGGTCAACATAATATGAGTGGATGAAATCTGTATCTTCATCTCTTCTAATAGCATTCATGTCAGTGTATAGTCCTTCTCCTATATTGAAGTTATAATTGTGAAGTGCCATTCTTTTCCATTTTGCTAAAGAGTGAACAATTTCAGCTTTATCTCCAGCTTTTGTAACAAAACTTACTGGTCTTTCGATTCCATTCAAATTATCATTTAATCCGCTTTCTGGTTTAACGAATAATGGAGCTGAAACTCTTGTTAAATTTAGTTCTTTAGCTAATTCCCTTTCAAAGAAATCTTTTACTTGTTTGATTGCGACCTCCGTCTGCCTGATGTCTAATTTTGATTTGTAACTCATTCTAATCACTTCCTTATTAAATTATTATCACTTCAATATAATTTACTATGATATCACCACTTTAGTTCAATGTCAATACCAAATAATAAAAAATGAAAAAAAAGTTCAAAAAAATATTTTATTAAAAAAATAGTATCATAATAAAAGAATTGACTTTTTAAAAGTAATGGCGTATAATAATAAAAAATATAAAGTAACTAAGTTAAAGGGAGAAAGTAAAATGAAATTCAGGAATAATAGGATAAGGAATCTACTAATAGAAAATTGAATATCACCTTATTTTTAAAATTGGCTGATCAAAATTAAACTTTCTTTGAAAAGATTGGAAATTATCTTTATTCTTTAATATGTTTCCATGAGTATAGAATGAGAATGGTCAATAGATATTTATCTATTGATTTTGTTTTTTTAAGAGTTTAAGTACAGACCTGTTTTGAAGGCTGTACTTTTTTTTATAAAAAAAATAAAAATTTAAATATAATGAAGGGGGAACAAATGGAGTATTTAGCATTACTAAAAGATATTTTTTTAGGAGGAAACAGATACATGTATATTGTAAATGGTCTGGCTTTCTCTATAGGAACAACTATGTTGGCAGCATTAATTGGAGTACTGTTAGGAATATTTATTGCTCTTATGGAACTGTCGCATTTTTATCCATTAAAACATAAAAAGGGATGGGAGAAATTTAATCCATTATCATCATTAGCATTTGCATATGTAGACCTTATAAGAGGAACACCAGCAGTTGTACAGCTTATGATACTTGCTAACCTGATATTCGTAGGAGCATTGAGAGATACACCTATACTTGTTATAGCTGGACTTTCTTTCGGAATCAACTCTGGAGCATATGTTGCTGAAATAATAAGAGCTGGTATAGAAGGACTGGACAAAGGACAGATGGAAGCTGCAAGAGCTCTGGGGATGCCATATGGTATTGCAATGAAAGAAATAATTATTCCACAGGCTATAAAGAAAATACTTCCAGCACTAGTAAGTGAATTTATTACTTTGTTGAAAGAAACATCTATAGTAGGATTTATTGGTGGAGTAGACTTATTGAGATCTGCAAATATCATTACAAGCCAAACATACAGAGGAGTAGAGCCTTTACTGGCAGTAGGTCTGATATATCTAATATTAACAGCTGTATTTACTAAATTCATGAGAGGAATAGAAAAGGGGTTGAAGGTAAGTGATTAAGGTAGCTAATTTATATAAAAACTTTGGAAAATTAGAAGTATTAAAAAATATAAGTGCAGAAATACATAAGGGAGATATTGTAGCAATAATAGGTCCTTCTGGAAGTGGAAAATCTACTTTCCTTAGATGCCTGAACAGACTTGAAGAGCCAACAGCTGGTCATATATATTTTAAAGGTAAAGATCTTATGGCTTCAGAAACTGATATTAACAAAGTACGTGAAAAAGTGGGAATGGTATTCCAGCATTTTAATCTTTTTCCACATAAAACAGTTTTAGAAAATCTTACTCTTTCACCTATGAAATTGAAAGGTTATTCTCAAGATGAGGCAGATAAAAAAGCAATGGCACTATTAGATAAAGTAGGATTGAGAGAGAAAGCAGCAGCTTATCCTAATCAATTATCTGGAGGACAGAAACAAAGAATTGCTATAGCGAGAGCTCTTGCCATGGAACCGGAAGTAATGCTTTTTGATGAGCCTACATCTGCTCTTGACCCAGAAATGATTAAAGAGGTTTTGGATGTTATGAGAGGACTGGCAAAAGAGGGAATGACAATGCTTATAGTAACACATGAAATGGGATTTGCAAGAAATGTTGCAAATAGATTATTCTTCATGGATAGAGGAGATATATTAGAAGATACTACCCCTGCTGAGCTGTTTGATAATCCAAAACATGAAAGAACAAAAGAATTTTTAGAGAAAGTCTTGAATAAATAAGAAATATATAGTTTAATAATAGATATAAGGAGGGGGTAAATTATGAAAAAGTTTTTTAAATTATTATTAATAGGAAGTATGGTATTATCAGTATCAGCAACAGCACTGGCAAAGGACAAAATATATGTAGGAACAAATGCAGAATTTCCACCATTTGAATACCTTGAAAATGGAGAAATAACAGGATTTGATATGGACTTAGTTCACGAAATTGGAAAACTTGTAGATGCAGATATAAAGATAGTAGATATGGGATTTGATGGACTGCTTCCAGCACTTCAAATGAAAAAGGTTGATTTGGTAATAGCTGGAATGACTGCCAATGAAGAAAGAATGAAAACTGTATCTTTTACACAACCTTATTATACTGCCAGTCAAGTAATTATAGTAAAAGATGGAAATGATTCTATAAAATCTTTTGCTGATCTTAAAGGTAAAAAAGTAGGGGTTATGCTTGGATTTACTGGAGATATGGTAGTAAGTGAAATTGATGGAGTAAAAATTGAAAGATTCAATGCTGCTTATGCAGGAATAATGGCTCTTCAAGCTGGAAAAGTTGAAGCTATTGTATTGGATTCTGAGCCTGCTAAAAATTATGTTGCTCAAAATAAAGGATTAGTTTTAGCTGATGCAGATGCAGAGCAGGAAGAATATGCTATTGCTGTAAGAAAAAATGATAAAGCACTTTTAGAAAAAGTTGAAAAAGCTTTAAGTGAAATTAAAGCAAATGGAACTTATGACAAACTTATTCAAAAATATTTTAACTAAGAACCATATAATTTTAAGAGGATGAGAAAAGTTAATATGACACTGTGCATTCTATTAAATGTTTAACTTAAATAATATAAAAATTTTAAACAGCTGAAGTTCTATATCTCTAGGACTGAGGCTGTTTATTTTTTATACTTTTATTTCTTCCCTCATTCTCTTCATTTTTTTGATAAAAGTGATATAATTACTATATAAATATATGTAAGGAGAAGAGAGATGAAAATAGATATAATTTTAACAGCAGCAGATATACAGCCTGAAAAAATAAAAGATAAAATTGTGGTAATCATAGATGTACTTAGAGCAACAAGTGTAATGATAACAGCTCTGGCAAATGGAGCAAAGGCAGTATATCCTTATAAAGATATTGAAAGTGTGTTGGAAAATTCAAAAAAGTCTAAATCTTTTGTTTTAGGTGGAGAGAGAAAAGGATTAAAGATAGAAGGTTTTGATTTTGGAAATTCCCCACTGGAATATACTAAGGAAGCTGTATCAGGAAAAGATATGTTTATGACAACAAGTAATGGAACTAGAGCTATTGAAAATTCTGCAAATGGTTCTAAAAAACTTTTTATAGCAGCCTTCTTAAATGTAGAAAGTGTAGCTAAAAAAATATTAGAAGAAAATGATGATACTGTAATAATCTGTTCTGGTACTGATAATAATTTTTCTTTGGATGATGCATTATGTGCTGGAGAAATAATAAGAAGAGTAAAAGAAAAAAACAGAGATATTCAGCTTACAGATATCAGCCTTGCTATGAAAAGATTAGCTGAAACATCTCTTGGTATAGAGGAGACGCTTGAAGGAAGCAAGCATTTTGAATATCTAAAAACAATAGGTTTTTATGGAGATATGAATCATTGCTTCACTATGGATATGTTTGATATTGTTCCTGAATATAAAAATGGAGTTATAACTAAATAACTCCAGCTAAAATAACACTTATAAATAATAGAATTGCTCCTAGATAACCTTTCATTGAGAGAAGTTCTCCAAGGAATATATAGGCAAATAGTGCTGAAAATACAGGTTCAAGGGATAAAATTATTCCTGCCTGTATGGCACTTGTATCTTTCAAGGCATATATCTGCATGATATAGCATATCGCTGTACAGAATATTCCTAATATTATTATAACCCCCCATATTTTTATATCATGAGGAAATTTAAAACTCTCAGTACCTAATGAAATTATCATATTTAATATTCCCACTATTCCCATTTGCAAAGCACCTATTGCTACTGAATCAGCATCTTTAGGAATCCTTTCCATAACCAAAACTTGCAGAGCAAAAGCCAGAGCACAAATAATACATAGAAGATCTCCTTTATTGACAGTGAGCTGATCATTTAAAGTGAGAAGAACTATTCCGATAGTTGCTAAAATAACGCTTATAAGCAGTTTAAATTTTATTTTCTTCTTTAAAAAAATAACTGATATCACTGGAATCATGACTACTGAAAGGCTTATAAGAAATCCAGCATTAGAAGCACTGGTATATTTTACTCCTATGGTCATACTCAATACTGAGATAAATGCAAGTATCCCCAAGATGACGGAATATTTAAAAGTTACTTTATCGGCTTTTAATATTCTTTTATAAAAAAATAAAGCTGTTACTAAAAAAGCTGTTCCAAACCTTAATGAAGTGAGATTAAAAGGCTCCAGCAATCCTATTCCTATTTTGGTTAGAAAGTAAGTAGATCCCCAAAATAAAGCTACTAACCCTACAAAGAAATTTGCCCTTAGCTGCCTGTTCATTTGTTCCTCCTATGCTATCTATCATTTTTATTTAAAATTATATCAATGATTAATGATAATTGTATTTTTAAATTTGTTATTATATAATCCTTTGTTTGACTATTTTCCTTTTCTCCAAATTTCTTATTATGTAATTTTTTGCTGTTACTACATTATAATATACTATTGGAGTAATATGAAACATTTTATTAATTATTTTTACAATATTCTTATTTAAAGTGTAACTTTAATAAAAAACAAAATATAGTGTTTCTTTTTTCTTGAAAATTTATTACAATATAATAAAGAAGTTTTCAATTTTAGAAAGGAATAATAATGAGCAGTAAGAAGAGATATAATTCATTGGATAACTATTTCAAAAATACTTTCGGTGAAAAAATATATAAAGTTTCTTTAGATGGAGGCTTTACTTGTCCAAATAGAGATGGAACTTTAAGCACTAAAGGGTGTATATTTTGCAGTGAAAGCGGAAGTGGAGATTTTGCAGGGAGTAGAAGATTATCTATCACTGAACAGATAGAAGAGCAGCTGAAACTTATAGAAAATAAATTTCCTTCAGGAAAGGTTATAGCGTATTTTCAAAATTTTACTAATACATATGGGGATGTTGAATATTTAAGAAAAATATATTATGAAGCTCTTTCTCATCCAAGGGTAATAGGGTTGGCTATTGCTACCAGACCAGACTGTTTAGGGGATAATATAATAGAATTATTGAACGAAATAAATAATAAATATTTTTTATGGATAGAACTAGGACTGCAAACTATTAATGAAAAAGTTGCAAAAATTATTAATAGGCAATATCCTCTAAAGACATATAAAGAAGCAGCTGAAAAATTAAAAAAATATAATATAAAATTTGTTACTCATATAATTGTAGGACTTCCAGGAGAAGAGGAAGATGACCCTTTGAATACTGCTGTATATTCTGAAAAATGTGGAACATGGGGAATAAAAATACATTTATTGCACATTATAAAAAATACTGAATTAGAGAAATTTTATAAGGAAAATGAATTAAAAATACAAAAAAAAGAAGAATATGTGAAAAAAGTAGTTAAAATATTGCAAAATATATCGTATAATATAGTTATCCACAGACTGGCAGGTGATGGAAATAAAGAAACATTAGCTGCACCATTGTGGAGCCTTAATAAAAGAGATGTTTTAAATAGTATTGAAAAAGAAATGAAAGCAGAGAATATATATCAAGGGGGAACTAAATTTTAAAGGGGGCGTTTTAAAATGGGAGTAATTATTAAACTAAATGCTATGAAAAATCAGCTGACATCTATAGAAAAAAAGATAGCTGAATATATACTTGCTGATCCTGAGAGAATAAAAAACCTTAATACCTATGAGATTGCAAGTAATTGTGATACAAGTCAGGCTTCTATTGTGAGGTTTTCTAAAAAGTTAGGATTCAAAGGGTTTCCTGATTTTAAGCTTTCACTTAGTCAGGATATCGGAAATAGAAAAGCTGAATCGCATGTAAATATTATGCATGAAGAGATTAAGCCTACAGATACTTTTGAGATAATTGGAAAAAAAGTGGCTACTGAAAATACAATGGCTGTGAATAATACTTATGAAATAACAGATTTCAAAGAATTAGAAAAAGCTGTAAAAATGATATCTGAAGCTAGAAAGATAATGCTTGCAGGAGTAGGATTTTCAGGAATAGTGGCTAAAGATTTTCATTTTAAACTTTTAGAATTAGGAAAACAGACTTTATTTGAAAATGATACTCATATGCAGTTGAGCTATCTAGCTACAATGAATGAAAATGATGTTCTCTTTGTAATATCTCATAGTGGAAAAACTTTGGAAGTATTTAATCTTGCAAAAGCTGCTAAAAATAGAAAAGTAAAAATAATTACATTAACAAGTGTAGTACAAAGTCCTATAAGGGAATTAGGAGATATAAAATTAAGCACTGTAGAAATGAAAAGTGATTTCAGAGCAACAGCTTTATCTCCAAGAATATCACAATTAACAGTAATAGATATGATCTACATAAAACTTATGCTGGAAAATGAAGATTTACAAGATTATATTTTCAATGCCATCGAACTTGTAAAAGGGTTTAAACTGAGCTAATTAATAAGATTTTTAAAATAAAATCATATGGAGGGTATTATGAGAGTTATCATCACAGACAAAAAAGTTGGAGATTGGGCTGCTGTATATGTAGCAAAAAAAATTAATGAATTTAAACCTACAAAAGAAAGACCGTTTGTATTAGGACTTCCTACTGGAGGTACTCCATTAGAAATGTATAAAAGACTTATACAATTAAATAAAGATGGAATAGTTTCTTTTGAAAATGTAGTTACTTTCAATATGGATGAATATGTAGGATTGACACCTGATAATGATCAAAGTTATCATCATTATATGTTCACTAACTTTTTCAATCATATAGATATAAAAAAAGAAAATGTAAATATTCTTGATGGAATGGCTGAAGACCATGATGCTGAATGTCAAAGATACGAAGATAAAATAAAATCATATGGAGGTATTCATTTGTTCTTAGGAGGAATAGGACCTGATGGACATATTGCTTTTAACGAACCAGGATCTTCTCTTACTTCAAGAACTAGAGATAAAGAACTGACTATGGATACAATAGTTGCTAATGCAAGATTCTTTGGTGGAGATATAAATGCAGTTCCTAAATTAGCATTGACTGTAGGAGTTGGTACAATACTTGATGCTAAAGAAGTTCTTATTATGGTAACTGGTCATAATAAAGCAAGAGCACTTCATTATGGAGTAGAAGAGGGAGTTAATCATATGTGGACTGTTTCTGCTCTTCAATTACACAGATGCGGAATAATAGTTTCAGATGAAGCAGCTTGTGCAGAATTAAAAGTTGGAACTTATAGATATTTCAAAGATATCGAAAGAAATAACTTAGATACTGATAAAATGCTTGCTGACTTATATAACGCCAAATAGTTTTATAGAGCGTTATAATAAAAATTAATAATTCATAAAAATAATTTTTAATTAAAATAAATGGACTTGGAATCATAAAAATTTCAAGTCTATTTTTTTATTTTTTTTAAAGGATTTCTATTCAGACCGTAGAATAATATATATAAGAGTTTATTAGTAATGTAATATAAATTGGAGGTAAGAATTATGGTAGAAGCTATGAAAGCAATGCAAGAGAGCATGAAGTCATTGAGTAACAATACAAAAGATATAACTAGAGCAATTGAAAGTCTTAGAGAGGAACTAGACGCAGTAGATGTATACAACCAAAGAGCAGAACTTGCTACTGATGATGAATTAAGAAAACTTATGATACATAACAGAAATGAAGAAATTGAACATGCTGCTATGATTATAGAGTGGCTAAGAAGAACTATTCCTGAATTTGATCACGAATTAAAAGATTATTTATTTACAGAAGGATCATTGGAAGATATCGAAGCACAAGCAACTGCTGGAGAAGGAGCACAATCTTCTTCTTCATTAAAAATTGGAAACTTAAAATAATCGGGAGGTAATATATATGGACTTTTTAAAAAGAGAATTAGCACCTATTACAGCTAATGGGTGGAAAGAAATAGAAGAAAGAGCAACAGCAGTACTATCAAAAGAATTATCAGCTAGAAAATTTGTAAAAGTAACAGGACCACTAGGAAGAGAAGTAACTTCTGTAACTACTGGAAGAATGGAAGTAAAAACTAAAGATGATGTGAAATATGGAGTATATAAAGTACAACCTCTTACTGAATCAAGAATATGCTTCCCTTTAAATAGATGGGAATTAGATAATATCGAAAGAGGAGCAAAGGATGTAGATTATAGTTCTTTGGATGAAGGAGTTAAAAAAGCTGCTAAATTTGAAGAAGACGCTATATTTAAAGGACTTGAAGATGGACAAATAGATGGAATTTACAAATCAAGCAGTTATGAAACTTTAGATTTTGGAAAAACTACTGATGAGACATTAAAAGCTATATTTGATGGTGTTTTAAAATTAGATGCTGCTTTTGCTAAAAAACCTTATGTACTAGTTGTAAGTAATGAAAAATGGTATTATTTAAACACTGTAGTTAAAGAATATTCATTACCAGAAAAATTAGAAAAAATATTAGGACATAAAATTATAGTAAGTAAATCAATAGATGGAGCAATACTTCTTCCATTTGATGATGAGAATATTGAACTAATAATTGGTGAAGATTATGCATTAGGATATCAAAATCATAATGAAACTGCTGTAGAACTTTTTATAACTGAAAGCTTTACATTTAGAGTTTTAGACCCAGCATTGATAGTTTTATTTAAATAAAAATCAATAACTATGGACCAGGATAGAGATATTCTGGTTCTTTTATTTTTTGAAGTAAAATGCTATAATCTAATCAACTAAAAGAACTCAGGAGGAACTATGAAAAATACTTATAAGATTTATCAAATTGATTCTTTTTCTAATAAGAAGTTTTTTGGAAACCCAGCTGGAGTAGTTTATAAAGCTGATGGATTAGCTGAAGTAGATATGCAGAGAATAGCAAGAGAATTAAACAATTCTGAAACAGCTTTTATTTTTTCATCTGATTCAAAGGAATATGATGTTCATGTAAGATTTTTTACTCCTTTGAGAGAAGTTCCAATTTGTGGTCATGCTACTATAGCAGCACATTATGTCATTGCCTTAGAAAATAATTTCAAAGAAAAAACTTGTATCAGACAGAAAACAGGTGCAGGAATACTTCCAGTGGAAATAGAACCAATAGATAATAGCTATAATGTTATTATGACACAAGGAAAAGTAGAATTTGGAGATATTATAGATGGAAAGAATTTAGATAGATTAGTCTCTGCTTTAGGAATTGACAATGATGATCTTATAAAAGAAGCTCCTGTACAGATAGTTTCAACAGGGCATTCTAAAGTAATGATAGGAATAAAAGACTACAAACAGCTTCATAATTTGAGACCTGATATGAAAGAACTCAATAAACTGAGCGATATTATAAATTGTAATGGATATTTCGTATTTACTTTTGACAGCAAAGAAAAAGATATTCTTTTGAAAGGAAGAATGTTTGCTCCAGCCATAGGTATAGAAGAAGATCCAGTAACTGGGAATGCCAATGGACCAGTGGGAGCATATATAGTAAAATATAATTTGGTAAAAATTGAAAATGATAATTTGAATTTTTCTGCTAAGCAGGGAATGTCTATAGATAGAGAAGGAACAATAAATGTAAATGTTCATATAGAAAATAGTGAGCCAGTAAAAGTTCAAGTATCTGGAACAGCAACTGTAGTTTTTAAAACTGAAATAGAATTGTAAAATGTTTCAATCTAAAATTACTTTTTACTTATTATATTAAAAAATTCTATCAATATATAAAAATGAGATTTATGTTTTAGATAAAATTTTTTATTGAAAGTAGCTTTTATAAACAACCTATAATTTTTATTAAGAAAAATATGAAAAAATTATTAAATTTCAAAAATTTTCTTTAAAAATTCTTAAAGAAAAAAATGACAAGAAGAAAAATCATATTATTTTTTAAGAAAAACTATAGGACTTTTTATAAGAATTAAATTAATAGAAAAAATAAAAAAGAGATATCACTGAAAAATAAAATTTCTCCACAAAATTAATAATAATTTTCCGATATCTCTTTTTATTATAAAATTCCTCATAAATTATTTAAAATAATTTTTACAATGTTACTTTAAATAACTAAACCACATATAATGTGAATTATATGTGGTAAAATTATTCAAATAATTTTTATTTAGATAATAATAAATTATTTTGTAATTAATCACATAAAATAAGAGCTAATTTTATAAAAAATGTGTACTTAATAGGCTGATGCTTTCATAAGTGATAAAATCGAAATTATTTAAGAAAATTTCTTTTTCTGAATAATTTTCAGCAAAATTTTATAATTTTTCTTAATTCAAATTATAAGACTATTTTTCTTCGTCGATATCTTCTAAAGAAGAAAAGACAGGAAGTTTTTCTAAAACTCTTTTTTCTAAAATTGATTTAGCATTTATATAAACTTCTGTTACTCTTGTATCGGCATGACCAAGAAAATCTCTTATTTCTAAAATATCTGCCCCATTGATAGAAAGTTCTGTTGCCACAGCATGACGTACATTATGTGGACTGATATCTTTACCAATTAATTTACCCATATTTTGAACTAGATCATAAAGTGCTCTGTATGAAAGCTGAGTATTTTTTTCTGTTGAGCTGCTAAAGACATAGTGATCCTCTATATCGCTGTCATCTATATTGTAAAGAGACTGGAGATATTCTTTGTATTCTTTCAATTTTTTAATAAGGATATCATGGACAGATTTATATTGCTCTCTTCCACTTTTAGTTTCTTCCAATTTTATGTAATAGTTCCCTTCTCTTTCCAGTATATGCTTGAATTTAAGATTGATTAATTCCTGACTTCTCATTCCAGTATAAAATAATGTATATAAAATATTTACATTTCTATAGTCCTTTTCTCCATTTATTTGATATTGTCCTATAATTTTTTTTATGTCTTCGAAAGATAATTTAAGTACATTATCAATATTTCTTGATACTTTAAAAAGTTCTACATATTTAAATGGATTTTCATAACCATTTTTTTCCATTTCCTTATATAGAGATTTTAATGAAGAAATTATCTTGTTTATAGATGTTTTCTTTAGCTTTCTGTCTTCTACCAAGTAAGCGATATAGTCTTCCACATCTTGTTTTTCTACATCTTTCATCAGTTCGATTAATTCTTCTGCTCTTATTCCTTCCTCTCCTTCATATACGAAATTGAGAAAGTCTTTAAGATAGAACATATAATCTTTAAGAGTTTTTTGAGAACGATATATTTCAAAAATACTTTTACGTTCTTCTTTGTTTCTTTTCTTTCTTCGACTGACTGCTACTCCGGTTTCTTCTCTTTTAACTATATCCATTTCTACCTCTTTTTAAAAGTCCTATTAAATAAATTAAGAAAATTATATAATATCTTCTATATTTACTTCTTTTACAGCTCCGAGTTCTAAATCTTCCAATTTTAGTTTTCCAAAAGAAACTCTTCTTAAAAATGTAACTTTATTCCCTACTGCTTCCAACATTTTTTTTACTTGATGGAATTTTCCTTCTTTTATAGTCAGGTGGATTTTACAAGAATCTATTTTTACTGCCTTTCCTGGCATTGTAATATATCCTCCTATATCTACTCCATTTCTTAATCTTTCTAAATCTGCTTCAGAAATCTCTTTTTCAAGTTCAGCGTAATAAGTTTTCTCTACATGATTTTTGGGAGACAGCAGTTTATGATTTAAAGCTCCATCACTAGTCAGCAAAAGAAGCCCTTCAGTATCTTTATCCAATCTTCCAACAGGAGCTAAGTCTTTTTTTATTACCCAGTCAGGCAACAAATCCATAACTGTCTGATCTCTTGCATCTTCTACAGCAGTTATGTACCCAGCTTTTTTATTCAGTATATAGTATCTGAATTTCTTATATTCAAGCTTTCTTTCTTGATAAAAAACTTCATCATCATTCTCTTTTATATTCATTTGCGGATTATCAGCCACTGCCCCATTTACAGTTATTTCTCCTGTATTAAGCAGTTCTTTTACTTCTCTTCTGCTGCCAAGTCCACATTCTGTTAAAAATTTATCTAATCTCATTATTCCTCCAGTTAATTTATTCATAATTAAATACTAACATATTATTTGATAAGTTTCAAATTTCCTTTTAAAATCTTTCTATAAATGTTATAATTGATACGAGATTATTTTGAAAAGATAGGAGATTCTGAAACTATGATAAACTTTACTAAAATTGATGAAATGATTGAAATTATAGAAAATAATCAAATTCCAGATGGTATGACATTCAATGAATATGTCTGTGAATTTTACAATGAAGTGAAAACTATTCCTTTATCTAAATATCTTAGAACTAAAAACAAGGTAAAAAGACTTCCTAAAATAATGAACAGTAAGAAAGCTGGAGAGGTTATTTTAGCCAGTGAAAAAGACGATGAAATCAAGACTTTTCTAAAAAGAAAAGGCTATAAAGAAATTCCACAGCTTGACTATAAGTCTATCATGCTGTTAAGAAAAACTGACTTATTATCAAACTGGAAAAAAGTGCTTCTTTTCTTTGAAGGGGAAGGAACTGTTGAAGAGATAAACAGCTCTACAAGACCTATTCTTTTGCCGCAGGAAATAGAAAAGCTAGAGAGTTATGTAAAAGACGAGCTTAATATTAATGACCAGGAACTTAACTGGTTATTAACTAAATTTGAAAAAATGCAGAAAAATAAGATGATTTTAAAGTCATTGCAGAAACTATCAAGATAAAAAAAGAGGATAACTCATAAATAGAAATATAATTTTAGTAATTTATTAGTCTCTAAAATTAAGTCTAAATTTGAGTTTATCCTCTTTTAACTTTTATAATAATCTTTTTTCTTATCAATTTTTTCTTTGAGATTTATACAATCATTTAAATGACCTATTTGATGTCTGGTTCCAGGCATAAGTATTATTCCAGCAACATTTTTTCTTCCCCAGAAATCTAAAAGCCATATTGAATCAGGATGAGTGGTTACTCCACCTTCTTTTAGTATTTTTTCAATGTTTTTACTTTCTACTCTCCTTTTCATATCTTCAAATACAAGTTTTGAAAGTATATTTTGACTTTGATTTCCTACAGCTTTTCTATATTCTTTTAATACATCAATATTTATATTCCTGCTTAATTCCATTATTTCATCATCAGTCATTGCATTTCCAGTATCAGTAAATTCTACATTAAGCTTCTTTTTCCACTCCTTGTTAAATAGCTGATTACTTTCATTAAGAAGTATATTTATAGTAAGATCTTCAATTCTTGTTATATGCCAGATATTCCAAGCAATAGTTACATCTTTAATTGTTGGCATAATAGAAAAATCTTTTGTATCAAGGCTTTTCCATAATTGATTCATTAAGGTGTCATCAATATCAGAAAAATGAAGGTATTTGTGCATAGAGAGATAAAGCTCTTTTGCACTATCAAAAGTTTCTTTTTTGCTTATAAGCTCTTTTAAATTTTTTTGCTGTATATTCCAATCTGATGCTATACTCATAAATCTCTCCTTATTGTTGAAGTTGTTATATAGATTTTATCATTTTATTTCAAATAATAAAAGTAAATAAAAAAGCTGAATTCAATTTTAAATTAAATTCAGCTTGAAACTATCATAGAATTAGAATTTATTAAAATGAAGTTTTGCCATATCAACTTCAGCATCTGTATAGGCAGGTTTCTCTTCATCAGGATATCCTAAAGCCATCATATTATGAACTTTTAATTCTGGTGGAGCTCCTAGAATCTTTTTGATATTTTCATCAGTTGCATTCCCTTCACTGTCTACTTTTTCTTTAGTCTGTATCCAGCAAGATCCAAGCCCTAAATCATGAGCTTTTAATTGAATTATAGTACTGGCAATAGCACAATCGTCATCCCAAGTAGGATTTTCATGCCCTAGTATAACTATCATAAGTGGTGCATCAGCTGCAAATGTTGCTCCACTTTCTTTAGCTACAGATAATTTTTTTATTATTTCTTTATCATCTATTACTACAAATTCATACGGCTTTCTATTTCTACCACTAGGAGATACTAATGCAGTCTTCATAAGCTCCATTATCACTTCTTTTTCTACTTTTTTTTCTTTAAATTTTCTTATTGTTCTTCTGCTTAAAAAATTCATATATATTCCTCCTTAGAATTTATTTGATAAGACTATATAAAAGGTTTATTTCTTCTTTCCAGATAGAACTATCAATAGTTTCCAATATAATAGGGATATTATCAAATCTTTCATCATTCATAAATCTTTCGAAAAATTCCATTCCTAATATTCCTTTTCCTATACTGTCATGTCTATCTTTTTTACTTCCAGTATCAAATTTAGAGTCATTAAGATGTACTCCTTTAAGATATTTAAAGCCAACATATTTTTCAAACTCATCCATAGTTTTTTTATAACCTGCTTCATCTTTTAATTCATACCCAGCAGTTATTGTATGGCAAGTATCAATACAAGCTCCTATTCTTTCTTTATTTTTTATTTTTTCAATAATTTTTCCTAAATGTTCAAATTTATATCCCATATTCGAACCTTGACCAGATGTATTCTCCAGTACAATAACTATATTTTCTGTAGCATCAATAGCTTTGTTTATACATTCTGCTATATTAGCTATACATTCATCTTCAGTTATTTCATTTAGGTGGCTTCCAGGGTGAGTGTTTAGGTATTTCAATCCTAATTGATCACATCTTTTTATCTCTTCAATAAAAGCATTTAGAGATTTTTCTCTCTTCTCTTCATCTTTTGAACCTAGATTTATAAGATAACTGTCATGAGGAAGTATATACTCATTAGTGTAGCCGTATTCTTTTAAAGCTTTTTTGAATTTTTCTATATCTTCATCAGTTAATGGCTTGGCTTCCCATCTTCTTTGATTTTTAACAAACATTCCAAAGGCTCTTGCTCCTATTTCTTTTGCATTTTTAGGAGCGTTGAAAGGTCCACCTACTGTGCTGACATGAGCACCTATAAATTTTCTCGCAATTTTTTCTTCTCTTGTTCTTTTCATATCGTTCCTTTCTCTTTAAATCTTTTCCATATATATTATACTATTTTATACAGCAAAATAAAAGAGATGATTAAAATTATAATAACCTTAAAAAAAATTATTATAAATAAAAAGAAATTGTTTTTTTTAGCGAATACTTATAATATAAGGAATTAATTAATAATTAGGAGGAAATTTATATGAAAATGAAAAAATTAAATTATATTATCGCAGGTTCTCTTTTATCAGCTTTGGTCCTTGCTGGATGTGGAAATGATAAACCTAATCAGGAAGTACAAAAACTTATGACAGAAACTCAAAAAGATTTTGCAGCTTTTCAAGAAAGTATAGTTAAAGATTCTACTATGACTGAAGCTCAAGCAGAGGATAAAATACAAAAATTATTATCTGAAATTCAGGTTAAAGAAGATGCTGCAAAAAAAGAAGTAGCTAATATAAAAAATAAAGCTGAACAGGATAAATTAACAAAAGAAATTGAAAAAACATTTGGAACAATGAAAGAAGCTCTTACATCTCTTGAAATGAAAATAAAAACTCCTACTCCAAATCCTTATGAAGAACAAGTAGAAGTTCAAGAAATAGAGAGTGTAGAAGGAACTAATGACGGACAGGCTCAATCTAACTAATTCTTAAAAAACCTTTATTTACAGCAATTAAAACTTATAATGGTTAATTTGAATAAAATTAGTAATATAAAAAGCTCTCGTATATATGAGAGCTTTTTATATAGTATTTATTATATAAGAAACAATTTCTTTATCTTTTCCTGTAAGCATAACAAGAATTCCGCCATTTTTATCAGAATCTTTTATAACTAAAGGATTTTCTGCTTTTCCTTCTTCAAGGTAGTGAAAAAATTTGATCTTTTCAATTATTAGTTCTTCCATGTTAGTAACATTTTTTATTTTATAATCTCTTTTTAAATCATTTAATTCTTTTTCAAAATTTTCTACTGTAAATTCAAAATTGCTTTCTAAATGATTTTTCACTTTTGTTATTTTTACGACCATGGCACATCACCTATTACGAAATTTTTTATATTTATACTAGTATTAAACAGTAAAGTTTACTAATTTCTCAAATATATAAATGTTAACTGTATAATAACATTTATTTTCATTTTTGTAAATAATATCAAAATATTTAGTTACATTTTTTTGTGAGATAAATGGTTAAAAAATTTACTTTAAAGGAGATTATTCTTTCTTTTAAAAAACAAAAATATTTTTCGGGAATTTTTAAAATAATATTTTATCAGAACACAATAATTCAAATAAAGATAAAAAAATTGAATTAAGTTATTGACTTAATATTGTAATTCGTGTAAAAATATAGGTAGAAGTATCCAACTATTCAAAAGGAGAAAAGATGGAAATAATTTATCAAAAGAGAGAGAAACTCAGAAATGAAAACAGAACTTTTAGATTTCTGGTGGAGGTAAGAGAATTCAGCAAGTTAGAAATATCTCAATATTTGAATATCAGTATACCAACAGTTACGAAAATATTAGAAAGATTTTTAACGAGTAAGCTGATATATGAAACAGGAACTAACAGTGGTAAACTTGGCAGAAAAGCGGTAAAATATCAATTTAATCCTAATGCTTATTTTTCCATAGGAATCAAAGTAGAAATGAATCATATATCTATGGTTCTGATAAATCTTGATGGAAAAATATTAAAACAGACTGTTGTCAAAGAAGAATTTATTAATAGTGAGAATTTTGTCTTTCTGGTTATAAACGAATTGAAAAAATTTTTATGGGAATTTGATAAAAAAGAATTTATAAAGGGAATAGGGATAGTTCTTCCAGGAGTTGTAGATCCAGAAAATAATATGATAAAATTAGGTGGAAATTTTACTCTTCTTAATCAGGATATGAAAGAAATAGAAGAAGAATTTGGTCTTCCAATATTCTTAGAAAATGAAGCTAATGCTGGTGCTATAGGTGAATATATAGTTAATCACTCTGGACTTCAGACAAAGAAAAATATTCTTTTCATATCAATAGACACTGGTATAGGTTCTGGAATTATAGTTGAAGATCAGCTGTACAGAGGAAAAGGAAATAAATCTGGGGAAATAGGGCATATTCCAATTATCCCAAATGGAGATAAGTGTGTTTGCGGAAGTGAAGGGTGTCTTGAACAATATTGTTCTAATCTAGCTTTAATGAAAGAATTTGAAAAAGAATTCCAATGTGAAATTAAAGAGTATGAAGATATCTTCCAGAAAAAATTTATAGAAACAGAAAAAGGTAAGAAAATATTAGAGAGATATACATGGATTTTAGCATTAGGAATAAAAACAGCCTTGATGATGCTGAATTCTGATAAAATAATAATCGGAGGAAAAATTTCTGATTATAAAGAATATTTTGAACCTTTACTTAAAGAGATAATTTTCTCAAATAATATTTTCAGTAAAGATACAGATATTCTTGAATTTTCTTCTCTTTCTGATAATGCTAATTTATTGGGAGCAGCATTTATTCCCTTGGGAGAATTTTATAAAACATACAACGAAGATGTTTAAATATATGATATAGTCTCTATTTTCTAAAATAGAGTATTTATATAATAAAATTTTAATTAGAGGTGATTTAGATGATAAATAATGAGAGTGTATTCTTCCTATAATGGAAGGATGTAAAAGTCCTTTTCTATTATAGGTTTTGATAAAAATTTGCGGTCAAAAATATAATTAGATGGAGGATAATATTGAAATTAGAAATAAGATTAGAAGAAAAAAATGATTATAGAAAAGTTGAAGAGATGGTTAGGGAAGCCTTTTGGAATCTATATGTTCCAGGAGCCAGCGAACATTTTATCCCTTACTATTTAAGAGATTCTGAAGTAACGATTCCTGAACTTAACTTTGTAGCAGTTAAAGATGGAGAAATAGTTGGATATATTTTCTATACAAAAGCTGAAGTAAGAGATAAAAATGGGAAAGCCCATGAGATTTTAAATTTCGGCCCCTTATGTGTAGATCCAAAATATCATAATCTTGGAATAGGAAAAGCTTTAATAGAACATAGTAAAAAAGCAGCAGCTGAAATGGGATATAAGGGAATAGCTATATATGGTTACCCTGGGTACTATACAAGAGTTGGATTTCAAAGTGCAGCTAAGTTTGGAATAGCAAGAGCTGATGGCGTTTTTGTTAAAGCACTTTTAGCTATGGAGCTTTATCCTGGTTCTCTGGAAGGAATTTCTGGAAATCTTCATGAATTTTTAAGTGATATTCCATTTGGAGGAGATGAGTTTTTAGAGTACGAATCAACATTTCCACCAAAAGAAAAAAGACATGAGCCATCACAAGATACATTTGCAGAAATGGCTGATAAATTAGAAGATCCAGAAAATATAAAAATTTAACAAATATAAAAGAGGTTGATTTTAGTCAACCTCTTGTTTTATATTATTAATATTAGAAATTATGTATAAAACTTAAAATTACCATGTCATAGTAATAATTTTTATTTACATAACCTTGATATTTTACATTTACTAAAAAGTCTGGATCAATATAATATCCTAAACCTAAACTAAACATTCCTGTATCTCTTGATACTTCCAATGTCTTTATTTTTCCTGAATCTGTAATAAATTTTTTTCTATCTGCAAATTCATAAGACCATTCTGCATTTCCTGTAAATAAGAACTTATCTCCCATTTCTTTCGAATACATAAGTCCGATATTTCCACTTCCTACTCTGTCATTAGATGTAGATATTCCATCATGACCTTTAGTAGTATACTGATTCCAGCCAACTCCTAAGTATGGATAAAGGAGTGACTTTTCTCCAAGTTCAAAGAAATATCCTCCCTCTGCTCCTAAAGAATAGTTTTTAGTTCTGTAAACTATATTAGAAATATTTGTAGTTTTTAAAATATTCTTACTTTCATCATATCCAGCTCTTCCAATAAAAAGCCAGTTTTCTTTGTTATATGCAAGATAAGTATTTAATCCATAAGTTCTTATTTTTTGGCTGCTGTCATCTTGATCATCAAATTCAGCCCTTGATCTTATATAACCAAAGCTCATTCCTGTCATGAAGTCAGGGTTAGATAAGAAAGTACTGTTAGTGGCCATTAAAAATCCTTTAATTTTTGCATCATAATCAGTATTATTATCATCTTTATCATAAGAAGACTTGATTTTTCCTATTCCTTCAATATATTGAGAACTGCCACTGTAGCCTCTTCTATCCATTTTTTTAAACATTACGCTTTCTCTGAACTGACTTCTTCCTCTGTCAGTTATAATTTTTCCATTTATCTCTGAAAGGTTTGTTTGAAGGTCATGTGTTCCTCCAAATGAACTAACAGAAATAGCTGCAAATACTAAAGGGAGTAATTTTTTTATTTTCATTCAATCTCCTCCAGACTACCTTCTTCTTTTTCCAAATATTCTTAACAGATATAAGAATAGGTTTATAAAGTCAAGATAGAGATTCAATGCACCAATTATTCCAAGTTTATTCATAGCTTCTTCGTCGCCGTTTGCCATTTGGAAAGCTATCTTTTTGATTCTGTTAACATCATAAGCTATAAGAGCTGAGAAAATAACTATTCCTAATACAGTTCCAATCCAGTAAAGAAAAGGAGCTTTAAGGAAGAAATTGATTACTGACATTATAATTATACTGATAAGTCCTGTCATTAAATATTTACCATAGTTGCTAAGATCTTCACTTGTAGTATACCCATAAGCTGCAATGACTATAAACATTATCAGAGCCACTCCTAAAGTATAAAATATACTCACAGGGTGAAATACAAATCCCAGACTGCTGAAAAGAATTCCATTCATTAGTGAATAAAGAAAGAACATCATTCTTGCAGTTCCAGAAGACATCTTATTAATTCCTAAACTTAATCCAAATACCAATGCTATTTCTGCAAACATTATTATTTTAAAATAAGGCATTATGGCATACAGCAGTCTTGCATTAAAACCAAATAAGTATATTGGTACTAGTGTTGTAATAAGTACTCCAATTACCATGTTCAAAAAAACTTTCCTAAGGAATTTGTTCGTCGTTTCTACATTGACATAAACTCCTTGCTCGTTACGCATTTCATTTAAATCGTATTCGTTCATTATTATGTTACCTCCTGATTTATATTTAAAATTTTAAAAAGCCCTTTTTAAAATCTCAAGTACATCTGCTTTGTGAAGCTTTTTCATTGTTCCAAGAGGACCAAAAGCAACAGCTGCATCAGCCATTCTTTCAAGATTTTCTTCCTCTATTCCTACTTCTCTTAAAGTACTTGGGATATCCAGAGATTTAAAAAATTCTCTAGTTTTATTTATTGCTTCTTTTGCAATAACCATAGGATCATCCCCTGAAATGTCCCATACATATTTTCCATATTCTACAAATCTATGAATATTTTCTTCAGACAATACATATTCCATCCATACAGGAGTAAGAATAGCAAGTCCAACACCATGAGTTATATCATGATAAGCACTTAGTTCATGTTCCATTCCATGAGTTGCCCAGTCTGTAGATATTTTACCATAAGTAAGCAGTCCATTCAATGCCAAAGAACTTCCCCACATTAGATTAGCTCTTGCTTCATAATTTTCAGGTTCATTATATGCAATAGGACCAAAGTGTATTATAGTCTTTAAAAGTCCTTCCATCAAACGATTTTGTAAAAATCCATCATGATCAGGTGAAAAATACTGCTCAAATATATGACTCATTATGTCAGCAGTTCCAGCAGCTGTATGATATTTATTTACACTGTAAGTATATATTGGGTCAAGTATAGAGAAAACAGGTCTTAGCAGATCACTTCCTATAGCTAGCTTTCTGTTTTCATTCATATTTGATATCACACTGTTTCCATTCATTTCACTTCCAGTGGCAGCAAGTGTTAGAACAGAAGCTACTGGCAGAGCAGAAGTAAGCTGTTTCATCTTATTTTTTACATATAAATCTTCCCATATATCTCCATTATATCTGCTTTGTGCAGCTATTGCCTTAGCACAGTCTATAGTACTTCCTCCACCTATAGCAAGAACAAGATTAATATCCTCTCTTTTACATATTTCAGCTCCATAATATACACATTCTATCCTAGGATTTGGATCTACATTAGGAAGTTCAAATATAGATATTTCTTCTCTTTTTAATACTTCTATAACTTTATCATAAAGTCCGTTTCTTTTTATGCTTCCTTTACCATATACTAAAAGGACTCTACTACCTATTTTTTTAACTTCATTTCCAAGTTCATCGACTTTACCAGTTCCAAAAAGGATTTTTGTACTTACGTTATAATTGAAATTTTTCATATGATTTTCCTCCCTTTTAATTAAATAATAGTTTTAGTAAAACCAAGGTCAACTATTTTAAGACCATCCACTGCTGCACTTACTATTCCACCAGCATACCCAGCTCCCTCTCCTATGGGAAATAATCCATTTATATTGATGGATTGCCCCTTTATATCTCTTGTTATTTTAACAGGAGCAGAGGTTCGTGTTTCAGGAGCTATAAGATTTACATTTTTTGATATAAAATAACTATTTTTCCCCCATTGTTGAAAGGCGGCCTTCATGTTATCAGTCATGAATTTTGGAAATAGATTATTTAAATCATATGAATTCATTTTCATTTCATAACTGCTTTCAATACTTCCAGAAGTTTTCTTTCCTTCGATAAAATCTATAACATTTTGGTAAACAGCACCATAATTATTTCCAATTTCATAGGTTTTTCTTTCTAAATTTTCCTGAAACTTCATTCCAGAGAAAAGTTCGTCTCCAAATTCATTTTCTTTTATTCCTACTACAATAGCAGAGTTTGAAAATTTTCCATCTCTTTTAGAGTAGCTCATTCCATTTACTAAAGTTTTTCCTTCTTCTGAAGCAGCATTGACTACAACTCCACCTGGACACATACAGAATGAAAATACTCCTCTGTCTTCTTTTTTATTATTATATGTTACACTGTATGTGGCTGCACCTAATAAAGGATGGTCAGCATATTTTCCATACTGCATTTTATCTATATCACTTCTCAGATGTTCTATTCTTGCTCCCACAGCAAAGGGTTTATTTTCCAGATGAACTCCATTTTTATGAAGCATCCTATAAGTATCTCTTGAAGAATGTCCTATTGCCAGTATTACAGAGTCAGTACTGATAATCTCTTTTACTCCATCTTTATTTATAGTCTCGATTCCAATAACACAATTGTTTTTTATAAGGAGATTTTCCATTTTAGTATTAAAATAGAATTTTCCTCCCATGCTTTTTATTTTTTCTCTGATATTTTTTACTACTACTTTTAATACATCAGTTCCTATATGAGGTTTATAATCCCACAATATTTCCTCTTGAGCTCCACAATCAACAAGCTCTCTAAATACTTTATCTATATATTCGCTTTTTATTCTTGTATTAAGTTTTCCATCAGAATATGTTCCAGCTCCCCCCTCTCCAAATTGTACATTTGATTCTGGATTAAGAATAGAGTCAGCTATAAATCTGTTGTTAGTTATATCTCTTTTATCTACCTCTTCTCCTCTCTCAAAAACAAGGGGAATATATCCATATTCAGCAAGTCTTAATGCTGAGAACAGTCCTGCTGGTCCTGCACCAATTACTGCTACTTCTTTACTTTTATATAAAGGCTCTCTTATTATCTTTTCTTTTTCTTTCACTGGAAGAACATTAGATAATACTGATATATCTAATTCTTTTTTTAATAAAACTTCTATATTGTAAATAAATTTTATATCATTCTTTTTTCTGCTGTCTATGGATCTTTTATTCCATATGAGCATCTCTATATTCTCTTTTTTTATTCCTCTTTTTTCAAGCTCTTTTAATATTTCCTTATCTTGATCTTTATCTATTGAAATTATTATATTATTAATATTTACTCTCATGTTCCACCTCTAGTAAATTATACCATATATAATAATCAAATAACAATAAAAAAGCCTGTGAAATTGAACACAGGCTGGCTTTTTTATTTTATTTTGTCAGCTAGAGTTTTTCCAACTTTAAACTTAACTGCCTTTTTAGCTTCTATTCTCATTTTTTTATTAGTTTGAGGATTTCTAACTTCTCTAGCAGCTCTCTCTTTTACTTCCCATTTACCCCAACCTACGAAAGTGATGTCATCTCCTTTTACAAGTGTATCTTCAACAGAAGCTAAGAATAAATTTACTGCTCTCTCCGCTTCTTTTTTAGTAAATCCACCATTTTTAGCATATAATTCCACAAATTCTTTTTTAGTCATATTTGTTCCTCCTTGGGTTTTAATTAAAAGTAACTCTTAAAATTGTAATTCTTACTTACTATATATATAACCTTTATTTTTCATTTTGTAAATAGAAAGTTTTAAAAATTTCATATTTTAGAAAATTACTTTAAATCCTTCAGAGGCAACATTCACATCATTATCTGTTATTCCGAGATATTTTTGAGTTACAGCTATTGAAGAATGATTTAATAGACGCCTAACTAATTCTATATTAAATTTATTATTTGTATATTGAATATGAGCATAGGTCTTTCTAAAACTATGTGTGGATAGCCCTTCAATAGAAGCACATATAGCGATTTTTTTAATATTTTCTGCACCCATCTAGATGATATATCAAAAATATTGTCATTTCTACTAAGAAAACGCTTTCTGCAATAAGCTTCAACTATTTTAACAACTTCATAATTAATTTTTCTATTTTGTATTTTCCCCGTTTTTTGTTCTTTTATGGATAATTTACCATCAACAAAGTCACTTACTTTTAGACTTAATACATCTCCTATTCTAAGTCCAGTATTTAATTGAATAAGACAAATTAGATGTACTTGTGCGTTAGCTCTAACTTTTATTCCATTTCTTCTTACTCCGCTTTTTATAAATAAAAAAATTATTTCTAATTCGTCAAATTTTAAGGCCCTAGTTTTCATTTTTACTTTCATCTCCTAAGCTTGTAATATGTGTGTAGTATAGACATATATAAAATATACCACATTTTTTAGATGAGAGAAATATTTTTATTTTTAGTATAGCAATATTACTCTTATTGTTATAGAATATATGTATAATTTATTTTGGGAGGTTTTTAGAATGATTATAATAAAGAATGGTACTTTACTTGATGTTGAAAAGTCTAAATTTGAAAAAATGGATATTTCAATAGAAGATGGTAAAATTACTGGAATTAAAAAAAGTATTAAACCTAAGAAAGATGATGAAATTATTGATGCTACAGATAAAATAGTAGCTCCAGGATTTATTGATGCCCACTGTCATTTAGGGCTTATGGGAGACAGTGTTGGTTTTGAAAACGATGATGTTAATGAAAAGTCTGATCCAATAACTCCTCAATTAAGAGCAATTGATGGAATTGATCCTATGGACAGAGTATTTACTGAAGCTTATCAAGGGGGAATTACTTCAGTAGCTACTGGACCAGGAAGTGCTAATGTAATTGGAGGACAATTTGCTGCTATAAAAACTTTTGGAAAAAGAATAGATAAAATGATAATAAAAGCTCCTATTGCTATGAAATGTGCTTTTGGAGAAAATCCAAAGAGATTTTATGGAACAAAAGGAAAAATGCCTACTACTAGAATGGGAACTGCTGGTATGCTTAGAGAAACTCTTCAAAAAGCAAAAGAATATATGCTTAAATCTGAAGCTGCTGGAGATGATATTACTAAAAAACCTCAATATGATGCAAGACTAGAAGCTTTAATACCTGTTTTGAAAAAAGAAATTCCTTTAAAGGCTCATGCTCATAAAGCAAATGATATATTCACTGCTATCAGAATAGCTAAAGAATTTGATGTAAAAATAACTTTAGATCATTCAACAGATGCTAGATGTATAGTTGATGAATTGGCTGAAGAAAATTATCCTATGATTGTTGGACCAAGCTTAGGGCACAGAACAAAAGTTGAGCTTATAAATAAATCTTTTAAGACAGCTGCTGTTCTTAATAAAGCTGGGATAAAAATATCTATAACAACTGACAGTCCTGTTATCCCTCTTCAACATCTTCCAATTTGTGCTGCTCTTGCAGTAAAAGATGGTCTTGATAAATGGGAAGCTCTTAAAGCTATCTCTATAAACCCTGCTGAAATATTAGGATTAGAAGACAGAGTGGGATCTATCAAAGTTGGGAAAGATGCAGATATAGTTATCTGGTCAGCTGATCCTCTTCAAATAGATGCAAAAGTTGAATATACTATCATAGATGGAAAAGTAGTTTTCAGTGGTGAGGGGGAAGAATAGTGAAAGAACTTCTTAAAAAATTCAGAAGAGAACTTCATCAAATACCTGAGGTAGCTTTTGAAGAACACAAAACAGCAGAGTACATAAGAGAGAAGCTCAAAGAATATGGAATACCATATGAAGAAATAGTTAATGAACATTATACTACAGGAACTATGGTACACTTCAAAGGAGAAGAGGGATGTATTGCTTTTAGAAGTGATATAGATGCTCTGCCTATAACTGAAGATACTGGCTGTGATTTCGCTTCTACAAATGGAAGAGCACATGGATGCGGACATGATGGACATGCTGCTACTCTTCTGACATTTGCAGTATGGCTGAAAGAGCAGCAGGATAAAGGAGTAAAATTTAATAAATCTATTGTCCTTATATTCCAGCCGGGAGAAGAGGGGAAAGGTGGAGCAAGATATCTTTCTGTACATGAAAAATTCCTAAATAAAAATATAGAAGCTATATTTGGAATGCATTTATTTCCATTGCTTCCTGAAGGAACAGTATCTACAAAGATAGGACCTCTTATGGCACAAACTATAAATCTTGATATAGAGATTTATGGTAAAGGAGGGCATGGAGCAGAACCTCAAAACTGTATCGACACTATTCTTATAACTTCTAAACTTATAGAAGCATACCAAAGTGTTGTATCGAGAAATATAACTCCTATTGAGCCTATGGTTCTTACTATTGGTTCTATACATGGAGGAAGTGCAAGAAATATAATTCCAGAAAAAGTTTCACTTCTTGGAACTATCAGAATATTTTCTAAATCAATGATGGCATTTATCAAAGAAAGATTGGAAAATATCAATAAGGGATTTGAGCTTTCCTATGGTGTCAAAATAGATTTTAATTTCACACCTGTGTATTCTCCTGTAATTAATGATGAAAAGCTTTATCATGTATTCAGAGAAGCTGTGAAGGGGAGTAATTTTGTTGAAGCAAAACCAGAAATGATTGCTGAAGATTTTTCGTTCTATCTTGACAAAGTTCCGGGATTATTTTTCTTCCTTGGGGTAAGAAATGAAGAGAAAGGATATGTTTATCCACTGCATAATCCAAAATTTAATTTTGATGAAGCAGCTTTATTAAAAGGTGTGGAAACTTTCCAGAATATAGCTTATGCTATGAAAGCATTATAAAAATATTTAAAAGGATAATCTATAGATAGGAATATAATTCAGCAGAAAGGTTTATATCAATAACAAGCCTTTCTGCTTTCCAAATTTCATTCTTACTTTATTTTATTCTTTTTTATTTTTTTGAAAGTTTTTTTCAATATCACTAAGTATAGGCATCCCTAATTTTTTATTTTTCTTTAAGTGTAAATATGTTTCTCTTAATCCTTCTTCTAATGAATATTTATTTTTAAATCCTGTTTTAGCAATTTTTGATATATCTCCTATTAGATTTTCATTTCTAAATGGAAACCAGTCTCTTGCTTTTAAATTTTCTTTTTCAAGATCGATATATTGTATCATAGGTTTCTTATTACAGATATTGCTGCACAATTCAGCATAGTCTTTTATGGTGATTCTTTCATTACCAGAAATATTAAATATTTGGTTGAAGAAATCAGAATTACCTAATGAAAAATTCACAGCTTCACATAAATCATCTATATAACCAAACTGAATTATCTCTTCTCCTTTATCTGGAATAAAAACAGGCATATTATTTTCAAACCTTGCAAACATATAACTTTCCCTATCTAAATTATTTTCAGGGCCATAAATATAGAATGGTCTGAATATAGTATATTTAAAATTTAGTTTTTCAGCATTTTCAATAGTAATTTTCTCACTTAAATATTTATCTTCAGCATATTTACCCCATACTTCATTTGCTCCAGTATTATCTGTTTCTTTTGCTGGAATATGTTTCATATCATTGTATATTGAGGCACTGCTTATAAGAATATATTGGCTATATTTTCCTGCCATTACTTCCTGAATAAGAGATGCCTGATCTCTGGTATATGCTGATATATCTACAATATAATCTACAGAGATATCTTTCAAAGATTTACATAAATCATCTTTTATATTTCTATCACATTTTAAAAATTCAGCTCCATCAGGATTTATTCTATTTCCTCTGTTGAGAATATAAACTGTATATCCCTTATCTAAAAGAAATTCACATAATCTTTTTCCCAAAAACTGATTTCCACCCATTAATAGAATTTTTTTCATATCGCCTCCATCAAATTTTTTATTATATTTTATATGATAGTTTATATAAAAAAATATTGCAAAGTTTTTTCTGTACATAATTTCAACATTTTTCTTATTTAAATTTCTCATTCTCTAAAGTGTACTTCATATAAAAGGCAACTTTATGTGTGAAGTCTAGCTTTTGTATATTTTTTCTAAAATTAAAAATGCCATATTTTAATCTTATTTATATTATCATTTGTAAATGAGGAACAACTTTTCATATAATTTTTTTAGTGAATCATTGAATTTTTTAGCTTCAGAAAAGGTATATAAGAACATTTTAAATTTTTTTATTGTTATCTACTAATTTACTTTTGTTATTGATATAATCTATCTATCATAAAACAAGGGGGAGTAAAACATGAAAAAAATTCTTATCAGTATCATTCTTCTTCTATCTTGCCTTACAGCATATGGAAAAGATAAAGTAGAGGAAATAATGAAAAAAGGTGTTATCAGAGTTGGAACAACAGGAGATTATAAACCATTTACTTATCTCAATGAAGATAAATATGAGGGGTATGACATTGAGGTAGCTAATCTTATAGCTAAGGAATTAGGTGTAAAAATTGAATTTGTTCCTACAACTTGGAAAACTCTAATATCAGATTTAAATGAAGATAAATATGATGTAGCTATGGGAGGAATAACAAGGACAGTAAAAAGACAGGTAGAAACTCAAATGAGTAATCCATATTTAGTATTTGGAAAATGCTATCTTGTAAGAAAGGGAGAAAAGGGAAAATATAATTCTATTGAGGCTGTAAATAAGCCAAGTGTAAAAGTAGGAGTAAATATCGGTGGAACTAATGAGATGTTTGCTGATGAGCATCTATCTAATGCTACAATAATTCGTTATAAAAATAATTTAGATGTACCAGTTGCTGTAGAAAAAGGAGAAGTTGATATCATGGTAACTGAAAATCCTGAAGCTGTTACTTATGAGAAAATCAATCCTAAATTAGAAGGATCATTGACAGATGCTACTCTAACTAAGAGCCAAATGGGGTACATGGTAGCTAAAGATCAACAGCATCTTTTAAATACTATAAACTTTATTTTGGCTGAACTTGAAGTAAGAGGAACAATAGCAGAACTTAAAAATCAATACTTAAAATAATCTTTTTAAGAGAGAACTTAAAATTAAAAGTTCTCTTTTTTTCTTGCATATATATAAAAAAATAGATACTTACAAAAAAGTGAGTTATTTACATTAAATAGATATACATTTATAATCTAATTAAAAAGAGTCAGTTAAAAAACTATAAAGTTGGCTCTTCCAGTAAATTAAATTTCAAAAAAATATATACAAAATAAAGAATCTGTAGTTGGTTTAGAATAAAAGTATGCACTCTAAAGTGTTCGCTTTTATAGATAAACGCGAACTGTAGATTCTTTTTTTTATAAACAGTCTAAGAATCCCATTTTTACTCATTGTATACCTTTTTAATCATAATACTATACTATTAAACTTTTGTCAATTTTTTTTTCTAATCTTTCGAAACTCCCTTTTAATTCTCGCCTAGAAAAGTGTTCGTGTTTATCTATAAAAGCGAACTTTTTAAAAGCTTTTAAAATTGAAAGCATCATAAAAGAATTACAAAAAATATGAAATAGAGAAAATAAGGAGGGAAGGAATGAGAGAAGAAGAGGTTATAAGATTCTATAAAAAAGAAAAAAGACTGAAAAACTTAAAAGAAGCAGAAGAAAAAATTGAACTTTTTTGGTCAGCACTTATGGAAGCCTTGAAGAAGGAGGGGAGAGTAGTTTTTAAAGATTGGGGGATATTTGAAGTAAAAGAAATTAAACCAAGAAGAGTAAAAATTCCAAATAAAAAAGAAACAATTTATACTTCTGCAAAAAAAGTAATGACATTTAAATGCGGAAATGCTTTAAGAAAGAACTTAAATAAAGGGGAGAATTAAAAATGGATAAAAAATCATTTGCTAAAATATACAAAACATTAGGTGGAGAAAATATGACACATAAAGAAGCTTTGCATAATATAAATGAATTTCTTGAAATATTGGAGAAGATTTTAGTGAATGATGGACAAGTAAAGCTAGTGAAAAAAGCTGTGTTTGAAGTAATAGAAAGACAGCCAAGGAGAATATCTAATCCGCAAACTAGAGAAATAATGGAGATTTATCCAAAGAAAACAGTTAGATTTAGAGCATCTAAAAATATAAGTTTTGATTAAAAAATAACAAGGAGAAGAGTGAAAGAATGATAGAAAAAATAAAGAAAAATAATAAAAAAAGAAATTTAAATATAGCAGTTGCAACAATAGCAGGTTTTCTGCTTTCATCAGGAATGACCTATGGGAAAATAATAAATATAGAGAATCCTGTTACAGAGAATACAACATATACAGATGAAAAAACAATACTTAATGCTGATCCACTAGATAATGGAGTAATAATTAAAGACAAATCAACTCCTAATGATATGATTATTACAGCAAAGGATCTAACAATAAATCAGACAGTAACTACAGAGGGAGGTAAAGATTCTTTGGGGACTATTTCTCTAGAGAATGGAAAATTAGATATAAATGTAGATAAATTGAATATAAATTCGGATTTCACTAAAAACAATGGAACATCTTTAACTGGGATTAGTGCTTCTGGTTCAGAAGATACTACTGGGACTCTTCTATTAAATGCTAAAGAAGATATCAATATAAATATAACAAAAACAGGAACAGGAGCAGAATCAATAAGTGATCTTGGAACAGGAATAAATGTATACTCTCATGGAGATATGGAGATTAACTCAAAAAATTTAAATATAGCAGTTGAAATAACAGATTCATTTTATAGTGCTGGAATTCATAATGAAGGTAAAATAGCAATAAAAACAGATAATATAAAAATAGATGCTAAAAGTGATGGAGAAATATATGGTATTCATAATAACGGTTCTTCCTTTAAAATAAATAATAATGATTTGATAGAGATAAATGTTACTGGAGATATTGGAGTAGCTATATTAAATATAGATGGAAATACAACAATAAACTCAGGTAATACAATTTTAAGTGCAACTTCAGCAGCAAATGGAAATACTAGAACATATGGAATTGACTCATTAGATGGAAATGTAGAAATAAATGGTGGTTTGGAAATAAAAACGCGTAGCGAGCATGATAAAAATGATATAGCTGTATCTTCAAAAAATGGTACTGTTAATTTAAATAAAGATAATGACGCAGTAGCTGTAAAAATAGAAGGAAAATTAGATGCTAGAGAAGCAAGTAGAATAAAGCTAAATCTTAATGGCTCAGATTCATACTTATTAGGTGGAACTTTACTGAATGATACTGGCGAAATAAATTTAGGAGTAGCTAATAATGCTGTATGGAAGAATGAAGGGGACAGTACAGTAACTAGTTTAAATTTTAACAATGGAATTATCGATATGACACACGAAAGTGGAAAGCAAACAATAGAGATAAAGGAAATATCAGGAAACAATGGAAGAATTGTAATGGATATTTCTCCAGATGACTCTAAAACAGATTATATAAAAATAAATAAAGGTCTTACTGATCAAACACATCATATAGAAACAGGTGAAGAATCAATATTATCTTTAAAAGACTATGATTTCAATGAAAAAATATTAATAGGAGAAACTGCAAAAAATGTAAATCTTAAAGGAAGTAATTTTACAGATATTAAAAATATATTTGATTATAGCTTAGATTTAGAAAGTCAAGAAGATGGGAAAGACACAACTAAAAACAACTGGTATGTAACTGGTATGGAGAAAAAAGAAGGAGCAGCAGTAGAAGGAGTAATGGATGATCTTTCATTACAATATATGAATGCTGGACTAGCTCGTGTGGAAGCAGATATGATTCATAAACGTTTAGGAGATATTCGTGATTCAAAAGAGGGTGCAGGAACATGGGCAAAAGTAGTATCAGGACAGGTAGAATCAGATAAAAACGGATATTTTAAAAATGACTATACTATGATTCAAGCAGGAGTAGATAAAACAGAAACAACTGCAACAGGAACATGGACAACAGGATTTGCTGTACAGAGAAAAGAAGGAAAGGCAGACTTCAGAAATGGAGATGGAGAAAATGAGAGCACAGGAGTAGCATTATATAAATCATGGGTTGGTAGTGATGGTAAATATTTAAGTTTAGTAGGAAAATTCGGCCACTTGAAGAATGAATACAAGAGTTATAATGTAAAGAATGAAAAAATGGAAGCAAATTATCACACAAATGCAGGAACTTTAAGTTTAGAGTATGGAAAGAGATTATCTAAAGAAAAATGGTATGTACAGCCTCATGCACAAATGACATATACATGGATAGATGGAAAGAATTATAACACATCTTCAAATATAAGAGTTGAACAAAAAGATATAAATAGTTTAATAGGAAAAGTAGGTGTATATGCAGGTCGTGACTTTAAAAAGAGCAGTCATTATGTAAAAGCAGGAGTGCTGCATGAATTTAAAGGAGAATATGGAGCAACAATAAAAGGTGCAGATACAACAATTTCTAAAAATATGGAAGGTAAAGATACTTGGATAGAAATAGGAGTAGGAGGAAATGTTAAAGTAGGAAAAACAGACTCTATGAATGTATACTATGAAGTAGGAAAAACATTTGGAGGAGATTTTGAAACTAACTGGCAGGCAACTGTAGGAATGAAATATAAGTTCTAAAAATAAAAAGTTTATTTATTAAATAATTATAAAAAATATCGAAGAAGAATCAAAAATAATTTGGTTCTTCTTTTTTTGAAAAGCAGATATTTTTCGTATCTTTTTCTACTCTTTAATTCTAAAAATAGTCATTTTTATTTAAATATATAGGAATAATATGGTATAATAATTAAAAGAATGCTTATAAAAGAGGAGGGTGATGGGGAGAATGTTAAAAAGACTTCTTATTATAGCATTTTTGATGTCTCAAACTGCTTGTGGGAAAGTAGCAAGCTGGTATGCAAAAGGATTTGAGGGGAAAAGTACAGCAAGTGGATATATATACGACTCTAGACAATATACTTGTGCATCTAATTCACATGATTTTGGAACTGTATTAAAGGTAACAAATAAGGAAAATGGAAAATCTGTTGTAGTCGTGGTGACAGATAGAGGATCTTTTGGTAAAAAATATGGACGTGAAATTGATCTGAGTAAGGCATCTTTTGCAAAAATAGCCAACCCTAATGAGGGGCTTATAAAAGTAAAAATAAAAGTGCTGAATGAAAAAAATACCTTTAAGTACAAACATGGAAGCCCTGTTTTTAATGCCAGAGAATATCAAAAATATGTTAAAAGATAAGGAATAATTAAAGCCAGAGGATAATTTCTTCTGGTTTTTAATTTAAGAATATAAGCTGGGATATTTATAAAACAATATTTTTTATTTATTTCATTATCGGACAAAATCTTTAAATACTCTTTATTATATATCCAACTTATATTCTACTGATACAGTCACCCTACTGTCATCATCTTTTCTACTGTCTGAGCTGCTGCTTCCTTCACTTACCTGGTACATCAAATCTAAAGTAAGACCATTGTTATATTCTATTCCTCCACCCATTCCATAATAAGAGCCATTTTGTGAATTGACAGTATCGTTTATTGATTTATATCTGGAATTACTTTTTCCTCCTATATTATTTACAGCATATCCTAAATTAAGCTTTAAGTAAGGACGCCACTCATCCATCTGAGGAAGTTTATACCTTCCAGTTACATATAATGGAATAGAATCCATATCTGCATTTTCCTCTGCTGCTTCCTTTACAAAAAATCTTCCGCTTTGCTCCTGATCAAACATAGCAATTCTATCTTTTTTTAAGCTGTATCTATCCTGATAAGACATTCCTACCCCTAATTCTACATCAGGTATAAGCTTATCACTTCTCAGCTCTTTAGCTACTTCATGTCCAACATGTATAACTTCTGTTTTGTCTTCAAAATCATGTTCTTTTAATTTTTCGTTTAAAGTGTCTATAAAATCATAATATTTTTTAACTACATTGCTTTCTGACTGTCCTGCTTCTAAATTAGTATATTCTTCCAGATCTCTTTTTATAAGAAGATTCTCTTCTCCCTGCGTCATATCAACAGTTACTTCTGGTTCGGGAGATTCTTCAGCATTTTTTATTATTTCTCTCAGTTTATCTTCAGTTAATTTTTCAGTCATGACAAATATTGCTTTTTCTTCCTGTAGATTCTCTTTCTTTAGCTCATCTTCAGCAGAGTCGGGGATATCTTTTTTAATAGTTTCTTTTACTTCCTTGGGTACTTTATTTTCTTTTACAGTTATTTTATCATCTATTTTTTTAGTTTTTTTTACAGTTGATTTCTCTTCAAGCATAGGCACTTCTTTTAATCCGCTGGCTACAGCAGATAATGAAAAAAACAGTATGAACAATATATTTTTCATAAAGCACCACCTCTTCTATTTCCTTTTAATCTTATACTATAATTTTAACAGGTATAAAGCTTTTTTTCAAAGATTTTTTCTCATATCTATATTTTTTTGAAACTATTTGATTTTAAACTATTCTATTTTTCTTAGAAATATGGTTAATCTTTCAAACCATTTAAAATTAAAGAATTTAAAATGATATTGTTAGTTACGTGTTAGCTATAAAATTATTTTAACTCATATAAAATAACACTTTGGGCGTGATATAATACAAAAAAATAGAAAGAAATTAATTTTCCTGATTCCACTATTTGATATAAATTTAATCCTAAAAGAGCAATTAAACTTTCTAATAAAACAAAAAGACCTCTCATAATTAAGAGGCCTTGTCTATACTATAAAACATCTTGGGGAAAGATTTTTATATGTGAATATAATATCATATAAGTTTATTTTTGTGAATACAAAAAAATATTTTCATTGATAAATATTCTTCTTAAAAATTTAATTTTTATATTTTATTTTTTAAAAAAAGCTATCCAAACTAATAAAACTATAATTATTACTGGACTAAATTGCAACAATAATACAAGAATAAAACATATAAACATAAAAATTACTTTAGGAATAAAAAATATCATATCACTAATATTGCAATCTTTATTCAGAGAATTATTCTTTAAATCTTTATATTTAACTTTAATTTTTTCTCTATTCATCAATATAAAAATTATAAAAGGCATTAACATAAACAATGTTTTTGTTATAATCCAAGTGTTTTCCTCTCCCCAAATAGTAACAATTACGCTATCAAGCCCAACTATAAAGCAAAAACCTATAGCATAATAAATTAAAAAAAGCCCTATAGACTTCAGAAGTTTAATATAAATCTCCCTCCTTTGTATAAAATAATACATTATAATATGCTTATATAATATCACTTTATATCTAAAACATCAAGGTCTCTGCTTTTTTATAAAATTATTCTGTTTTCTTTATATCCTGTTTATCTCTACATTGTTCTAATGCTACCTTTAATTTTTCTGGAATTGGTATTCCTAGTATAGCTGCATTTTCTAAAATAGACAAGAATTCTGTTGCCACATAAAATATTAATACAAGTGTTCTTATCCCTACTCCTTGTAGAATTACATCCATTTGAGAGGCTGCCATTACAATAAATAGAACCATTACCTTTTTTCTTAAGCCTCTATAGGCTATATTGGAATTTATATTTTTATTTTTATACCCTTTCATAATTCCAGTTATATAATCTATTACCATCATTACTAAAAGAGTTTTTATCAATATATCATAGCCTCCTATCAGATATATAATCAAGCTTAAACAACCGCTCCCTAGATATAATCCCCATGTTTTTATTAAATTTACCATTTTTCAACTCTCCTTTATAACTTAATTCCTGCTTTTACTCCACCAACTAAATTAGAGTTTCCTTTTAAATCAGTTCTTCCTTCTAAGTAACCTTCTATATATCCTTTGCTATTTATATTTTTTTGCATTTCCTCTGCTACTTTTAGTACATCCTTTGGAGCTCCTGTAGTTGCTGTTTTAAGGATTTCATTTACAATTGAGAGTTGTTTATCCTTTGAGCTTTTAAAAGTCTTTTGAAACGTTTTTAGAGCTTCTTCTATTAAAGAAATTATAAATTTTTCCGATATAAGCCATGACAAATAAAAAGGTATTTTCTTTTTAAATTCTTTTATTGCATATTCTAGCTTTTGTTTTCCCTGTCCCGATACGAACTCTTCCTCTGCTCTTGTTACTACATAACAAGCTATTACCCACAAACTTTCTTTTTTATATCTATACAAGTAATAGATTCCAGCTATAGATAAAATAATTGTTATTATTAAAAGTATTGTTTCTCTGTTCATTTAACACTCTCCTTATTTTTCTATTTGAAAATGTGGACCATCAACTAAAGTTTTCCAATCTCCACCCCAAGTTATTTTTAACCCTTTTTCTGCTGCTGTTTCTTTTACTATATCAGCTATCTCTTTATAATATTTTAAATCCCATGTTACTTTTCCATCTTTATATACAACTATATCTACAGCCCTACCATTCAAATGATAAGAGTTCATTGTCTGTGATTTTCCAGTTCTAACATATTCCTTTTGTTTTTCTAAAGTTCTTAGTCCTTCAGTTATTCCAAAATCATAAGGACTTTTTTGTAAAACTTCTGTCATTAGGTCCACTAATTTCATATCAACACCTTTTAAATTATTAATACTTCTATTGCTAAATTTATACACCATTACCCCCTTAAAAATTATTTTTACAGCTGAATAATTTTCATTATAACAGATTTATTTTCTCTTGTAGGTTATTTATATCAGCCTCTAAAATAGCCATTTTATTTATAATTACTTCCACTTCATTTTCCAATGGAAATTTAGTATTTTCAAACATTCTTTTTTCTTCTTCGAGTTTTCCATATTCTAAAATTTTGTTTTTTCTTAAATTTATTAATTTCTCTTTGCTTCCCTCTATCCACTCATCACCATCCCAATTTGGAAGAAATATATCTTTTGGTGGGTCTGGTATTTTATAAGGGATAAGTTTCCCATCTTTATAAGCAATATCCATATTTGTGGACAATAAAAATTGATACTCTTCATAATTTATTTCGTAGAAGTTTTCATTTATCTTCCCATCTTTATCATAAATATAATCATCATGCTCTCCTACTATGTAAAAAGAATTAAACTTCCCATTTTTTAAATTGTAATATACCTTTCTTGTTTTCATTATTACCCCCCTATACATTGCTTTGCCATACTTCAAGTAAACAAACTTGATTGTCTCCTTCTATGTTCTCTGTGCTGTAAGATACAGTTTCATCACTTGGAAATGAAACTATTGCTGCTTCTGATCCTAATGTCATATGAACACCATAAGCTACAATTTTACCCTTTCTCCTAGCATAAGGTATTTTTATGTATTGTCTCCAATCTCCCATAGTATCTCCAAACATTATATTTATAAACTTATAATTGCTTAATAAATTATTTTGAAGTTGATAGATTCCTGTAGTACTTCTTACAACAGTACTATTAACAAGGTTAGCATCTAGGTAAGATTTATTTACCAATTCGACAAATCCCCGTTGAGTATTTCCTACCCACGCTTTAGATTCGCCAGTAAAAGTCATAGCTAGGGATGCTCCCCCTGTACCTTCGCTATAAGGATGTTTAATATTCACCAACCCAACAGCTTCACCTGATGGCATATTAGCGCCTTCCCATCTATAAAAGCCAGATTTAGCTTTTCCTAAAGGTGTATCTTTTTTGTCCCCTGTCCCTGATTCATTTATTCCAGAAATATAATTACTTTCTACGGTTGTCTTAAAATTTGTAAAGTCGCCACTTAATGTGGTTAAATCAGTATTTACATCTTTTAAAGTTTTATTCAACCCTCCTGTTCTGGCTACTTCTTGCACTCCATCAGAATTTTTTACAAATAATCTTCCAACTCCACCAAATGGTATTTGTATTTCAGTACTATAACTATCTATAAATGGATGTTGTATATGTATTCCAGCCATAGTTCCTAATCCATCCGCTGGGTGAAATGGACTAGATCCATCCATTCTATAAAATTTAGTTGATGCTAATATACTAGGATCTGAAACAGATATATCTATACTCCCAGTTGTGCTGTCTCCACTTACACATTTTTTTATTTCAGTATCTAAGTCACTGGCATTTCCTGAATATGTGCCTTTATCTAGTTTGTTGTTACTTAAATTGGTTAATGTTTCATTGTTAGATTTAGCATTTTTATCTAATTTGTCATAATTTTCAGAAATATGTTTCGCTACATCAACAAAATCATTCGGTTCTGGTTTTAGCAATTTCAAAAAGTTTGTTAATATCCCCATTTAAATCCTCCTTTATTCTATCTCTGCCTTTTGGCGAATTTCATCCCAAGTAAATGGAGATAATTCTCCCCATGTGTAAGGGAGTAATTCTCCCCAAGTTCTATATCTAATTCTCACTTCATAGGTCAGATGCGCTGGCTTGATAATCTCTATTGTTTCTTTGAAGTCATCCGTATTAGGAGGAATCCCTATTACTCCTGTAAAAATAATTTCAAATAAATATTCTTCGTTATGTTCTACAACTTGTATATCCCCATTTGTAAAAGCATTCCCAACCCTCACAATCATTTCTTTTGTTGTAGTTCCATAACTTCTAAGTTTAGAAATTAAATTTTCTCTTCGTTCTTGTATATTCGTAGTTTCATCTCCAATAGGTAATCCGAAAATTCTCTCCCAAATTGGTAAAGACCAAGTTGCAGTATAAATAAAGAATTGCTTTAATACATCTTCACTTGTAAAATCAATAACTTCTAGTTCGCTTTGAATAGTTTTTTGCAATACTATTATTTCTGCTATAGTTCTATAATATTTTGGCATATGCTGTATAAGTCTTTTGGCCTCCATCTATATCACTTCCTTCTGTAAAGTTATTGATGCAAGCTCTGGTATCTCTTCTTCTTGTAAATCGATATTTAATACCCCATCATTTAACTGCAAATCACTATAATCTACTACTCCCTGTACATTTAAAAGTGTATTTCCTACCTGTGCATAACTAACATAATTTTGATTAAACCCAATTTTTTTAAAGTATTCTCTAACCTCTTCCTCAAATTCTTTTTTTACTTCTTCAAAATCAACATTTTTAGAAATTTTCACAATTCCTGTAATTGCTATTCCTTTATTTATGGCACTTTTAACTGTTACAGTTGCCCCAATTGGTCGTACTTCTTCTAAATAGTCTCTTACTCTTTGCTGTAATTCCTCATCTGCTGCTTGGATATCTATATTTACTATAACCACTTTCACTGTTCCTGGTCCTGCCCAAAGTGGAAAAACCCTAACTCCCCCAACCCCTTCTACTTCTAGGCACCATTTTTTATAATGATAAATATTTCCTGATGTAACTGGCTCCCTTACTTTAAAATAATACCTTTCTCGCAGTTCATTGTCTTTCTCTCCATCATACCCATCTGTAGTTGCTAGCTTATTTGTAACTCTTTGTAACCCTGGAATTGTAACTGGAAAATTTACTATAGTACCTATTGGTACATTGTATTCTGATCCAGCTTTTTCACTTTCAATAGGTACTAATATTTCTCCTTGCTCTGGAATTTCTTTTTCTTCTGTAGTTAAGTAAATATATGTATCTGAAGCAACTTTTGTTCCTATTGTAATCACAGTTCCTATTGTTCCTTTTATTGTTACAAAACCTTTACTCTTTGTAGGTTGTCTTCTGAAAACCCCTGCCTCTTTAGCTATATTATCCAAATATTCCCCTTCAGCAGTTTCCGCAAAAGAATTGAGAAAGATATAATCTAATTTTTGATAGAGTTCTTCTAATTCTATGCTTACTGGTGCTAAATTATCATAAAACAGCCCCCCTTCTGTTCTATCATATTCCTCATTTACATTTTTGAGCATTCTATCTAATATCTCTTTTTGTTCTTTTTTTATTATCATAAATAACCCTCCCACTCAAATTCTTGGAAGTCCTTTAACACTACTGTAAATTTAGTTTCCAATGTATATTTTATTAGTTGTATATCTATGTTTTTTATTTCAATAATTTGTTTATTTTTTAATATTGTTTCTTTCAGTTCTCTTATGAATTCGCTATATAAAACAGGAGTTGGAAATCTTTGTCCTTGTAAATTGGTTTTATAAGTCATTCCATATTGATCAATTCCATTACCTTTGTAAATATTCCATTTATATTTCTCTGTCAAAAGTACTTTTTCTAGCCACATCCTTACAGCTCTTTCATCATCTGTTTTAATTAATTTTCCATTTTTTCTTAACATCTTCCCTTTTTTGAAATCAATTAGAAAAGTTTTTCCATTTGTTTCTTTTTGGATCTCTGCTACTTGTTTTGAATAATCAATAAAATTTATTTCTGGTAATATTCCCATTCAAGGCTCACCTCCGGAGCATAATTAAATACATCAACTACAAAAAATTTATCTTCCTCATAGTTAGGTATTACTAAAACATACATTCCAGGAATTAAATTAAATACAGTCTGTAGTATAAATTTTCCTTTAGTTTTATTTTCTTTTTCATTTGTTTGTTTTGGGATTTTTATATCAACACTTTCTGTCTTATCATTTGATGGTAAAGCAATAGGCTTAGGTTTAAATGGAGTCCATGTTCCAGTCTCCATAAAAGAACTTTTCATATCTTCAATGCTATTACCTTTGCTTTCAAATTCTTTCATTGTACATTCTATAGCTAATCTATTTGTGATAGCATTAGAAAGATAAATCTTATCTGCATCTAATATCCCATAACCGCCCAATAATTCAATTGATATATCAGGAAGTGGCCTTAAAATTTTTCCTAAGACTGCTCCAATAGGCTTTGGATTATCTCTTTCTTTAAATTTTTCTGCCATGGCTATATCCCAAGCTTTTTGATTATCACTCATTCCTGATACACCTCCAGTTTTAATTCTGATTTATGAATCCCATTTTGTACTGTATGATTACTTTCTTTTATTAAATATTCTCCTTTTAAATTAAAAAATGGCAAGTTCAAATCTATCACTCTGCCACTTTTGACTTTATCATCCCCTAAGATAGTGATAGAAAAATTTTCAGTAATTCTATTTAATTTTTTTAACTCATTCTTTGCCACAAGTTTTGCTTTTTTATATTCCTTTTCATCAAGTATTACAACCTCTTGCAACATTCCATACTTTTTAATACTTTCTTGATCCTGTTCTTTTCCTACTGTTCTTACAGCTTCTTTATCTGCTGTTATTACCAAGACAGAGTTTTTCATATCAATAATAGATTTATTTAAAGAAACATTACCTACAAAATCAGCCACATTAACAAAGTGATTTTTATGTAGCTCATACTGCCCTGTTACCTTTATTTTTTTAAAAGGCCCTACTTTCAATATCCCTTTATCCATTTCAATAAAAAATTTCTTGGAATTGTGTTGTGAACATTGATTAATAATGTCATAAATCACTTCTGAAACAGCTTTATCTTTATATATTTTATCTATCTTAGTATCTAACCCAGAAACTTCAACTTTAATTCCAATTTCTTCACATAAAGATTTTACACATTCATTTCCTATCATTTTTTTAAATTGCCTGATAACTGTAGATTTATTCAAGTACCAAGCCATATCATATGCCACAAAGTTTGTTGTTTTTTCATTTAAGTTTTCTGATACAATAATAGCTTGAAGCAAACTTTCACCTTTATCATTTATAAGTTGTACACTGTCACCAAGTGTGATATCCCAAAGAAAAGAAAAGTTTTCATCATGTCTGTTTACTGCCACATCAAAATTTAACTCTGCTCCTAATGTATCAACACTATCACGCCAATTTAGATTTGCTGAGTAAGCTGTTATATCCTTATCTTTTACAATAATCTTATACATTGTTATCACTTCTTTGAACTGGTAAAATATATTCTTGTATTTCCAGTGTGTATGGCATATCTCCAGCTTTATCTCTTAATGCATAAGTAAACTTATATCTGCAAAGCATATTTAAAACTACTTTATACCTATCTACTACAATTATCCTGATTGGGATTTTTAAATCTCTATATTTTTCTAAAAAATCAACATATTCTTGTGGGTCTCTATATTTCAACCAACTTATAAAATTATATTTCTTGCTAGGAAAAAAAGAGGAAAAGGAAAAATTTCTCAATCCTTTCCCCCCTATTAAATTTAAAACAGATCCATCTATTGTTTGAAACTCTTCATCAGTAGTTTCACAAATAATTGGCTCAATTCCCTGAACTATAGGGATTGTTATTGTTTCTTGTTGTCCGTTTTCATTTTCTGCTATGAATATAATATCCAAACCCTGTACCTCCTTACATGTTACCTATTGCTGCTACAACTTTTCTTCCTGTATATTCTGCATAACGTTCCATGTGTTCTCTTTCTCCAATAAAATTTCCACTAATATGAACATGTACTTCTACTTTTTGATTAGATTTTCCAATCATAGTTTTACTTTGTTCATGGCTCATTACTTTTGTTCCTGCTGGTAAGATAGCCGTTTCTGTTCTGCCACCTTCATTTATTTGTGTTTCACCACCTTTAAAATAACTTGTTCCAAGTGCTTTTCTTCCAATTGTTCTAGTTTTAGATTTATCTGAAGTTTTATTCTCTGTAATATTAATAGTTTTATCTTTTATTTCTGTATTATTCCAAAATTTAAGTTTATCAATAAGCCCACCAATAGCATTCTTAGCTGTATCTACTGGATTTTTTATCATTTCTAAAATAGGAATAAACTTATTTTTTATTACATCCCAGTTATCATAAATATTTTCTTTTAACCACAAAAATAAATTAATGGCTTGCCCTATAGGATTCCCAAACTTAATAAACCATTTAATCACACGTCCAATTGGATTATTGTCTAGCATTTCCCATACTTGTGTCACCTTAGCTTTTATCAAGTCAAAATTTTTCCAACATACCCACACAATTCCTACTAATGCTGCAATTCCAGCTATAACTAATCCAATTGGATTTAGTGACATAGCAGTGTTCAATTTGAATTGTGCAAGTGTTAATTTCCCTGTCATCAATAATTGTGCGTTATCCCATATAAGCTTAGTTTTTGTAGCTAATGCTCCTACAGTTGCAATAGTGGAAGAAATAAACATAACTGTATTATATGCTGCCAGTGCCCCAACTACTGTATAAACTATTGGACTTATCCTATCCCAGTTATCAATAATGCTTTGTGCAATATCTATAGCCTGTCCTGCTCCTTCCAATAATATATTTTTAAATTCTTCAAGTGCAGGTTTTCCTTTATCCCATAAGCTACCAAACAACTGCTTGATTTTTTCAATATAAGGTTCTGCTTTGGAAATCATTTCTGATATTTTATCCACAGTTCCTAATAATAGCTCTTGAATAGATGGAATCTTTGTTTCAAACCAAGAAGCGAATTTGCCTAAATAAGGTAATAACTTTTTCCCAACTTCTTCTTTCATATCTCCCCACGCATTATTAGCTGCAACAATTTTTCCTTCATCTGTCTCACGTAAAGCTTTATTTGTTCCGCCAATAGAAGCTGTCAATTTTTTACTAATAAAATTAAGTTTTTGCTCTTGTTTCATTGTTTTAAAAACTTTTTCTTCTGCTGCTGTCAGTTGAACTCCATATTTTAACAACCCTTTTGTTTTGCCAGCCATAGCTTTTCCTATAACATCTGCCATACCTATACTGTCTTCTTGGGTTCCATTAAACCCCTTTTCTTTTGCTAGCATATCATTTAAATTGGGCATAAGTTTTTTTATTTGATCGGATTTCAACCCATACACTGCCAATTGTGAAGCTCCTGCAAGAGCGACTTCATCTCCGACTATACCCAAACCTTGAAGAGCACTTGCTTCATCTTTAATTGCTTGTATTTGGGAGGCAGAAGCGTTACTAGTTCGCTTCATATTTGTTTCTAACATTTTTTCAACTTTCAATTGAACTTTAGCTCCGTCAATAGATTGTTTTGCAAATAACCCTGCCGCTGCGGTTAATGCACCAAATCCTATAGCTGTATATTTTGCTGCTGTCTTCATAGATTCTTTTGTCGCGTTTCCAAAAGCTTTTACTTTATTACTTGCTTTCTGTAAGTGTCTATCCATTTCTTTTGTATTTTTAGTTGCATTTTGTAATGGTTTTGTGAATTGATCTTTCAAGCTCAATAAAACATTTATATTCTTTGCCATTTTTCACCTCCTGTGTTCTACTATCTTCTTGTATAACTCATTTAGAAGCCTTTCTTGATATTTTACTCATTGAGCAAATAGAAAGGCTTTAAAATCAATTTTACAAAGCTATTTCTTTTTAACTTTTGGCTTAGGTGTGGTTGGTCTATTATTATTTACTGCTGAGTTATATTTTTTATCTTTTTTTCTAAAATATAAATAAGTTCCACATACACCGATTATCAATCCTAAAAACCAATATCCTGCTATAATCATAATTACCCCTCCTTATTCATTCTTTCAATTTCTAATTCCATTGTTGCAAGCATAAACATTTTTTCGGGTATATTTAAATTTAATAAGTAATCTATTTTAAATCCTTTCAATGTATAAAAAGAGAGGAATGCCATTTCAGCATCCCCCAATATTAGTTTTTTATTTCTTCAACCTCTTCTTCAATTAAATTTGATTTCTTCTTTTCATCTGCTAATCCATAAATCCCCAGTATTTTCTCTGCTAGTTTTCCAATTTCTCCCAAATTTTCATCAAAAACTTTAATTACTAATTCGTGAGGTTCTGCTACTCCATAAGCTGTTTGTAATTCTTTCTCTTTAAAGATTGGACAATGTTTTAAAATTATCTTGCAGTTCATTTCGTTTGAAGCTTCCATACCTCTTTCGTCTGTACTGTCCATGATTTTCATAATATCTCTTGCTTTTTGTTTTACAATTTCAATATTTCCTCCCAGAACTTCTGAATTAAAAAGAAATACTTTCATTTTATCATTTTCTGATTGCTGCTTTCTTGCAAGTAATGTTTCCAAAGTTATATTTTTAGTCATTTTATGTTCCCTCCTAAATTATTTAATCATATCAATGAATCTATATCCTGAAAAAGAAAATGGAACTTCTTCTTCTCTGATTTCCTTATTTGCCCATTTTAAAGCCATTAGTTCATTTATTGTTACTCCAGTGAATTCTACACGTTCTGCCCCATATGCTGTAGGATCTTCTAATTTTCCAACTAACTTTATATCAGGAAGATCTCCAGTTTGAATTCCCTCATGTAGTAGTTCAGCAATAGAAGAATCTATTTTATGTAATGTCATAGTTCCTTCACCTGTAAAGCCCATATATCTTTTATGCTTTCCTAAATCTCCTACAATATCAATATCTTCATATTCTAAGTTTATCTTAGCTTCAAAAGATTTTGCTGCTCCTAGTTCATCATTGTTTAGCCAGACAGCCCCAAAAGAACCACGCAATATTTTATTTTTATCCATTTTTTTTGCCATTTATCTACCCTCCTAAAACATATCAATGGTAAATATAAAGTCTTCTACTGCATTCAATATTTTGATTTGTGCCATCATAAATACTTTTTTCTTAAATGTCAGTTTTTTAATTTCTTCATCTTCCATATCCTCAACTTCTGTTTTTCCAACTGCTAACCATGCTAACCTTTGAGCTTCAACATCAACCTCTGAATAATTGTTATACTCTTTATCCAGGATATCTTCTCGAGCCAGTTCTTTAAAATATGCATTAATCGCAGAAAAGAATAAAACCTGATTATCATATTTATTTTTATACTTTCCTATCCAACCTTTAAATGTGGAGTAAATATCATCTCTCATTAGGTCCATAGACTCAATAATGATAATATCTTTCATGTCTTCTGTTTCATTCTGCGTGATTTCCTGTAATGATGTACAAGCTCTTGCAACTCTTATATCTCCCTCATCTTTATATAGGCAAAATCCCCCTTTATCAATGATATCATCAATACCATCGAATAAAGATACTTCTTTTAAATTACTACATAAAAAACTTGTTGCAGATCTTGTCATCGGAAGTCCTGCCAACATTCCTAAAATAGATGGAATATATTGCCAGCCTTCCACTTCTCCACGTTTATCGGCAAATGTAACTTTTTCATTCATTAAATTAACAATCCCTTTGTCATCTGGTTTTGTAGCTTTATGAACTACTGCTTTATAAGTTTTCCCCGCTTTTCTCATTGATTTTATCCATGAAACAAGTGTTGCTGTATCAGCTTCTGCTCCATCATACCCTAATCCTAACCAATTAATTCTCTCTTGAGCTACCAATTTCAATATATCTGCTAAAGTTCCATCTTTTATATTAAATATAACGACTTTAGCTGGAGTAAATTGAAAACAGTCTTTTACTAATTGTAAAAAACTCTCTGTATAATCTTCAGCTTTAATATCTGTTATGATTTTATATTCTTTTCTTGTCCAATCTTTTGTTGAATCTTTTATAATCAATCCCACAATTCCTAATTGACTTCTTTTTACAGCAGTAATTGCCTTCTGTTTAAAAATAATATCAATAGTTGGTCTACCCATTAGTTTCCTCCTCATTTTTAAAATTAAATTCTAATTCTTCTATCATGTTTTCTGTAATATCATTTTGAATCTCTTCCATTGTATAACTGTCAATACTCGCTATTAATACCCCTTCTGTTTCCTCGAATTCAACTTCTTCCGCAGGGATAGCAAAACTTTCATTTATCCAAAGAGTACCGAGGAAAGCTTCTTCTAAATCATCCATCATTTTTAGTCTTTCTATTCTTGATTTTCCAATATTCTTAGGGAAATAGTAAATTCTGATTGTTAAATTTCGTTCTTTATAAGTTGTCATAAAAGCACTTGTTTTTAACCCTTCTAGCTCTGTACGAAAGCTAGGTCGATTAAATTTTTCTGTTATATCTTTACTATCTATTTCAACTTTAGGGAAGGTTTCTGCAAGTTTACTATTCACAGCATTTAAAATCTCGCTTAATTTAACCATTAAAAACCTCCATTTTTGATAATTTCATCCATCAATCCATCTGCATTCTTTACAAATTCATCTTGAAATTCTGTTCTTGCTTCCTCTAAAATCCTATATCCTTTTTTAAACCCGTGTTCTTTCCCTGTCTTGTCTTTAATTATATGGCCGTGCTCAATTAGATGAGCATGTGACATATTATTATAAACTCTTACAGTATCTTCTTCTTGATTGTGTTTATAAACTTTCCCACGTTTAAATCCTTTTAGATAGTTTCCACTTTTTTCTTTTAATTTGGATTTTGCTTTCTTTTTTACTCTCGCTTTCAACTTATTTCCTTGACTTTGTAAAAATTTCTTTGTTTCTTTTGGGTATTTTTTTGCAAGTCTTAAAACTTCTCTCTCCAAATTTTCTAAATCCCTTGAGCTAAATCCATCCATAGTTTTTACTCCTCTATTCTTTTACAAAATACCTCAATGAATTGATTATCTTTAAAGTCTCGGTTGAAATAGACAACTTCATATTTTTCTTTCTCAAATATAAAAAACCAGTCCTTTTGAATTCCTTGAACTGATTTTCTTCTAAATGTGAATTTAAATTGATGTTCGTTGCTCTCTGTTTCTGCCTGTCCCTGTTTCACACTAGAATTTTGAGGAACAATTTCACTAAAAGCATTTTTAAATTTTTCTGGTATTTTTTCATTCTCTCCCAGTTCATTTTTACCATCTATCATATGCCATACTTCTACAGAATGTCTTAATCGCTTTGTTATATTTTCCATTTAGCCACCCGCTTGTAATTGTGTCATCATGCTTCTTATTGTATAATTAAAGTCCTTGCTTTCCCCTGATTCACGATTATCATACCAATCCTGAATAATTACATACATTAGAATTTTGGCTCTTTCTTTAAATTTTTCTTCCTTCAAACGTTCTTCCAAATTGCATATAGCATCATTTAAATAATTTTCTGCTGCAACCATTAAAGATTGCAGCAAATTATCATCTTCATCATAATCAATCCTGAGATAGTTCTTTACTTCTTCTGTTTTTAAAAGCATAAGCTATCCTCCTAAGCAGTTGTACCTACCTCTAAATATACCATCGCTTTTCCATCTACTTTTTTAACATCAAATCTTTCTATGGCTCTAATTAAAGTAGCATTCTTAGTGAATCCAGCTTCACTAGATACTGCAAGTTCTAACCCTTCTCTGTCAAAGAATGTTGCAAACTCTACCATATCCCCAACAAATACAGGAGCTTTCGTTGCTTTCATTGGTAGTAATGTGTCTAAAAGTACTATAATTGGTCTACCTTTAAAAAGTTTTTTAGTTTCATCTTGCAAACTAACTGTTAAAAGTGGTCTTCCTTGTTTATCTTCCATTTGATCTAATATATCAAAATATGTTTGATTTGTAATTATGACTGCATTTTGAGAAATTGCAGGATCTAAATCTTTATTTAAAGTTGTAATAATACCTTTGTAATCAGTAACAGGTTTAGCAGTCAGTGTATTTAATAAAGCTATAATCTTTTTATTCTCAGTATTAACAGCTTTTTTATTAAATCTTTTTCCTATGTATGTTATTAGATTAGCTTTTTCATCTGCTAATAAAGTATTAGATATAGGAATAATATCCCCATAGTCTGCTGTATTGTACGCAACTTGTGCAAAATCAACATCTGATTGATCTATTTCATTTAATTCCTCAAATGCAATTAATTCTCCTGTTCCATCTTTTTCAATGGGCATTGTACCTTTAAAAGATGTTACTGGAACAATATTACACAAAGTTTTTAAAGAAACTAAAGTTCTTCTTAATTCTTTGATTTGTGTAAATTGCTCAGTAGGAACTAAATATCCCCCCTTTCCATCTGTAGCTTCTACTTGTCCTGGTGTTCCTGCGGCATTTAAAAAAGCCATTTCTTCTTCTGAAACTGACTTTCCGAGTAATACTCTGTTATAAATTCTATTTATGTTCATTTCTTTTTTATTTACCAATGGTTTCTTATTTCCTCCTGCATCTAAACTTTCTTCTAACTCTGCTTCTCTGATTTTATTTTCAATATCTTTTAAACTTTGCAATAATCCATGTGCTTCTTCAATTTTATTTTCTAGTTTTAAATTTTTGATTTTGTTTCTCATTGCTTCTGCGTCTTTTCTTAATTCTACCGATTTTTTCATAATTAAATCCCTCCTAAGGCTAATGTAATTTCAATTTCTTTACTTAAATTTTCCAATCTTGCCACTTCTTTTGCTTTTAATTCGTCATTTTTATGAACTGCTTTATTTAGAATTTCTTTTGGAGTATTTTTGAATTTCTGATTTGTTCCCACATAATTTACAAAGTTAGTTCCTTGACCTACAATCACATTGAAAAACTTAGCAGCTTCCTCTCCTGTAAACCATGTCTCTTCTTTCATAAGGTTTAAAATATCTTCTCTTGTTACTCCCTCAACTGCTTTTTCCTCATAAGTATTTGCAATTCCATCTTCCAGTTTTTCCAAAACTTCAATTTGAGTTCTTAAATCATCTGCATTTCCCCAAATACCACAACTTACTCTGTGTATCATAAGGTATGCATTATTTGGAATAATAACTTCATCACAACCAAAAGCAATGATTGATGCAGCACTTGCAGCTAGTCCATCTACATGAGCAACTGTTTTCCCTTTATAATTTTTTAGCATATTGCAAATAGCTACTCCTGCAAAAACTTCTCCACCATAGCTGTTGATATGAACATGGACTTCTTTATTATTTGCCTCAGCCAAAGCTTTTTTAACTTCTAACGGATATACATTGGTATCTTTCAAGCCGAACCATTCCATGATGCCATCATTGTATGCATCATTTTCTATATCTCCGTTGATAAAAATTTCTGTAATTTCTGCCTGATTTCTAATTTCTAACCATTTTTTACTCACTCTTTTCACCTCCTTTTTCGTATGCTGCTCCTAATTTTTCTAAAGGTACATAACTTCCGTTTAATATAATCACGTCTCCTCCTTCAACTTCAGGCATCCCTGCACGTTTTCTTGCCTCATTTATTGTGTAAATTCCTCCAGAAACATATTTATTTAAACATTCCGCCTGTGTCTTTAAGTCTCCTCTTAAAATACTTGCAACATTAAATTCAAAATGTAATCCTTGTGTTCTTTCTTTTTCTGTCAGCAGTTTCAAATTGAATTCTTCTTCATACAAAGTCAGAATATATAAAAGTGTATCAATATAAAAAGTCAAGTTTTGCATTTCTGAATTTGCATAACTTGACTTATCATAATTATTTAAATGATTAGGCTTTACTCCATAGGCTGCTGCAACTTGTAATGCTGTGAATTTTTTTAATTCAAAGAATTGGCTATCTGTTAGTTTAAGATCCAAAGGAACAACATCCATTCCAGGAGGTAATGGCATAACTCCTGTAGGATTGGTTTTTGAATTGATAAAATCTTCAATTTTTTCCAGTAGTTTCTTTTGCAAATCTTTATTCAAATCTCCTGTATATCTTAAAATTGCTTTAGCGGTCAATCCTCTATCATAGAGATTATTGAGGTACTGTTGGCTAGCTTTTACCCCTCGAAGTGTTGTAGCAAGTGTTTCACGCACTGACATACCTACTATTCCATCTTTACTAAGTCCTCCTTTCAAGTGTAAAATCTCATCTTTACTAAAAAAATATGACTTCCCCTCTTTGTTATATTCATACCAAAGTGTTTCTGTACCATTAAAAAGTCCTGTATTATCTATCCAAATTCTCACACATTGTGGATCCAATGGATATATTCCAATTAATTTCCCATTAAGATCATAACTAAGATATGCATAAGCATTTCCATAATGATTTCTCCAATATTCTAATAAAGTTTTAAATGTGCTTGATGTCATAAAAGGATTTACTCCATTTTTTAATCGCTGTAATGCATCATGGTTAGTAATCCTATTATTATCACTGTCTTTTAAATGTAGTGATAACTTTCCTAGGCTCTCTGAGAGTACTTTTAAGCAGGTGAAATAAGTAACTTCTGATAAATCTGTTCCTGTTTTCAAGCCAAAAAATTCTCCAAAATTCATTCCTGTTATTCTTGTACTTTCTGTTTTTGTTGCAACTTTATTGAAAAATCTTTTTATAATTCCCATATTTCACCCCCTTTATAATTTTTTATCCCATCAATTCCAACCAATCCTTTACAGATTCGTTGATATCAACATCTTCTTTTTTATTTAGCAACATAATTTTCCATGCATCAATAATTGCATCTACAGGATCAATTCTATTTTTTTGTGCTTGTTTATCAATTTTAATTTCTCCAAAGCTATTACTTGTTGTTGTCGCATTTGCAATTGACCATTTCAATAAACTATTTCTCTTATCATAAAGCACTTGTATTGCTTTTACAGATAGAGCAAAATCAATTGTTGCATCATTTAAAGATTTTGCTGATTGTTTCACTTCTGTTAAATCACAATCTAAAAATTCTAAATCACTTAAAAAAGATCCTGCATTATGAGCATCATAACCACATTCTAGGATTTCAATTTCATACTTTTCTATAATTTCTTTTAAATGTGAAATAATAAACTTATAGTCAGTCTTCACTCCAAAGCCACCAGTGGTAAGTGTTAAAAGTCCTTCTCTTACCCAAATTCTATAAGGGACATCATCTGTTTTTTCATGTTCTGCTAGTCTTAATTCTGGCATAAAAGAGTGACTATAGATATAAACCTTCTCTTCTTCCATAGGAAAAATAAGAGCTATGCTAGTTAAATCCCCTCCTTTGGAAAGGTCAAAACCTAAATAAGCTTTTCTTCCTCTCATGTCTTTCAATGTAAGTTCGCTCTCACATTCTTTAAACTTTGCTAAATCAATGTATTGACCACCTTTTGCAGTAACCCACATATTCAACTGTTTTGTTAAAAAATTGGTGAGATCTTCTCCACCTTTTTCTTTTGCATCAATTGCTTTCTCTGCATACCTAGCCAATTTCTTTTCATTTATTGTCCCATCTTCATTGAAAAGAAAGTAAGGATTTGCTTTTAACCAATTTTTAGGTTCCCAAATATCATCATCTTTATCCATTTCACAAATAAAAATAAAAAGAGACTCCTTATCCACAAGTCCCTCCAATATTTTCTCACAAAATTGATAGTGTTCATAACAAAAGCTGTTTAAGTTAAAGCCTGCTGTTGTAATTGCCAAAGTTAAAGCATTATCAACATCTGCTTGCCCATCTAATAAAAGCTTATACATTTGGTTATTTGGATGTGCATGCAGCTCATCACATATAGCTAGAATATTTCCAAAACCATCCATTGATTTTGTATCTCTACCCAAAGACTTAATAACTGTATCTGTAATTAAACTTTTTATGGTTCTGTCATGTTCTTTTACTTTATATAATTCAATCAAATCCACATCTGATTCTATAAAATTACGAATATCATCCCACACTATATTAGCTTGTTCTTGCTTTGTTGCTGCACAAAATATTCTGTCTTTCATTCCTAAATAGCTGCTAAAGAATGTTGCCTGTTCTCCAGATAAAAAAGATTTTCCATTTCTTCTACCTACTTGAATATATGCTTCCCTGAAACGTCTTTCTTTTGTTCTTTTTCTTCTCCAGCCATGTAAAGAACCGATGATAAATTCTTGAAAACCTCTTGTTTTTAATGGTTCTCCATTCTTCATAATAAGAGTATTTGCAAAATCAATAGCAAATTCTGCCTCTTCAACATCAAATTTAAATTCAAATTTCTTTCTTTTTAAATCCTCAAGATGTCTTTTACATGCTAAAAATTCTTTTCTTCCAGCTATTTTCTTACCGCTAACTACCAATTTTGCATATGCTGTTGTCCTATCTTGTCTCATAAGCTATCCTTGTTTTCGATTTCTTATCAATTCTATAAACTTATTTTCTTTTGGATCTTCTTTTGTTGGAACAATCAACTTTAGTCTGTCTGTTGTAGCTAGTCCAAGCTTTGTAGAACACTGCATTATTTGTTTTACATATTTTTCTTGAACTATTAAAAGAGGATGCACTGTTTCATAGTCATCATATTTAGTTGTTCTCATCCCAAGATAGCCGTTTTCCTGAATTAATTTAGAAACATCAACATAGCAGGAATATGCGTTGCAATAAATTGCAAGTATCCCCAAATCCAAATTATCCAAGATATCTATTTTCCCTGCTTCTTCAACAACTCTTTCAAATTCTTCTTTAGCCTCATCTCTAAGCCATTCAGGAGCTTTCAATTGTTCTCTTCCAAGTTTTAATTTTTCTTCCTGGATTTTTCTATTTTTAATTGCTTCTTTTCCAATTTTTCCTGTTGAAATATCAATTACTTTTCTTGGTCTTCCTGCCATGATAACACCTCCTTTTTTATTTTGATTTTATTGAAATTTCATTTCTGGCATTTTCTTGGGAAAATATGGGGGATGCGGTATTGAGAA
>OGZT01000076.1_pt1 | contig 71627 bp, 72 predicted proteins | sample 1576891 | NCBI WGS metagenome assembly OGZT01 (sample SAMEA3541521, study PRJEB24748) | human gut metagenome | biome: human gut; feature: human-associated habitat; material: faeces | place: China | collected 2012 | reverse complement strand
AATCAAAACCGGAGAAAACCGAATTGAAAGAAACACTAAATCAAGCATAATTAATGTCAACGGGCAAACTATTTATAATACCCACACCTGTAGGCAATCTCGAAGACATGACTTTCAGAGCAATACGCCTGCTGAAAGAAGTCGATTTGATATTGGCGGAGGATACACGTACAACCAGCTTTTTGCTGAAGCACTTCGAGATTGTAAACAAAATGCAGTCTTATCATAAGTTCAATGAACATAAAGCGATATCACATATTGTAGACAGGCTGAATAGTGGCGAAAATATAGCATTGGTTTCTGATGCGGGTACTCCCGGTATTTCTGATCCCGGATTCCTCATCAGCCGTGAGTGTATCAAAGCTGGAATTGAAGTAGAATGCCTTCCGGGTGCTACAGCTTTCGTACCTGCACTGGTAAGTTCGGGTATCCCTTGTGATAAATTCTATTTCGAAGGGTTCCTGCCGCAAAAAAAAGGACGCATGACACGTCTTCAGGCATTAGCGGAAATTACGACTACTATTGTTTTATATGAATCACCTTACAGGGTTGTCAAAACGTTTACCCAGTTGGCTGAATATCTGGGGGAAGACAGACAAGCGGCCGCCTGTAGAGAAATATCAAAACTGCACGAAGAGACTGTTCGTGGGACTTTGAGGGAACTCATCACACACTTTACGGAGAAAGACCCCAGAGGTGAATTTGTCCTAATTATTGCAGGAAAAGATGAATAAATAAAAAAATCAGTACGTCATTAAATAAAAAAAATTAATTTTGCTCCATACCCTCAAAACATATATTGAGTATTGGATGTTAATTAGAGAAAGTCAAAAAAGTATATATTATGAAAAAAGTAATTTTAGGATGTCTTTGTATTGGTATTTTAGCATCATGTAATGTTAAGAATTCGGATGAGTATAAAGCACTGCAGGCCGAAAGAGATTCCTTATTACAAGTGTCGGGTAAAGATCAGACTGATATTTCGGAACTTATGTCTATTATAAATGAAGTTGAAAACAATTTCAGCCAAATTAAAGAAGCCGAAAAATATCTGACTGTGCAATCCAAAACAAAAGGAGAACTGTCTAACGATACTAAAACCCGTATCACTGATAATTTCCAGATGATCAATGAAATTTTGAAAAAGAATAAAGCTGACATTGATAATCTGAATAAGAAATTGAAAAATGCAGGAGGTCAGGCCAGTCAATTAAAACAAACTGTAGACCGCTTGACAGCAGAACTCGAACAACGCAGCGCTTCTATAATAGAACTGCGTGACGCATTGGCTTCGAGAGATGCCCAGATAGCATCTTTGACAGGAGCTGTTGAACAATTGAATTCTAATGTTCAGGATTTATCAAGCCAAAATGTAGAACAGGCTGCTAAAATCAAAGAACAAGAGAAAGCCCTGAATACAGGATATTACATCTTCGGAACTTCTAAAGAACTTAAAGAAGCTAAAGTGGTTAGCGGAGGTTTCCTTTCTTCAAACAAAATATTGAAAGAATCTATTGATAAATCTATCTTTATCAAAATAGATATCCGTGATGTAAAAGAGATACCAGTATATGCCAAAAAGGCTAAGGTGCTGTCAGATCAGCCAAAAGACAGCTATACTATTATCAAAGACGCTAATAATCAGGCTGTGATTAAGATCAATGATTACAAACGTTTCTGGAGCCTTGGTCAATTCCTTGTTATTCAAGTTGATTGATCGGTAAGTTTCAAATAAAAAATATACAGACACTGGTAAGATTTACTCTTATCAGTGTTTGTTTTTAAGGTCTGAGACCTTTTTTATTACTTTATAAATATTATTTAATATTTCCGTTATTTACTCTAAAATGAAATATACTACTCTATTCTTTGATCTCGACGACACGATCTTAGATACTGTCCAAAATAGTAAGGATGCTCTGCAAGAACTTTATACCGATTATAAATTTGATAACTATTTTTCTGATTTCAATAGTTTCTATTCGAAATATCAGACTATCAATCTACATCTTTGGGATTTATACGAGCAAAACCAAATAGAGAAAGACCGCTTAATGAGCGAACGGTTTGCTAAAACACTCGAAGAGTACAAGAGTATAAACAAAGATGAATCCCTCGAAATCAATTACGATTTTATGGGTAGAGTCTCTAACAGAAAGAATATCATCAACGGGGCAATAGAAATATTGGATTACCTACAGCCAAAATACAAAATGTATGTTGTTTCGAACGGATTTACTGAAGTTCAAGACAAAAAAATATGCAATGCAGGTGTCGGAAATTATTTTAAGAAAGTAATCTTATCGGATCATGTAGGAAAGAACAAGCCACACCCCATCATATTCAATTACGCTCTGCAAGAAGCCGGTGTATCATCATCCGACTGCATTATGATTGGAGATAACATCAAAACAGATATAATAGGAGCTAAAAACAGTGGTATAGATCAGGTCTGGTTCAATCCGAAAGGATTAAAAGATAACGACAACATATCGCCCAATTATACAATAGAATCATTAGATCAGTTACGGGATATATTATAAAGATAAAGGCCTCAGGCCTTTTTATATACTTACTTTATGGAAATAGCTGTAAACGGCATCACACTTCATTATGAAAAGAAAGGTAACGGAGCACCGCTTATCCTTCTTCACGGTAACGGCGAAGACCATCATATCTTTGATAAACTTATCGAAAAGCTAGCTCCATATTACACAGTCTATGCAATAGACAGCAGGAATCATGGACTAAGTACTAAAACGGACAACTTCAGCTATTCATTTATGGCTGATGATATCATCGCATTTATCCATAATTTGAAAATTTGCGAACCTTCGGTATTGGGATTCAGCGATGGTGCGATAATCAGTTTATTGGTAGCTTTACAACATAAAGACATTTTTAATAAGCTGATCTTATCCGGAGTAAACCTTAAACCCTCGGATTTTAAAGACGAAAATCTGGCTTGGTTAAACGAAGAATACACACAAACAGGAGATCCTCTTTTGAAACTTATGCTGGAAGAACCCAATATAAAGCTGGACTCACTCAAGCAGATAACAAATAAGGCTTTAGTTGTGGGAGGAGAAAATGACCTTTTTAATGATCATTTATTCTCAGATATTACAGCAACTATGCCTGATGCATCACTCTTGATTATGAAAGGATATGACCACGCCGGATACATTGTAGATCAAGATATTCTGTATCCTTACATTAAAGAGTTTTTAACATGAATATAGAAGAATTCCGCGAATATTGTCTTTCTAAAACAGGGGCTAGTGAATCTTTTCCCTTCAAACAAGACATTCTGGTCTTCAAGGTAATGGAGAAGATGTTTGCCTACGGGACATTATCTCCTAAAGACGATAAAATAAGGATGAATATGAAATGTAATCCTATACAATCAGAAGAATTAAGAGACAAGTACAATGGGATTCAACGGGGAGACCATACTCGAGGCCTCACATGGAACAGTGTGTATATAGACAGTGACGTTCCGGATACTCTGATAAAACAATTGATAGACATTTCACTGGAAGAAGTCATAAAAAAGCTCTCAAAGAAAAAACAAGTGGAATATTATAACATAAAACAAAAAGGTCAAAGATAGGGTCTCATACCTTTTTATTACTATTTTAGTAAACGAATTTACGAGTGAAGATGTTGTTGTAGATTTCCAGTTTGTTTTCTATACGCATAATACGGTCATTAAATACTTACTATTACTTATATAATCATGAGACTAGGAGGACGAAGAACCAGTGATAACGTAGAAGACCGCAGAGGAAGAGGAGGCGGAGGTAAAACCACTCTTGGAATAGGAGGTGTTATTATTGTTGGAATTATTGTATGGCTGATGGGTGGCAATCCGATGGATGTCGTAACACAACAATTGAGCAATCTAAACAACACCGAGACCGACCATACACCCACTGCGGAAGAAGAGCAGGCGGCAACGTTTGCCAAAACCATACTTGCCGGATCTGAAGATGTATGGAAAGAAATATTCTCTAAACACGGAATGACATATGTACCTCCACGCATGGTTTTATTTACGAATGCAACAGAGTCGGGCTGCGGAAATGCTTCTGCTTCAACGGGACCGTTCTACTGCCCTGCCGACCAAACTTTATATATCGACCTATCATTTTTCAATGAAATGGAAAACCAGCTCAAAGCCGGTGGCGATTTTGCTTATGCTTACGTAATCGCTCATGAGGTCGGACATCATGTACAATACCTGCTCGGAACTTTGGACAAAGTGCATGAGCAGCAACAAAAATTAAGTCAAAAGGAAGCCAATAAGTTAAATGTAAGATTAGAACTTCAAGCCGATTATTATGCCGGTGTATGGGCATATCACGATAATAAGAATTTCAAATCACTGGAGGACGGAGACATTGAAGAAGGTTTAAATGCTGCATCCCAGATCGGTGATGACCGATTACAAATGCAGGCTCAGGGATATACCGTGCCTGATTCATTCAATCACGGCACATCTGCTCAGCGCAACCGCTGGCTGAAAAAGGGTCTGGAAACAGGCGATATAACAGAAGGTGACACATTCTCGATTCCTTATTCGGAACTGTAAGTAACCGCAAGTATTAATGACGTATTTTTAAGTGATAACAGACTATTGCTGTTATGCTTGCAAAGTCACGAAATAGGGCTGAGACCTTAATAAAGAAATGATAAACAAAATACCCCTATGAAAAACATCTTTAAATACGTGTTATCATTGATCATCTTCTTTATAGCAACAAACATAAGCTGTAGCCAAGAGACAGTCTATACATCCGCAGAGGTTATGCCACAATATCCCGGTGGAGAAAATGAAATGATGAAGTATTTTACGACAATAAAATATCCTAAAATATCGGTCGAAAATTCAATAAATAGCCGAGTAATAGCCCGTTTTATAATCACAAAGGAAGGAAAAATAAGAAATATTGAAATATTAAAATCCTTAAATAAAGAGTTTGATACTGAATTCGTGAAATTTATTCAGGCTATGCCGGACTGGATTCCGGCAAAACAAAACGGACAAAATGTCAGCTGCTACTATACAATACCTATGACTATTCATTTTCAGAGATAATTTTATCAAACAATGCTTAATAATTTATACACAATGAAATACTCTATCAGTTTTTTTATCTTCATCTTATGTATCTCGGCATGCTCTAATGCTCAAAATATAAGTAATTCCGAACCTTGCCCTCAAGGTCTAAACCTGATCCCATTATATGGAGATGGCAAAATTGAAAAGTGCTCGCAGCAAAAAGAGTCTGATGAAAGATTCCTTAAATATTGTGATAGTACTTTTCCTTCGCGAAAAGAAGCAGCAACCGCCTATGTAGAAATGGCATGGAAATATGCAGAACAAAATGATCGGGATAATGCAACCAAAAGATTTAATCAGGCTTGGCTCTTGGATAAATCAAACGCCGATGTGTATTGGGGATTGGGAATTGTGCAAGGAAGTAAGGAACAATACGATGAAGCCGAAATATTATTTAGAAAATCGCTGGATATAAACCCTAAGAATGAGAAGGTATGGTATTGCGTGTCCATAAATCTAAAAGAACAGCATACTAATGATGATACTCCCGAATTAAAAAAACAAAGAATAGAATATCTACAAAAGGCCATTGATCTGAATCCAAATTTCTATCCGGCAATCCAATTATTAAAATCTGAAAATAGCGAGGAAGACTCTTCGATCAAATCAATAAAACGTCAGGGTAAAAAAGAAACAGTAGAATATAACGATGGCAGCAGTATTGTTATAAGCCGACCTTAATCAGACTTCTTCAAAGGTTCGAACCCTTTAATTTTTTTTTATCTATACCTAAAGCGCTCTTTGATTTGATGTACTGCATTTCTGGTAAGCTTTTATCCGAAAAAGGATACTCCTCAAAAAGTGAAGTTTTGGTGTAACCTTTGTCACCTTTTCAGAAAATAAAAAATTAATAATAAAGGATAAAAAATTAAAATTGATAACTGATTATTATTTATTCATTATTGCACATAGACCTTGTTACTTTTGTCACCTTTTTCGCTAAACTGACAACTGTTTACTGATTTCTGTTACCTTTTCCGATAATGAATTTAAAATACAAAAATAAAAAAGCACCCCAAATAACTTGGAATGCCTTAGATTATATCTCAAAAGTTGATCAGTTTATTTTTTGCGATTTGCGTAACGAGTCATGAACTTATCAACACGTCCTGCAGTATCTACAAGTTTTTGTTTACCTGTGTAGAAAGGGTGAGATGCACTAGTGATTTCTAGTTTTACTAGAGGATAAGTAACACCATCTACTTCTATTGTTTCTCTGGCATTGATAGTTGAGCGAGAGATAAATATTTCATCGTTTGACATATCTTTGAAAACAACAGGACGATAGTTTTCTGGATGTATTCCCTTTTTCATTTCTTATATTGTTATTTGATTATATGCTACAGTATTCTTATTTCGGATGGCAAAGATAACCCTTTTTTTAATTAAAAAAAATATTGTCTTTGAATTTTTTCTATTTAAATACCACTAGCAAAGCTCTTTTATTTCTTAATTTTGTTTTGAGGTTAATATTTAAGGTGTAATTGAGGTTTGTTTCTGGTAAAGGATACAAATTTTAGTGCAACTTACTATTTTTATACTCAGAAAACAAATGGTTAAGACCCAAAATACAAAAAATATGTTGAAACAAATTATCAGTATGTCAGTATCTGCCCTATTATTAGCAGGCTGCTCAAATAAAAGCACAACTCAGGCAGCTAAATCCGAACCCGATCTAAATCAAATGTATATGCTCGTAGGCACTTATACATCGGGCGAAAGCAAGGGGATCTATGTTTATAAGCTTGATACAGTTACCGGAACTTCCTCTTATGTAAGTGAAATACATGTAGACAACCCCTCCTATCTGACTCTCGATCCGTCAGAGAAATATGTGTATGCCGTAACAGAAGATGAAGGAGAAACATCTGCAGCCAATGCTTTTTCATTTGACAAGAAGGACGGAAAACTCACCTTTATCAATAAACAATTAACCGGAGGGGGTGCTCCGTGCTATATCAATATTGATCAAACAGGAAAACATGTTGTTACTGCCAATTACTTAGGAGGAAGCATTACAGCCTTTACAGTAGATGATAAAGGCGGATTAAACCCATCACCCAAAGTAATATCGTTTACCGGGAAGGGAATTGATAAAGACAGGCAGGCACAACCCCATTTGCATTGTGTGCAGTTTTCGCCAGATTATAAATATTTGTTCGCGGATGATCTGGGTACTGACAAAATACATAAGTTTGACGTTAATGCTACCGGTAAAGAATTTCTGACTACAGGTTCACCGGAATCATTTTCAATTAAAGCAGGCTCCGGTCCTCGACATCTGGTCTTTCATCCAAACGGCAAGTATGCTTATCTTATTACTGAATTATCAGGAGATGTAGTTGTATTTGATTACAATAATACCAATGGAGATCTAGCAGAAAAACAGACAGTAAAAGCAGACAGCCTAGATGCTAAAGGTAGTGCAGATATACATATATCACCGGATGGAAAATTCGTATATGCGTCTAATCGCTTGAGAGGCGATGGCATAGCGATATTTTCGGTCAACCAAAATGATGGAACTTTAACAAAAACAGGATATCAGGATACAGGTATACATCCGCGAAACTTTGCATTAACTCCGAATGGAAAACTTCTGTTAGTAGCCAATAGAGACAGCGACAGAATACAGGTATTTAAGGTTGATCAGCAAACCGGACTTCTAGAAAACACTGGGTTCGACATTCAACTCGATATGCCCGTATGTATAAAATTCGCATCTATGAATTGACATATAAAAAAAGCAGAAAGGGAGCTTTTCCTATCCAAAAGAAAGCTTCCTTTTCAAAAAAGATTTAAACTCTATATCTTTTATTATTATATTTGTATCGATAGCTGGTTTGCATCTAAATATACACTGTCGAAGAACATTAGATTATCTCATTGTATGAAAAAGCTTGTTCATTGCATTTTATTATTCATTTTTTGTTTCTCATTTTCATTTTCGGGTAAAGCAAATAAAAACTCTGAATTACTAGTGCCACGAAAACGAATACTTATCAGTGATTCACTTTTGATTACAGATAAAATGCATACCGATACCGCATTCGTTTACCGTAGAGGAGCAAACGGACTTATAGAAATGCCTCCGATTCAGTGGACACCATTTCCATACAATGTAAGCTTTAGAGACACAGTTATTTATAATCCGGCATACCTACCTGTTATTTTTGATGGAAAAATATTACCATCTAATTTAGACTTTATCAACAAGCAACAGCCCAATACGGCTACTCAGCTTCACTTAATCCCTGAAGATAGCACCTTGGCTCCTATGCTAAAAAAAGCTGACGATATTCAAAGATTACGAAGAGATTTCTACACCAATATGAATAACATAGAAAGTGTAAGATATAACGCTTTTACGTTAAAAAAACTACCCAGAATAGATACTGAAGAAGTTACTAAACGAAACGTTCTCCATGATCTTATTACTGCGGACGATGCTATAAGTGTAGAACCTGTTGAATTAACGAAAATAGCTCCGAAATTTATATTTTGGACATATAGTGGAGAGCATAATTTTCAAGTAGCTCAAAATTTTGTTTCTGACAATTGGTACAAATCGGGAGATAATACTTTCAGTGTAATTAACCAACACAAACTTACCTTAAACTATAAAAAGGATAAAACATCTTTTTCGAATACTTTCGAGTGGCGATTAACTGCAATGAAGAATCAAGGAGACAAACAGCATGATTTTATCTATAATGAAGACTTAATTCGTTTAGAGAATACATTCGGGTACAAAGCTTTTAATAATTGGGAATACACAGCTAAGCTAGAAAGTCAAACTCAAATATTCGATAGCTATCCCGTCAATTCTGATAAAATAAGTACAGCCTTTTTATCTCCTCTTATCATGAACTTTGGACTCGGTATGAAGTTCTCTAAAGAGAAAAAATTCGAGAGTGATAAATATAAAGTCTTAAAGTTCTCGGTCAATTTGGCTCCAGTTTCCATTAACTATATCTACATAAGTAATGATAGTATAACGAAACGACAAGGGGTTGCAGCTGATAAAACCGAAAAATTTGAACTTGGTACAACGATCAATTCTGATTTCTCTTTCTCTTTCAATAGATTTACATCCTTATCTACTAGATTTAAGTACTTTACAAATTACGAATATGCCTCAATGGAGTTCGAAAACAAACTTAATATGCAGATAAACAGATACTTTTCTACAATCATCACCATGTATTGGAGATTTGATGATAATGAAAATAGTGTAAAAGAAAAAAGGTTGGGTTATTTTCAATTAAATCAGGCTTTAAGTTTTGGTCTATCTTACAAATGGTGATAGTAAATCCACCTGTAAACCAGATCAATAAACAGATCTATCATTTTTTTATTTAAAATAAATCCAGAATAATTTGGAAGGTAAAGAAAAAAGCGTACCTTTGCAATCGAAATATCGCGGGATGGAGCAGTTGGTAGCTCGTTGGGCTCATAACCCAAAGGTCATCGGTTCGAGTCCGGTTCCCGCAACACAGAAAGCAATAAGCCGTTCATAATGAACGGCTTATGTTAGTTTTAGGAAAACCTAACGGGACAAATACGGGACACAAAAAAGAAAGATTTATTTACTTTTTTACGCTTCAATCCAGAAGAGTAAAAAAAAAATGGACACACTTCAGAATAGTCTGAATTCCTCTATTAATAAAGTAAAGAGCTTTACTTACCCTAAGCTCTATACAGGTGTTGAATGGTACATCGGGTTCTATGCATTCGATCCATCAAAAAACACTATGCGCAGAAAAAGGATCAAATTGAATCATATCGAAAAGATTGGAGATCGGCGAAAATATGCAGATGGTTTAATAAGGAGACTTGTTGCCAATTTAGAGAACGGATGGAATCCCTGGATAGAAGCAGAAAATGAGAAAGCATATAAAACATTTAGTGAAGCTTGTGACCATTACCGAAGATATATACTGAAACAGTTTAACGAAGGAATGCTAAGGAGAGATACATACCGATCCTACATTTCTCAACTTCGAAACATAGAAAACTGGAATTCAGAACGAAAAACACCTATAACTTATATATACCAGTTTGACCGATTGTTTATTGTAGAGTTCCTTGAGGATATATATATCGGCAGAGAAAACTCACCCCGGACACGAAACAATTATCTCGCTTTTATCAGAACATTCAGTTCCTTCTTAACTGAAGCTCAATATCTAAAAACCAAGCCATCTGAAGGGATTACGGCTTTTAACAAGCGGAAACTAAAGAAACAACGCACAATCATAGCAGAAGAAGACATTATCAGATTATACGATTACTTGGCTACAAAGAATAAATATTACTTATTAGCTTGCTATATTATACACTATTGCTTTGTCCGTAGAAAAGAAATGAGTCTACTCAAGCTATCTCATTTTTCTTTACAAAAACAAACTCTATTCATACCGGGAGATATTTCTAAGAATGGAGAAGATGCAACCGTTACTATTCCAACCAAGGTTATTCACTTAATGCTGGAACTTGAAATATTTAATAATCCAACTAACTATTATTTATTCTCCGAGAATTTTAAACCTGGAGCCAATCCCAAACATGAAAAGCAGTTTACTGAATATTGGGCACATTCCATTAGAAAGGATTTAAAATTTCCCGACAATTATCAATTTTATTCATTAAAAGACACAGGCATTACCAATATGCTCCGGAAGTATGATCCTATAACTGTAAGAGACCAAGCTCGACATTCGGATATAAAAATGACGGATAAATATACCCCTCACGACATACAACAAGCAAATAAACTAATTATAAATCATGAGGGGATATTCTAAACCCTGAGGGATATTTGCCCTTCCTTTTGAGAGACTAATATCATCTCGAAATAAAACGATAAATAGTTAAAGATTGGACAAATATCTCAAAATCTGATATTTCTTTCGGGCTTTGAGATATTCCAAATCGTATTGATTCTTATACGCTTCCTTTTCGAACGATATATTGTAATAAGCTTCTTTTCTATCTCGGTATTGAAATAGCCTGACTATCCACTCGATACCGTACCAGAGATAAAAGAATACGTATAAAAGTTCTTTCATTTGAGCTGTATGGATTCGTTCATGGTTAAGCGTCCTTTCCGAGATCGGCTTAAACTCTTTACGGGCAAAAACAAGCCCGAAAAGGTTTATAGCCACATAGCCTTTGATAGGTAAATATTTATTGTAGATTACTTTCGTATTATCAAGGTTATATAATTGCATAATATTACCAGATTTTACTTATTCACAAAATATCCATATAAAGCATTAGCTAATGCTTTTGCAATTTTCTCCTGCCCATCATTATTAGGGTGAAGAGTGTCAGGCATAAATAGAGGATAGTTACGAGGAATTATTCCAGCTTCTAAATGTGGGGAAACTATAGGTACAGAAATACTATTACATATTTTTGTTATTGCATTTCTATATTGTTCAACAATTGAATCTTTATGTGATCTTAGTAATTGTATTGCTACCAGATTAGCTTTAGGACAACGAATCATTAATGTTTCTATAGCATATCGATATGATTCACAAAACGAACTACCTTTAACTAAACTACTATAGCTTTTTGCAATAATACTCTCAACATCACCTAATGGGATACTAGAATTACCCACATCATTTATACCGATCAAAACTGTTATAAGACCAGTAAAATTCTCAGGAACTAATGGTATTTGATTATCAATTAAATTTACTATTGTTGCACCATGTACAGCAATATTATTTAAAGTTAATTTAAATCTAGAGGCTAAATATAATGGATAAGTGTAATTGTATGCTATAGTATCAGTAATACTATCTCCAAGTGCATAATATATACCAGACGATTCATCGCCTGATTCGCGAATGGTAACGCCTACACATAAATCGCCTGTAAGTGGAGTACCTCCGGATGTAATACCTCCTCCTACCGGATTGTTCGTCCCGGTTGAATAGTAATTACCCGAAACGAAAAGGTACTCTCCCGTTTGTTTTTTTCTATTAATGGGAATATCAACAGTTTCATCTGTTCCATTTTTAGTAACACTCCATGTCACAGCACCATTATCACCTTTAGCCGTTGAAAATCCTACCGTTATCACAGAACCGGTTTTACCCTTTAATGTAACTTTAGAAATATATTTATTATCTATAACAGATTCATTTGCATAATTCCATTTATTAGAAATATTAAATAATGTACCTGAATTAAAAGGGATAACCTCTGTTTCTACCCCTGTATCATCGTTTAGTGACACTACTTTTTCTTTGGCTATAACTAAATCAGGAATAGTAAAAAAAGAGCTGTTGAATTTTCTTATATAAAATGGACTATTCGCAATATCATCTATCTTATAAACTGTTATACGTATAAACTTAGCATTTACAGGAGTTAAAAATGAATTTATCATCACCCCTGTATTACCCCCAATATAAGATGAAGGACGTTTCTGCGAGTCGTAAAACCAAATTGTTGAAGATGTTGAATATGAAAGATTAGTTTCATACAACGTATTAGGCTCAACTTCAATGTAGCTGCTGTGCTTTGTTGCTGCATGAGTTGCATTATTATTCGTATCTAACCCTTTGTCAATTGTTTCAACTGATGATGGGATAATACTCGGAAAATCAACATCAACAGAAACTTCCTTAGCTCCTATAATATCCTTTATACCCAATTTAACCATTAAGGAACTATTATCTATTGCCCCATTTTTTTTATAGATAAAGGTCTCACCACTAAAGGCGTTCATTTGATTGTATCGTATAAATTTGGCAAGTGCAGGCGTTGTAAACTCTCTTTTTTCTGTTATCGATGATATATTTACTTTAGCCTCATTGTATAAGAATAAAGTAATACCTCCATAAGCAGCATTAGTTAAATATGTGGTATTCCCCTCTATCGGAAAAAAATCAGGACTACTACGAATATTTGAATTATTTACCGTTCCCGTTGCTGTATTGGCGATGCCTGACACTTCATTAGCAAATGAGGTGATTATATTTGTGAATGTGGCATCAGTGGTTTTGTAATCTATACCGTCGATATTTAATATATCTGCTTTTGATACTTCGCCGGGTGACCCGTCTTTACCCGGTTCTCCCTGTGCATGTACTCCGAGATCAAGATCTCCAACATACCAATTACCATTTGCACCGACATGGGGAGAGTCTCCTTTATTACCTTTAAGTAAATTTATAGGAACCTTAACCGAATTGTTATTGCAGTCCATCCCGAAGGCAAAGAATCCGTCAAGGCTGGAAGGTTCGGATAATTGACTTACTTTCTTTTTCTTTATTTGACTATACATAGCTATAAATCTTAATTAATTTCGAGATAATACTCATCTTCGGTTGTTACAACATAATTATCTTCCGTACTAAGAAGAAATCCGGACACTTTAAAATCAACAGACGGAGAATAAAATCTCTCATTTACCCGAGGGCTTATCTCCAAAGAGACAGACTGAGGAGTAACAACCGGAAACGGAACTTTGATATCTGAAGATACTTTTACAAGACATCGCTGAATCGACCCGTCCGAACGAACCAGATACACCTGATCACTAGAGAGGATATCCATCAGGAAGAACAGCTCATCTCTGTTTTTATATCCGGTTTCAACCGTTATCGTATGGATAATCTCATTCCGCTCCTTCCGGGTTTCAAAAACACGCCGGGAATTTAATTGCTTCCACGAGTAATCATCCGAGACCTCCGGTGTGAAATAGGAGCGGCCTGTCACTTCGAACTGTTCAATGCCTCCCAGAGAATTCTTAAAACGGAGTAAGTAAAAATCTTCCGAGATCCGGTTAGGTACAAGAGTGATATCGAAAGCATAAGAGTCTTCAACCAATATTTGAATATAAGAAGGTACTTCCTTATACAGATCATAAAAGGTTTTTCTTAAGGTATTAATGTCCATCAGACAAGCTGTACTCTTTTCCATTGCAGGAGTAGTAACCACTCGGTTATTTGCCGTTTTAAAAGAGATAGTCTTGCCCGGATGAAGGAATACAAACGGGTATATCTCTGATTCCTTCAGGACGATATTCGGAGAGTTGGTCCGGGTAGTAAACAAAAAGGATCTGGCTGTCGATTCTAATCTATATAAGAATGCATCCATATCGTATTCTTCCAATATTGATGCCAGATAGTCGCTTATTCCTCCGTCAACAGCATGCAGCTCCAGCTTAGTATTTCCTATAGTTACAGAGTAATCCATTACAAAATCATCTAAAACAGAAATGATTCCATCAAGACTGACAACAGTCCCCTCTTGGTTAAATTGAGCTTTTAGAATATCCGAGATCTCAATCTCGGCAACTGCAATAAATGTATCTTTCGTTATAGGATATGCGGTAAGCTCAATGGACTCCCCATTCACTTCTACCAAAATATCCAGAGGATCAATAGAATTCGTCTCTATCTCAAAAAGAACAGGATTACCCGTCAAACTGAAATTTGCAGGTTGGCGGGATATATTTATTACCCTATCAAGCGGTGGGTGTATTGGCGGGTCTATTGGTGAGTCTATTATATCCATATCATACTTTCACTGAAAATTTTAAGACTACGGTATTTCTTGCTTCTACAAACTCATAGGTACAGTATTCTTCCAGGAACAGTTGACGCCCGGCACTTTCAACCGATAAGAATTCGTAAAAATCATCGAAGCTTGCTCCTTCGTTCCCCGGTATCTCGATGTATTTCCCATACAGAGTTTCCGTATCTTCCATATTGGGACTACTTATAGTTATACTCATTGCTTTTTCCGTTTAATCAGCCAGATAATTAGAATAACAACACCGGCTGCAGCTGCTATATATCCCCACTCTATTCCCTGAACGGGACGTGAATCGTTTTGATAATCTTTATGTTCGTCCGATTCTATTTTGGTTTCAGAATGGATATCTGTATCGGAGGTTTTATTCAGTTCGGTATTCTCAGTTCCTGATCTTGAGCCATCAGCCAGCTCATTTCGTCCAGTTTGCCGCCTAGTTTCCTGTATTGATTGTACGTTGCCGCTTGCCGGATCATATGTGACAATACGAGTTGTCTCATCAATAAAGGTGTTCGTCTCTTTCTTTTCCATTTCGAGGTATTGTTTCTCCTGCCGGATCTGTTCTTGCCGGACCTCTTTTTTCGTCTCTGCCTGTTCAGTTCGTAAAGATGAATCAGTAGTATTGCGACTGCTGCGGCAGCTAAGGCCAGCAAGAAATAGAAGGGATAGTAGTACATAGGTCTTCATTATTTATTGAGTTTTGACAATACATATTCGTTACAGTCTTCGATGGCCGATACTACACAATCTTCAAACCGCTTATTTACGGTCCGGTCTTCAAGCATAGCTACATCATCTTTGTTGTCCTGGAATAAAAATTCGATAAGCATGGCCGAATAGTTACCCATCAGCACGGTGAAGTTCGACTCTTTGTCTCTCTCCAGGTATTGATCCTTATAGTACCGGTGTATTGCATTCGGAAACCAAGCTTTCAGCTCCTTCAGCATATAATCGGCAAATATGTCGGAAGTAGTACGGCCGACAGATGTGAATACTTCAATGCCTGAGGCCTTCATCCATTCGGAGCCTGAGCCGGCTGCATTGTTATGCGGAGAGATCAGCAAGGGTACAAGATCCGGATATTGGCGGGCATAGTCATTTGCGATAGATTTGCGCTTCGACAGCCCGATTTCCTGATCCGTTTCATTGGTATAGACAACGGTATAACCGTGAGCTCTCAGCAGGATGGCTATTTGCTCACAACGTACCCTACTCCATTTGTATTCCCTATGTTTTCCATCAGGTGAACGCTTGCCCGGTACTTCTATTCCGTGTGCCGGATCCAGAATGATTAAAATCTTTTTATTTGCCGTCATCATTCCTATCCTCTTTAGTGTTAAGTACTCTTACTTTGTATGTATAATCTATGCCGAAAATAGCCCCTACAAACGTCAATATCTCTCCGAAAGCAATAAGAATTGAGGTATCTATTATTCCGATCGGAGGAACACAAAAACCTGCAATGAGTAACCCACAACCAACAATAATAAGTACGGCAGATGTAAGCAATTGGAATTTCAGTTTCATAGCTGTTTAACTTTTAGTTTTCTCCAAAAGTCTATATATACAGGGCGTAGTCAAAGGACAAAAAAAGAGCCTCCCTTTTCAGAGAGGCCCCAACCATAAAAAGCTAAAATTAGCTAGTCAGACCATCAGTCCACATCATCCGGAAAGAATTTATCCCGGATAGCATCATTCAGGGTCTTTTCTTTTTGCAGTGCATGCAGGGTCTCGTGCGAATCCACACTTGTTTTCGACCCTGATATGGCATCGCTGTACATCGCTTCTTCGATTTCATATTCACCCAGATCCATCCCCGAATAATATACCCGGTGTTCTTCGGATCCGGCAGTGGTCAGCTTCTTTCGCAGTGCATCTATATCAGTATCCGGAAACTTGGCATAAGCAATATTCAAGGTTTTCTCTATATCGTATTTCAAACGTCCACAATCGGTAAGCACATCCATCAATGTCTTTTCACGAGGTGCATTCTGGGGTGTTTGTTCTGTAGGTAGATTATTGTTTTCCATTGTTAAAGGCTTTTTCGAAGTTGATAATCTGTTAAATTAATACGGATGGGATTACCCGTCCTGATGTTGTTTGATTGAGTATACCGGGGAATCATCCGTATAATTTTACAAGTTCCGGTAGTGGATTGTTCAGTGCCGGCGCATAAAATATCAACCAAATAAGCCATTTGTCGACTACGTTCAACAGCCTGATCAATCATCTTTTGCATATTATCGTGATTGGCTACGCTCTGTTGCTCTGCTTTATTTACCATAGTAGTGAGCTGGGAGAGGATTTCGATATTCATCGCACACCTCCTTTCCTTACAAGGAAGATGGCTTCTACTCCGTCCTGTTCAAATACAAATTGGACATGATTGTTTCCTGAAAGCATTTTGCAGGGAATAAATCCGGATGGAGCTATTTCGTCCAGAACCTTATGGATAGAGGCTACAGCATTAACGACTTTTACGTCTCCTGTTTTCTGTACGGTAAGTGGTGGAATCATTCCGCTGATGGGGAATACGATTGAAGTTTTTGTTTTCATAATTCTATTGTAAGATTTGTTTCGCATTTAGGCAGAAAAAAGAACGGCTGCCATTTTCCGTTTGCGAAACAAATCTTACTAACGAGCGGACTCGAATAATAAAAACCGGAAAAGACAACCGTCTTATATAAATATCTTAGAGTATAGACATAAAAAAAGCCTATACAGTTTTAGGCGGATATTTATCCACTCTATAATAAAATTTGTTTCGCATTACAAATATGGGAATATTTTTTGAATTGACAAAACACTTTACTATATTTGTACATATTTATGTACATAAAATAGAACAGATGAAAGAAATAACAGCTGCCGAATTTCGCAACAAGCAGGCCCAATATCTTGACATGGTAGATAATGGAGAGCAGATAGTAGTGAGTAGGGGTAAACGTCGCAAGTATGTATTGACTCCGCTATCAGACGAAGATATATACTTTACGCCCGAAATGGTTCAAAAGATAGAACGTTCAAAAGAACAGGTAAAAGAAGGGAAAGTCACTAAAATAAAAGGAGCAGACGAACTCAATCAATATCTTGAGAACCTATGATCTACGACCTGATAATTACCGAAGAAGCAAAAAAAGATATTGCAACCCTTAAAAAATCTGAGCCTATAGCCTTTGCCAAAGTTCAGAAATTATTACTCGAACTTATGGAGCATCCTTATTCCGGCACAGGTAAGCCCGAACTATTAAAGCACAACTATGCCGGATATTATTCGCGTCGTATTACCCAAAAGCATAGACTTATCTATGAAATAAACGATCAGGAGATAACAGTATTAATACTTTCTGCAGCCGGACATTATCAAGACAAGTAAAGCAGAAAATAAATTGATTTGACAAAGTCCCCCCAAAACGCAAATTTGCGTTTTGGGGGGGTATCTTTAATCGTCCGAAATCAATCCTTTATCCTTTAATTCTTGACGTACCTCTCGCTCCAGTTGCTTTTTTCTTTCTTTTTCTAATAGCTTCGCTCTTATTAGTTCTTTTTCTTCATCAATTTTTTGCAATCTCTCAATCTCTTTTTCTTGTTCAATACATTTGAGCATATATTCTTTTCTATATTGAATTTGGTCATAATACCGTTCCTCTACAGCATCTAGAATCTCATCTAAATCCGGTTTTACTCGAGATAATGCGAATGACAAGACATGTTCATCGGAAATAAGAACTTCTCGCGGATTACTTCCGATTGCAGCACCCACAATACCGGCATCTTGTAATTGTTCCATTAGTCGACTGGCTCTATTATATCCAATCGAGAATTTCCGTTGAATTAAAGAGGTTGATCCCTGTTGATGTACAACGATCAATCTTGCTGCGACATCAAACAACGAATCCCGTTCATTCTTATTAATTGAATTAACCGGCAAAACTGTTTTATTTTCATAACCATATTCACTATAAAGCAACATCCCTGCAATATATTTAATATATAGCTCCACATCTACACCAAACAAAATATCCTTTGATTGTTCTTCTATATCTATACTATCCATAAATTTATCTCTATGAGAAATATCAAGTTCATCATCTGTTATATTTATAGAGTCTTCCTCTTGTAACTGATATGGTTCTATAGATACAGGTTTCTTCTCCTTTTTATTCCATTTACGATATTTAATCACCAAAACAAAGGCTGCAAAAATCAATGTCACACAAAATATTATAAATGTAGCCATAAAGTATTGTATTATTTTTTTGATTTTGGTTTATAATCCAACAAAGGTTCGCAGTATGCTTTATTTACCACTCTTTCACGCATGAGAGACTTATCAGTAAAGTTCCGAGAAATATTTCTAATAATGTCACTATAGTTGTTATCTTCCGGATTTTGTCCATACTGATAATAATAGGGTTTGATGGATACACAATTTTTATGCTCAAACATTTTATTAAGTAGTGTTCTATCCGAATTTCCACATGAATGACCCATTACGTAAATTTGAAAAGGATCACTATCTATAAAGGATAATAATCTTCGATAGTTATCTGTTTCTAAATACTTAATTGATTTTACATTTTCAAGATATTTATTATCATTCAGATTTTCTATTGCTTTATAACTTTCCTCTAGTTCATCTCCATAGCCAAAAATAATTGGATTATTTTCATCTTTAAGTTTTCCATGTATATGATTACTTTCAATACTGATATTATTGAAGAGATAGTTATTATGTGTTTTCGTATAGTTGAAATTTAAGAATAGGACTGAATCTGGTATTAAAAAATTATCAGATACTTTTCGAGATCTGATAATCTTAATCATTTCATCAGAACCTGAGAATGGGATATAATTGTCTAAAAAGCGTTGAACATCAACTTCACTTATATCTAAATGTGCAAAGCCTGAATTTCTTAAATTTAGATTATTAAACTTACTCCAATCAAAATTCTCAATTTTTGAACGAAGATCTTTAATAAAATCATTTATATATGAGTTTGACAAATCTTGTATAGATATTAGTGAAAATATTTTTCGAGTTATTTCCTCAATAATAGCTTGATCTATAGACTTATTTTCAACAGAGCTCAAATATTCTTCAAGGCTTTTCTTAATCTTATTGAAATCGCCATGTAATTCATCTATGTTATAATCTTTAGCTAAATCTGATAGACATATTTTTTTTAAATAACTATAATATTCATTCTCAATATCAACCCATTTTTGATCAGATAATCGAGTAACAATAGTGGATAACAACTCATTTTGAATCTCAAATATAATGCATGTTTGATTTGTAATTGATTTAATTCCGGCATAGGTATACTCCGTAACACTATCTAAGTCTTCTAATCCTCCATTTATAAAATCAGAACGAAATAAAACGAAATCGTCGCTATATCCAAATTCGGATTTATCAATATTATCGATAGTTTTCTTCCAAAAGTCCTTTATAAAATCCTCATAACTAGTCGGCAACCCATGAGCCAGATCAAATCCATTACCTATTAATATTATTCTATTCATAAGATAAAGGACTTAGCCCATAAATCCAGATAAGATCTGAGGGTTTGTTAATATATTACCAACAATACCGGAAAGAACTCCAATGCCAAAACTTTCGAGTTTCTCTAATAATTTCGGCTTTATTTTTTCAGGCTCATCCTTATGGTCTTCAATTATTTGCTTTAATTCTTTCGTCTGTTTACCCGTCAATTCATCCTTGATCGCTTCTAAAAATAATTGTATCGCTATTTGCTGTGATTGGGTTTGACTTTGGGTCTGAGATTGATTAACATTAGTTATGATAGTAGTACTTTTTTGAAAATCTTCTATTGGGATAGTTGGTTTCATTTGAGGAAATGACTTTATTGATTCGAGTTTACTAATCAATAGAGAATGCCTTGAGGGTATTTGCGACCTTCTTTCATCATTAAAAAGTTCAAGAGCTAACTCATCTGGATAATATAGACTTAGAAATCGCTTACAATTTGCAAGCCAAGTATTATATGCATCAGAATCTGATATTGAATAATTCTTAAGGCCCAACACGGCATCAGTTCTACATATTATTAACGACTCTACCTTCCGTCCTTTTTCTATCAATTCATCTAATTGAACTGATATTTCTTGTTGATTTTCCATAGTGTTTAAATATTTATTTCCGGATTACTTATCTCAGTTTCGACAATCAATCATTACTGTACCAGCCTTACAAATATATACTGAATTAACTCTAGCATCATCTTTATAATGGTTCTCTAAATCCTTTCTCAAATCCTCATATTCATTTTCTTCGGCAACTTTCATAATCTTCACATTAATCAATCGGCCAATAGGAGTTATTTTATATAATCCGTCAGTAGTAGTTTTAGTATATTCCGATCCACCTAATAATCCATAGCTCTGATATTCGGTACTTAAGGAAACTACAAATTTATCAGTTTCTTCATATAACTCTTTCTTACTTCCGGAACAACTAATAAAAAGGATCACAAAAAATAAGGCTAGTAAATGTCTTTTCATAATCTGTATAGTTTTGTACAAGTGTATCAATTTGTACCGTAAAGTTAATATAATATTTACAATCAAACCGCAAATTTACGTTTTGGAAACCTGCTATTTTTAATCCATTATTGAATATAAGAAACAAGAAGGAGACTTTCAAGATGCCATTTTGGTATCTTGAATTGACTGATACCGAAACAGTAAATTCGCAGTTTAGAATAAATAAACAACTTACTCCAAATCCTCCGGTTCAAACCACGATTTATAATCGACATCGGGATACTTCAGTTCTTCCCGTTCTTCCCAATCAGGATTAAATAATGATCCTGTATTTTCTTCATACTTCAAATAATACCTTACTGTACATGTATGTGTTCTGGATCCGGTTTGTATCTGATTCTGATACTGATATTCGGTAGGTGGTAAAAACCAATAGGTGCGGTCGCCCGGCTTATCCGGATCATCTGTAATCCGCCACTCTATCAGCTTTACATTTCGGTAGCGACTGCCTCTGTCGACAATTTCCTGAACCAAAGCTTTGCCTTTATCTACTATCACCTGTTCCTGATCTGAAAATAGCTGCCACTTATACCTGATGTCTTCCGGTACGGGCAATGCTTGTTCTTTGTCCAGATCGTAAGGTTCATACAGCCTGAGAGTCCGGGCCTCTATTTTACACATCTGCCCCCAATGTCCATCCAGATCGTGATCGAACTTATCCAGCAGAAGCGGATGATTATCTACAATCCGTTTTTGCCTGAAGTCTATATTAGATAGATTATGAACAAAATTAAACGACTGCAGCTTCACCGTATGGTTAGAGTGCCGGAGGAAAGCATCATATTCCTTAAAAAACTGATTAAATGCTCCGTATTCGCCCGTCAATAATAATGAATAACGAAATTCATTTCCATCCGGATCTTTCTGCAAAACATGATCCGACTGGTAAGCATACGGAAATATAGACCCGTATTTGTATCCATAGTCAAAAATATTACCCGGAGCAAGCTCCAGAGTAGCCATTCCCATATCGTATGCAAATGCCAGTACATTTTCGGTATCGGTTTCCTGTGTTGTTCCATTAATAGAGAGTATCACATTCTTCAATTGATGACTCAAGCCGTAATATAATTTTGAGAAATTTTCACCGTCATCATGTCTCATGGTCAGCCCTTCATCCACACTGGATATTTCTTCCACCTCCAGCCCTTCGTCCTTTTTATTCCAGTCAAACAAGGCAGACGATAATGTTTTTATTTCTTCATTAATGGTTGAATATTGGATAAAAAATCCGCCTTTAGGATCGTAGTATATACCACCGACCTTGAGATCAGAAGCCGATACTCCGACTTGCCCGACTGTATTATTATACTTAGCAAGAAATTCTTCATAAGTATCAGTTTCTGATTCACTATTGTCCAGATTTCTGGCTACAGTCAATTTCAATTGTTTGGGTGATGTATAGTCGATATCCGGAAACTCAGCTAACGAGATAGCTGCTGTTTTCTGACTTCGGAATGTATCCCGAATCAGAAAGAGATTCACTGTATTGGTATTACTATCGAAGGACACTTTCATCCCGAAGCGGCAATACAAGGCATTCAGAAAATCGTTAATGGTTACCGGAGGCAGCAGCTGTTTATAATCAAGTGTACCATTTACAATCGCATCAGCCACATTATTCAATACACACAAACGCCGGAGCTGGAAGTGTTCTTTAAACGGATTATCCCCGACCTTGTATCCGAAATGCCCGAATACCTTCTCCAGAAGATACCATACCCGTACAAATGGAGTAATACCGTATCCGAAAGGTACTCCTATTTCTATTATTTTATTATCCTCAATCACAAAAGTGAACTTCCTCTTTGCAAGTTGGCCTTGCCCGGAAGAAACCGTCTCTCCCCAGTTTACATATTCTGCCCAGACACTATCTTGTTCATCATCCTCATTTTCCTTATACGTCTGTTTCTTGAAGGTTACGTAAAATACAGACAAACGCTCCTCCGGATTTTCTTTCGTAGCCAGTTCATTCATCATTGTATACAAATCATCCGGAGTACTCTCTATCACAGGAAGATCGGATAATTCAGTCAGTAGAATATCAGACATAGCTTCGTACATGATGCCTTCATTAAAAGCAATGGTAATGCCGAATGTTTTATCACTGTTATATGCAGAACTTTCGTACAAAACTCCTACCCGCACATAAGATCCGGAGGAGACAATCACGGGGATCTTCAGTTCCGGCTTTGTCCGGAGATCCAATCGGTTCGAGAACCCCAGCAGTTTTATATTATTGGGTGTTTTCGGCAGGCTGGTAGATATGGTTTTACTACCCAGCTCATTAAATATCGGAGATGTATTTCGCAGCTCCAGTTTAAAACCGGGCATCACATCAAAGACTTCTCCGGTCGCTTTTTTTCTTATTATTATACCCATAGTTAAGTCAGCAGAAAGGCCTGAGACCTTATTTTTTCTTAAATCGGTTATCTTCCTTATTCATTTCTTCCAATTTCGACTGGTATTCGGTAAGTCCCAGATAGGTTTTAAACTCTTTCTTATCGAGACGTTCCATCACTTCTATAAATCGGGACATCAAACCGCTGTTCATCCCAAAAGCCATCATATCAGCCGGATCTATATCGTGACCACCTCCTTCAGCAAATCCTGCCGGCAGCGGATTCTTTTTAGTCCGCTTCACCCGGGTAGAGTCAATATTACGTACCATCTCTTGTACCCAGGGGACTTTCATTTCTTCTTTCGGGATTATGTATTCGCCGGCATGGTAAGGTTCCCCATCAGGGAATATACCTTTGATATCATATTTACCGCCGGTACCTGTATAGCCTCCTATCAGATGCTGGCCTCCTTCAGCATATCCTTTTTGTTTGACTGTCATTGTTCCGGAGGACTTTCCCGAATCGGATTTCGAAGAAGACGAAGACGATCCTTTCTTTTTACCCTGTAATCCTTTCAAAGCCGTCTTAGCGGCCATTGTCGCTGCAGTGATAGCTCCGACAAGGATAGCAGCTGTAGCGAAACCCGCAGCACCTCCCGACAAAGCCGACTGAGGTGTAGACATCGCTTCGGCTGTCGCACGCATAATAGAGGATGTAGAAGAAGCCATCACCTTGATTATTTCAGCCTCTATAATCTGAGAGAGAATATCGAAAACAATGTCTATAGAGGCATCTCCGAATGCTTGCAGTGCATCTTCCTGCCCGGTCATCACATTTCCGAGAGCTTGCCCGACTGTATTACCATATTGTTGGAACTGCTTTGTCCTTTTTTCCAGTTCTTTACGGATAGTACCGGACATCTGAGCCTCTATTTTTCCCTGTTCTGTAAGTTGTTTGGTGGTTTCGAGTCCTGCAGCTTTACGGGCAGCAGTTTCTTCCTGAATCATCAACAGTTTTTGCTTATGAACTTCCATTTCGGCATTAAATGCAGCTGTCCCTCCGGACTGGCTTTCGGCTGCTGCCATCAGGTCATTCAACTCCTGCTGCATTTCTTCCTTTCGTTGTTTGAATGATTCTTGGAACACAGCTTCAGCATCTGCTTTCTCTTTAGCTTTACCGGCTTTCTTGATCTTATCCAGATTATCCTGGTATTGTTTTTCAAGGAGAAGGAACGCATCGTATTTTTGCTGCAGCTGTTGTTTTTCTTCCTCGGTCTGAGCTGTTGCTATTTTCTCCTGAAGAGACTGAGCCGTCTCGCCATAAAGTCCCAGGGCATCTAATCTCTCATCATATGCCTGTTTCTCTTTTTTGACAGGATCTGCATTTAGGATAATTTTTTCAAGTTCCTTCTGGTATTTTACCTGTTGAGACAGCATTTTTTCCTGCACTGCTGCTAATTGTTTGCTGGCATCTCGTTTTATCTCCTCATTTTTTGCCCGATCAACAAAGTCTTTGAGCGACTTTTCACGAAGGACATAATATGCTTGCTCTTGGGCAAATGACTGTCGGTTAAAATCTGCCTCAGTTTTAAGCTCTCCGCTCAGGTAGTCGAGATTTATCTTTGTCAGTTTTTCTTTATGAGCGATCTCTAGGTCTTCATTGATCTTAGACAGCTCTTTACGCTCTTTTTGCTGTTGTTTTTGTTCGGCTGTCTCTCCCGATTTTTTATTTGATTTAATCATGGTATTCTTTAACCTTTCAGTCATACGGAGTTCCTTATTGGTTTGAATATCCACTCCCAAAGCCTTCTTTTGGGCATCAACATAACCTTGTACTAATTCTTTGCTTCCCAGTAAATATTTTTGCATAGAGCTGTAAGCTATATCAGAAAACTCTGTACTCTTTTTTAACAAATCAATTTGCTCATCCAATTCTGATATCCTTTTTAAATGTTGAGCTTTTTCAAATTTATCAGCAAAAGACAAAGCATTCCGTTTTACTGCATCCCGAGCTTTTTCTAATTCTATAACTTGTTTTGCATAACGAATTGATTCTATATTCTGATTATAATTGAATATTACATATTCTTTTTCGGCTGCCGTCATAGCTAGTTGACCATCCAACCTTTTTTCATTAGCTGCTACTTCCTGAGCGATAATCTCCTTTTGCTGTTCAGCCATACCATTAGTCAAACCGATTATACGATTTGCGAGCTTTATTCTTTCTTCATAACTCAAGTTGACGTCTCTCATCTGAGTTTTCAACTCTTCAATTTCGGCTTTGACCGGGGCTGTTGTCAGGTCAAAAGAGTTCTGTCTATCAAATAATTCATCCAACATTTTTGATGCTGCTTTTCCGGCCTCATACGAACGAACCATCCCTTCTATAAAGTTGGTAAAATCCATCGTTGCAAAGGCTGTTTTCGCATAATCAAGAGCCTCATTTACTCCATTCATTGTAGCTTCAAACTCTATTCCGGTCGCCCTATTGGATGTCATTAGATCTTTCCATGCATTGAACACTCCTTCTGCAGTTTTATAGCCGGCAACGATAGCAGCCCAATATTTATTAACTCCAGTCGTAAATTGAGCGAAAATATTATCGGTGTTTTTTCCTTCTTTTTCCAATTCAGACATGCGTCCCCGTGTCGATGACAACTCAGATTGTAATTTACGATAAGCCTCCGGATCTGCAGACTTGGATGTGTTATTCAGTTGATCTTCCAATTCCTTTGCTTTCTGACGTAGCTGATTCATAGTCATATCTCCGATTTTCATAGTCCTTGTCGTATCATCCATCCCTTTCTTTAATTCGTCCATTCGGGATTTAACATCTGCAATTTCCTTCTCTAATTGCCGATAAGCTTCCGGACTCCTTGCTTTTGATGTATTCTCGAGTTGCTTTTCCAGATCCTTAGCCGATTGTTTCAATTGACTCATCGTAAGGTCTTCAATATTATATGCTTTTACTATTTCAGATATCTTTTTCTCATTTTCGGCAATCGCCTTATTATTAGCCTCAAGAGAAAGAGTGTGCTTATCTATCTCTAACCTGGCATTTTCGATAATATTCTCTTGCTTTTTGTAAGCATTTGAGCCTACCATATTAGCCTTGGTATATGCATCCAAACGATCTTGAGCAGAATATATCTGCTGTTCCAAAGCTTTAATCTCAGATATCAGTTTCGTATTTGCATCCGTATACTTTTGAGTTTCTGCTGTTATCGTTTTCAACGGTGAATCCACACCTTTTATATCCAGACTAAGAACGTAACGTATCTGATCATTTCTCAATTTACCTGTTGATACCATATCATTTCTTATTATATTTTTCAAAAGCATTTCTTAGAGCATCTCCAAACCTATCTTCTACAGTTTCACCATATTTAGATATTAGCTCAGGAATCGTGTGGTTATTGATAATACCCCAGATCGGATACCTGTATATTTTCCAATTCCCTAGATGCCTCATATCCAGAAATCGCATATGTAGAGGATAATTCAAAACGAGAGTAAACTCGCTACCTTGTCCCTGTATAGCATAATCAGGATTAGTCACAGAATTTTCCAATCTTCCGGTACGTTTCCCAATTCCTTTTCTTCTTTTTGTTGCTTTTAGATCTTTTCCCTTGACATATATTCGTTCAGAGACAATTAGTTTCTGAGCCCTCTGAATATTTCGAACATCCCGTTCTAATATTTTAAAAACAAATTCTTCGGGAGACATATCTTTACTCTGTATAATCATAATCTACGCTATTAAGTTATGATACAAAAAAAGCCCGCCGAAGCGAGCTTATAAAGGACAGAAAAGGTATTCCCTTCTGGTTCTTCTACAATAAGTAAATATTAGATATCTAAGAATTCAACTTCACCAGACTCGATATTATATATTGCACCAACAATTTGAATTTCTTTATCTTTATATAATTTAGACAGAATAGGCTCAGAATTTCTTAATTGCTTAACCCCATTTATTACATTTGCTTTTACAGCTGGGGCATAATGATCTCCTTTTTCTTTTATAACTGCATTCTCCTCTTCTTCACCTGCTAACTTTTCAATGATAGAAGATATATGATCTGCTGTTTTTTCCTGATGTTCTGATACATTATCATCATCTGCTTTTTCAACATAATCAAGGAATGCCTTCACTGCACCACAACCGTAATGCCCCATAACAACTATTAGCTTTGAGTGCAAATGTTCAGCAGCATATTCTACACTACCTTCTTCATAATTGCTCATTACATTTCCGGCTGTTCGTATAGAAAATATATCACCTAGTCCTTGGTCAAATACGATTTCAGGACTTACTCTCGAATCTGAACAACTAACAACAACAGCAAAAGGATGCTGACCTTTTATCAGCTCCTGAACTTTATGACTCGTTTGCCCTTGATGCAACATTTGGTCTTTTAGAAACCTGCCATTTCCTTCTTTCAATTTCGTTATTGGATCTAGATCTGTAGTTTGCGCAGAAATAGTTAATGCTGATATTGAAAAGATAGACATCAGCAAAATGCTTTTAAATTTGAAAATTGTTTTCATTAAATATATTTTTTATCCGACAAAGTTAGATAATGTTCCTAGATATTTTGTTTTTCTCTCAATGCTAAGTGAACATTTATAGAAAAAAATAAAGGTTCGTTTTGCTCCTACAACCCTCTCAACCTCTCTATCATCTCGACTAAAGCAACTGCCCTGTTTCCTGTTAAATGATCCATCAAACCACATTCCGTATGAAAAGCAATAGCCGGCAGCAGCCGAAGATCTTCAACCATACACCCATCGAACACCTCCCGGATCAAGGCAATCAGTCCCGCCGGAATTACAGCATTACTCCAACCCTGGATACGGACAATACCATCCTGAACTCTCGGATAGAAATAGGTCCGGCTGATACAGCCTTGTATACGAGTACCGGAGGTTTTCAGATGTTCCGGCATTTCGGGCAAAGTTTCACCTATCTCTATCAGGTATTGAAAACGGTTTTGCCAAGTGCCCAGCTGTGCAAAAAGATCAATACAGTCCAATTGTTTATCTATCAATGGATTCTTCATATCAGGCAAGATTGGTATCTGTAGAATCGAATATGGCCATCCAACCGGCACGATCGTAAAATAAAGGAGGATCAATCGCTACTAATTCTGCAGGAAAGTCGATCAGCTTACGGTTTCCGCAGAAATCCAGTTCATTTTGGTCCTGCTGCATCTGATCCAAAATGGAACATAGAATATTGTGCATCCGGTTCATCAACAAATTTTCGTTGATCAGATCATTATTTGCGATCGTGTAAGGGAAAGTGACATGAACGGCAAGCTTCTCCCTGACACCTTCCATTACTGTCGGATTATAAGTGAATGCTCCGTATTCAACATATAGTGCTATCTTATCTGCATTACGCATATTGTCCGATACCATTTTCTCATTTGCCGACAATACGAACAGATCAATATCATCAATCACCAGATCTTCCGGTATAGACATGATTTCCGCTTCCAGTTCTTCGTATCCTTTCTGCCTGGATCCATCCGGAGCAACAAACTGTTTTTGCCTTACTTCTTTCTTTACAAACTTGCTGAAATACTTCAGCAGGGTTACAATAATATCTAATTGATTCATATTAATTTATTTATGTCGGTTATACTCAGTCCTGTCTTTTCTGCCAGTTCTTCCGGCTTTGCACCGTATGCTACAGCCTGGCTCAGATCGTCCTGAAGAACCTTGATCTGTATATCAAAGAAATCATTCAGATCTTTATGCATCAGGTCATATCCTTTTTTCTCTGCCATCAGCACCGTAGAACCCATCCCCAGACTGATCTTATCAGTATCCGGATCCTGCTTCGACCGGAACAGGATCGAATACACCGGATGGGTAAAATAATATTCCACAACACTTGAGAACCAAAGATAGATAGCAAGTTTCAAGCCCGGAGAGATTGTTGAGATCAGGTCTATATGATTGCTTACCATATTTTCTTTATAATCTTCTGTCACCGGATACAGTATAGATATAATTTTATCCAGACAACGTTCCGAATCGTTCGGAGCTGATGCCTGGTTATATGCTGAATATAGATCGAAACAATCCGAGAACTCTTTAGGGGTAATATTGGTAAACGGAGCAATATCTTTATTGAATTTTCTTCCGGTGAATTTCATGCCCCGTATTTTGAGGTATGGAACAGGATTTCTCACAAAATTCTTTTTCACCTGAATCGTTTCCCGTCCGTCCGGATTCTTATTCAGATCGAATGCAAAGGTCAGCTGCTCTGATAATCGGTACAAGTTGAATGTAATTATATCCCGGTCTTCACGTTTGGGTTTATGGTAGTATTTCCATACACTCCAGTATCCGGGACAACGGACAATACCATACCTGATCAGAAAATAAATTGCCGCAAACGGTACAATGACGATATATCCAAGCCGTCTCAGCAGGTAGCGGAACAGATCAGTCCGGGGTTTATAACCAGTGATCAGCTGCAGCATCTCTATCCTATATACTTTCGGATCCAGTGTACCCCCCAATACATCCTTGAGCCGTTCGAAGGCTGTGATCTTCTGTTTGAAAGTCAGGTCTTCCCAACAATCGGGAAGATCTATTGCTCCTTTATTTAATGGAATAGTTCTCATGGCATATAATATTTATCTGATTCATTAACTTTCGGACGTTGTACCACCGGACGAGCCTGAGTGATCTTTTGTTCTTTCAACTGCTGTTTATTCAACTCCAGATCCCAGGCGATCCAGTATTCTTCTGCTTTTGCTCCATACACTTTCGATACCCGGTCGCGAATATATGTATCTGCCTGAGCGTTGTGGTTCTTCCCCATTTCGTTACTTATGTCTTTACGGATGGGTTCGGGCAGCATCATATAAGCCAAACGAATACAGGCTCTGGACACCACATCATAACACAATGCCCGCACAATCTCCTTTTTCTTCACGGGTTCTTTCTGTCGGGACAATACACATTCGTCCCAAACTTCACGGATAAGCCATGCAGCCTGAATAACGAAATATTCATCCGAAATACCCACCCATCGCTGAAAATCATTTACATCAACAGGTATATCCGACATTACAGTCTTATCCTTCCAGTCGGGGAACGCTTCTTTATGTTCATTCAAAAAACGGATCAGCTGATTCATCCAGAACCATCCGGTTGTAATCAGATTGTTCTTCAGATCATCTTCCTGGTATTTATACAGAGTGGTTTCGTCTGTATTTTTCTTAACTGTCACACCATCATTACCGATACGGGTAATCAGAAAGATAAGGTGTTCATAAAACCCGAAGTGAAGTAATGCCCTTTGCAGATAGTCTTTTGCGATTTCCTGATAGCCGGTATTATCCGATGCCGTTCCATCACATATCTTTTCATAAAGAGCTGATCCCAATATATCGGAACAGGTCACGGAAACTTTATACAGCGAACTTTCGATATTATAATAATCGAGCGTCAGGTTTACTCCCGATATACGGGGTTTCATCTCTTTAGCGAATGTAGCCGGCTCAAATGGTAGTTTCATAAGACTTATTAATTTATAGATACAAAAAAAGCCCGCCGAAGCGAGCTTATAAAGGACAAAGTTTGATTATAGGATTCTTCTCTTCTTATAATGATGCCTTTAACTCATCAATGCTACTTCTCAAAAGTTGTGTACGAGAAAAATCTTTTATAAATTTCAACTCATATAATTTATGTCTAACAGCTTCCCTCGAAACTCCAAACTGCTCACTTATCATATTGATAAGTATGTTATAATTTCTTATGTTAACCGATTGATCATCTAATCTGATATATGATTGAGATATTCCTATATTTTTCTTTGATTTTACAAACTCTACAGTTAAAGGGACTATAGGCATAAGCAAATTACAAGCAAAAATATTAGCTTGTATCTCCATCCGTTTTAAGGAGGCAGGAATTGATATTTTACTATATTTTAGAAAAGGATCATCTAGGTTATCTTCATCAGACAATATGTATACATTGTTTTCCTTTAGAAGTTCTTCATGTAATACCACATGTCCAAACTCATGGGCTAATGTAAATCTCCAACGAGGGGATTCTTGATCTAAATTCTGTGATAAATAGATAGTTCTATTAGAAATATTCAATCGACCTAATTCATTATCACTAAGAGAATATTTATCTACGACATTAATATTATATTTTTCATTAAGAATTCCTATAATTTCAGATGATTGAAGTTTGAAGATTCCTAAAGAATTAATTTCAGGCCTATCTAAATAAGGTTTTAAAGCCTCTTTAGAAAAATAGGCTAGTTTTATTCTATCAGAAAAAGAACATCCGAGAATACTTTCCAGAACTTTTTCTTGAATCATTAATTCTGATAAGTAACCAATCTTTAAAACTGAATAATTGTAATTGACTTTAAAATTTTCATAAGATAAAAAATCAATTATATTTGTAAAAACTTTATTATCAATGGTTGCCAAGAATGGTATATCATATTCTTCAGATAGAGATAATTTTTTTGGAGATGTTCTTCTTGCAATCCACGATATATCATCATTGATATTCATTGTAATTAATGCAATTCCTGATGTTTCAGCAAGATTTATTGCTCCTTGCTGAAATTTACTTGATGTAACGAAATATCCTTTATGCCCTCCAATTTCTTCTATCTGCCCTTTAAAATTACGTATTTTATGTACATCGATAGGAGTTTTATAGTCCTTACATTCAATTAAGATTATGAACGAAGGTTCCACAGCCTTTGGCATATACAATTCTAGACTAAGATCAAATGTTATATATGCTTCTTGGCTCTTTGAATAATATTTCTTTTTTTTGTGAACTTCGGTTCTATTATGATCAAGGCCTAATTCTCCAGTATTTAGAAGTGTCGTAAAAATAGCATGAACTCGATCTTCAAAAGCATCTCCCTTCTCTACTGTATTCATAATATTTATAATTTTGAATAATACAAATTTATAAAAATATATTACTCTTATTAACAACAAAAAGAGAAGGAAACTTTTGACGTTTTATTTTTTGTCATTTGTTGCCACATTGTCCATACGTTCTCCGGGAGTAGTTTCCTGCATCTTGGTAGGAATGTCAATCCAAAAGCCAACAAAGATCTTTTCTTTCTTCGCCCTGGGGAAGTTCAGATGGATAGCACGGTTCAGTTCCTTCAGGATAAAGTATTCATCCAGAGTGAGCGTCATTACATACATCAGGTAACTATACCAGACCTCATTTCCGGACTTACTGCTTAACCCGGAATGATCGACATTGGTGATCGATGCCGATATACCCAAACTCATCAGAATACTTTTGATAGAGCTTTCGTCATATTTATCTATAGTCTCGAAGAATTCTTTGTACTTGCCCGGAAACTCCTTAAACTCCCATCCTTCTTCGCCGTATTTAAGCGATGCCCATAGTTTACCCTGATTCTTACCTTCACCTGTCATTACGTTGGTGATATGTGTCAGTTCTGCCTTAATCAGCTTATCCATCATGGATTCATAGAACGGAATAGGATTACCCCTGTCATCTACCAGCTTCACACCCCGGTATTCCGTTTGGATAGGAATATTTTCTTCCGGATCGTTCTGCAGATTATTTGCACAAATACCCCGAAGTACAGATTCCTGATGTTCGTACCAGGCATGGGGAATAACAGCATGAACATGATTATTCAGTGCGTTTTTCAGATAGCTGTTCCGGTACATGGGAGACAATTTGCATGCCTTCAGGTATTCCTTGAGTCCGGCAAACCAATCGTTAACAGCATATGTCCACTTGGTGAATGTTTTATCTGTATTGAATGCAATTGCTGTTTCATGTTTTAACGGTTCACGGGTAGACAAGCGATGGAATACATCATATAGAGTTCCGGATATATTAAGCCAGTCGCCGACAATCACATATTTGCAGTCTTCATTTTTGATCCGTTGATTCAATTTTACTTGAGTAGCTGCTAAGCGGGCTTCATCCGAACCGACATAAGTCAAGGCCTCCACGGGAAGAAGCCCTCCGGTACGTCTCGAACGTCTGAAGTGGTATTTCGTTACACAAGTCTTCACATGGTAGAAGTCATTGATAATATTCTTCAGGTATTCCCAGACAGGTGCATATCCGAGATCTTCCCAGCTGTCGAGCCAGTCTTGTATCTCCGGATCTTCGATCGGGACACGTACTCGTTTCAGGTTTTCTCCTTCACCGGTCACCACTTCTTTATAAAGCCGGGGACCTTTGCCGAAGATAAACTTCACCAGTTTTCCAATGACTGTCGGTAACAATTTGTTTTCGCTGATACCAGCATACACTTCCTGAGGATACAGGTTGTGTCCTTCACCCCATAAGGGAACCGTATATTCCTCCAGCTTCAGAGTCATCCGGTCGGACATGTACTTCGAATACATATTTTTCGATTCCGCAAACCGGATTTCTTCCCGATCCGATACTCCCTGTATCTCGAAGGTCATTACTCCCAGATCTGCCTTAACTGCATAACCCCGGTTACCATTAAATATTTCTACCTTGGCTGCACAATCACATTTCTTTACTTTGCCAACTTTTCGTCTATTGCTCATAAGAACCATTTTACGTTGTACCATTTATATTTCGGAGGAAAACACACAGCACGGATCAGTTTCTTAAAGCATTGACGGGGTTCGTCTGTCTCAAGATCGGTAAAGTATAAATAGTGGTCGCTGTTGACAGACAATCCTTCGTTCCTGCGAGCTGTACGCAGCCGGCATTCGGGATAGATATCTACCTTACCCGATTTCTCCGGACGGTTCAGGTCACAGGTGATAAACTTAATACCGAAGTTTGATCCCGGTATCAGGTTTATCCTGCGCATCCGTTCAATCGCTTCAGATCCTGTGATGTTATTTTCGTATTCCATGATACAAAAAAAGCCCGCCGAAGCGAGCTTGTAAAGGACAAAGAAGTAAAGTTATACTTCTATTATCATTTCACTTTAGGACTAATATATATTCTATACCATCCTGAGTTATATTTACTATTAAAGTCAAGCCAGTAGTCATTTAAGCCCAACACAGGAGTAAATTGATTTGGATTATATGTTGAATAATTAGAACTTGTAATCACATCATCTCCAAAATTTACTATTACATCTCCCAATTCATCATTTCCTTTAGTTGTAGTTATATCATATAGAACAGTCATTGTCTTTTTCTGACTAGCTCCAAATTTTAACCCAACTTTATCTGTTTGTCCAGTTGTAAAATTATATTCAAAGTTCGATGCAAATTCAGTTGTTGTAGAAGTACTCTGCTTTACTGTTTCCTGACTATCAACTTCTTCTACTGAAATTTTTATTGAAGAACTTATTGTTTCTAGATTCCATTCAAATAGGGGAAGATTAACACGCGCCTTTTCTTTTAACCAGAATTTCTTAGAAACATAAATAATACCTCCTCTACCTCCTCCTGAAGATACTGCCACAGGAAGAAAAAGATCATTTGCTGAAAATCTTATATATTTTTTAATTTCAGATCCTATTCCTGTTGTTGATGCAACATAACATTTAATAAGAAATTCAAATTCTCCATCTGTCCAACAATTAGAGAGGTAGTGAGTATTCCCATTAGGAGTTGGATCTCCTGTTTGATCGCATATTTTATTTATTACGCTTGTGGCGTCATCTGACCCTTTTGGATCTATCAGTTCAAATGCAACAATATGCTCTTGTATATTTTTATTAACTTTTCCTCTAGTTTGGGTTGTTGTTAAATCGTAATAAATATAATCTCTTTGCCAATTATTTGTATTTTTAAAAATTTCATATGATTTTAACACTTTTGTTATTTCTGGATTCAAATCAGCTGCTGGCGTAGGAGTATCCGGATATCTCCCTGAACGAATCTTTATGTCAGATTTTTCCGTTGTATTATCAAATACTTCATCTATAAAATATAGAGAAGACCCAGATCCGGCTGACCTTAAAGAAATGGTGCTATCTTGATTCGTTGTAGCAAGTCTCTCATTTTCTTTTAAAACAACTATTGGAGAAATAGGAGTATACTGAGCCTCCAATACCCATTCTTCTCCAGAAGCTTCAATTATCGGAACATCATTTGTTTCTGTAGTCCGTATAGCTACAACTGGAATATCTTTTTCAACATTCCAACTTTCAGCCGAAAAATATTCGTCCCCTAAGTTTGGAACAAATATTGTTAGAGTTGGAATTTGAGAGTCTATTTTATCCAGGTTTTCTTTAGATATATACTCTGAAAGGTATTCTTCTAAAGTTTTACCGTTATTAATTTTCTCGGCTTTTACTAATTGATAAACAACATCATAATCATGATCTATCTTTTTTAAAGCCTCTGATCTAATAAAAGTTCGAACATCTTGATTTTCAGACATTATTTTAGCCAAAGCTAAACCAAAATCTTTCTTTAACTGGAGATTTACATCTTTTTTCCCTTTTAGGACTGATGACTGTTCATTCGTTTCGTTTGTTGTGTTGTTAAAACTGTCTTCGTCGTTACAAGACCAAAAAGTCAAGCAACAAATAAATAATAAAATTTTTCTCATAATAGAGTCTGTGTTTAAAACAATAATATTTGAATTCGGTGTGTTAAGACTTAAATAATCCGAAGATTAGTCTTGAATTTATTTGTGTTAATTACCTTTCAAAATTATGAAATCATTTTTAATAAAACAAATTATAGATATATTTGCAATACAATTCATAACACATATTACAAATTCTCAATAAGTCCAACAGATATGAAAAAATATATTATTTCATTTTTACCTTTCCTTATTCTTTTATCCTCATGTGAGGATAGTAATGAACCTGAATCTATTACTGACTATACGATAAAAATACAAGCAGTATATTTTACGGTAGATGATTTAACTAACGAGAAGCCAGATTCTAATGCTGCTGTATATATTTATTATGATACTAGTTCTGTTGATTTTCTTAGCTATGAATATAAAGGGAATGGAGTTTTTATATCACAAACGGATACAATAACACCTAATCAAACAGATAAAATAGATAAATCTGGATATGCATCTTTCATCCCTCGAAACATAGAACAACCTCTAACAATCGGGGTTGAAAGTAATTATTATGCTGGTAGAATATCTCTTGAAAATTTATCTTCAGCGTCAAAACCAATAAATTACAAACTAATAAATAAGCCCTAATAGGAAAGACTTTATAAACTATACGTGCCGGCTCCCTTATAAGTTGGTTTTGTCCGATCTGAGTCAGGTAGCAAATGGTTAAACTCTCCCCAGAGCAGATACATCAAAGCAGATGCAATCTGAGTAGAATAGTATATCTGAGCTTCAAAATCCTGTCTTTCGCTGCTCTTATCCAACAGTATCTTACCTTCGTGTTTCTTCAATGGAGAATGATTGATCGAGCTGACCAGCTGCTCGCATTCATTACGATCTATCAGAATATCGTATCTGGATCCGTCATTCTTTCCGAACAGCATATTAAGCAAATGATAATGCTGACTGTAATAGATCGTTCCTTGATTTTTATTCATCAGGTGTACTGTCCACTTCTTTTTCTTGAGAGCTGCAGCCAGAAGATTAGCATCAGTATCATTCAATGTTCCGTTCAGAGGATAATAGTCACGGTATTTAGGATCGTTCTGATTGGCAGCACGGTCGTAGTACAAATAAATTTCTTTGCGCTTATGATCCTTAAAGAATTCGTCTATCTGATCAGCCAGAACATCCTGTTGATCGGGATGGATAGCCCACATATTTTTCAACACTCTGAATTTCTTATTCACCTTGTCTTTCTGGGCAAATACAATACTGGAGAATGGTCCCGGATCATAGCCGGCAAGCAACGGTTGATTCGATTTACAATACTTCAGATCCCGAGAGGTAAACTTGATTGTTTCTTCTATTGAGATCCTATCCTTTCGTCTGTAAGCACTTTCACTGATACCATCATCGAACAGGTGGTGCTTAGAGAAACGACCGAAGAACATATCCTTTACACGGTGTTTACGGATGGCAAAGATTGAAGTGTTCAACTTATCCGGATCTTTAATGGATTTGATCTGGTTACGGATATATTCGACACCCAGAATCTTTATATTCGATAGAGACGAAGCTCTCATGTACATGGTTTGTCCACGCCTGGCTTCATTCAATCGGGGAGTCCATCTCTCTAAGAACCGTTGCTGTTTGCGTTCATTTGCTTCATCCATTTCAGCCTGAGCCTTGATCAGTTCAGTCAAACGAAGGTCTACATTATATGACACTTCCAGTATATTTTTAATGAGACGGGGATTCACATCTTTTTCATATGCTGTCCACCAGTCTTCATCCGTTTCGAAGTTTGGAGTACTGGAGAATCCGGTAATACCCATAAAATAATGAGAATGTCCGAATTTTGCACGGTCGGCACGTAAAGCGGGGAAGATCCTCTCCACAAACTTATCTTCCGGAATACGGATCATCTCATCCACGAACAAGTGTGCAGCATTCTTTCCAAGCATGGATTCAGGACGGTCACACGATACAAACTTCACCACTGTTCCGTTCACAAACGAAAGGGTATGTTTCCAGTCTGTAGTGGATTCGATAAGCGTACGGCTGGCATTTGGATGCTCCTTTGACGCAACACCAAAATGTTCCGGAGGCTTTTTCCCGAACTCAAAATAGATACCTCGCTGATAGTTTTCCAGAAAGTATTCGAGTATTCCGGGTAGAATATTCTCTATAATACTTTTATATGTGGCTGCAGCCAATACAAGTTCTGCTCCCGGCATATCATTCTGAACACGGTCTATCCGGGGAGCAAGCATATGTGTGGTTTTTCCCGATCCACGTCCACATTCCACAAACATGAAAGTGGTATCAATCAGTTTTACCATAATCTGGACAATCGACAGATAAACGGTAAGAAACAGAGCCTGACTGTATTTTCTAATCTTCATCTTCCGGTTCCTCGTATTCTATATCTTCGATGTTCAACTCTCTTTTTGCTTCACCGAGTAACCGCTCTTTCTCGGTCTGGGATATTTCCTGTCTGCCTACAATAGACTGTATTTCATTCCACGCATTCAATAAACCGGTAGGAGTAGAATCCATCATACGCTTCAATTGAATGTCTGCAGATACAATTTGAGGTTTAAACCGGATACGTTCAGGATCTATAGCATTGGCCGATGCCTCGATTCTCCATTGACGGGCTTTTGTCCAACACCTGTCTACCTGTTCGAACTTATGAGCCAGCATACATACATCTGCAAGCAACTCCATACGATCGGCAAAATAATTGTTCCAGGCTGAAGCTGTCACACTACAATCCGCATTGAAGAAGTTTATTGCATCGTATATCCGACTTTTACAGGTTGGAAGGCTCAGGTACGGATACTTGAGCCTCATTTGCTTCGAACATTCAGAGATTGACCGGTATTTCTTATTGAGGTTGTATGCATCATTTATCTCAATGATGTATCTTGCCAGAGCTTCAGGAATACCTGCTTTCTTGGCATCCCGATGATCCAGAAATTTCTCAATTCGTTCTACCGGTAATCGTTGTAAATGTTCTAGCATAGGTTACCTGAAGTTTAATTTCATTTTAGATCCAATCCATTGTACCATTAACTTCGAGACTGCATTTCCACAAAGCTTATATCTTTGGGTACTTGACAACTCCTTGATATCTCCATCATAATTTCCGTATTGAGTCCAATTATCCCGGTATCCCTGCAGACGTTCACACTCTTTTTCTGTAAGTCTTCTAACTCGACTACCGTCAAATATACCATGCCGTTCCTGAGCTGTCAGAGTGAATGATGGTTCATCTATTTCTTTCATCCGTCTTCCATTTTGACGTTTAATCAGTCGATCGGGAGTCAATACCGCCTGAGCATATCCTTTGCGAAGAATCGAATCTTTTAGCAGGACGTAGGTGTCTGTTGGTTTACTTCCGTATCCGGTAGTGATTGTACTGCAAACCGAGGCTTGAAACCTCGAGGATCGTTCAACTTTCGCAGAAGATACTCGGTTGATCTCTGTGAGAGGAAATACTTCTCTCCAATTTCCGAAGGATTCTCTAAGATGTCCGATAAGGTAAATCCGCTCTCTATTTTGGGGTAATATCCATGCTGTATTAACAAGTTGCCATTCGATGTCATAGTTGCCAATGTTGGCAAACGCTTGGATAATTGCCCAAAAGTCTTCGCGATTATTTGAGGTGAATGCTCCTTTAACATTTTCCCAGATAAAAACGTCTGGTCGGTAGTGAGTAATAGTGGCAATTGCCTGCTCGATAAGACTACTTTTTGCTCCGGAAAGTCCTTCTCTTTTTCCTGCAATACTGAAATCCTGGCAAGGAGATCCGAAAGTGATAATGTTTGGTCTTTCAAAAGTTTGGTTGACGGATTCTTCAACCGGTCCGATATATTGTGCATAAGGAAAATTAAATTTATAGTTAGCGATGGCATGTTTATCTATTTCCGAGAAATAGACTTTTTTAATGTGTAATCCGGAATCTTCCAATCCGGCATGAAATCCTCCGGTTCCGGAAAACAAGTCCATCAAAATCAAATCTTTATTTTTTATATTGAGTTTCATAATTGAAATTTATCGTGTATGGCAGAATTTATCCGCTGAATCTGTTGACGTTGGTAAAGCTTCTCATTCGCTTCCAGGCTATTGTTTTTGCCTTGGTCGAATAACGCTTTACCCATCGTATATTTGCCTGTAGCCATTCCTTTCTGATAAGCTTTGTATATTTCGGCATCAGGATCCTGCATATCCTTTTCGAACATTTCCGGATCATCCGGATCTACCAGATAAACCATTTCTTCTACAGGAGTACCCAGAACACCGAAGGCTCGTACTTTTTCCAATAAAGCATTATCGTACTTCATACTCTTTTAATTCTTCTTTGGTTAGCTGTTTACCGTTTTTCTTTATTACAATTGACTTACCGGCATTTCGGCAGTAACGAACATACCTTCGAACATTCAGATCACAATAGCCGGGATCCAGATCACAGACATAAGCAATACGATCTGTCTGGTCAGCTGCGATGATAGTTGTACCTGATCCGGAGAACAGGTCAAGGATAATATGCCCTATCAAACTGCAATCCATGATAGCATCAGCTACCAGCTTTACGGGTTTTGGTGTAGGATGATCTTTGGTTGTTACATCTGCAGTCTTATGGAACACACTGGCTCCGGGATACTCCCAAACATTTGTCCGATAGCGTCCTGTCTGTCCTAACATAAAGTTGTTTATATTTCGCTCACGGCCGCTTTTGAATGCAAAGATCAGCTCATGTCCATCTTCGTATCCATGTTTCTCTATTATATCTAATCTTTCATTAAGTAGTTCTTCAGGTATATCTTCATTGTTTTGATATTGGAATATAAGCTCATGTTTAGATCGGTAGAATGTACCCATACCTCCATTTGTTTTATTCCAAACTATCATGTTCTTAAATTCAGAGAATACCTTTCCTGCTGTAGTAATTTCATTGACATGCTTCCAGTCCATGCACACATAATGAATGGATCCTTTGATAGAGTACCTGATCTGCACCAAGAAGCATTTCTTCAGGAAGGATACGAATTCATTCTCTGACATCTCCCCTACTCCCATCACGAAGGTTTGGGCTTCATTCTTACCGAAGCCCGAGAACTGTTGGGGTGCAAGATTATAGGGTGGATCGGTGAATATCATATGAGCAAGCACACCGGCCATCAAGCGACCGATCACATTGATATCCGTACTGTCTCCACATATCAGCCGGTGTAGTCCGAGCTCATACAGATCGTGCAGCTGTGTGATAGGATCTTTAGGAGGTAAGTCGTTGAAGTCATCCTCCACAATCTCACGTTCGGCATCCTTACCTTGAGTGATCTGTTCTGCTGATGGCAGCCCCGACTCTAGAGACGGGAGCTCATTTACCATGATACCTTTGTAGATATCACCGAACTCTTCCTCCAGTTTAATAAGATCCCATTTGCCGGCATGGGTATTTGCCAACAGCATGTATTGCTTTACTTCATCCTTTGTCAACTCTCTGGATGGGACACGAACATCAATCAATTCTTCAAGTAGTCCACGCTCAATATAATACTCAAGCCGGCGATGTCCTGATATCAACTGCTCATCCCGGTTTATCACGGGTGTATCTACCAGTCCGAACTTATCCAGACTTTCTTCCAGGACTGACTGTCCTTTCTCATCTCTGGTTCGGGGGTTATAACCGGAAGGAATAAGGTCACGTACCTTACGCTGTTCCGTAGTCCAAGTTAATTTACTCATTTTAGCTTTATTTTTTATGGTTATTCAAAGCTACCGAGCCTATATCACCCTATAAAGGACACCCCAAAGCATTCATTAATGCATCTGATCCGATGATTTATAACCATCTCGAAGAATACATCTAAAGCATAAATTTTTAGGGCAACCCGACACTTGCAAACCATTGATATATAGCATCTACGATCATATTTCATGAAGAGGCCTCTCTTTTGTATTACAAGACCTATACACAGCGGCACGAAGGTTTCCGACACACAAGTTTTTTTATTTTTTATTCATTTCACTTTTGTTTCTATGTATCAACCTTTTAGATACATTCAAAATATCAAAAATTGAAAATCGAATGCTTTTTGATATTAATCTGTTTATTTTAGCCTAAAATATTATATCATGGAGAATATATTCAAACAAATCCAAAAATCGTCATTTGAAAAAAAGAAAGGAGATTCAACATTTAAAATTCAATTAAAAACTATATATGGAATATTAAATATTAGTTTAAGAATTGATGATGACAATTCTATATTCGTATTTATCAATCATAACGAAATACAACAGGCTTTTTTTGCAGCTTCTATAGAAATAGGACCAACAAGTAATCTGTATGAGATACTAAATAATTGTATTAAAGAGTTTTTCGAAGAGATATCTGAATCCTATACTAATCGACTCTCTGTTCAATAATATTTAATATTTTCAAATAAAAAATTATTATGCAGATATAATATTATATATTTGCATTTATGAAAGTATTTGTTGTCATATTTAATAAGCCTTTAAAAGTAGAGGTATATTCTTCTTTGGCTGCCGTTTTTGAGGCTCATGGCTCTAATGAGCTTGGTGTATCCAGATCAACCTTGGATAAGTGGAATTTTGATTTTAAATATGTGAACAGTAAAGTTGTGGTCTCGAAAAATTATACTCAAACTGCCGGAGATATAAGACGAAAAAAAAGTAAGTGATGTTCACTTACTTATCAGATTTTTCATTACTTCATATTTATTCCTGGCTTTATCCAGGTTTCTCATCCAGGCTATTCTTTCTTCCTGATTCTTATACTTTTCTTTGTTTAGGTCACTCTTTATTCTCCTGATATTTTGCAAGGTGTTGGTTATTTCTCCCATAAATTTATCAGGATCTTTATATAAGAGCTTATATAATTCGTCCTGCTGGGTTTGCTTATAACGAAAGTTTTCAGCAATGGTATGTTTGTAAATAAATTGCTTGGTATCGTTATATGATTGTAGCTCTGCATGTGCTTCCTGGTTCCGGATATCGAGACGTACAAGTTCTTCAGCATAATCCGGCTGGTCATCTATAATAAGATCAATCTCCTGCATGCGATGATAGGTTTTCACCCTTTCGTCATACAGGAGAATGCATAATTGAATATTAGGATCTGTATTGTTATCCCAGTTTATTTGGGGGAATTCTTCGCTTTTGCTTCTTTTTTTTTATCTGCAGCAGCTTCTTTTGCTTGTTCTTTTTTGTCCTCGACTTTTGCTTCTGAAATATCTTGAGATTTATCCAGGTCTGATATTTGTTCCTGAGAGAGATCATCATTCAGATTATCTTTAGATACATAATTTGTTATTTCCTCCGAAACGTTTTCTTCGATGGGTTGTTCAGTCTGACTTCCAGTTTTATCTTCTGTGATATTCTCTTTATGAGTATTCCCATCCATGTCATCAAGATCATCTAAGTCATCTTCCGGTTCAAAAAGAAGATCGGTAATAGGTTTACCAACCAAAGCCACATAAGAACTCAAAGACTCCGGTTCCGGATGCCCGAGTATGGAGGCTATATCCTTCAGGTCAGCTGTATTCTTAATTATATAGCTTTCTCCATATTTAGATAGAACTTTTTCTACTTTTTCATCATATGTCAGCTCTCTGGGTGGATTAATACCCCGGTTTGACTGTATCTCATCAATAGATGCTTTATCCAGAAGAAGTAATAACATTTGCTCAGACAATCTTACCTTGGAAAAAGCTGTAACATTGGCCAGGTCGTTATTAAGTTTATGTCCCGGATAAAATTTCTTGAATAACTCCAAGTCTTTATAAAAATACTCCGGATTCTTATGCTTTACAAGTAATCGGTTCTTTTCTGCGAATGATAATGCCATAATTGTATTTTATTAAGAAAAAGCCACCGGTTATAGTGGCTTTTTGGTGATTAAATAGATTTGTTAAGACCTCCCAACCTCGAAGAAGTTATAACCCGATCCGGTCTTCTTAATTTGCAATGTTATTTTACTCCCGGTTACAGCGACAAAATCAAGACCGGAATTAAGAGTAAAGGATACGCTATCTTCTATTTTGGTAGCATTGGTGTTTCCTGCTCCATTAATTTCAATCAAACGGCCTACATCGGCATCTGTGACGCCGGTTATGCCAGTTAATGTAGTTGCGACAGTATTGGCAGACAATTGATAAAACGGATTAGCCGTTAAAGCGAATGTGGCAGCATCTGCAGCAACCTGAACAGGATCGGTCAAAGGCAATACCCCGTTGTAAAAAAAGTATGGATTTGGACATTCAGCACCGGTCAGAGTTCCTGCTATCCCTGAAACACCTCCATCCTGATCTCCAATACTGGTATAGGAAAATTTTAATCCTCCAGAACAAGGATCACCTCCTATGAATCGCTTATTATCAGAGCATCTTTCCCAAATAGCTATAAAATCTTCACCTTGGTTATCGTATGCCCATTGCAGTGTTTCTTCAGAGATACCCTCAATTATAAAGTTTATTACCAACTTTCCATTATATGGAGATTCTCCAGGTTCAGCGTTTGGCTTTAGAGACTGAGCTTTGGCATCAATATATTTAAATACTTCTCCAACTAAGAGTGGATTTGTCAGAATTACAGCACCGACAGGTTTGGGAAAATTGTCAATATTTGCTGATTTCATCTTGGCTAGATACAATCGGTATTTTAATGCTCCTTGCTTACTGTTTTTATCTTGTTGACCTAAATTTGATAGAACCATAATTGTAATATTTATGAAATGAATAAAGAGAACCGGAGAAACTCCGGCTCTTTCGTATTTAGGATACCCTCCGGCGAAGCTCCAGATAGTTTCCGGTTGGTCTTGTCATTGTTACAGTTTCACCGTCAATTGTTTCCTGATAGTCTTCGAGTTCATTATATAGCCAAATAAAATCTCCTACAGCTGTAGGAACCCAGTCCGCTGATATCTTTGCAAATTTTCCGGCCTTTTTGATTTGTGTCGGATTATTGAGATCTCCACATATAATCTTACAAACTCTCTCTGCAGGAAGTTTATCAATATTTGTAATCTCTGTAGCAGCAGTATTTACCCCAGTCTTGAAATAAGAGTTTAACTTGGCATTTACAACTGATGCGTCTGCAGCTAGTTCTGTGACAGGATCATTTGTAAAGATCCATTGATTAACATATTCTGAAGCTTTCAATTCATCCAATGTTTTATATTGGATACCTGCCTGTTGTGCTCCGGCTCCTTCTTTCCATCGGGACATCACTCCTATTGATTCCCAGTCTCTCTCAAAATAGAAGGCAAACATTTCATTTGGTTTATCTTCGTGATTTTCGAGATTACCGGGTATTGTCAGAATTACCTTATAATTGTTTGCAGGTAAATTCGGAACCCAGATAATATTTGCATCGACATCTGCGATAGTATCGGGAGTTACTCCGGAAAAGTCTGTATCCCGTCCATATTTATTTCTAAACCATCGGGTATACCAGGCTTTATGTTTTCCATTTGCATATAACTTCCAACCAACCAAAGAATCAAGAATCTGAGTATGGAAGTCCCAGAATGACTCGAAATAATCACCGATAGTAGATTCCGTATATACTCCATAATCGGGATTAGGAAACACTTTATAGTCTTCTTCAACCAAATCTACAGCCTGATATACTCCATCAGCCGCTAACATGGCAGGGTTAGCAACTACATTTTGCTGTGGTGTACGTACACCTACCACACGTCTTCTATTTTGCTCGTTTTTCAGGATCTCTCCAAAATGAACCATAATCCATTCGATAAAAGTCCATTTGATAACATCTGATCCTTCTTTATTCAGGTAACCAATATATTGCTTTTCCAATTTGATCAAATCCTGGAACAGGAACTTGAACATCACATCAACAACTTTATATATTTCAGCTGTAAAACGGACATTACCTTTGAATATCTTACCTGGCCTATATCCTTGAGAAAGCTCTCCGAAATTTGCACCGGGAGCGACTTCTTTATTCTGGATATTGGATCTCATTGGGAAGATGTTACTTACCGAAGGTAATGATCTCAGATAAGCAAGAATGATATCTGTACGGCGAACGATATACTCTCCGGCTTTACCGAATAAGTCTGAATAGTCGATATTACTTTCTCCTGAAATCATTTTCTGATAATTCAGAAGCCCTACCATATTCTTTTCGGACAATTCAGCCGAACGCATAACCAACTGTTGTGAAAACGAATTGAAAGCTTTCATAAAAGATTCTTTCTGATCCGGAGTCAGTTTTTCAACTACAGGGGTTTTATTGATGGTCAGATCTACATACCAATTACCTCGAGACATCATAGGGTCCTCTATCCCGAATAGGTGGGTTGGAGTATGTGCCACACGTCCTAAAGTTATAGACAATACATTTGCTGAAGGATTACCTTGGTTAGTACCCAATGCGACTGTAGCAACTGGAGCTGTAGATTCCGGTAATTGTTCCAGAGTCTGAATTGTTTGCTGTTGTTCCACTATCTTTTGTGTCATAGCAGGAACTGTTTTTGGTGCATCTTCTCCGAACATGGCTGCAAGTTCTTGTTGGTCTTCTGCAGATAATTCAGGAACAGGCGCGGGATCCGGTTCGGCATCTTCGTTCGCTTCTTTATCTGCAGAAAAAGAAACTCCATACTCCTTTTCATATTCAGAGTACAACTGCTTTTGTTCGTCAGCAGACAGTTTGCCCTGCTTTACTTTATCTTTAAAACCCAGACGTTCGATCAGAGGTTTTAGTCGCTTTTGCCATTTCTTTAACATATAACGTTATTTAAATTGTGAATAGATTGATTGATTTGTTTCGTCAATATTCCGGAGAAGGCCTACAGCTCCTTCGAAATTGGTTATAGTGTCTATAAGACCGTATTGCTCGGCTGCATAGGCATAAAAAACCTTTCCCTCGAGAATACCCTCTATGGATTGATTTAAGTTCGGACGGTTAGATTTAATGATCTGCTGGAAGTGTTCGGCGAAAGGCTTCAAGGATTCATTTTTCAGTCTGGAGTCATCACCTTTTAATGCATCCTCGTACTCTGTATTCTTATACTTTGATTCATCCGGACGAACTACGACTTTCTTTACTCCCCATTTTTCAAACATGCCATCATAGTCGTACAATACAACCTGAGTACCGATACTTCCTATATCACACATGCGATTAGCGGCTACAATTGTATCACAGAATGATGCAACATATATTCCTGCTGAACAACACATACCGTCAACGAATGCAACACTTGGTTTCGTTCTGGATCGCAGAGCATCTTCCAGTTGAATAACACTTTGTGTAGTTCCTCCCGGAGTATTAATATAAAGGATAGTCCCGATTATATTTTCAGATGCATCCGCCTGCCTTAATAGATTGGCGATGTCATCCATTCCAAAGATATAGCCATCCCAACTCCAGCCTCCATATTTATACATAGAGCCGACAATGGGTATAACTGCTATTGAATTTTCGGGATAATTATAAAAAGGGTTTCCAGGATCGGACGATCCTGCGGAGATAGTCTTTACCATCCCATCAACATGGGGAAGTCGAACAGGATCCAGTTTGCCACCCTCAATCAACCGGTGTAATGTAAACATCACACTTTGATGCGCATTTTCACGCATAAAAAGAGGAGAGGTCGATATTTCAGATATCAGATGTTGTGACATTGCATATAATTTTAATGCAATGTTACAGGTTAACAACAGGTCCGTAAAGGACTTAAAGAAGTGGGGATATAGCCTTAAAAGTCAGATTTACAAATATTTTATCGGATGAAAACGTTAGTTCTGTTGGATAATCCAAACTTCCTGTAAGGAAAATACGATCATTGGTATATAACATTAAAATATAATTTTTTAATGAGATCTTAAGAATAGAGTTCAATTCAAAACTCATTTTTACCTTAGCTGTTACTGTTTCAGTTAGAACAGGTCCGGCATCGGGATTACTCCGGCTGGATTGATAAGTAGCCGGCTCCGTTAATGATAGATATATAAAGTTTTTTCCCTCTTTTAAGCTTATTGTGTTATCATAGATCCAATCAACATGATTGACATGTATCAGATCAACTCTGCTGCATATTATTTCCGTCATATTCTTATTTCATTTATAAATAATTCATAATTAAACACTTCTGGATTTTCCAACATTTTTCCAACAAAATCGGACAAAATCATACACTTGGTCGTTCATTTTTTATGTGTTTTTTTGAGGTATTTTCGTTTGTCTCTTTGCCGTATTTTTTCTCTCCATCGGTAAAAATCTTTCAATAATGCATCATCTGTAATACTATCAATCATGTATTCACATTTGAATTCATAAACAATGTCTTGATACCTCCGTCCATGAATGTTTTTTCCGATATCCAAACGGGAACGTAATTCACCAAAGAATAAAGCTTCAACTCTAAGAGTTATAATCTGGATACTACGTTGTCCGAGATAATTGTATATAGCCGGATCTTTTCCCTGTCTCCGATCCGGAAGACCCAGACATAAATTACCTTCAAGGTTCGGTTTACAATTTACAGGAACTTTTTCCAACAGATTCCAGACGGTATGGTAAAGATCCAGTTTATCGGGAAGACAAACACACTCCTGATCTCTACTGAAATATTTACCGTTCAGGTATTCTGCCAGATGGGATTTGAGAGTTATGCATATCTTAATCATATAAAAAAGTTCTTCTTGGTTGATATTTTACAAATATACATAAAATAAAACATTTTGATCATTTTATCTATTTGTTAATTATTGTGATTTCCAATAACCTAACAGTATGATTTATGGAAAGAGATTTTCTACGAGAAGAAAGTTTTCCTAGAAATTTTTGTTATTCTGTAACCAACCGAAAAGTGGTATATAACAATCTGATAACATTACAATTAAACACAATATATAGATTGTGACCGGAGGGGTATTTTTCGGAAAGCAGTTTGTAACCACCTGTAACCAGCATAATGGGGTACAAAGTATATATTTTTTGTAACCTTTTGTAACTAAAATTTGTAACCTTTTGTAACTATGTAACTAATTATAATATTTATAGTTTTCTCTTTTTTCAAACATTGGTTACAGAGTTACATAATTTTATAGGGAATTAAAGAGGGGAGGAGAAAAAGCAAGGGAAGCCCGAAAAACGCTTAAAGCACACTGATTTAATTATTGTTAATATACTTCCTGTTTAAGTTAAAATGCTTACCTTAGTAGTTATATTGGGTTTTTTATACCCACATGATAAGTATATAAAAAAGATGATAAACCTTACAGGGATTTATTTGATTGGTATAAAAAAAGCGAAGCTAGTAATATAGCTTCGCCTTACCTATTTAGTTAGTATTAACTGCTTTTGTCAATATTTACCATTCTTGCTATTCCAATCATTAATCATTGAAACAGTCCATCCGTAAGGACGAGTATTACCTTCAGAAAAGAATTGATAATTTGGATCATACGTTCTTATAGAACGAAATTGTTTCACTTTTCCATTTACTGTAAAAGAATAAGTCAAATCAATCTTAAGATCTTCAGTTGTCATATTTAATTTTTTATTATCATAATCTCCCAGAAGATATACCGCTGGCTGTCCTGTTTTATTGTTTATCCACTTTGGAATATCTGTTTTATTTCCAAATGTATAATTATACTTACCACCTATGGATGGATTTCCCATTGTTGATTTTGTTAGCACCTTCACTTTTCCATCATTGAATAATTCTTTATCAAAATATGCAAAATTAGCACTAGCAATACTAACACCTTGTCCTCTTAAAACTGACAAATTAGCTCTCGTTTTACTCGTCAAATTATAAGACTCTCCATCAAAATGTCCTGTGGTTGGATATACAGAAAAATTATAACTCATATAAGGAGATATAGTTTCATTGATTACCGGTAAAACTGAATTGTATTTGGTGTTTTTATTTACAGTTATGTATGCATACCACCCATCAGCTGTAGAAATATAATTAACCATACCGAACTGGCTTATTTCAATAGCTGGAGCTTGTTGCAAATTCCATAAACCAAGTTTTTCAGATGAAGATATATTTATTTGAATCGGAGGAATAGCTGTTGTTTGAGGGTTTTGTGTTGTACCTGTCAGTGCAACTTCTCCTGAAGTTTTAAATTGCAATGAATAGTTTGTCGCAGTATTACCAACTCCGCCTAAGAATGATCCAAAAATAACATTAGAACCTAAGTCTAAAAAAGCTTTCATATTTCCACTCTGTATAGCTGCTATTGTATTTGCTGCAACATTCATAATGGGACGTTTACTTCCATTTACGCTAATATTGCTCAATATCCAAGCCTTAGCTGAATCGGCAACCGCCGTAATTATACTTTTAGCAAACGGATTACCTTCTTGAGTCGGATTAGTTGAACTAATTATAGAACCTGAAGATTGAGATTTATAAGTACCTGTAATAGACAAGGAACCAATATTTTGTTGATATGCATCAATATTCAATGTTAAATTAGGCTGACCAGGATCATATGCTAACTCTACTTGGAAACAATTCCAACCAACAGTAAATCCTTTAGTCGGATTTCTCGTTACATTCATAATGTTTACTCCTGGAATATTCTTTCCAGAAACATCTAGAGGATAAGTAAAGAAACCATCTTGATTATAGAGTAATTTTTGACTACCTCCATCAAATGAAATTCTCCAATAGCCATTATTGCCATTAGTAGGATTCTCTAAATAATAAAAACCCTTTAGCACCCCTGTAAACTGATTGTAAAAAATAAGATAATTCATATTTGGTTTATCTTCTTTAATGGTATTTCTCAAAAGAATCCAACCATCCTCGGCTAATATATCCTTTCTTATATTATCTGGAATATTAGAAGTGGCATACGCTTCATTCCATGGAACATAAACAAGTTTATTCAGATTTGACAATTTAATTTCCGTCCAGCTTTCCCATTCGCCTTTGGGGATTGTTAACTCAGAAACCAATCCGTTAGCTCTTAGATCAATATTTTCATTCTCTACTTGAAGCATATCATCTTGAGAACAACTACAAAGAATAAGAAAACTGCACAAAAAAACAATAACTCGATTCATAACTTTAAGTATTTGTGTTAGTATGATATATATTTTAACTAGAATGTAATTTTCTCTTAAAAGAAATCTTTGAATACATTTAAGGTTCTTTAATTGATGAAGACAAATATAAACAATGAAACTAATGTATAATATCTTTTTTTTCTCTCTTTTTTCCCAAATAATATTACCATTATTTCATTCTGCGTATTGCAGAGTAATCATTTAAAAATTCGTAGTCGGAATGTTCGATAATAAATCGAAAAGCAACGATCATAAAAACTTTCAACTCTTTGCCTTTGAAGTATTTCTGAAAACAGAAAGTCGTTCCGGGTATCATCCCCTTCAGATTATGATAAACATTGGTTGCTACCTGAGTGTAGTATCTGTTCCCGATATCGTCCTTTAACTTATCGAGAGCCTGTATTACTTCAGAGACTGTCATCCCCCCTTCTTTCAGTCCAAAATCAGAAGGGGAGAGGACTTGTGCCACCGGCATCATCTGTTCCTGATTGATTGTTCTTGTTTTCATAATTATCAGCTTCTGCGAAGTTTATAGAATCTGTTGTTCTCACGTATATCATCTCAGTTGACTTGCCTTGGTGCTTTTTGATGATTCGCCCTCCATTATTTTTCAGTTCTGTAGGATTAAGCTCTATTACCCGGCTCGAATTCAAGCAGTAGTATTTAAGTGAACTTGAGAATTTCTGAGTTGTCCAGCTATTGATCTTGGAAATGGTTTTAAAATCAGTGAAGGCATCATCTCTGGGTATTAACCGATCGGTATTACCGGATCCTTCAGAGAAGTATACTTCTGCCCAGTTGAAGAAAGGTTCACCCATCAATGCCAGGTATGTTCTGGAGAGAACATTACTCATAGGAGGTTGTATCATTCCGGTTTGTTCTACTACTGACAGATAGAATTGAGTACAGTCCACAAAAAAGTTAAGGTCTGCATTCCACTCATCTCCGGAATAGAACTCGTCAAATAGATTTTTATTAAAGTCGTCTTTTATCTTTCTGGTCTCCAGATATCCATTTGTGTCGGTTTGTTGGTGATAATAGTCTGAAAATACGGCATAAAGCAACCGTCTTGCTGTAGACGGACTCATATTCCTATTTGTGAAATTAGTTGTAAAACACCATTTCGGAGACAAGGCATACGGGATCGTGTATGCTGCATTAAATTTCGGGTTGACGGTCAGAGCTGTCGTAATCCGGTCATAAAAGGAGTCAAATGCCAGATAAGCATGAGCATCATCAACCAGAATATAATCGGTATGCTCTGTCACATTACCGAGTAAGTGAGGATTCTCGATCATCTTAGGATCACGCCCCGGAAGTATCTCCGATTTCATAAATAACATCGGAGCTTTTGCATAGAAAGACTTTCCGGATCCACCATTGCTTTCGTCATTGTCCCCGATCTTATTATCCATACAATAAACTGCCCAGCCTTTATCTTCAGCTTTGTATCGGTGAAATAAATATCCCAAACAAAATATCTTGTTGATCAAATGCAGTTTTTGTTCTGAAATCTCAGATTTATTCAACGCAGGCCCATCGATAGCAAAGTGGTATTTCTTCCGGTATTCTTCCGGTGTAATATCGGGTAAATGTGGGTAAACATCATTCTCCGGCTCAAACTCTTTCCTCCAGAAGATCCGGGAGGTATTTATCAAATATTGAAAGAACTTACTCGATTGTTCGGGATTAACTGATATATCCCAAAGAATGGAATTATCTTCTTCTCCCGATATCTCATTATCCTGGGCAACTTTGTTTATTTTAAATGCCGGTTCCATCCGCTTTACATGATGATCGATCAGCTCATCTTTCCAGACATGCCGTCCTGAATTACCGGGACTGTATTCCTTTATATCTTTGCCGGTTACTTCCCATACCGTATTTCGAAAGAAGAAGAATTGTGATGTCGGAGTATAATCTTTAAAGGAGAGCTGCACTTCATCCAGATCGAGATTCGATTCGGACAGCCTAGTCGAGTTCCGTACCAGGTTACGGATCTCAACCGGTAGATGCCTGTCCCAAACAAACTGCTTAAGGAATGCTTTCACATCCTTCAGCTTTATTTCTTCTACAACATCTCCTTTAATCCGAGCCAGCATGGATCCGGTTTTCGCATTCTTATTTTCTAAGGATACATAACCGTTACATCGTAAGAAATAAGTTACATATTCAGCATTAATATCGAGCCGTTTACGACCTTTTCCATCATCTGTATATTCCCAGAATCGGACAGGCATTGCCAGATTGAACAATTTAGTAAAATCTGATTTGTCAGGGTAGATCTCACAATAATCCCGAAAGTCTTTCCGGGGACGATGCCGGTTGTCTCTATAAGTTCTTAATTTAGCGGGTAGCCATATCGTATAAAGGTCGATATGTTTCAGAATCATTTTCTTTGCATACTCAATGCCCCTTTCGTCCAAATCAGGGATATAGTATATCTTCTTTACATATTTCTGTATCTCCTTCAGCTCCCATTCCGACAAGTTGTAGCCTTCAGCATTAAACCATAAGGGTGTAAAGCTGAAAGCCTGTATACATAGAGCATCACGCTCTCCGGATACGATAAAAGCTTCATCCAGTTTTTCATAATTAAAAGGCTTGTCATCCTCCTTTGCTTTTTTATACTCATCTGTTTTCTCCTGCTCTACTTTAAACCTATCGTATTTTTCCTTCAGCTCCTTCAGTCCATGTATATATTGCTCAGGTTTGTTCCCGAAGTGTAAGAAACGATATTGCTTCTGAGGTTCCAGAGGTTTATATATCTTATAGAAAGTCTGATCAGCTCCGTTGCGATCCTTGTATTTGCATTCACGCATAAATATCGGATAGGTGTCTTTACTGTAAAAAACAATAGACGTTCCTTTTTTGGTTAGTCGGTAATGCTCAAGAGAGAAATAACCTAAAGCATCACAATCTTTCTGTTTGACATGGGGACCTAGCAGCTTTAATTCGTCAGGTGTAAATTTTTCTTTTTTCTTAAAATAATAGGATCCATCCGGCTCATCTTCTTTTGCAGGATTCTTCCTGATGTCAGGTTTGTTTACTTCTGCGATCAGTTCTGTTTCTGTTACATGGTATTTTTCAGCCAGGTAATAAATCGCTTCTGTAAATTTGATACCTAAGTCCTGCATACAGATATCAATTGCAGACATAGCCGGACCATCCCCGAAATCTTTGACTTTCCAAACCTCTGTTCCATCCTTCTCTTTCTTCAGAAATAAAGCTGCAGATGGAGTCTTATCGGAAGCTCGTACTCGAAAATGCTTATTGGTTGAAGTCAAAGCTTCCCTCGCCTGAGGTAAAAAGTCCAATATTATATCCAGACCATTATTGGTCTTGTCATATATGTCTTGTATAGATATCATTAAGTTACGATGTTACAGTGGTTACAATTATTTATGCAGATTTAACATGCATAAGTAATGCTTTAAAAGGAGTGTTTAAATGACAGATTAACTGCTGCACTCCGGAGTTATATCTGACTTTCTTCCCTTGGATACAAATTCTTTTGAAAACGCTACACCCTGATATAAGTGAAGCCTCAAACATCCGCACTTTGTACACCGGGATATTTTATAAGTCCCGGGGAAGTCCGGACACAAAGTATTATCTATAGTCCACTTATGTCTCATAGCTTATACTTTTCGAAAAGACGATAGATTATTTCTTCCAGTCTTTGATTAGTATAGGAGAATTTTGGTATCAGAGTAAAGGAGCAGGATACAGTTTCCCCATTAGATGGGTAACTATAGAAACTGCCTTCCTTGACACTTACAATCTTTGATGCTTCCAAATCATCCAGAAAGTTCTGCCCCACATAGAAAAGACAAAGACAGGTGATCGGACGATTACGGTCTCCGGCTCGACAATCGAAAGACATATAGTGATTTTCTGAATCTATAATTGTAGCAGATCTCATATGATGAATTGAAATGAGTGATTTTGCCACATCTTATTTTTTAGTTACCATGTATTGCTGAAGAATATATTTTCACAATTTCCAGAGAGTCGGATAATTATAAAAATGTTAGGGGATCCTCCCTTTCCTCTTTAGAGAAAATATCAGAACCTGCTACTTCATTTATAATTGGCTTTGCCAAATTTGGAATATTAGTTCTTCCAGCAAGCCAATTCCTCCAAATATCATCCGTTATTGAACACTTTTTTATAATAGTATCTTTTACAGACTTATAGCGTCCCATTTGAATACTATCCATATACTTTTTAAGGTAATTCTCATTCATCTAAAATTCTTTTTATATTTCTATTTTTACACATCTATATGTATAATTACATGACAAATGTATTACAAATATTGAGATAATCTCAATATTTAAATGAGAAAACATCATTAAATATGAGATTAAGTCATAAAATATTGAGAAATAACAACTTATATTTAAGTATATGAATGTCGCAAAAAACATACGATTAATAAGAGAAGAAAAAGGTCTAAATCAAAGAGTTATATCTGACGCCTTGGGTTTAGACACTGCTGTTGCAAGCAATATTGAGAGTGGAAAGAGAGAATTAAAAGTAAAGGAACTTGAGATAATCGCAAAAGCACTTGATGTAGATGTCTTATATCTTCTCACATATCCTGAAGAGTACGTTAAGAAGAGTGAGAAAACAAAGGAACCTTTGGAGGCAATCTTGCAAATAAGACTTCAAGCTGATAAAAAAGATCAAGTACTAAAATTAGTGTTTGGAGAAAATAACTTAGAAATATTAAATAAGTGAAGATTGAAGATGTCACAAATATTCGAATCATTCTTCTGAATCATGGGTTTATTGAATCTAAAGATAAATATCTTAAATGTGATGATATTCGCATAGATATTGATTACATGGGAGAGACTATAACTATTTGGTATTATGATTATACAATAGGCTCGGATGTTGCTATCCCTATTTGGGGTGGACTAAGCCCAATAGAATTAAAGTCATTACTATATTATTGCTCTTTAAAAGAAGCTCAAATTAAATTTCAAACATTAATCAAGAATACACCGATAAAAATTGGGGAATATCTTCTCTCTAAACCTACTGAAGACGATGAATTAACAGAATATATTGCAGCCTTTAAATCTTTTAGATACATCCAAGAATATTCAACAGATCAGAAGATATCTACAAGTTCAATAAAAGAAAGAATTCAAATATTAGCAAGAAATGCAGGTTTATCTGAAAGGAAATTCTCTTTATCTATAGGCAAAAGCGAGTCTTTTATCCGAACAATTAAAGAAAATGTAGGTTCAGATACAATCCGTAATATCCTAATATCTTATCCAGATGTTAACCCATACTGGCTCTTACTTGGTACTGGAGATATGTTCATTAAAAACAAAGAGGCTAGTACGATAAAACAAGATACTCAATTATATATAGAAAGTTTGAAAGAACAAGTTGTTCAACTAAAAGAAATAATAAGAACCAAGGATGAAATAGTAGAACTTTTAAAAAGAGAAAAATAAATAAAAACAGATGATTTCAACCGGGACAAATACGGGACAATTCTTATGTTTTAAATTCTATAATATACTGATTACAAATAGGCTGATAAGTGTAAAAAAGCTAAATAAAGTCCGGTTCCCGCAACACAGAAAGCAATCGAAATTCGATTGCTTTTTTATTAGCGACAAATCCTCTGCTAAATATAGCAATCAATCAATTCAGCAATTGTTTCAATTGCTCAAATGAAGAAACCCGAGATAAGTTTTTGTCTACCTCAACCTCAATATCATCTGAAGCAACTATTGTAACTGTAATTTCAGTATCAATATCTTCCGAAACTTTAAAGTTATTGCGTTGCAAGAAATTTCTACCCCAATAAAACAAATCACCCTCAGCTATAAGATGTATCTCCTTATCAGCTTTCTGCTGCGCAACAAATACACCAGTATGCTTATCAAAAGAGATATGACCATTCCCTAAATAATCATTTATAGAATCAGATAATACAATATCTTCCGTTACTCCGCATTTGAGACCTTTTTCTCTCGATAGCAACCATAACCGGTCAGACAAAGTTAAAGCTAACTCTATATCATGAGTTGATAGCAAGATAGTCTTATTCTGAGTCAAGGCTAGATTATGCAGCAGATTTGTAATCTCAATCCGATTTACAATATCCAGATAAGCAGTAGGCTCATCGAGGATAATAATAGGGCATTCCTGCGCCAAAGCCTTTGCGATCATTACTTTTTGCCGTTCTCCATCGGATAATTCAGCAACATAAGAATCCTTCTTATGAAGAATACAGACATCCGACATAGCTTTTTCTATGATTGCATAATCGGATTTTGACAGACGTCCGAAAAATCCGGTATAAGGATGGCGCCCCAAAGCAACCAGCTCAGATACAGTGAGCCCTCCTGATACTGTTTTATCAGTCAATACAAGCCCTATAAGCATCGATAATTCGTGTTCAGTATATTCTCTTATATCTTTGCCCTTGAGAAGAACCTGCCCCTGCAAAGGAGCTTGTAAAGTAGTCAATGTTCGTAACAATGTAGATTTACCCGCTCCGTTGGAACCTAATAAACATGTAAGCTCTCCCGCAAATAGATCAAACGAAACATTCTCATATAGCACAGAGGCCGATCTCCCTCTTGTTTTAGGATACCCTAGGCTTAATCCATCGGATGATATGACTGATGATTGTTTCATTAATTGAAATACTGTATCTTTTTTTGATTCACAATTACATAAATAATCACAGGAGCTCCGAAAATCGGGGTGATCGCATTCAAAGGTATCAATCCCGCCGAACCAGGAATTACACTTATCAGATTACATAAAAGAGCCATAAGTCCTCCTATTAATATAGTCATAGGCAACAGCAACTTATGATTAGATGTACCTAAAAGCAATCTTGCAATATGAGGAACCGCAAGACCGATAAAAGAAACCGGACCGCAATATGCCGTTGTAACAGCAGTAAGTATTCCTGCACAAAACAGCAGCAGAAAACGAATCCGTTTAATATTCACACCTAAATTCGCGGCATATCTCTCACCAAGCAATAATGCATTCAGGGGCTTTATCAATAATACTGACAATATTAAACCCAATGTTACGACTATACAAAAGAATGGCAGCTGGACAGTGGTCACACCAGAAAAATCACCCATCCCCCAAATCATATAAGAGAAAACCTGCTCGCTTGTACTCCAATACTTCAACAATGATATAACCGATGAAGTAAGATAACCGACCATAATACCGATAATAAGCAACATGATATTATTACGTACAATGGATGCAAATCCCATAATTATAAGAAGAACAGCTGCAGCTCCCAGAAAAGCACCAAACACAACAGTCATTGATGCCGACAAATTAAATCCGGATGTGTTACCTATGAATCCACCGAACAGCAATATCACTACAGCGACTCCTAGACTCGATCCTGCACTGATACCCAGAATGCCCGAGTCTGCTAAAGGATTGCGAAATGCAGTCTGCAGCAAAAGTCCAGACACGGCAATACCCATACCTGTAAATAAAGCTGTCACCGCTTGCGGATACCGGACTTCCAGAACAATATGTTCCCATGATTTTTTTATAGTATCATCCCCAAAAAGGATATGTAAAACCGAATCAAATGGAATCTTAACGGAGCCGACAAACAGGTTGGCAAAAAATAAAAGTATGATTCCAGCCACCAGCAGGAATACATACTTTACTATATGTGTTTTTAAATTCAATCTTCTAATTTTTCAGGTACAAAATTACTAAAATAAGCTTATACAATACTGAAAGAAAGAATAAACTCTTTGGCTGCCAATTTACTCTTTCATCTTATGGTAATACCTCGGCGTATAACCGGGGAATAAATCCGGATGAAACACATAGGCAAAGTCCTGTAAAATGTAGTCAGGATGTATCGGTAAATCTTCGTAATAAGGAGTCTTTCCCGCATTACATTCGTATATATTCCGGTTTTTAAATGCCGAGAAATACGAATAAGGCTTATACTCTTTCGCTAATCCCGAATAAGTAAGATCAATAGGATTGTTATATTTAATCAGCCAGAACTCAGTTTCTCCGGCATGCTCCAACACTTGTTCAAAAGCCAAAGGCACAGATTCCACTTTACCATTATCATGCCATGCATAAGTAGCTCCTGCATCACTCAACATTCTCGAAATAAAACTCTCTCCCCCTGATGTATACCACACATTACCATACATCAAATCGATAAAAACAGAAGGACGCTCTTTAACATGTGCAACCTTCTCTTTTATCTCATTATAATTAGATACGGTTATATTAAACAGAGAATCGGTTTTTTCTTCAGTAGCAAAAAACAACGAATAGAATCTGATCCATTCTGCCCGCCCCAATGGAAGAGGTTCCATATAATCCGGAGTTTCTATAATCGGAATACCTGTTTTATCGACACTGCCATATGTCCTGCCTTGTATCGGTGTTGCCAGAATAGCTTCAGGATCTGAATCGACAATTTTTTCGATCACAGGATTGGCAGCTTGTCCAAGGTCAGCTATAGACCCGTTTCTCACACCATTCTGAATGTAATCTATATCAATATAACCCGGCTCACAAACACCCTTAACCGTAGAGATAACGCCTAATTCATCCAATGTTGCACAATGAATAGTAGAATAGGCAACCACTTTGCTCAAAGGGGTACGTATGAGAGTTCCTTCAGGCAGATTTTTGGGCAGCTCTTTCTTCTTATCCACTAAAATATACCGTTGGAGTATTTTTGTTGAATCCCAGGGGTCAACAACTGTAACCTCTTTGTATTCGGGAAATATTTTAACTTTAAACCCCTTTGCGTAACGAACGGTATAGACCGAATCTTCTACGCCCAAACTATGACCGCCGCTTTGAGTACCGCTACCTGAACAAGCAGCAAACAGCACTACCGATAAAAATAATATAAATGAATATCTCATAACTAAAGCCTATCTGATTTTACAATACAACCTTAAGCCTATGCATCACCTTTTTTTCAATTGTTTTTTTGCCTTACCTTCAAAAGGTAACAAAAGTAACTTCGGAATTGTATATTTTTCAATATGTTCTTTTCTTCTATTCTGATCACATTGGGGTAGAGCAATGCCCTACCCCAGAGTTTAATTTGATTATAGTAAACACAAGAGAAAAGGTTACAAAGGTTACACAAAAAATGACTCTTGTTTGCTATTTCCTTTTTCTCTTATCATCATATTCTCTCATTGTTTTTTGAATAGATAAAAAACAGATTTATATTTTGACCTATTCAGAAAATAAAACAAGACATCTTATTTATAAATAAATAAAATCTTCATCGGATATGCCGCTCCTGTATCGAATTTCGATATGAATTTTCCGCCGGCAGAGAATATATATACATCTCCAGTATTTGAACCATTAGCTGCAGCCACATAATAGTTCCCGGATTTTGGATCTACTGTTACATAAGATATATCTGCGATAGCTGTACCATCTGTTATGAAACTACCTTCGACCACTTTATTAGATGCAATATCCCAATAAGTAAATGATGATGTTGGTTTACTGTTAACATATTCTTTTTTCAACAAATACAATTTTTCACTGACAGCATACATCGAAAAAGAGCGATCTGTATCCAATACTTTCACTTCATTTGATGTTGTATTGATTGATTGCAGAGTAGTAGGAACATCACCGTAATTACCTCTTGAGATCAGATACAAATTATTATATTTATCAACTTCTAATTCAACAGGATTAACAGCTACTTCAATATCTTTCTTTTCAGATAGATCTGGATTCAGTATTGAGACGGTATTATTATATCCACTTTGCCAGTTCAAACCTCCTGAATTAGCAACATAAACTTTATTGTTTACAACTTTTACAAACTCAGGATTAGCACCTACAGCCACTTTCTTATCAATAGATAAAGATGTTGTATCTATTCTGGCAATGTAACCATCAAATGAAGTTACATACACTTTACCATTGTATGCTTCGAACATACGAGGTTGAAGTTTTTGTGAATCATCTTTAATTTCGGCTAGCTTTTTGCCTGTCTTATCCAAAACATAAACAATACCCGAATTGTATACAGAAACGTAAAGCTTACTTCCATAATAGATCATATCTTGACCTGTGTCACCAAGTTTTACACCGTTAACATTTTCAAAAATATTTGATGTTTTGCCAGTCTCTGCATTATAAGTAATCAAAGCTGCACTGTTCGAATCTTTACCTCCACTACTGAGAACATATACATTCCCGATTGAGTTATCCTCTTTATTATTATCATCATCGTCGCTACATGATGTAAACCCTAACACCATTATCGACAGTAATAATAGTGATGCAAATATATTTCTCTGCAATTTCATTATAAATAGTTTAGTTTATTAATATATAATCTAAGGTCTAGGACCTTCTCTTTTACTGATCAAGCAAATAACAATAAGTTATTCACACAAAAATTTGATGGCAAAAAGTTCGCTTATTTTATTTTAGGCGTCTCTTGCTTTACTCCCCGAAAGCATGGTACAAATATTTATTATGGCAGGTCTTCTGACTTGCTCCATCCTAAAACCTCCTTCCCGTTTTACATCAATAAACAGTGGAATAAAGTAATGTTTCGGATCTTTACCGGAGCTTACAGCAGCGGGTCTGTTCAGGACTTTCACCTGATTCCCTTTTCAGCAGAATTTATAGAATTATAAATCTGCCACCATAACAATCACAAAGATGATTATTTTTTATAAAAAAAACAACATTTAAGGTCTAAGACCTTTTATTCACTTTGCAATCTTAAATTTAGCAGACTGTTATATTTTCAAATCTATCATTAATATTTTCTATTACTAATTAATTGCAAGTATATAATTTCGTATTTTATATAGATAGTAAACAAACCGAATGTCTTAAAATAACAAAGACTGTCTATTCAAAAAATAGACAGTCTTTATTGTTGTTGAAAAGCGTTTTTATGTAACAGAAGGTATTATAACCACCGATGCTCCTATGCAGGGTTAGTTACAAAAAGGTCTGAAACCTTTATTTATCTTGTTCCACCTCCAAGCGATCTGTATAAGTCAACAGATGCCTGTAATTGTTCCAGTTTATCGCTTACCTGACCAAGCTGAGCTTGCAGCAGATTTTGCTCTGCAGTTAATACTTCAGTATAATTAGCTTCACCTGCTTTTAATAATTCCTGAGTGAAATATACGGCTGTATTAAGAGCATTTACCTGTTTATCACGAAGTTCATTCTTTGATAATGACGATTCGTAAGTATATAAGATATTCGAAACTTCATTACCTGCAGACAAAACTGTTTTTTCGAATGTCAGATATGCTTCTTCTTGTTCAGCTTTTGCAACTTTCAACTGAGTAATCAATTGCTTTCTTGCAAAGATAGGCTGAGTCAGACCACCGACAAGACTAGCAAACAGGTTTTCAGGTTTAAAAAACTGAGCCAAACCGTTTACTGTTGAATACCCGATCATACCCGAACTTAAACTTATTGTGGGATAAAAGCTTGCTTTAGCCACATTAGTCAATTCGAATCTCTGGCGGAAACTCAACTCGGCCTGTTGCACATCCGGACGCATAGCCAACATTTGAGCAGGAACTCCGGCTTTCAGTTCTGTAGGAACAGCCTGATTAGCCAGACTGCCTCTTTCGATAGCCTGTGGCTTACGTCCCAGCATCAAGCATAGAGAATTCTCAAGCTGACGTATCTGGCTTTCCAAATCAGGAACGCTTACTTTAGTCGAATACAACAAAGCTTTACTTTGTTCAACCGAAGCACTTGTCAGATTACCGGCATCTCTCAAAGCCGCCATTGTTTCAGTTGTCTCATTCAGCAACTCAATATTTTCTTTTGTGACTCTAAGTTGTTCATCCAAAGCCAGCAATGAATAATATGTTGTTGCAATATTGGCAATCAGAGAAGTCTGAATCAGATTTTTGTAGGCATGGCTATTCAAAAACTGAGCATATGCCGCTTTAGATTGACGGTTTAGTTTTCCCCAAACATCTAATTCCCAAGCAGCAGAAACACCTAAAGTGTAGGTTTCTTTGTGATAAGCTAAGCTTTTGCGATCACGGGGTGCACCGGTTGTCGGATCTGCAGCACTCAAACGAGTCTGCTCAACCTGACCCACCAATGCTACTGAAGGAAAATAAGCCGCTTTAGCCATTCCTAAATTAGCCTCTGCCTGTTTGATTCTCGAAAATGCAATCTGCAAATCGAAATTCTGAGCCAAACCTTCATCTATCAGACCTTGTAAAACAGGATCAGCAAAATATTGTCTCCAAGGAATATTCGCGATCGTTAATGTATCAGTAGAATTAGCATCCCGATACAAATTTTCAGAACTATATTCCGGAGATTTGTATTTATTGGTTATCTGACAGGAGCTGAATCCTATTGAGGCTGTAAGCCCCAATAGAATAGCACCTTTAATATATTTTTTATTCATTTTTGTCATTTTTGTCTATTAACAACCTCGTCATTAGAATTAACCATACCCGACTTGCTAAACTTGTCTTGTATTGTTTGGAATATGATGTAAAGAGACGGTATAACCAAAACCCCGATCATTGTTCCTATAAACATACCTCCAATAGCACTAATACCGATAGAACGGTTACCAATAGCACCTGCACCCGAAGCAAACATCAACGGCATAAGACCGAATATGAATGCAAATGAAGTCATCAAAATCGGACGAAGACGAGCTACAGCTCCATTTACGGCAGATTCGACAATACTCATTCCCTGCTGACGACGCTGAATAGCATACTCCACGATAAGAATCGCATTCTTAGCTAACAGCCCGATAAGCATGACGAGCGATATCTGGACATAGATGTTATTTACAATACCGCTACCTCCCATCATAGCGACAAAGATAAAGATAAACACTCCGGCCAAACCTACAGGTAGAGAGAATATTACAGCCAACGGAAGGATGTAACTTTCGTAAAGAGCAGCTAACAGCAAGTAAACGAAGATCAAACACAATCCGAAGATCAATATTGTTTGACTACCAGAGCCAACTTCTTCACGGGTCATACCAGAATATTCATAACCATATCCTTCGGGCAATACTTGTTTTCCAACTTCGTCAACCAACTGTATTACGTCACCCGAACTGTACCCTTTATAGAAATTAGGGATAATAGTCACACTCATTGACGAGAACATATTGAAACGAGTTAAAGCCTGAGGACCTGTTACGTCTGTAATATGAAGAAACTCTGTTATCGGAGCCATTTCTCCCGATCCGGTCTGAACAGTCAGTTTATCAAGGTCTGACATTTGAGCCCTGTATTCAGGTGATGCCTGAACCATTACCCGGAACTGCTTACCATAAAGATTGAAGTTTGAGATATACATACTACCTATATATGCCTGCATAGAAGTCATTACCTGAGATAATGTCAATCCGGCTTCTTTAATCTTAGGAATATCTGCTTCGATCTGTTTTTGTGGGAAGTTCGGGTTAAATGTGGTCATCGCCATCATCACCTTATCGCTCTTCTTCACTTCATCCAGGAATTTGTTGGTCAGATCATAGAATTTATGAATATCACCACCTGTTTTATCCTGAAGCTGCATTTCGACCCCGGTACTCATACCGAAACCTTGTAAAGTTGGCATACCGAAGAACAAGAATGTCGAATTTTGTATATGAGAAGTTTTCTCTGTCAACTGTGCCGCAACCTCATTAGTATTGATCTTACGATCGTTCCAGGGAACCATCTTGATAATCATAGATGCATATGAGCTACCAGAACCACTAAGGAAACTTACCCCTGAGATAGTGGTAACATCTTTCACACCTTCTATACCTTTAGCAATGGCTGTAACTTCGGCAACCAAAGAGTCTGTTCTTTCGAGTGAAGCACCGGGAGGTAATGTCACCATACCCATTACACCTCCACCATCTTCCTGAGGCACGAATCCTGTGGGAATCTGTTTCATCAAAAAGACTAAAATAACTGCACTTATTGCTATAATAGCAACTGTAATCCAACGGTGTCCGCGCCTTCCTAAGAATTGCAAACTGCTTTTATATTTTTGTGTTGCTGCATTAAATGCGATATTAAAGCTATAATAGAAACGCTGCAAGAAACTCTTTTTCTTAGTCTCATAGTCTTCATCATGCCCTTTCAGGAAGAGTGCACAAAGAGCCGGACTCAGAGTCAACGCATTCACAGCCGATATAACAATCGAAATAGCCAGCGTCAAACCAAACTGTTTATAGAATATACCGCTTGTACCACCAATGAAACTCACGGGAATAAACACGGCAGACATAACCAAAGTAATAGATACGATAGCAGGTGCAATTTCTTTCATCGCTGCCATTGTGGCTTTTTTCGGATCCTTTTCCCCGGCATCGAGCTGAGCATGCACCGCCTCGACGACGACTATCGCATCATCGACCACAATACCGATCGCCAGTACAAGTGCAAATAATGTCAGAAGGTTGATAGAGAAACCAAACATCTGCAAGAAGAAGAAGGTACCTACAATAGCTACCGGAACGGCAATCGCCGGAATCAGCGTAGATCTGAAATCCTGCAAAAAGACAAACACAACAAGGAACACCAGTAAGAATGCCTCGATCAATGTATGTATTACCTTCTCAATAGAAGCATCAAGGAAGTCATTTGCATTCATCAGATAAGTCAGTTTCATACCTTTAGGGAATGTTTTAGACTCAGTATCCAATACATGTTGTATATTCTTGATTACTTCCTGAGCATTAGATCCAGCAGTCTGGCTAACTGCAATAACAACAGATTCCGCTCCATTCGTATATGAGTGTACAGTGTAGTTAAGTGATCCTAATTCTACATTAGCAACATCTTTAACTCTCAATACATGACCATCTTGCGAACGGATAACAATATCACCGAATTGCTCTGCAGTTTTCAAACGTCCTGTATACTTTAATGTATATTGGAACGATTGATCGCTGTTCTGGCCTATTTCTCCGGGAGCAGCTTCTATATTCTGATCAGTTAAAGCTCCGATAATTTCATCTGCTGATATTTTATAAACAGCCATCAAATCGGGCTTCAACCAAATACGCATCGAATAGTCTTTGGCTCCGTATACTCTCGCTTCACCTACCCCAAACACACGTTTGATCTGTGGTAAGATATTGATATTTGCATAGTTTTGAATAAACTCTCCATCGTAGTCCGGATTATCACTTGACAATGATAAGAATAAGATCGTACTACTTTGTTGTTTACGAACAGTTACCCCAACTGATACTACTTCCGATGGTAACAAAGGAGTAGCCCTCGCAACCATGTTCTGAACGTTTACCGCAGCAATATCAGGGTTTATCCCTTGCTTAAAATATACAGTTACTGTAGCCTGTCCATCATTACTAGCTGAAGAAGTCATGTAGGTCATACCTTCAACCCCATTCACTTGCTCTTCGATAGGAACGATTACACTATTCATTACAACATCCGCATTAGCTCCACTATAGGTCGTATTCACCACCACAGTAGGAGGCGCAATATCCGGATATTGTTCAACAGGAAGGGTGACTAATCCGATAATCCCTAATACCACTATGATAATAGAGATCACGGTAGATAGCACCGGTCTTTCTATAAATGTTTTTAACATTGCTTTTTATTATTTTTTTTATGATAGAAAGTATTTAATGACCGCTTTAGGGAAATAATTAACTCTCGTTTTTCTTAACCAAGCCTGTCAATAAATAGGTCTGAGACCTTAATTTTATTACTGTTGATTTTCAACTTTGATTTTTTTACCATTACTCAAAGTTGCAACGCCATCTGTAACAATACGATCTCCTGCTTTTAAACCAGAAGTCACAGCATAGTTCTTTCCATCAGGCATCGCAGAAACACTTATCAGTGTTTGCATAACAGAATCGCCTTGAACTTTATAAACCAACACTTTGTCTTGTTGATTAAATGTTGCTTTCTGAGGCACTACATATACATCCTTCAGGTACTGAGGTATAGAAACTTTACCACTTGTTCCGCTTCTCAATAATCCTTGAGGATTAGGGAATTCAGCTCTGAATCCGGCAGAACCTGTTGAAACATTTATAACACCAGCAATTGTTTCGATTTTTCCTTTTTCAGGATAGACACTTCCATCAGCCAATACCAAAGTCACCTCAGGCATATTTTTGATTTTTTCGGCTTGAGTATTTCCTTCTGCATTCTTTAAGAAACCCAGCAAGTCTTTTTCATTCAATGAGAAGTAAGCATATACATTACTGGTATTAGCTACTGTTGTCAGAACATTTGCCTTATCAACCAAACTTCCCTGACGATAAGTTATTGCTCCTACAACCCCATTTACAGGACTTGTTACATTAGTCCAACTCATAGTAGCCTGAGCACTGTACAATGAAGCCTTAGCTTGTTCAAGAGATGCCTTCGATGCCAGATAAGCATTTTCATAAGTCTGCAATTGAACATTACTTACGATGCCTTTTTCTGCCAAAGGACGGAATCTTTCTACATTCAATTTTGCGGTATTTAATGTAGCTTCAGAACTTCTAACCAAAGCTTCTGCCGAAGTTAGTGCCTGTTGTGATGCAGGAGAGTTAATTTTAAACAATGCTTGTCCCTTTTTAACAACAGCCCCTTCGTCTACATAAATAGCCTCGATAAACCCTTCAACCCTTGGTCTTATTTCGATATCCTCCTGCCCTTTGATAGTCACAGGATATACCGATTCCAATTGAGCATTTTGTGTGCTCAATACCAGTGTAGGATATACACTAGCCGGCGTTTCTTGCTTTTGATCCTGTTTACCTCCACAGGAAATTAATAGCAAAGCCGAGAAAAGACTAACACTCACTTTTTTCAAATCCATACCTTACACTAATTAATTTATTGTATTAATATTTAATCTTGTTAGTTCGTTTAATAAGATCTTTAGCTGATCTTTCATTGTCTCCACATCAATATTTTCAAATAAGCCATCTTGGGCTTCTTTTACTTTAGTTATCGCCCTTTCAAATAATTCACGTCCTTCATCCGTAAGTTCAACAACCCGCGCACGCGTATCTATAGAACTTTCTTTTCGGGTTACCAAACCCTTCTTCTGAAGATTCCGTAATATAGTAGAGACCGTCATTGGATCTATCTCGGTCTCCTGAGACAATATAATCTGAGTCACTTCGTTTTCTTGCTGGGATAAATGATATATAGCTCCCAGAATTTCGGTCTGAGACCCTGTCAAACCAAATTCATCGAGCATACGATGCTTTCCTCTTTGCCAATATTTAGTTATTCTCCAAATCAAATATCCCAAATCCTCCTCAGGATTTTTTAGTTTAAAACAATCAGCCATGTTTACTTTTTTGTAAATATCATGCAAATATAATAAGTACACTTACTATAAGTGTTCTTATGTATCAATTTTATTTTACCTAATCACATTTTTTAACAATATATTAACATTCAAAAAATAAGGTGGTCCATTCACGAACCACCTTAACAACTGTATATAAAATATTTAACACCTATTCTTTAATTTCAATCTTCAAACAAAGTTCATTAAGCTGCTCTTGTTCTAATCGTGCGGGAGCATCAACCATTACATCCCTACCCGAATTATTTTTAGGAAAGGCAATACAATCCCTTATTGAATCCAGACCAGCAAATAACGACACTAACCGATCTAAACCAAAGGCCAAACCGGCGTGAGGTGGCGCACCATATTTAAATGCGTTCATCAAGAATCCAAACTGCTCCTGAGCTCTTTCTTCAGTAAAGCCTAATAATGAGAACATTTTCTTCTGCAAAGCACTATCATAAATACGCACCGATCCTCCACCAACTTCAACTCCATTGATTACCATGTCATATGCACTGGCTCTCACCGCAGCCGGATCTGTATCTAACAAATTATAATCTTCTTTTTTAGGACTGGTAAACGGATGGTGTTTTGCAAAGAAACGATTCAATTCTTCGTCTTTTTCCAACAAAGGAAAATCGACAACCCAAAGGCAACTGAATACATTTTTATCTCTTAAGCCCAAACGCTCTCCCATTTCGAGACGAAGCTCACACAATTGCTTTTGAGCCTTCTCGGTTTCTCCACATATGATCAGAATAAGATCCCCCTTTTGAGCACCACAACGTTCTGCCCATTTCACAAGATCATCTTGATTATAGAATTTATCAACAGACGACTTTAAAGTTCCATCTGCTTCATATTTAACATAAACAAGTCCTTTTGCTCCAATCTGCGGACGTTTAACAAAATTGGTTAATTCATCCAACTGTTTACGAGTATATTCTGCGCATCCTTTTGCACAGATTGCGCCGACATACTCACTGTCATCAAATACGACAAAATTCCTTCCAGTTGTAAGATCCTTCAGCTCCACAAATTTCATCTCGAAACGAGTATCAGGTTTATCAGAACCGTAATACTTCATTGCATCTGAATAAGGCATCCGTGGAAATTTCGGCAAATCCAACCCTTTTACAGTTTTAAATAAATATTGAGCCAAACCCTCAAAAGTATTCAAAACATCTTCCTGATCCACAAAAGACATCTCACAATCTATTTGTGTAAATTCAGGTTGCCTGTCCGCTCTTAAATCTTCGTCTCTAAAACATTTTACAATCTGAAAATAACGGTCAAATCCCGATACCATCAAGAGTTGCTTAAATAATTGTGGAGACTGAGGTAATGCATAAAACTCTCCGGGATTCATCCGTGAAGGCACAACAAAATCTCTGGCTCCTTCGGGAGTAGAACCCACCAAAACAGGAGTTTCTACTTCTAAAAAGTTTAGCTTATCAAGATAATTTCTGGTTTCGAAAGCAATTCTATGGCGAAGTTCCAGATTGCTTCGCACTGAAGTCCTTCTCAAATCTAAATAACGATATTTCATTCTAATATCGTCTCCCCCGTCAGTCTCGTCCTCAATAGTAAAAGGCGGAGTTTCAGAAGTATTCAACACAACGACCTTTGATGGCACTAGTTCGATCTCACCTGTCGGTATATTTTTGTTTTTACTTGAACGTTCCTGTACTTTACCGGTTACCTGCAAAACCCATTCTCGCCCAAATTTATTAGCTTCTTCATAAAGGTCGGCATCTGTATCTTTATAAAATGCAAGTTGAGTGATACCGTATCGATCTCTTAAATCGACAAATGTAATTCCTCCTCCTAACTTTCGAACCTTTTGCACCCATCCTGCAAGGACTACTTCTTTGTTTTCGTCGGCTAATCTTAGTTCGCCGCATGTATTACTTCTATACATAGTGAGATATTTTAAGGCCGCAGACCTTATTATTAATATTTTCAGCAGACGTGTTTACGAGTAGATATGTAAACCCAAAGATAGTTTACGAGTCAACCTGTCAACTTGTTTACTATATATCATAAATACTTGCTTTTACTTAAATCCTTTTCTTTGTTTGCAAAAGTACTTATTTTATTACTCTTTCAGAAGAAATTTCAAAAAAATGCATCTAAAATTTTGAAGTTAAAAAATAAGTTGTACCTTTGCATCGCATTTGAGAAATCAAATACGGGATGTAGCGCAGTCCGGTTAGCGCACCTGCTTTGGGAGCAGGGGGTCCCAGGTTCGAATCCTGGTATCCCGACGGTTTAAAATCAAGCACTTACAGAAATGTAGGTGCTTTTTCTTTTTATAGGCGTGACGAATCCGTGACGTTTTCTAATGTTAAATAATACAAACCATCTACTCATACAGCCCCTATTTTGCCTAATTTTCGCCTTTAGATTTATTTGAATTTGATTGGAAACTATGGCAAAAAATGTTGAAGCGAGAATAAAAGCTAATGCGTGTGGTATTTGTCCAGATCTGAAACGGGATATTGACACATTGGATTTTCTTCATTTTATCAAAGAGATTATATTACCCTATCCGAAAATGAATGAATATTCATCTATCCTATATGCTTATGGCAAGTATCAGAAAGAGCAATACGATTATATGCAATCAATCAAAGGATTAGAGAAGTTCAAGAAAGAAGATAAAGATTATGAGTTATGGATGAAGCTCTGTCAACAGATAAAATTTTTTATGGAGAAAGAATCTGTAGATATATTTTATGTGGGTAAAAATGAATCAAAAAAGTATAAACTCGAATCATTCGATAAATCGCTAAATGAAACCATCCTTAAAATATTGATTAAAGATCTTTGCTCTTTTGAAAATGGCTTACAAAAAGGTCGTTTTACAGAACCGTCTGAAATAAATTTGTTTACGATAAATGAAAGAATTGAAAACGGATTAAAAGAGAATCTGAAATGTGCAGGAGTCCAGAGAGGAAAGCCCTTAACCTCGACAATGCTTCTTAATCATGTATTGTAAATCTTCAGCTTAATGTTTACCACTTGATATGATTTTCTCTTAAGTGTTTT